>Ga0207134_1079_pt1 | contig 28246 bp, 25 predicted proteins | sample Alteio_BWMinHeat_12_FD_153527 | JGI IMG/M metagenome (GOLD analysis project Ga0207134, IMG submission 153527) | Enriched cells from forest soil in Barre Woods Harvard Forest LTER site, Petersham, Massachusetts, United States -... | ecosystem: Environmental > Terrestrial > Soil > Temperate forest >... | reverse complement strand
ATACAAATGTTTATAAAAATAATATATATATGTCAAAATTTAGTTTCTAATTATTTGTACCGCTCCGCTAATTCTAATAGCATACTTAGAAATATACTTTATATACAGGTAAAGCCGATCAGATAGTAGTATAATAGTTCAAGATCTTACCTGATATACGAGCCATTTAGACAATGATTTTATTTATGAGGGAAACGCTAAGGTAAGCTGCCAATGTTTGTTTGTCAATATGATAGTAATCATAATTGAAAGTGATGATTGTCATAAGTCATAGTATTGTCAGTAAGTATTTTTACAACTTGAAAATAATTTATGTCTAACCAAATACAATTTTTTATGAAAAACAAAAAAAGGTGGCTAGCTATTGGAGCAATGGTTTTACCAATCACGCTATTGACTTATTGTACTAAGAACAATCAGGTGTTGAACACAGGTAGCGCTAATACTACGCCAACGGTAAGTTCTACATTGCTATCCCAAAAAACAACAACAGCTCCTGTTATTGATGGAACAATTGACATGATCTGGCAGAATGCAACAAAACTACAATTTAGTACAGTAGTACCAGATCCGGGAAATCAGCTATGGGCTGGTTTTATAGGAGAGACACACAATGTGACTATGCAATCTATGTATGATGATTCTTACATCTATTTTCTTGTACAATGGGATGACCCTACACAAAGTGTGACACCAAGAACATGGTATTACAACCCTCTTACAAAACAATGGGCACGGGAAAACAATTCTCCAACATTTGATGTAAATGGTGTTCAAACACGTGGAGCATTTGGTGAAGATAAGATCGCATTCTTATGGAACATCAATAATTCAACACCTGGTTATGCAACGCAAACCTGTTATGCTAGTTGCCATTTAAATGTAACATATATGGATACGATACAGCCTACTGGTGGGTACATGGCTACAAATAATATAGACGAAAAGCTTGACCAGTGGGAAATGAAATTAATGGAAAATCAAGCTGGTGGCCAGGGACAATTAACTGATGGGTACCAGGATTGGGGTGGTGGACACTTAAATGCAAATGGACGTCATAGTGATCCTATGAATGCCGCTACTGATGGTCCTATTGCAAACTCTCAAAATTTAGTTCGAATTGGTGATACTGCAAAAAATGCTGCAAAGTTTGCTGTCCCTAAATGGGTGAATTTAACTGCAACTAACTATAACCATCTGATGGCAACAGATACTACACTTTCCAATGTTGTGAAAATAACTGGTGTTGATACAAATGGTGTACTATATTATAATGGGGGTACAATTGACCCTAGAACAAATACAGACTTCCAACAAGTTGGTAATGGTGATGGTCCAAGAGCAATACCATATTATATACTATCTCCTTTAACAGGTGGTGCTGCAGACGTAACAGCTCAAGCAGTATATACCGGAAGTGGTTGGATAGTCGAGATCAAACGCCTTCTTAAAACAAATGATGCATTGTTACAAGATGTTGATTTTTCAGGTTTAAAAGATCAACCATTTGCAGTAGGTATATTTAATAACTGTGGTAATGCACACGGTGTAGGAACAAACTTCCTTTTGAAGTTCAATAAATAATTCATTGTTCATGAATCATCAAAATATTTGATTATGTTAATCAAAAACAAAGGGGTAGTTCTGGTGGCAGGGATGATGATATTATTTGTTACTTCAGGCTGTTATAAGGTTGCAACAGTTGTGATAGATAATACGCCGGCTGTAACAAAAACAGTAAGCTTTAGTAAAGACATCGTTCCTATATTGACCAAAAGTTGTGCATTGTCAGGTTGCCACAATGCAGGTGGTCATGCGCCAGATTTAACATCAGAAAATGCTTTTAATTCATTGGTTGTTGGGGGTTATACTTCTAAGGCCAATCCATCAAGCAGCAAAGTATACCAATGGTTAACAGGAAAAGGTGCAGTTCTTATGCCAATGGGAGCAACTAATAACCCATCAAACATAAACGGACTTGTACTTGCCTGGATAACACAAGGAGTAAAAAACAACTAAACGTAAAAAAATGAAAAAGTTAAAAATAAAAAGCAGCTCATTTTTTAGCTATGCCAGGTTGGGAATGCTGGCGCTACTGCTAACAAGTAGTAGTGCTGTAATGGCTCAAGAAGACCAAACGGCAAAAGATACTACTGATGAAGCAAATACTTCAGCATCAGTAGTAAAGAACAGACCTGTAAAAAATACTTTTGATGGTAATTATATTATAGATCAACAGTCTGTAATGGTGCCAATAAAAGGTACTTTAGAATTCGACCTGCAGCACCGTTTTGGTATTGTGAATAATGGTTATTCTGATTTTTACGGGGTTTATGCACCATCAATTATCAGGCTAGCATTTGAATATGTACCGGTTAAAAATCTACAATTAGGTTTTGGTTTGTGTAAAGACAGAATGCAACTAGACTTTAATGGTAAGTATGCACTGTTAAGACAAACAAAAGGTGGGTCACCGGTAAGTGTTACTTATTATGGTAATATTGATGTTGACACACGTGCTAAAAGCAATTTTGTTACAAATGGTGACAGGTATTCATACTTTAACCAGATAATAGTTGCAAGAAAGATCACTTCTAATTTATCGGTACAAGCGGCTCTGAGTTTATCACATTTTAACAATATTGCCGGTTATATTGATTCTGAAGGTGTGGTACGTAGCACAATGCAGAATGACCAATTTACATTGTCATTCATGGGACGGTATAAAGTTTCTAACTCAATGTCTATATTGATTGATTATGATCAGCCATTGACACAGAATCTTACAAATAACCCAAATCCTAATCTTGCCTTTGGTTTAGAGATCACTACCAGTTCTCATGATTTCCAGATCGTAGTTAGCAATTGCCAATACATACTTCCACAAAATAATGCATTATACAACCAAAACGATTTTAATAAAGGACAGTATTTGATTGGGTTTAACATGTCAAGATTGTGGAATTTTTAATAAGTTAATTAATGCAATAGTTAGATTGGATTTTATATTTCATTAAAACAAAATCAATATTTATGAAGACCAGATTATTAACGGTAGCAGTAATGGCTATATGCTTTATCAGCTTTGCCTTTAAACCTGATGGTAAAACAAAAAAACCTTGGAATGCTCCTGACAAATTTGCTAAAATGCCAAGTCATGCAAAAAATGATGCAGCCACACTAAAAACAGGAAAAGAGCTATACTCAAAGCATTGTCAGTCTTGCCATGGTAAAAAGGGTATAGGTGATGGCCCTAAATCTGCAGAATTAAAAACCGAACCAGGTGATTTTACTGCGGGTTCATTTCAATCACAGTCTGATGGTAGTATTTTCTTCAAAGTATCTGAGGGCCGTGATGACATGCCAAGCTTCAAAAAGAAAATTCCTGATCAGGAAGATATTTGGAGTATAGTGGCTTATTTAAGGACATTGAAAAAATAGTCAGGTAAGAAGAAGGTTATGTTATTAGTTTGATAATTGTATTCAGGCTGTGAATTTGCACTAACAGCTTATGATCAGCCTGAATCCCTTATCTCCTTGGGTTGCTATGTTTGCTTGTGAAGGTTAATAAAATCTTTTTATTCAAAATCAGCTTTAATTGTATGGAAAATAAAGAAACCAATTTATCGAGAAAAAAATTCCTTGGCTGGGTATCCGTTTTGTCAGTTGCAGCAGTTGCTGGAGGTAAATTGTTTTTCAAAAAACATGATGTTGAAAAGGTTGCTGAAAAGAAAACTATTAAAATGTTGACTCAAGATGGGAAACTTGTTGAAATAGATGCATCATTTCTAAGTGGAACAGGCAAGAAAATAAGTGATACAGAAATACACGATTGGGTTAGTAGTAAATAATGATAATTACAAACGTATCGAATGAACACAAATAATGCTTCCCGAAAAGAATTTCTTGCTGCCTTGCTAACCACTGGGTTAGTAGCTGCAGGATGTTCATCAAATAAAAAAAGCCCTTTTGAAGCTTTTGCTGCAGAGGACGTGAAAGAAACAGGCGAGAAGGTTAAATTACTATCGGTAGATGGTGAAGTGATCGAAGTGGATAGAGCCTATTTGAAGCCTGTACCAGAGATGCCACCAGTATCAAATAGCGAAGCCAGGATTGGAATGGCTGGTAAGAAGTTTGTGATGGTAATAGATCTCTCCAGATGTAAAAATCTTCGTAAATGTCAAAATGCATGTAACCATATGCACCATTTGCATACTGGCTTAAGCTGGTTGAAAGTATATCCAATGCATGAAGATGAACATACTGCTCCATATTGGCAACCTACTACTTGTATGCATTGTGATGAACCACCTTGTGTGAAGGTTTGTCCTGTTGATGCAACTTTTAAAAGACAAGATGGTATAGTTTTAATAGACAATGATAGGTGCATTGGTTGTCGTTTTTGTATGGCGGCATGCCCTTATTCAACAAGGGTGTTTAATTGGGAAAGCCCAGATATCACGGAAGAAATAGCAAAACAGCCTTATTCTTGCGAGTCTAGTGTGCCACAAAAAAAAGGTACAGTTGGTAAATGTGATTTTTGTCCTGATATGGTTAGACAAGGTGAATTACCGCATTGTGTATCTGCTTGTCCTAATGGTACTTTCTTTTTTGGCGATCTGAATGAAGATACGGTAACAAATGGCGCTGAAACATTTCGTTTTAGCGATCTTATAAAAGATAAAGCAGGGTATAGGCTTATGGACGATCTTGGAACAAAACCAAGTGTTTATTACCTGCCACCTGTAAATAGAAATTTCCCTTTTGAAAGTGGTTTGGAAAATAGTTAAATAGTTATTCTAAAATAATTTACAGTGGAAAATTCACTTAATAAAGAACAGATCATAGCGGACCTACTACCCCAAAAATTTGGTAGAAGAGGTGTCATATGGGTAGCGATTCTAGTTGGTTTTTGTTTGGTTGGATTATTTGCATATTATCGTCAGGCCAGATATGGCTTGATCGTAACCTCAATGAGGGATTATGCTTCCTGGGGTATCTACATTTCCAACTTTGTATTCTTTGTTGCCATTAGCCTGGTAGGGTCTTTAATAACAGCTGTATTAAGATTAACAGGTGTTAGTTGGAGTACACCTCTTACCAGAATTTCAGAGATCATTGCTGTTTCAGCTATCACTTTTGCAGCAATAATTATTGTTGTAGATATGGGACGCCCGGAACGGTTCATCAATTTATTGTTTTATGGCAGGCTACAATCACCAATAATATGGGATGTAATAGTAATCACAACGTATTTTTTTATTAGTCTGTTATTACTTTATATACCACTAATGCCGGATCTTAAAATAATGATTGAAGCAAAACAGAAAGAAGGCAAAAAAGTACCTAAGTTTTATTTGTTTCTGGGTTCATTTTGGAAAGACACTTTTATGCAATCTCGTTTAAGCAAAAGAGCAATTCATATTCTTTGTATAGCTATTATACCAGTTGCTTTTTGTATTCACACAGTTACTTCCTGGTTGTTCGCAACTACCTATCGCCCTGGATGGGATAGTACAAACTTTGGTGCATACTTTATATCAGGTGCATTTCTTGTAGGTGCAGGAGCTGTATTATTAGCAATGGTTGTTTTAAGAAAAGTGTACAATTTGGATAAGTACATAACCAATGATCATTTTGACAGAATGGGGAAAATTACAGTGATGTTAGGTATGCTTTATTTATATTTCAATGTAAATGAGTATCTGGTTCCAGCTTTTAAAATGAAAAAGTCAGAAGCAGACCATCTTAATGATTTGTTTACAGGTAGCTTTGCACCCGTTTTTTGGTCGGCAATTTTTTTAAATATGTTGTTGCCTATAACAATCTTGCTATTTAAAAGAGGAAGAAGACCAATCCCAATGTTTATCGCCGGTATTATGATAGTTGTAGGTGCATGGTTTAAACGTTATTTAATTGTAACACCTACACTTTTACATCCTTTTTTACCAATGCACAATGTTCCTAAAAGCTACTTACATTATTTTCCAAGTTGGGAAGAGTGGGCTATAGCAATGGGTTCTCTTGCCGGTGCTTTATTAGTTATCACAATTTTTGTTAGAATATTTCCAATTATTCCAATCAAAGAGACAATATCTGAATTTCATGAAACCACTCATAAGTAAATATTTTGGCATGCTGGCTTTAATGCTGGTTCTTTTTGGCAGTACTGTTGTTTTTGCACAAGGGGCTGATAAGTCTAATATTACTATCGATATCGCATACTATGTGCTGAATAATAGGGTGCCATACCTGGTAATAACAACAAAAACTAAGGTTGAGAAAAAATTTATTCCAGTTGAAAACATGTCTGTAAAAGTATTTATGGATAAAGATTCTTCAGGTAATATGCTTGGTAGCATTGGAGAGGTCAAAACTAACTATAAAGGTAAAGCGGTAGTGATGTTACCTCCCTCAATGAAGTCCAATTGGGATGCCTTAGAAAGGCATAGTTTTTTTGCAACTTCAGCTGAAACGAAAAAATATGGTTCCGCTGATGGTGAACTGACAATTTCGAAAGCAAGAATAAGTATAGATACGGCTGATGATAGGAATATAAAAGTTATAGTAACCCAATTGAAAAACAAAGAATGGATACCTGTGAAAGGAGTAGAAGTAAAGATCGGTATTAAACGTTTTGATTCATATTTACCGGTAGGAGATGAACCTACTTATACAACGGACTCATTAGGTGTAGCAACTGCAGAATTTAAAAAAAATAAAATGCCTGGTGATAAAACCGGCAACATAATATTAGTAGCCAGAATTGAAGAAAATGATCAATTTGGTAATATTACTGCAGAGAAACAAGCTCCATGGGGTGCAAACTATGTATATACAACTACCTATGGGGAAAGAACATTGTGGAGTACAAGACTTAGGACTCCTTTCTGGTTGTTAGTGTTGGCATATTCTATATTTCTTTCTGTTTGGGGTACTTTGATCTATCTGATTGTATTGTTGTTGAAGATTAGAAAGTTAGGAAAGCTTGACGCTGATCAAGTGTAATTCCCGCTTTTAGAATTATCATAATATAATAAATAGTCTTAATAAAATTTGTTACATTAGTATTAGCAATATTGCTATCTACAATAAAATATCTATCATGAGACTATTTATCTCTTCTATTCTGATTTGTATTTTGTTTTATGGATGTGCAAAAACAACTCCAGCAGTACTTACTCCAGCCAGGCAGTTAGAGGGTACTTGGACAACACCTAACCCTGTTACGTTTTATTATAGTAGTGAGGGTTGTGGAAGTTATGTCAGGTATAGTTCTTTTAAAATGAAAGTTAGTTGGCAAATAACAGCTATTGGGGATAGTGCTATCAGCATATCATGGTCGTTAATTTCAATGAGTGGGCAAACGACAATCGGAAGTAATTGTGGACTTCCATGCCCGCCAATTGTTTTTCCAGCAGATTTTGTTGGTATTGTTTCCAGTAGTAAATTTTCACTTGACGAACATCAATCTATAGGTAATGTTTTGGTTGGGGTTTTTAGTTATACCTCAAATATCATTACCGGTACCGTTACGGAAATGGATTGTCCAGCCTACTGTAGTGGTTATTCCACTGATGCTAATACAATGATTTTAACCAAGAATTAATTCAACAATCTATATTGCTACAAGCGGAGAGGTTTTTCTTGTATTTGACGCAATAATTTGATTGTCTTTCACTTCAGAATACAGTTTTAAAAGCAGTATTGTTTCTGTAAGCACTGTAAACTTACCTCTGGAATAACAAAATATTACCGAAGCATGAGCTGTTTCAAATTCTTTCTTGTATGTTTCAACTGCTTTTTCCCAAATCTTCAGAACATTTGAAATATCAGAATTTTTCACAAACACATTTCGTTCTACAGTCCTTTCTTCAAGTTTGTATCTTGTCATATTTTAGTCGTTTTATGGTGATAATGACATAATAAAAATGTTGTCATTATATAAACTGTGATCAATTCTAGTGTAAACTTAGTCCTTTTTTGTATCAATTGGTTTAAGTATATCTTAAGTAATTACTATTAAATAGGTATTCAAAAGTTGTTATGATCTTATTTAAAAACTTTTAAATGATTGTTGTTATTTACCAATATATTGATGTTTGATCTGCTATACCGTCGCAGGCCTTACAGGGCTACCCATCCACGCAGTATCATCAGGCAGGTTCTCACCTTTCATTACTAAAGACAAAGGATCAAGAACTACATTATCGCCTATTTCACTATCGTAAAGTATGATAGATCGGGCGCCTATAGTTGATCTGGATCCTATTTTTACCGGGCCTATTTTCATGACCCTATCTTCGAAAAGATGTGTTTGAGGGCCACAATCATCATTTAGTGCCACTTCATCTCCAATAGTTACCATTCCATATTCAGTAATATCGGTTGTATTCATCCAAATACGTTTCCCTGTTTTAACCCCTAATATACGGAGCAATATAGGTAGCCATGGCGTACCCTTTAAATATTCAAGTACAAATGGAACTGCTAATGCTTCATATATCACGGTAAGGGCTTCATTACGCCACACTTTCCATGTCCACATAGGTATTTGTTCTTTCTTATACCTGCCAATTATCAGCCATTTCAATGCAACCGGAACAAGGAATGCAGGAATACCAATGAAAAACAGATAGTATAGAGGGAACATCAGTATTATCTGCCAAATTGGTTTACCTACTATAAGATCATGGCAATAAGCTATAAAAAGGATACTAAAGCAAAGAATGGCTGTTTGTGGTACAAGTGAGCGTAATAATTCCACCAGCCCACGACCTAATTTTCTTCCGGAACTTGGGTCTGTAGTAAGTTCCTTGGGGAATGGGTTGCTTTCTTGTCTGCGTGGTAAGGCTATTGCAGGTGATCCAAACCAATTCTTGGCTTCATCATCACTTAGTTGTTTATCATTTGGTGGGGTAGATAGAACGCCTATTAGCATATTATCGCCCAACTTATAGCCTTGTGGTATTAAAGCACTATTTCCTACAAAACTATTATTGCCTATACTTGTAGTATCTAAAATTAATTGTTGACCTCTTACATCTGTTTCTCCAAGTGTTACAGCATCAGCAATAAATGCACCATCCCCGATCTCTAATAATGGATGTGTGACACTACTAGCCGTCGAGATTTCTGAATTCTTACCCACTTTGGCTCCAAGTCCTCTAAAGAAATCTGCAATAAATACTGTTGCATATATAGGGTGCAAAACGATCAGTGCTAATGATATCAATTGATCTGCAAACCATTTTTTGAGATAGAATTTGCTATAGATAGGGTAGGTGCCTGGTTTAATGTTTTTTTGTAAAACCCTGGTCAGTACAATGGTCATTAAAGCAAATGCAAACAAATAAAATAGGGTAAGGAAAGGTGTATATACTAAATATGAAAAGTCATAATCTGGTGAATGTATATCTAGTTCATTTATAGTAACAATAACAGGCAATAAAGGTAGCAGGATGGCAAAAGGAAATATCAAAAGTAAAAACCAATAAATAGCTTTATATTTTGTTCTTTTTGCTTTTGTTACAGGTATTGGCTGTGGTAGTTCTTCAGGTCTTTTTTTGTCTATAATCTGTGCCGGGCTACCTTGCCATACTTCACCTATTTTTATTGTTTTACCTTTTTGTAGATAGCTTAGGTCTTTGAGTTCACCCCAATCCTCGATAGTTGCGCCTGCGCCTACAATGGCACTACTGCCAATATAAGCATGGTCACCAAGATGTATCTTTCTCAATTTCAAAAGCCCGTCTTCAACGTAGGCATTGTTAAGCATTGCATTTGAACTGATGCTTACATCTTCACCAATTGTAACAAGGTCTTCAGCCCCAATTGTCATAGCACTCAATTGTGCATCTGGGGATATTTTCACACCCATGAATTTCAAATAAACAGGGTATAGTGGTGTGCCATTTAAAAATTGGATGGGTATGAGTGCTTGAACTGTTTTTACAAACCACCATCTAAAGTAGTATTGCCCCCAAAGTGGGTAATCCCCTTCTTTCATTTTTCCCAATACCAGCCATTTTGTGAGTATTCCAATACCCGAAAATAGAGGAGGCATGATGCAGAACATAAAAAAAGCAGTAATAATACCATATATATGACTGTCAGACTTTTGTTGTACATAGTAATATCCAAGGTACGGTAAGAACAGCTGCAAAGCGAATAATCCAAATATCAATGGCAAAGCCATCGTTTGGGCTATCCAGCAAGCTGTATGTCGCCACCACGGAATTGGATTGTATATATGTACAGGCGCAGGACCTGCAGTAGATTTTTCTCCCCAAAATTGTATTAAAGCTTTTATTGGTCGGTGTGTATAGACATCCTTTAATGATGCCTGTGGTACTCCTGCTTCTTTTCTAAGGTGAGATACAAAAGAAGCCGCAAGTAATGAATGACCTCCAAGATCTGTAAAAAAATCCTGGTCTATATTTATAGAGCGGTTTGGAAAAACCTTATGTAAAACTGAACTTACCCTATCTTCAAGTGGAGCCGTAATATCTATTTTTTCTTTTACACTATCAATAGGTGCTAGCTCAAATGCAGCAGGTACAGGTAATGCTCTCCGGTTAATTTTTCCACTTGGTAACCTAGGCATTTCATCCAGTTGCATAATAGTTCCAGGAATCATATATGGCGCTAATACCTTTGCTAGTTCAGTTCTTGCATTATTATCATCAAATTGATCTGTTTTGTTTTTTAATAAAACATACCCTACTAATTGTTCCTGGTCATTATTGTCTTTTTTTACTGCAACAGCTGCTGCAGCTACTTCCGGAAGGCCGGCAAGTCTGCTCTCTATCTCTCCAAGCTCTATTCTATAACCCCTGAGTTTAATTTGGTCATCAAGACGGCCTTCAAACTCTATATTGCCTTCACTATTAATAATTGCGGCATCTCCTGTTCTGTAAATTCTGTTACCTGGCATTGCAGCAAGGCTAGCAGGTTTTTCTAAGAATTTAGCTATAGTTAGTTCAGGTAGATTAATATAACCATTACATACCCCCGGGCCACTTATCACTAATTCTCCACGTTCACCAACAGGTACTATATTGAACTGTTCATCTACTATAGCTGTTCCGTAATTGGGTAAAGGTGTCCCGATAGTGATCTTATTTCCGGGTTTTAATGAAGTTAATGTTGCTGTTACTGTAGTTTCAGTCGGGCCATAGCTATTATAGAATGGTCTGCCTTCTTTTCCCCATTTTTCTAATACATTTTTAGTACATGCTTCTCCACCAGCATTTATCAACCTTAATGTAGGGATATCATCTTCCATAACTGCCAGAAGACTTGGAACAGCGTGAAGCACTGTAATTTTTTCTTTTCTTAGCACATCACTTAACTCATCTATCACTTTGGCTGTTGTTGCATCTGCAACCCAAAGTGTTGCACCAGCCAGGTAGCTTATCCAGGTTTCTTCACACCACATATCAAACGATACCGAAAAACCTTGATATACTTTATCACTTGAATTAACACCTAAAACACTATTCTCTGATCTGATAAGATGGCATATTTGTCGATGTGTGATAGGTATTCCTTTAGGTTTACCTGTACTACCTGAAGTATAGAGAATATACGCCCAGCTATCTGGTTTGCACTCGATATAAGGAATTGTAGTTTCTTTTGTTGCCGGTATTGGTAGCACTGACAGGATAGGAATATCAAGTCCAATTTTGGAGTCACTAAAACAAGCTGTAGCTCCAATATCAGATAAAGCTATGATCACCCGGTCTTCAGGCATTTCCCTATCCATAGGTACATACGTGGCGCCTGCCTTCACAATTCCAAGTATTGCAACGTGCAATTCAACACTTCTAGGCATCCAAACGCCTACACAGCTACCTGTAGTGATGCCTCTTTTTAATAGGTCATTTGCTATTTCATTGCTCCAGTTATCCAATTCGGCATACATGAATGACTGATTATCAAATATTAATGCCGGTTTGGTTTCGTATTTTTGAGCAGAAGCCTTAAAAACATCAGCTAGCGTTTCTTCCCTTAAAAATTCGGGGTGATTAGAACCTGTGATCAAACTAGATGAAGTCATAACTACTTATAAATGGTGGCGTAAAATAATACATCTGCTTTGAAGTATTAAATTCTGATGAAAGAAACATTCCAATTATTGTGGATAATTTTATCTTGAGTAAACATTTAATTGCTTTTGACTTAAAATCATGATCGCAGTTTATTATACAAGAATAACTAACATTTGGGATGCAGACATGCAGTATAAAAAACTATACCAGTTGCCTGATTGTTTAATAGAACGTATTTCCAAATACAATGAACCTAGAGATAAACAACTAAGGATTTGCGGAAAGTTACTACTTCGGCAGTTATTAGATAAATATAATGCCAATTCTAAACTGGAAGACATTCAATATGATCAGTATAACCGTCCATTTATTCCTAATACTATAGATTTTAATATATCTCACTCTGGCGATTATGTTATTTGTGCTGCTATTACAAAAGGTAGAATAGGGGTTGATATTGAGCAAATATTACCAGTAAACATTGATTTGTACCAGGACTATTTCACTAAAAAGGAATGGGATTTGATTAGTAGTTCCAAGTATAGTAATGATGTTTTTTATGATTTATGGACTAAAAAAGAAGCTTTAATAAAGACTATAGGCAAATATCCTGGATGATAAAATAGACTTTAATAATTCCTTATATCATCAAAATGAGATACATCTTGCGGATAATTATAAATCATGGGTATCATATCAAGTGGGCAGCAATGACAATTTATCTTTCAGTAACAATATAGAGCTATACTATATTAGAGTATGATAATTTGATATTTATAAATATTTCTTATATAATATTTGTGTTACTACTATATTAATTGCTGTTTAAATCTTAAGATAATTTATTAAATGAGTTTATTGTTTGTACATTTATCTGAAATGACAAAAATCTATATCATGAAAAAGTTAGCAATATTATTATTTATCCTATTCCCAACTTTGATATATGCGCAAAAATATGAAATAGGTATAGCTGGAGGTTTAAGTGTAAATAGTAAACCTACTGCCAATATGTATTACAGAGGCGATATTGTTACTTATAATTACGCCAGTCAGCTTACAATATTGTGTAATAACTCGCATAAATGGCAAACAGGTTTGGACATACATGTTCTGGAGTTGTCAAGAGGTTCAAACTACAGATATTACTACAATGACAACTTTATTGGCGGTGATGGGAAAAGATTTTTGTACTCCAGAATTACTACTTCGTTTTGCGCAGTTTTAAATAGAAAATTCTATGTAAGCCCTACAAGTAAAAGTTATTTTTATGCAGGTGTTGCAGGAGGATTTGTGATAGCAAGGAATAACTCACAAAAGCCTTCAAGTGATGCCTCTTATAAGGCGCCTGATGGTGGTAAAGGTATTAATGTAGGCGCCCAGGTAGGGTTTAGTTACAGTGTATCACCAAGGTTCTCATTATGTACAGAATTTGCACCAAGATATTTTGATCTGGATTATGATGCTGCCGCACCAAAGCAACATTTATACAATCTTCATTACCGAATTGTTAGCTATCCTATGGTTATAGGCTTTAGGTATAAATTTGGATACGATAAAAAAATTAGATTCAAAAACCGGTGAATGGTTATTAATAGATAAATAGCTAATTGTCTAGTTTATACATATAAGCCGCCTATATCGGGCGGCTTAATTTTATACATAAAGTTTGATCAATTTATTCTAAAACAATTTACCTTTCATAAAGAAAACATAGCTACAATGAAAAAGATAGGTATAATAGGTTCTGGTATAGCTGCTAAAACCTTAGGTAGTGGTTTTATAAAACATGGCTATGAAGTAATGTTAAGCTCAAGAGATACTAGTAAACTATCTGACTGGAAAGCTAATGCAGGTATGCATGCTTTTGTAGGCTCTTTTTCTGAGGCTGCAAAATTTGGTGATATAATTGTACTTACTGTTAGAGGGAGCTCAGCAGCTGAAGCAATAGAGATAGCCGGACCACAATACCTGAATGGTAAAACTGTTATTGATACGACTAACCCACTGGCTGATGCTCCCCCTGAAAATGGTGTTTTAAATTATTTTACAGATATCAATGAATCATTGATGGAGCGTTTGCAAGAACGCTTTCCTGAGATACATTTTATAAAGGCATTTAATAGTGTTGGTAATGTGTCTATGGTAAATCCTAGTTATAAAGACGGTAAGCCTACTATGTTTATTTGTGGTAATAATGAAAACGCCAAAAAAGATGTAACCGAGATACTTGAGATGTTTGATTGGGATATATGTGATTGTGGAAAGGTAGAAGCTGCAAGGGCAATAGAACCCTTATGTATGTTATGGTGTATTCCTGGATTCCTAAGAAATCAATGGACCCACGCTTTTAAACTTATAAAAGCATAAACTAAATAACTTATTTTATTTTCGCAATTCCTTCAATACCTTGCGTGTAGAAGGAATTTTAATTTTACTATTATGGAACCAATGATCACAATTCGCTATCTCCGCAAGCAATATGGCGATAAAATTGTTTTAAGCAATATTAATCTCGAGGTTTATCCTGGACAAATTATCGGGTATATAGGCCCAAATGGTGCAGGTAAATCAACAACTGTAAAAATTCTTACTGGTATTATACAAGACTATGATGGCGATATAACAGTGGGTGGTAAAAATCTGAGGGATAATGTGTTGGAGATCAAAAAAATGATCGGGTATATTCCTGAATTGGCAGAACTCTATGACCAGCTTACTCCACGAGAGTATCTGAATTTTATTGGTAAACTTTATCATCTGCCAGATGCTACCATAGATGAACGTTCAACTAAAATGTTGAGTTCACTAGGTCTGTTATCTAATATAGACCAACGTATGGAAAGCTTCTCAAAAGGCATGAAGCAGAAAGTGTTAATAGCTTCCGGATTATTACACAATCCTTCTATAGTAATTCTTGATGAGCCTTTATCTGGTCTTGATGCTAATGCTGTGATCATGATCAAAGAACTATTGCAGGTATTGAAACAGGAAGGGAAAACTATTTTCTACTGCTCTCACATGATGGATGTGGTTGAAAAAGTATCTGATAGGATCATACTTATTGATAAAGGAAATATTATTGCTGATGGTACTATCCAGGAGCTGAGACAAAATAGTACAGACTCTCTTGAGCAAATTTTCTCAAAGCTTACTTCCGGGGGCAACCAGGTTGAAAATGCTGATGCTTTTGCTTCTGCTATCAATTCATCTAATTCCAATTCTTAAGGCATATGAACAAAATACTATTGAATATAGTGATGTTGCCTTCCGGATTATGGAAGAAAATGGGTGCAGATGTCGAGCAGCTAAGAGCCATTCTGACTGTAAAGTTGAAGATGGATGATAGAAAACCAATTACTATAGGTAGTCAAAGAAGGCAAAATAAAAAAGAGAATAAAGCGAGTTCACTTAGAGCTATGTTTTTGACTGCTATAATGGGGTTGGTGTACACAATGACATTGGGTATGTTGTTAGCACAGGGTGTTGATACTATTTTCAGTTTTGTAGCATACTATTCATTTTTTCTTTTCATGCTAACGTTTCTGCTGATAACAGATTTTGCAAATGTGCTGATCGATACAAGAGACAAATTTATATTAATACCTAGGCCAGTAAATGATCGGACGATGGTCTTATCAAGATTGTTGCATATCTGTATCTATCTTTTTAGAGTTGTTTTTCCAATGAGTTTGTCTGGCTGGGTAGTTACCGGTTTTTTTCTTGGCTGGAAAGCGGCATTATTTTTTCCTATACCCGTTGTGCTATTAGCTGCTATGGCTATATTTTTTGTGAATGGCATTTATATGCTGCTCATGCATTTTGCTAAGCCTGAAAGATTTAAAAAAGTAATGAACGGGTTACAGTTGGTTTTGAGCCTTTTATTCATTGGCATTTATACCTTGAATTCCCCAATGATTACAGCCATTATGAAAGCAACTCAGACACCTGTAGATATATTGAAGTTTGGTTGGGCAAGGTATCTGCCATCTTATTGGTTAGCTTCTTTATGGTCATGGGTAGGGTATAAAGCTGTGCTACCTTATACACTCTTGTTAGGTTTTGTTGCTATTTTATTTCCGATAGTATGTTTATGGATTACCATAAAATACCTGGCACCAAGTTTCATAAGCAAGTTAGGCGCTCTTGATAATGTTGATGTTCACGAGACTTCGATCGTTTCAAAGAAAAGCTCTGGGAAACTATATAAGAGATTGGCTAATCTACTGAACAGGGATGACGCATTAAAGGCTGGGTTTATTATTACATGGCTACAAAGTACCCGCAGCCAAACATTCAAAATGAGGGTATTGCCTTCCTTTGTGCTAGTTCCTTTTTATTTTTTTAGTCTTCTTTTCATGAACAAAGGTGGTTTATCAGCGTCCTGGCAACATTTGCCACATACCAAGACTTATCTGGTTTTGCTTTACATGTGCTCCTTTCCGTTGATTCAGGCCTCTGCCTACGTTACAATTTCTGAAAAATATAGAGCAGCATGGATATATTACGCTGCTCCTATTGGTGAACCCGGAAAGATAATGGCTGGTGCATTTAAAGCGATTTGGATAAAATATTTTTTCCCATTTTATGCTTTTATTGGAGTTTTCATTATTAGTATTTGGGGACCTGCAGCTATATATGATCTTGTTCTGGCAGCTATAAACCTAACATTATATGCCCTTGCAGGAATGTTAGTTAGTCAGCGTTTTTTTCCCTTCTCAAGGCCTGACCAAATTGCCAATTCAGGATTTAAAACCTTCTTAAGAATGATGCTGGCAACAATAGTTATTGGCTCGCTGGCATTAGGACATTATTTTACAACTATACCCACTACTTGGATGCCTTTCCCCTGGTTGCTTAAAATAATATTTTTGCTCTTATCTACTGCTTTATTTTGGATGCTTTGGGATAGTTATAAAAAAACAGACTGGAACAAACTTAAGACAGCAGAGGAATTCGCTTAATTATTTAATATAGACATGAATATGAAAAGATTTTGTGTGTTGCTTGTCGCGATTGTAATTGCCTCATGTAATAATAATGTTTCAAAAAAAAATAGCACAGTTTCATCGGATACTAGTTTTTTAGTCGCAAAAGATATTCACACACAATCTAATGCCGATAGTGTTTTATTGAAACATCTTGATCTTGACATTAAAGTGGACCTTGATAAAAGGATCATTTCTGGCAGTGCTACCTGGACCATTGAAAACACAAATAAAGTAAATGAACTGGTTTTAGATACCTATGATCTGGGTATTGATAGTGTATTGTCTGACGGGCAAAAAGTATTATATAGACTGGATAGCCCTAAGCAATATCTTGGAGCAGCTCTGCATATTCCCATTATACCACAAACTGAGCTCGTTACCGTATTTTATAAGACAGGTAAGAATGCCCGTGCCTTGCAATGGTTAGACCCTGTACAAACACTTAGTAAAACACATTCTTTCTTATATACACAATCTGAATCTATATATGCACGCTCATGGATCCCATGTGCTGATGGCCCTGGAATACGATATACCTATGATGCCAGGGTAGCTGTACCAAAAGGACTGATGGCATTAATGAGTGCTGAGAATCCTCAACAAATAAGCGATAGTGGTATCTATCATTTCAAAATGGATAAACCTATACCTGCTTATCTTATGGCACTTGCAGTTGGAGATATCACATTTCGTAAGATTAATGATCGTACAGGCGTATATGCGGAACCTGCTATGATCGACAGAGCCCACTATGAGTTTGAAGATGTAGGTAAAATGGTGAGTACAGCTGAAAAGCTTTATGGTGCATATAGATGGGGCAGGTATGATGTATTAGTATTACCTCCGGGTTTCCCAATTGGTGGTATGGAAAATCCTAAACTTACTTTTTGTACACCTACAGTTATTGCTGGTGATCGTTCTCTTGTAAATCTTATTGCTCACGAATTGGCTCATAGCTGGAGTGGCAATCTTGTTACAAACGCTACCTGGAATGATTTTTGGCTGAACGAAGGTTTTACAGAATATTTCGAGCGCCGTATCATGGAAGAAATGGAAGGCAAAAGCTATGCAGATATGCTTTGGCAAATAGGATATGAAGACCTGGAAGATGAAGTAACTAATATTGGTAAGGATGATAAGGATACTTGGTTGAAACTTGACTTGAAAGGCAGAGACCCCGATGCTGGGTTGACAGATATTCCTTATGAAAAAGGATGTCATTTTTTGAAACTGATAGAGGTGAATGTGGGCAGAGAAAATTTTGATGTTTTTCTAAATAAGTATTTTAATGAACATGCTTTTAAAACTATTACTACTGAAGATTTCCTGAAATACCTTGATAATAACCTGATAAAAGATAATGCTACCTTAAAGAACAACATAAATATCAATGCCTGGGTTTATGGACCGGGTATTCCGGCTAACTGTCCTCATGCAGGTATGGAAAGGTTTGATCGTGTTGATAATATGCGTTCTGCATTCCTGAAAGGAACTTTGCCACCGCTAGCTATTACTCAAAAATGGACCACTTATGAATGGTTGCATTTTTTAAGGAAGATGCCAAAGCCACTTAGTCTTGTACAAATGAAACAACTTGACGACGCTTATCATTTTACTAAAAGCACTAATAGCGAGATTGCTGATCTCTGGTTTATTACGGCTGTAACAGCTGGTTATGAGCCTGCTTACGGTGCCATGCAGGAGTTTCTTAGCACTGTTGGTCGAAGAAAATTTCTTGAACCATTGTATAAAGAAATGATGCAGACTGGTAAACAAGAAATGGCAAAACGTATTTATAAAGCTTACAGAGAGAATTACCATCCTCTTGCACAGGAAAGTCTTGATAAAATAGTTAGATAAAAAAAGAACGGTACCATTTGGTACCGTTCTTTTTTTAGTGCATCGCTTCTGAAATATCTATTTTTTCTTGTTTTTTCTTACTCTTTACCATCAATACAAACGGTACACATATCAGGAAGATAATACCCAGGTACATGAATACATCCATGTAAGATAATACTGCTGCCTGTTTATAAATGCTATATTCCAAAGATCTATAAGTACTTCCCAATGCTACATTAGGTGTCATTCCTTTTGACTCGAAGCTATGTTGCATGCCACTTACTCGTTGTTGGGTTTGACTGCTATATACGCTCATATTGCTAACAAGACTACTCCTATGCACCATTTGCTGGTGTGCCATGAATGTTGTAATGAGTGCTATACCAAATGACCCACCCAACTGGCGCATCATACCTGTGAATGCTGCCCCCTGGCCAATTTGTTGCCCTTTTAATGTAGACAAGGAAAGGGTTGTGATAGGAATAAATAACATACCCATACCTATACCACGCATGATCAGCATCCAGAAGAAAGCTTCTTCACCTGTATCTGGTGTTAGTATCTTATATCCCCAGAAACAAAAGAAAAAGAAGGTAAGCATACCCAACGCAACCAATATCTGTTGTTTTGCACCTCTCTGCAACAATTGTCCAATTATCGGCATCATAAAGGCAGTTGTAAGCGCAGCCGGTATCATCAATGCGCCAGACTTTTGTGCATCCCATCCTAAGATACTTTGGGTATAAAGCGGTATGATAAAAGTTGAACCATACAAACCAAAACCTAAAATGAATGATAAGATGGTACCTATACGCAAATTACCATTCTTCAATACTCTCAGTTCAACGATTGGGTTCTTATAAGTAAGCTCTCTCCAGATAAAGAAATAGAAAGATAGTATAGAAACCACTGTACAAGCTATGATATAACCACTGTCAAACCAATCTTCTTCTTGCCCACGTTCCAATACATATTGCAAGGAACCTACAGCTGCTGCAAGAAATGCAATCCCCCACCAGTCAATTTCTTTGCTGGATTTTTTCTCACCATATTTAGGGCTGCGAACAAATTGCAGTGTAAGGAGTGTTGCAATTACACCTATTGGTATATTGATGTAGAATATATAAGGCCATGTAAAATGCTCTACTATATATCCTCCCAATGGCGGGCCTAATGTTGGGCCTATAATAACTCCTAAACCATATATAGCCTGTGCCATACCTCTTTTTTCAGGTGGGTAGCTTTCTGTGATTATAGTTTGAGAAGTAACCAATAGTGCACCACCACCAAGACCTTGTAAGAACCGGAAGAAAACAAGCATCCATATACTTGTTGCTTGTCCACATAAAAAGGAACAAACCGTAAATATGATGATAGAAGCTGCAAAATAATTTCTACGTCCGAATTGCTGTGCTAGCCAGCTGGTCATAGGTACTATAATTACATTACCAATAGCATATGCAGTTATTACCCAACCTATTTCATTAAGCGTAGCGCCAAGGTTACCTTGCATATTATTTAACGCTACGTTTACAATAGTAGTGTCCACTATTTCAAGCAAGGCACAAAATATAGCCGTGATGGTGATGATCACCCTCCTGGCACCATATTCTACCAATGATTCCTGTGTTGTCATTTTTACTATTTTATATTAAATAGCTAATATTTTATTCAATAAGTCCGATTCCAATCTACTAAACTTCTTTATGTTCATTAGTCTATATGCACATCCACATTTACATTCATACCCGGACGAAGTTTCGAAACCAAAGAATCGTTAGCATTCGAAAACTCAATTTTAACAGGTAGACGTTGAACTACTTTTACAAAGTTTCCTGTTGCGTTATCTGGAGGTAACAATGCAAATTTTGCACCTGTTGCCGGAGAAAAAGATGTAAGCTTTGCTTCAAAATCATGACTAGGGTAAGCATCAACATGTACAGTTACATTTTGGCCTATCTTCATTTTTTGCAATTGAGTTTCTTTGAAATTGCCAACCACCCACATTTTTTTGTCGTTTACAACACTGAACAGCATTTGTCCTGCTTGTACATATTGGCCAAGTTGCACATTCACCTTAGATACAAAACCATCTTCCTGTGCAGTAATAACAGTATAAGAAAGATTCAGTTTTGCATTCTCAACATCTGCTTCACGTTGTAGTATTGTGCCTTTTGCTATGTTGACTTGCTGACCAGATGCGTTGCTTTGCGCTCTTGCACCTGTAGCTTGGTTATTAGCTGCATTTTTCTGGGCTATTAATCCTTGCAACGTTTTTTGTGTGGTTTGCATTGAGGCTTCTGCTTGCTCATATTGTTGTTGTGTAATAGAATGATCTTTTATCAAATTGCTATAACGTTCAAAATCTTGTTTGGCACGCCATGCGTTTACTTTTGCTCCTTCTATTTGTGCATCAATACCTGATATATTAGCTTGTGATGAACCTATGTTAGCACTTGCTACATTAGTGTTTGCTTCTGCCTGACCAAGGCTTCCTTTAGCAACTGTAAGAGATGCTTCAGACTGGTCTAGCTTGATTTTTTCATCGCGGTTATCTAATATAAGCAGTGTGTCGCCTTTTTTAACCATCTGGTTATCATTTACGCGTATCTCTGCAATATAACCGGATATACGAGGTATTACCGGACTGATACCTGCATCAACCTGCGCATCATCGGTTTCTTCATGTTTTTGTGAGTGGATATATTTGGTGATACCAAATGCACCACCTACTACAACCAGTATGATCAATACAATTGCAAAACGGTTGCTTTTCTTTTTAGGTGCTTGCTCCTGTGTATTTACTTTTGGTTCCATAATTTGATATTTGTCTGTATAAAGAGGTTTGGAAATTATTTTTTAATGTATTGTTGATTAATGATGCCTGCTGTTTGCAATAGGTTCTTATAAGCTACTACCGCATCAGCTTTAGCATTTGTATAGTTTAGCCTTGCCTGTAGTTGTGCAATATCAGCATCTAACAGGTCTGTAGTTGTTACAAGGTTATTGGTGTATTTATTTTTGGTGATCCTGTAGTTTTCTGATGCCTGTTCTACTGCTTTTGCATAAACCTCTATCTTTTTAATACTCAGCACATAGTTTTCGTATGCCTTGTTTACCTGTAGTCTTACTTCATCACTAATCATTTCTTCATTAGCTACTATTTGTTGTTTACGTGCTTTTGCCTGTGCTACTTTCGATCCTGTCTTCCATAATGACCCAACATTGTATTGTAAGCCAATACCGCCATTAATGGCATTTGTTACTGTTAAGAAATTAGGAACATCCAATGCGATATATCCACCTGAAAGGGCAAAGCTTGGAAAATATTCTCCCTTAGCTGCTTTTATCCCTGAATTCGCCGCTTTTTCACGAAGTGACATTGCGGCTATATCCTGGCGATGCATTAATGCTGTTTGCTCCCAATCCAGTTTACCATTAATATCAGTAGGCTGCATTAAGCTATTTGTGTCAATGTCAATTACTGTGTTTTCCGGTAATCCTAACATCAGGTTCATATTGATCATTGCCATTTTCCAATTATTCTCAGCATCTAACAATGATAATTCAATATTAGACTCCTGTAATTGAACTTTCAACAGATCATTTCTTGCAATCAAACCATTTTGTTCTAGATTAGAGAAATCAGCAACTCGCTGTTTTGATTGTTTTAAGTTCTCATTCATCAGGTTCACTGTAGTCTTAGATTTGTAGAGGTTCACGTAGGCAGCGATCGTGTTTTGTATCACACCATCACGGTCACGTTCTGCATCTAATCTTGTTGCCTGGTCCAGGTATCTTGCTGATTCAATACCGTATTGTATCCGCAAACCTGAAAAAAGAGGAATGGAAGCATTCACAATGCCATAAGAAGCCTGATCGATTTTTGGCGGCGCACTTTGAGAAGAACCACTACTACCTAATTTTACTTTAAGGTCTACAGTTGGGTTATTAATTCTTAGATAAGAACCACTTGCCTTAAGATCTGGAAGTCTATTCTCCTTTGCTTGTTTTAAACTGGCTTTTGATTCATCAACTTTTGCCTGGCTTAGTTTTAATTGTTTGCTGTTTTGCAGACTTAATTGCACTGCATCATCCATGCTCAGGGTTTTTGTTTCCTGTGCCTTGGATATTTGTCCTGCAGTTGTGAAAAACAACAGCAGTGCCATCATGCCGATTTTGTATGTTGTATTATTTATCATATGTGAGAATTGCTTTGAACATTGTTTTTAAATGATGGGATAATTTTTTCTTTTGGTATTTTTCAAATTCATCAGGCAACATATTTTCCAAATTGCTAACCTTCTTATAGAATTTTTCGCTTGCTAAAAAATGATTTGAAGTACCGATCATTGTAGACATCATCATAGGTACATCAATTGGTTTCCTGAACGTACCTGCTTTTTGCCCCTCATGTATGATCTTCTTCGTCAGTTCCATATTCAAAAGTTTAGTTTCATATACTAAACCGTCTATTTTATGTAGTTCTGATATTGCTCTGTCCTGTGCCATCAACCTATAAAAGCACTGATTGCCCATTATTTTTTCAACATAACTATCAATAAGTGCATTTATTTTCTGCAGTGGGGTATAAGATGTATCATTTACGATCGACTCTAACTTTAACCTTGTCCCACCTATCCTATAGCCGAAGATCGCTTCCAGAAGCTTTTCTTTTGACCCGAAATAATAGGATATCATTGCTATGTTGATACCTGCTTCCTGGGCAATATCCCTGACAGAAGTGCCTTCAAAACCTTTAGTTGCAAACAATCGTTCTGCAGTCTCTATCAGTTGCACTTGTTTTTCATTATACACCATATGTTTTATCTCATTCACGACGCAAAACTAAACACTTGTTTAAACTTAAACAAACGTTTAATTAATTTTTTCGATAGATTTTTGTAGATGTCTTATAGTCAAAACCAATATAGTGGGCAAATAATTGATAATCAACTAACTGATTTTTCTCCAATGAGATTGGCTGGAATGTTCCTGCATAATATATTTTAATCCCCTGTGTTGTGGAAGTATTAACCCTGGGTCTTCTTGTGTTAGTTTCTGAGCTGCGGTTCGTGTTTGTTCTAAAATATAGGAATCCAACACTATATCAGCTAGTTTGAACTTTAAAACACCACTTTGTCTGGTTCCATACATATCGCCAGGGCCGCGCATTTCAAGGTCTTTTTCAGCTATAATGAATCCGTTTGAAGTTGAAGTCATTATATTCATCCGCTGCTTGCTTTCGTTAGATAGTTTATTGCCGGTCATCAGGATACAGTAGGATTGTTCTGAACCTCTACCCACACGCCCTCTCAACTGGTGAAGCTGAGATAAACCAAAACGTTCAGCACTTTCTACTAGCATAACAGATGCATTTGGTACATCTACACCAACTTCAATAACAGTAGTTGCAACCAGTACATTTGCATCACCACTGGCAAAACGTTTCATATTCCTTTCTCGCTCATCTGCTAGCTGCTTGCCATGCACCATGGCTACCTTATATTTATTTTCGTTGAACCATACTTTTACTTGCTCATAGCCAGCCATCAGGCTTTCATAGTCCATTTTTTCAGACTCTTCAATAAGTGGGTATACTATATATGCCTGTCTGCCTTTATCAACTTCTCTGCGAATGAATTCCATCACGTTCGCCCTTGCCATATCTATTCGATGCACCGTTTTTATTTCCTGCCTACCCGGAGGGAGTTCATCTATTACAGATACATCCAGATCGCCATACAAGGTCATTGCCAAAGTACGGGGTATTGGCGTAGCGGTCATTACTAATATATGTGGTGCTATCTCATTTTTAGACCACAGCTTAGATCGCTGGTCAACACCAAAACGATGTTGTTCATCAATTACAGCTAGTCCTAAATTTTTGAATTGTACAATTTGTTCTATCAATGCATGAGTGCCTACTACAAATGAGATACTTCCGTCAGCAAGTCCTTTTAATATTTCTTTTCTTTCTTTGGCCTTTGTTGTGCCTGTCAGTATAGCAACCTTCAGGTCCATTTTAGATAATAATTTGCTGATGCTTTGATAATGTTGTTGTGCAAGTATCTCTGTTGGAGCCATCATACAAGCTTGAAACTCATTATCCAATGCCAGCAGCATTGCCATTACAGCAACTATTGTTTTACCACTACCTACATCACCCTGTACCAATCGGTTCATTTGTTTGCCGGTAACAGTGTCTACGCGTATTTCTTTTACAACCCTTTTTTGCGCATTTGTAAGTTGAAAGGGTAGATGCTTATTGAAAAAATCGTTGAAGTTATGGCCTACTTTTTCAAATTTCCATCCCTTCTGTATGCTATGCTGTAAACGTAGTTTGGCTATCTGCATTTGTGAAATAAAAAGCTCTTCCCACTTTAATCTATAATTGGCAGCTCTTAAATGTTCATCACTATCCGGAAAGTGTATCCACCTTAATGCATAAAACCTGTTACATAGTTTGTATTCACTTAGTATCTCTGATGGTAATATTTCAGGTACATCACCCGGTTTTATTTTTTCAAACAGGCTGTGTGTGATCTTAGCAAAAGATCGGTTGCTGATACCTCTTGTCTTTAATTTTTCTGTAGTAGGGTATACTGGTTGCATACCTGCTATAGCTGTTTCATTATTTAATGGCTCTATTTCAGGATGGGCAATATTTGGTACCCCATTAAAAAAAGAAACCTTTCCGAAAATGATATATTTCTCATCTTCTTTAAGTGTCTTCTCCATCCATTGAGCACCCTGGAACCAAATTAGCTCTATGCGTCCTGTTTCATCATATAGGGTAGCAACAAGTCGTTTTTTTCGGCCTACACCTTCTTCAAATTTATTGATAAGCGTTCCTGCGAGCTGTATATATTCTGTATCGGGCTTTATATCAGATATCTTATTTAATTCAGTGCGGTCAAAATACCTGTATGGATAATGAAAGAGCAGATCATTAAACGTGCCTATCTGCAGTTCTTTGCGCAACATTTCCCCCCGTTGTGGCCCTACACCTTTCAGGTATTCTATAGGAGAATCTAATATGGGGGCTAAATTGCTGATAGTATAATAATTGAAAAAGGAACAAATCCTTAACGGTTGCTATTCTCTACAGATGCTACCACCTTCATTTTCGCGGCTTTTGCTGCTTGCATAACAAGTGTTATCTCACCCCAGTTAGCATTCTTATCCCCGTTTATTACTACAGTTGGTTCAGCATCATCTGTTTTTCTGGCAACCCTTGACAATACAGCAGTAAGACTATCAGGAGATGTAAGGACTGTACCAACATAAAAATGTTTCATAGAATCAACACTTACTACAATGGTCTGTTTGGCCTTGGCATCACTTTTAGCACTTGGGTTCGATACCTTGATCACATTTGGATTGGCAAGTGTAGATATAATTAGAAAGAACAACAACAAAATGAACAAAATATCATTTAATGCTGAAGTATGCGGTTGCACATTTTCCCTTGTTTGCTTTCTGATCTCCATCTATATGTTTAGTGTGCAGGCTCTTGTAAAATATCCATAAATTCAACTGATGCAGCTTCCATCCTGTTCACATTCTTATTGATCTGTGCGTTCAGGTATCCATGCGCCATGTACGACAACAAGCCAATTATTAACCCTACTGCAGAGGTCACCATTTTAGTATAGATACCTTGTGCAATTGCATTAAGAGAGAAACCCTGGTGCTGAACATTAAAGAATAGTATGATCATACCGGCTATAGTACCCAAAAAACCAAACATAGGTGCAATACCTGCTAGAGTTGATAAAATGGTCATATTCTTCTCTTGCTTATACAGTTCCAGCTTACCCGTATTTTCCATCGATTTCTCAATAATATCTACTGGTTTGCCAATGCGACTCAGGCCTTTATCTATTATCCTGGCTATTGGGCTATCTGTATTTTTGCAAAGTGATTTTGCTGCCTGTAAGTTGCCTATAGTCACTTGCTCTCTGATCCTTGACATAAAAGTCGCATCTATTACTCCTGCCTTTCTAATAGCAAAGAATCGTTCAAGGAATACATATACCATGACTATTGAGCATAGTAACAGTGGTATCATAAGTACACCTCCTTCCTTAAGCAGGTAAAAAAGAGATATCTTCTCAGGTTCTGCTGCAGGAACATTTGCTTTGATTACCGTATCTGCTTGTAGTAATAATATGGAGAGTAAAGACATGCGTTTATTTTGGGCTAAGCAAATGTAATGATTAGGCAGTTTAAAAATTGGTTAAAATAATCTTGTATTTGCAATTATCCACATTTAAATAACATTAACTCAAATAAAAAAATAGCGTGCATAACGCACGCTATCAGTTATATACAAAGTCAAACCAGTTTTTGGGTTTTGACTTCTCAATTTTCAATTTAAATCTATCCTATCGCAACCAGTTCAATTTCGAATATCAGGTCTTTACCAGCCAGTGGTGGATTAGCATCAAGTATCACCACTTCATCCAACACTTCAGCAATTGTAACCGGAAATACATTACCTGTATTGTCACTCATATGCAATTGCATACCGGGTTCAGGATTCATATCAGCGGGAAATTCGCTGATAGGGTATTCCATCATCATATCTTCATTGCGTGGGCCATACGCCTCGTCTACTGGGATATGAACTGTTTTTTTCTCACCAGGAGCCATATCTATTACGGCGTTATCAAAGCCTTTAATTACCTGTCCGGTACCGGCAGTGAATTCCAGTGGCTCACGGCCTTCTGAGCTGTCGAATGTTGTGCCATCTTGTAACTTTCCGTGATAATGTACTTTTACATTGTCACCGCTTTTTACTTTTTCCATATTTTAAGTTTTTTAGTTAAGAGGAGTAAAAATATGGGTCGGTAAATGCGGATTATGGCGTTTTGACCTCTACTTCGACAAAAGTCTCTTAAATTTTAGCTAATAAGCGCGCAAGTTAGCCATAAAATCACAAACACAGGATTATCTTTACCTAAATTTTACCCTATGAAATACATTTTAACAACCCTTGTACTGATAATAGCCTTTTGCCACTCAAACGCCCAGCAAAACACCACAGAGATCATGCCTGGTGCTTATCAAATGGATAAGTATCTACCCCTATTAAAAGACAAAAGAGTAGCTGTTCTTATTAATCAGGCTTCTGTAATAAATAATAGGGTACTGGTTGATACTTTAACGGAAAGAGGCATTAAGATTGTTAAGATATTTGTGCCGGAGCATGGTTTACGCCTTACAGCTGATGCTGGTGCTACCGTAGCTAGTTCAATTGACAGTACTACTGGTATCCCAATAGTTTCTCTGTATGGAAATAATAAAAAGCCTACAGCTAAGCAATTAAAAGATGTAGATATTGTCATATATGAT
>Ga0207134_1078_pt1 | contig 28330 bp, 28 predicted proteins | sample Alteio_BWMinHeat_12_FD_153527 | JGI IMG/M metagenome (GOLD analysis project Ga0207134, IMG submission 153527) | Enriched cells from forest soil in Barre Woods Harvard Forest LTER site, Petersham, Massachusetts, United States -... | ecosystem: Environmental > Terrestrial > Soil > Temperate forest >... | reverse complement strand
AATTTTCTAAATAAAGACAAAAGCGCATCGGGATATTGACGACACTCAATTTCTAATCCATTTGGAAATAAGTGCATATACATTTTATGCTTGCCACAGTCCAATGGGTGTTTCTTTTGTAGATACTTAGAAAAGTGCGACCCTACACTAACGTCTGGACGAATCTCTTTACCTGAATAGGCTTTATCAGGTATCTGATATCCCAGTCTCTCAAAGCGTCCCTGTAGTATTATAAAAAGCTCGCTGATAACTGAGAAATAGCCACCGTCTATTCTCATGTAGTTGTCATTGAATCTTTTTACAAAATTAGGGGTGGCTGTTCTGTCAATGCCATCAAATGACCCTGTTTTTCTGATTGCAGGTAGCACTACTTTAGTAACCCATTTCCTAAAACGAATAGCAGAAGGCTTCTTGCTTTTGAAAATGAGGTTGTACAAACCGCTCTCATTTACAAGCCACACCTTACGATTTTGACCTGACTTCAGGATAACTGAAGTTTGCTTTTCATCATCATCCAAAGCTCTAAGTGTTTCGGTTATGTTCGTGAGCCCTAAAAGAGCCATCACATCATTGGCGACAAACCAAGCTTCACCGTCCATGTCGACGGTGGTAAACTCAAATGGACTTTCGTCCTCATACGTAAAAACTTGTAACTGCATGTCTATTGTTATTTTTTAGACGTGAACAATATGACGCAGCTCCAGCAGATGGATTATTGAAAATTATATGCGATGTACGTTTGCAAAGTCGTAAGATAGGTATTACCTTTGCAGTCAGAAATTTAAACATCTCAAGTAACTTTCAAAAGCTCCACACCACTGGGGCTTTTGTCGTTTAATCGGCAAAAATAAGATTATATTCGGTGCATACCATCTTTTTATCAAAGTATTTTAGTTAGTTACGTATTAAATGTATCCACATCGTGTGTGTACTTTTTCCTTGGTTTTTTCAAATAATCATTTTCACGAAATTTTTTATTGTTCTAACTTTGTAATATGTCAAAGAAGCAGAAAAGGGTGAAGTCAACTGCTGAGTTAATGCCAGAGGTGGAGAAGCTCCTTAAAGAGAAGGGAGAGCGTTCCGACAATGGTGCGGTCTTTGAAAAGACTATCAAGAAAGCTATTAAACAATCTGGCTCAAAATAATATCAAGCATCTGTTCTGGTTTCTTCCTGTACATATATCTGAATGAATTCTCACTAATATATAAAGGTAAGTGCTGTTTGCTTACGTGGATATGCGTTCCCTTTATCATGCGTTTTAGCGTACTCCAGTAGTTTTCTATATGATTGGTAGTATAACCGTCTCTGACATATTCTTTCTGTCTATGATTAACAACCTCATGCTGTTTAAATACCTTACCTAAACCCTCATATGCATGATGCCCATCTGTTACAACTATCGAATCCTTGTCTACATTCTTAATAATAATACGCCTTAAAACTGAGCTGTTTACTTTTTGGTCAGGCAATACCTGTGCAACTACACGCAAGCCTCCTTTGGCTATCATACCGAATACAACAGTCTTGTTTACCCCACCTCTACCTTGCTTTAGCTTTTTGCGCTTGCTTTTATGCATATTCTCCTGCAATCCGCCAATATGAACTTCATCCATCATTACTTCACCAGTAAGAAGGTCAGAGGAATTATCATGCATTAGCTTTTTGATTTGGTGAGCCATACGTAAAGCGGTCTTATAACAGATAGGTAATACCCTTTCCAATTCCTTTGCGGCTACACCATTACGAGTAGTAGTGAACAGGTAGATAGCAGTAAACCAGTAGTGTAATGGTGTTGTGGTCTTATGGAATACGGTATTAGCCGTTGGATATAGCTGATGAGAGCAAAGAGGACATTGATAAGCACGCCTGTCTTTTACCCTCTGGAATTTCTCCATTCCACCACATTCTGTACATGCTTGCAGCTTCTTGTATTTGATTTGAAACAGGTAATCCAAGCAAGCATCTTCATCAGGGAACTTGTCCTTAAATTGATTAATCGTTAACTTATTCATCTATCGGTTCTGTTATTCTTATTTACCTTCTAATTCTCTATTCCAAGCTACACTATTATATATTCAAACAACATGCCAAAACCATTGATTCTACTGGTCTTTACAAGATTTATTTTGAATAAAATGTAGCTTAAAAAATGGAGAATAACGGAATCGAACCGATGACTTGTGTGTCCTAAACACCTGTTTTGCCACTATACTAATCCCCCATTCAGCAAATCTATGTACTGGTGACTCTAATTAAATCATGTATGGGTAGTGGAAATTTTTGAAGAATTGCCACTACTGGTAAAAAGTATAAATCTGCCAGTAGTGGCAAAAAAACAAAACTTGCCAGTAGTGGTAAAAAACTATAATTTTACAGTAGTGTCCTAAACACCTTGGGCTTGGGGAAACTCAAGCCTTTTTCTTTTTAGAGCGGAATGCGTTACGGGTAACCTGAAATAGAGTAGCGTTGTTTAATTTGTCGTCTGGAAATTTGAATTGTCTGCCAGTAGAAACAGTAAGATATGCTGCTACTACATGTAATTTGTATTTTTTCTTTTTGTCATCCCCATATCCGTACAACAATTTATGCTCTTCGTTCAATTTCTTATCTCTATACTCAGACATTTCTTCAACAAAGAACCTAATTACAGCATCATTGTTCATATGCTCATCACTTATTGATTCTACTGTCAGGTATTCATTAATACATAGGGATATCATTTCAGAAAAAGAGTAGGACTGTTCTTTATCAACCATTTTCAATGCCTCACTTGGGTTCTCCTCAAAAAACTTAAAATCAAATTCCCAAGACGGTTGCAATGACGTACCCGAAAACATATAATCTGGAAAATCTGAAAAATAATCCAATACCTGTTTTAGCATTTCAGCATGTTTCTTGTCATTGCCCTTAATCCTTTTATTGCTCTTTTCCCTTTCAATATCATGTATCAGGGATATGAATTTCTTAATTTGTATCGCTGGGACAGGATTGTTATGAGCAAGTAACAAATCAATGTCCACATATAGCTGTATATACTTTCTATATAAACTGCGTTTAACACCTAGTGTACCAATAAGGATATACTCCGATGGAGTTTCATCTGATTTGTTGGGCATGAATGTATTTACAATTTAAACGGCACAACAAAATAGATAATCATACGTAAATAAAAAAGGGGCATTTAGCCCCCCAATTAATTTAAAAAAAGTGCAGTATATTTTTAGTATTATTCTGTCTTGTCCTGTTTATTCTTATTTGATTGACCTTTCCATTGCCCTGATTTGAAAATAAAAAACACAATTAATGCTACAACAATTATTATAACCCATTGATTTATCGGGTCAGATGGCAAATGTACATTTTGCGGATTGTCTAATAATATCATAATGCTTGTTTGAGATTTTAATGGATAATTAAAAATAACAGCGATTGACTTAGTATTTATTCGTTTGTCCTCCACCAAAATTCATAATCCTCACTATTTATCTGCACCTGTATTTTTTGAGCGTTCATTTTCTTGTGTGTTTTTACACTAAAGGCACAAACCAGCCTTTGTCCTGCATAAATGGTATTTGTCCGTAAATATCCATCCTGAATAATGGGAGTTGTGTTTTTAGACTTGGATATACTTCCGATTACAATACCGTTTACCATTACTGTTTTAAACTCAGTTAAATACTTGCTCCATTCCGAGCCATATTCCTTAGCTTCTTTTGCTGTCAAAATATCTTCATCGGTTGTGCTTTTATAGGTAAAGTCAGGTGTTGTACTAAATAAGAATTTGAATGAGTCTGGGGAGATATTAAAGTCGGAAGATGTGTTATTTTCTATATAGACACAATACGATATTGTGTTATATCCTTCCACAGCATTACATGGAATAATACCAATAATAACACCTCTAAAAGCAAAGTATTGAAAAGAAGAGTTTGAAATAAATTTCACCATCTTTTTTTCTTCTATTATTGGTTCTGGTGGCGTAGGTGCTATCGTTTGTATAGAAGATGTAGGTTTGGGTGTGGCATTAGTAGTGTTATTATCCTGTCCATTTGTCCAGCGTGGGTCTAACAGCCATATATAACCTGTATTGCCCTCATATTCCACCTGCATATAGTCGCCGTTGCTTGAAATCATTTTGGTGACTTTGTTCATGGGAATGGAATACTGTGCGGTAATGCTACTATCCTGCCTGCTATATATTCTTGTAAAAGGTCTTTGGGTGATATATACTGTTGGGTCATAAGTAATAGTTGTTCTTTTGCCATTATGGTCTATAATCTGTAATACGTCAGTTTTGGGAATTACGAATCCTATACCATCTGGGTCGTCAAACATCTTGTATCTAATTTCAGTAGCCACAACTTCTATGGATGTAGCTTTTATTTCATCACCTTTCTTTTGAATTATTATATCCTGTCCGAAAGAAAAGACAGGTATCAATAACCCGATTAATAGCATTGTAATTTTTACTTGTTTCATTTTAGTTTGTTTTATGATTATGGACAAAAAAATAGCGTAACTGAAATTCCTTAATGCTGTTCTCGGCTGTCCAAAGCCTACCTAAGCAAAAAAGACACAGTTACGCCGTATCGGCGTACTACATCAATTTTGTTGCTTAGGTGTTTTTAAATCTTGGACATTTAGAACAGCAACTACATTGTATAATACTTACAATATCATCCTTATTATTTTATCTTCTTATAAGCGAGTTATTTAATTTTTACAAATATACTTTCCGAACCGCAAACCTAATCACATTATATGGTCTATACAAGCGTAGAAATACGGTATTTTTAGAACCGTAACCCTTGTTTCAACTTCTCTATCTCCTTGTGCAAGGCTATACGTATATCCCGTATTCTTGCTGCCTGCTCATAGTTTTTATCCTTGGCGTACATTTCCTGCTGTCGCCTTAGCTTGGTATCCTTGCGCCTCAAAACGGCGACTTGCGTTATGATTTTGGCAACAGACGCTATGGTCGGTTTGGATGTACCGAGTCGCTTCTTTCTCATCTTGAAATTCTATGTCCCCTATGCAAAACAAAAAGCAAGCCAAATTTTTTAACTTATCCGTTTATCAATAAAATCCATCACTTAGAATTTTATTTTTCATGTCCCGGAAAATAGCTTTGCCCCTGTTCTCAAACTGTCCAAAGCAACAACATGAAATCACTTACCGCCATAGAGCATAAAATAAAAACGCTTGCCAATAAATCTACCTCATTCAAAATAGGAAAAACCAGCCAACCAGTAGAATATAGGCTACGGCAACACAAAAAATATGACGATGTAGAGGTAATTGTTAAATCAAAATACAAAAAGGAGATAGACCGTTATGAGGAAGCAATGCTAAACAGGTTTATAGACCATCCTAAATGCGATAATAAAAACGTTGGTAGCGCAGCACGTATGGCAAACAAACCGCTTTATGTACTCTACGGGGTGTATAACAAGAAAAGACGATGAAACGCCCCTATCTTAAAGCAAAATTTGAAAAATACCGTATTTATACGCATAGTTTTCCATTCTTTTTTCATTATCATTGTATTAAATAATAATAAAATAAATAGAGCTGGCTTTTATAATGCTCTAACAAGATATACAACTAGATGGGTCATAACTTAAAGATAAAATCATGTTGGAATTTATTTTAAGCAAGATTACATATTGAGCAACTTAATGTATGTATCGAGCACTGACAAGTAGTGTACCTTTACGAAAATTAGATTTAATTGTTTTTTATATGAAGTACAAGGAAGAGGCATTTACCGCTGTTATAGTTGGGTCATGGAATCATTCTATTTTTTCTAAAGAATGGGTTTCAAAGTACCTTCTTGATGGGGAAAATGTGGACGTAAATATTAGTACTCAAAATGATGGTAAGACTCAGACAATCATTATTGGCGAATCAATCATCAGTAGTACGCAGGATTTAAGTATCCAATCAAAAGAAAATAAATTCAGAGTAACTGCGAAAAAATTTGACGATATAATACTGCAAAAGGTTGATGATATAATAATAAAATTGACCGAATACCTGCCACATACTCCAGTAAAAGCATTTGGATTTAATATTGGATTTTCAACTATTGCCAATGACAAATTACTAAAATGGTTTGCTTGCCCTGATGATAATAAATATTTTGAGACCAATGGCTTTTCTCTAATTAAAGAAAAAATTTTGAGACTCTTTAAACATCGGGAATACGAATTCAATGTTGGAATTGAAAAGATAGACGACAAATGTGATATTGGATTGAATTTCCATTTTGAAATAGATTCATTAGTAAGTTTGAAGACTTTATTAAATGAAAAGCATTTTAAAGATTTCAAATCGGAATCGCTTGTGATTTTGAATTCTCTTTTTAATTTAACAATAGATGAAAATGGAACCGTTGAATAATACTTCAGATTTTGGCGGAAATACATTTAAGCCAATACATACAAACGATGATAATTCTGAAACTCTTGATTTTAACATTGAGAATTTCGGAATTCCATTGCAATTGACAAGTCACATTTCATCAAATAAAATAAATGCATTTGATGTATCCGCTTACATTTTAAAAAAACTAGGGCAGGTAAGCTCTATGAAACTTCATAAACTTTTATATTATTGCCAAGCATGGTCTTTAGTATGGGATGATGAACCACTTTTTGAAAATGAAATTGAAGCTTGGTCAAATGGGCCAGTTGTTAGGGATATTTTCAATTATCATAGGGGACATTTTATGGTTGATAATAGTACATTTTATATTGGGAATGGGAATCTTCTAAGCGATAAACAAAAGGAAACCGTAGATTCCGTTTTAAAATATTATGGAGATAAAACCTCCCAATGGTTAATTGAGTTGACTCATCTCGAAGACCCATGGAAGGACGCAAGAATAGGGCTCTCCCCCAACGACAAAGGTAATATAATTATTTCTCTTAATTCAATGGTAAACTATTACAGTTCACTATAATGAGTAAGATTCCAAAATCAAAGGAAAGTCCTAAGGCAGAAAAAATCATTAGGGATAACCCAATAAATAATTTGGTTAAAAATATTTATCCATCATGGCAGATTAATAAAATAGATTTAGAAGGAACATGGGGCTTAAATGCGATAAGTAAATTTGAGTTTAATTTGAATAATACCATCTTCGATGAACTAGTTAATCTTGACCTTTCTGATGAATTACACAAAGCACTTACGTCTGTAAATGGACGTCATTTTACATCGATAGATGATTTTATTACTAAACTTTGTTATTCGGGTAGCTTTGTAATGAAATCTGAGGAACTCAAATTAGTTTTGACGGCCTTAACAAGAAATATTTTCTGGAGCGAGATTTATCCTAAACTAAAACTATTTGAAGAAAAAACTTGGTTTGAAATTGAGAAGGAACAATTCGGTGACAAGAGCAAAACAAAGCATCATTTCGTTAACGTTGGAAAAATAATTCAAGAAGCAAGGATAAGGCTTAAAACACTTAATCTTGATAATTACGATGAATTGTTTTCTATTAGACTTACTGGTAGAATCAGAATTTGGGGCATTCGGGAACACGGGTATATGAAGATATTATGGTTCGATTTAGAACATGCGATATGTCCAACCTGATTTTAATTTATTTAAGTAAAATATTTTACGTGTAAATATTAAAATATATGAAGTCAATAAATAAATAGAAATATTATATGGCCAAAAAAGCTAAGACTCCCAAACTATTCGGTAAAACTCCTATGAACAGACCTGATGTTTGGATAGTAGATTTGGTCGAACGGTTTGGAATTGTAAATTCCCTCTTGGTTGTTTATATATACATCTTTGTGGCTAATGCTAGTTTGGAACAAAAAAGAGAATTTATAGATAAGTATGTGTTGTTCAAAACCCCGAAAAATGGATCAACATACATCTTTTTTCTGTTGCTTTGTCTATATGCAATACATTCATTTAAAGTCAGACATTATAAAAAGCGACTAAACATTGAACAAGAAAATCTAAAAAAAGCAAATGAAAAATTTGATAATGCCGTAAATAATTTAAAATGAGTTTTGTATATTATTTAATACCTATTTTAATAGTCATTAAGACTTGGAATTACTATAGAATTAGTAATGCAAAACTCATAGTTGAAAATAAATTAGGAGACCTTGTTGGAGAATTGTTTGTTGACTATACTCATGGTTTAAATAGCCAAAATGAAAAAAAGGATATTAGTTTGGCTATGCCTTTTGTGAATTTTTCTATCAAAATAGTAGCTACTCTTACGATATTGGACAGGCTCAGTTTCTGGACACTTGGATACATCACAATGACCCAACATTTATTCAGAAATAATAGAGTAAAAAAGCATAGCCCAACTTTAAATGAAGTTCTTAGTATACCAGAAAAACTACCAGAGGACAGTGAAAAAAACATTGAGATAAATAAGGAACTTATTGGATTAAATTCAAAAGTTGAAAAAGTGACAAAGGAATATGCTAGTACATTGTTTTGGTATTTGTGTATGAGAAACATAGGGATTGTTGCATTAGTAATAATTCTGAGATGGACGATGTATTTTTTGAATAAGATTTTCATGAGAGACAATTCTCAAACTGATAAATTTATCGATGGCATTAAGATGCGTATAATAAGTATGATTTGGGATATTCCTACCAACTAATATGAGTTTGTATATATCTGTATCTTTGAGTATGCAAAGCCACAGAAGAAAGGAAAACCTGAATTGAAAAATGTAAACAAGGAAACGATAGCAAGCGAAATGAATTCCTTATTTATGGATAACTTAAAATTTATGGAAGAGATTCTGAGGGGGAGACTCCTTTGTATCGAAACGTAGCCCCTCCGATAAAGGATTATTAGTCTTCCCATCTTCGAGCCATTTCTTATACGCAATCTTCCATTTGCTATACTGTAATAGATTGCGAACGTATATCCCTTGATTTTCACTTGGGGTTAATTCTGGGCGAGGAAATCGCTTAGGGAATTCCATGTAATCCATAATCGAAATTTTCATTAAGCTCACATGCATCATATACTCCCTTAGTAAAATAGCCTTACGCTCTAAAATATATGAGTTTGTTTTAATCTACTCTATTTGTGTTCTGACTACACAATTGCCCAATTTACGATCGTTAACAAAGGGATTCCAAATTTACTTATTCACAATCCAGCTATTCAAATGCCATGGTTAACCAAGCAATACACTAATAACATATTTCCAGTTCATCGTAGACCGAATTTTTTATTTCTGAAATCAATCACTACAGTTTTATCCCAGAATAATGCATTGCCAGTTATAGCATCATATTGATCTGTTGCTTCCTTATCGCTATGGTCTGCATAAGCTGTAATATTCGCATATTTTTGTCCAGCCAATATGAAAGTATCTTTTAAAGGCCTTCCGATAACTAAATGAAAATCTCCCCAAGCCCTTATCTGCATGGTATCTACATCTTGTTCAGTTGAAAAATTATTGATCTTATCAACGGATGTCAATAAAGAAAAAATGCTTGAACCATTATCAAACAATACCTTAAATTTCTTCCCTTTTAATAACATTGGCAATATTATTCTGCCATATTTATCTAAAGTAATATCAATCATTTTCTCACATAATAAAGATGGCATGGTATCACAAATTGAGAATCTTTGATTTGGATAATCTATTATCAAAACCTTATTTTTAAACATGTCGCTACCAATAGTTCCGATGCGTGTCTCTGCATTCTTATTCAGACTATCTAAAATTATTGCCTCACCATAACCCTTTTGTATATAACAATTTTGACTTGAGGCAGTAAAATCTCCAAAAACTATTCCCGGTTTCTTGAAGTTAATATTGGGATGTTGTAAAAGAACCGATTTGGTATTCTCTTCATAAAACCTGGTCAAATTTGCTCCAAGGTCGAATTGAAAAGTAAAATTGTAGGTTAAGCCCTTAATTCGGGCAGGAATATCCATTGAGCTTTTTGAAAAATATCTATTGCTGATACTATCACCAACCCATAAAAACCTGGCCCAATGCAAATTTTGAGGATCAGAAGTTTTAATTGTCCATTGCCCATATTTCTTAGCTGGAAAGGAACATGAGCAGATATGAAGCAATAAAATGAGGACTGGGAGCCTTGCAATTGACCTAGATATTGGGTACCTCGATTTCAAGTTTGATCTTATTTCTTTGTAAAATAATGAAATCCTTTATTTATGATGGGAAATCGAGCTTATTTGAGATGATTTCACGCAATTTTGGAATGCTAATTGCTTTTTCATTGTATAGCGTTACAAAAGAATGCAGAGCATCCTCGTCACAAACGAGGATTAGCTTGGGAAGTTGGTGTTGATTTTATTTCGCTGGCTTATATACAATACCAAAGTTTTTGGCATACTCCTCTATCGTTCCGAGTCCAACACTTGCACGGCGAGAATTTACATTTTTTTCATCCTCGATTGGATAAAACTCCCAAGCACCAGTTGTTTTGTTGGCAATGATCTGTGAACCATAAATCTGCTTTTTTCCTTGACGCATCAACACTCGGTCTTCTAACAGTGCCAAATCACAAGGCCGGGATTGACTGTCTGCCACAGATTTTTTTAGTAAAGGAAGATATTTCTCCTGCACCGCAATTTCTGCATGTTGAATAACAAGCCATACGGTAATATTTCCTTCTTCTCCAACAAAATCAATGCCTGGCCAGCCATAAGTTTGTATTAGAGTTTCCACTTCTATGAGATTCAGACTGTCATTTATTTTCATTTGCTTCCAAGGCACTGAATTCCTTCTCGCTGCCTGGTCACGGTCATCGATTATTTCAAGGCGCTTCTTGATTGCTGCTGTATCTATTTTGCTTTGTGCAAAAATGGTAGCAGGAAAACATAACAGGCAGAAGATAATTAGGTATATTTTCATGTGTTTTTTGGGAGCAGTTAAATCATATGTATTTTCATCTTATTATAATTACTGGGTCATATAATAAATGTAGTTAATTTCTAAATCAAAACCTTTAAATTCCTTTTGAATTATCGGTCTGTACCCTTACCTTTGCGCAAAATTTAGGGAACTTATTTCTTTTCTAATATAATTGTAACTGAATAGTATGTCTAACGTTGGTAAAATCAAACAAATCATTGGCGCGGTAGTTGACGTGCATTTCGGCGCCGGCAAATTGCCTGAGATCTATAATGCGCTTGAACTAACCAAAGATAATGGTGATAAGCTGGTACTTGAAGTACAGCAGCACCTGGGTGAGGATAGCGTGCGTTGTGTAGCGATGGATGGTACCGAAGGCCTGATGCGTGGTATTGAAGTAAGGGATACAGGTAAAGCGATAGCTATGCCTGTAGGTGACCAGATAAACGGCCGCCTGTTTAATGTAACAGGTGACGCAATTGATGGTTTGAGCCAAATTGATAAAACAAACGGACGTCCGATACATGCAAAACCGCCTAAGTTTGAAAATCTGACCACGGCTTCTGAAATACTTTTTACAGGTATCAAAGTTATTGACCTGATCGAACCATATTCTAAAGGTGGTAAGATCGGTTTGTTTGGTGGTGCGGGTGTTGGTAAAACTGTATTGATACAGGAGCTTATCAACAATATCGCGAAAGCATATGCAGGTCTTTCTGTATTTGCAGGCGTGGGTGAGCGTACACGTGAGGGTAATGACCTGATGCGTGAGATGATCGAAGCTGGTATCGTGAAATACGGTGACAAGTTCAAGCACAGCATGGAAGAAGGGGGCTGGGATCTTGACAGCGTGGATATGGAAGAACTGAAAGAAAGTAAAGCAACCTTCGTATTCGGACAGATGAACGAACCACCTGGAGCACGTGCTCGCGTGGCTTTGTCTGGTCTTACACTTGCAGAATATTTTCGTGATGGTGATGGTACAGGAAAAGGAAAAGACATCCTGTTCTTCGTAGATAATATCTTCCGTTTCACCCAGGCAGGTTCTGAGGTATCAGCGCTTCTTGGCCGTATGCCATCAGCGGTGGGTTACCAACCTACTCTGGCAACAGAAATGGGTCTGATGCAAGAGCGTATCACTTCTACTAAGAATGGTTCTATTACATCTGTACAGGCGGTTTATGTACCTGCGGATGACCTTACCGATCCAGCCCCTGCAACAACCTTCGCTCACCTTGATGCCACAACGGTATTGAGCCGTAAGATTGCGGATCTTGGTATCTACCCTGCGGTGGATCCATTGGATTCTACATCACGTATCCTTACTCCGGCTATCGTGGGTGATGCACACTACAACTGTGCTAACCGCGTGAAACTGATATTACAACGCTATAAAGAACTTCAGGACATCATCGCTATCCTTGGTATGGATGAATTGAGTGAAGAAGATAAGAACACTGTATTCCGTGCACGTAAAGTACAACGTTTCCTTTCTCAACCATTCCACGTGGCAGAAGCCTTTACAGGTTTGAAAGGTGTACTGGTACCGATAGAGGAAACTATCCGTGGCTTTAATATGATCATGGACGGTGAACTGGATGATATGCCGGAAGCCGCATTCAACCTGGTTGGTAGCATTGATGATGCTATTGCTAAGGGTAAGAAACTAATGGCGGAGTCGAAGAACTAAGTTAACAAGTTGATTGGTTGATAAGTTGACTGGTTAAATTGTTGGTAAGTGATTTAAAATTGAATTTTTAAGATGCAACTAGATATATTAACACCCGAAAAAAAGATCTACAGCGGTAATGTGTATGGCATTCAATTGCCCGGCACCGAAGGTTCTTTCGAGATACTCGACAAGCACGCACCTATCATAGCTGCATTAGGCAAGGGTAAAATGAAAATTTTGAAAGACAAAAGCACTACTGAAATGTATGACATTACAGGCGGCTTTGTAGAAGTAATAAGCAATAAGGCTACTGTACTGATAGAAGGAGCGCAAAAGTTGTAAAGGGAAATTATTGATCGAAGAGATAGAAGGGATTACCGATTAGGTAATCCCTTTTTCATTCACTCTTTGCAACAAGCTATTTACCGGGATGTAAATTGATCATCGTAAAAAGCAAGCATGTTGCGCCAACCAGTAATATTGATGTTACGATAGTATTTGCCTTAGTCTCCGGTTTGCGTATACCAGTAAAGAAATATACAGGTATCAAAACAAACATAGAAACACATACTGTAGACAGCCAGAGCACGGTCCTGCCTGCCCAATGCTCTATTGCAAACAGTGTGGACATGGTATAGAGTACCCCAACAAGTGCGCCAATCATGACTACTAATTTATCACGTAAGGTTGTTCTTTCCCTGATCTTTATGATTGCCATTAAGGGTAAAAATATCAAACTTAATATTGTTATACCCAATACTAACATAGCGGCTGTGCCTGGCCAATGCATGATCTTAAAAAAAGAACCAGTAATAAATGCAAATACGGATAAGGCTCCGCTTGCCATCATTATTTTCTTCATTGTGTAATAGTTTTTGAACGTTAATAAATAGATGGTTTCATCTTCTATCTCCCGCAGATCACGGGTGTAAAACTGTTTTATGGTTTCATGATAGAAGCGCTCAAAGTCATCTTCCTCTTTGAGTCCTTGCTCTACAATACAACAAATATGATCGAGGAGGTTTAACTGCAGGTCCTCCAACTCAATTCCATTACGTCTAATGTCATCGAGGATATATTCCACTTGTTGATCGTTGAGACAATACATTTATGCTGTCTTTGTTTTTATGTCTAATAAGAATTGCATAGTGTTCATAAAGTCAGCAAACTCTGATATTTTTTCTTTCATTTTTATTTTTCCAGCCGGGCTTAAACTGTAGTATTTACGCACCCTTTTGCCAATAAATTCAGTTTCGGTAGTTACTAATCCTTCGCTTTCTAATGCATGAAGTGTAGGATATAAACTGCCTTCCGTTATTTGGATCTTATCGAACGTAAGTTCTTTCAGTTTTTGTGTGATCTCATACCCATACATTTTCTTATTGTCTGATAACAATTTTAAAACAATGGTCCTGAATGTACCTTTTATTAGTTCTGATGAAAAGATCATAAAATAAAGTTTGCAATACAAATATACATAGAAGTCCAATGCATTGTGCTAAATAGTAAAATATTTTTTTAAAGCATTTTCAAGAAGAACAATACAACGCGAGATGTTTATTCATTCCTTTGGTTTTTAGTTTTACTTTTGGGCACTTGTGAACTTACCATTTTTCATAGCTAAGCGGTATATGGTGAAACAGAAGGGGGTATTCTCTTCGTTCATCATCAGGCTATCTATTGTGGCTACTGCGCTGAGCGTAATGGTAATGATCGTATCGGTGGCTATCATTACGGGGTTCTCTCATAACATCAAGGACCAGCTATATAGCTTCTGGGGGCATGTGACCATCTCTGTTCGCGATGAGAATTTCTCCTTACAAAAACCAATACAAAAAGACCCTGAACTGGAACAGCATGTGAAAAATATACCACATGTGCAAACCATTCAGCCTTTTATAGAAGGTACTGCCATCATTCATGCACATAATGCCATGCAGGGCATTATACTAAAAGGGGTTGATGCCCATTTTCATCACCCTGGTAGTATTCATATAAAGGGTAAAATAGATTTTTCTGACAGCGCCTATTCTAAGCAGATAATTATATCTCAAACCAATGCCGATAAGTTGGAATTGAGTACAGGGGATACAGTACAACTGTATTTTATAGAAAAAGGGGTGACCACACCGAGGATCAGGAAGGTAATGATATCCGGGGTATTTGAAACAGGTTCGGATGATATAGATGGCAAATTTGGCATTTGTGATATGCGGCTGTTGCAACGCATTAACAGTTGGGAACCTAATGAGATACATGGCTACCAGGTAATGCTGGATGACCCGAAATATGCTGACACAGTATCGAACGAAATATTTTACAATTATATCAAAACACCACTTAACAGCTATACGCTTAGAGAAAAAGCGGGAGGTATGTTTAGCTGGCTGGATACGGTGCAGGTAAATAATACTATCATACTCATCATTATGGCTATTGTGGCTATTATTAATCTAACAGCAGCCCTAATGATACTGATAGTTGACCATGCTAAAATGGTGGGCTTACTAAAAGCTCTGGGACTGGCAGATATAAAGATGCGCGAGGTATTTTTGTATTATGCATCATTGATAGCTGGTATTGGGATAACCGTAGGAAATGTACTGGGATTAGGATTGTGTTATATTCAGTATAAGACAGGCTTTGTGCCTTTGGGTGAGGGCTATAATATGAAGACAGTGCCTATTCGCTTGTATTGGTGGCAGATAGTGGCGATAGATGGCGGTACGCTGGTAATTTGTATATTGTTTATGTGGTTGCCTACGTTATACATCAGGCGGATACAACCTGCGAAGGTGTTGCAGTTTAAATAATACCTCTCCCGGCCTCTCCTTCGGAGAGGTGACTATATAAATGGAGCAAATAAAATTAATGACAAAAAAAGAGCAATACAGGAAATTATGTGAAGCCCGGAATGATATTCCGGTGTTCCTGCAATGCTGGTGGCTGGATGCTGTATGTGGTGATGACTGGGATGTGGCCATTGCTCAGAAAGGTGAACATATAACAGGCGTATGGCCATATCATATTGTTACAAAAGCGGGTGTTGCTATTTTACGTAATCCAAAATTGACACCCTATTTAGGTCCGCATATATTCTTGCCAGGTGATATAAAGCAGAGTAATGCAGATGGGTTTGAACATGAAACAGTGAGTGAATTACTGTCACAAATACCTAAAACAAAAGTGTGGCATTTGGCCATGCAGCCTGGATTTAAGCAGGCGGGTATTATGAAGACCCAAGGGCTTGAGATACATGTACAACAAACTTTTTTGATAGATCTGAAAGCTGAAGAGCTCACTTTGTTCGGCAATCTGAAAGAGAACCTGAGACGCAACCTTCGTGCAACAGAAAAAGAATTTGAGATAAGCAACGACCCGAAATATATAAACGAGCTATATAGTTTTCAGCAACTCACATTGAAAGGAAAAGGTGTGACACAAGCGCATAGTTTACCAGAAATGGAAAGATTGATGCAGGCTTGTTTAGAACATAATTGTGTAGCTCTATGGGTAGCGAAAGAAGCCGGAAAAGTACAGGCTATTGTTTGGAATGTATGGGACAGTGAACGCAGTTATTATTTTATGGGGGCTCAAAACCCTGGTAGTGAAAGCTATAAAGCCATGAGTCAATTGTTGTGGCATACCATTAAAGAATCAGCCAAAAGATGGAATACCATTTTTGATATGGAAGGCAGTATGGACCCAGGTGTAGAGCATTTCTTCAGAGGGTTTGGAGGTAAAAGAGAGCTCTATATGGTTGTGAAAAAGAGCGAGTCTTTGTTGTGGAAATTGAAGGAACTGGTGAGGGGGTAATTTACTTTGCTACAACACAAACAAAAGTCCGGCATTGATAAGCTAGACCTTCTTTTTAAAATAGTCATTTATTGCCTGCCTGATGTAAATATTCTGAAGCACATTATTGATCGCATCATCTGAAAGGTGGAGTGATAAAAACCAATTGTTGCCAGCCTGTTTTAATATTATAGAAGCCACTTGTGCCGGCATTGTTTCTGATGCGTATGAAAAATAAAGAACAAATCCTTCATTCGTTTTTATTGATGCAAGAGGTGTAATAGTCGGATAGTATTTGAATATTTTCAGGATCTCATCATAATAATAATTGCCAAAATAAGAATCATCAAGTCTGCCTGCATCTTCTTTTACAAGCATGCTTTTTAGTTTTGCTGTGTCTGAGTTCTGTGCAGCTTTTTGCAATTGTTTGATGAAGCCCATTTGCGGAAATGAATGTGCTGTGTTATAAAAATCAAATAAGAGGTAAACAGCTGTATAATCCTCACTTGGCAGATCATTTGTGTAAAACACTTTGCCATCTTTGTTCACAAAATAAAATGGTGTCATTTTATTGGTGTTAACCGGCTCTGCTGACTTTTCACCCAGATTGTAAGGAGAGAATGAACCAGCTACAGTAAACGGGTTGGTGATATTGATATTGGTGGTAAGCCAATAACTGTCTCCCGTATTTTGCACTACAGCAAAATACGGATAACTATCCTTACTATCTGTTGCAATAAAATCGTACCTGATTATAGTAAGTGAACCTGTTCTGAATTTTGAATGAAACCTGATGTCATTGTATTTTTTCAATTTGTCCATCATCCTGCCACCATCAAATTCCCTGCGTTGAAAAGATGTATCGTACAAGCTACCAACGGCATCTACATCTCCTTTTTTCATGTCTTTGAAAAGCTCCAGTACCAGTCGTTCAGGGGTTGAATGCACAGCAGCATCAGCCTGTACATTCTTTCCATAAAAGTTTGTATACGCAAAGGTATTAACACTACCCGCAATAATGGTTGCATTGTGTGCTTTAAAGATCGGGTATGGTTTGTAAAAAAAACTGCCGTTTGGCTGTGCAGTTGCCGTAGCTGCCATCAGCAATATGAATGCTATGAAATATTTTGACATAGTCATTTGTTTAGCTATTAATGAATTAAAATGGTATCTCCGTTCCATCGCACAGGCTTATCTCATAGCTCGGGTCGAATGATATCGGGCCAAGTTTGATAGTAAATTTCAAATTAGCTTTTGCTTTCCCCAGAAAGAAAACACCATGCAAGCCTAGTGGTGGTTTAACACAATCCTTATCTTCGGTGTAGGTGCCATTAAAACCATTACCAATAGAGGCATTAGCATCTGCAGACACTTCAATTTCTTCGTCGGCGTCACCGGTTACATCAAAACCAGGTATGGATGGTGTCCAGTGATATAATTTAACTGCACCGCCAGCCTTTACGCCAATTCTCAGATATCCTTCTGCTTTCAGATTAAAATAAACACATGATTTACAATCAGGTCTCGGCTCTTCGTTACCAAGTAAACTACCATAAGATTTACCAACGCGTTCAGCGCTTATCTTGCCTGTAGGCCCCGCATAGAGCTTACATTTAAATTCAGCAATCAACAAACAAGGCCATAGTTTTAAAGAATAATTGATGTCAGGAATGCCCCACAAATTAATGTTTATCTCGAAGCTACCTTCCCATCCTCCTTTTATCTCTGTATAAGAAACCGGTGGTTTATCAATTGAGCAACATTCTTCACCTTGCTTTACCGTAACCATCGGCTTTATAGATATCTTAGCTTCAACCCGCGGTATTTTATTTGCTACTTCTTCAACGGTCTTTGTGATGTTATCTAGTGGAATAGAAACCTTTAATTCTTTTGTATTTTTCGAGGCTTTACATTCCTTTTTCTCACGTGTGTAATTATCATGGTGGCTTACCGCACCACCATCTGTAGTTGCTATATCAATATTCACACCTCCGGTAACATCATACATATTATTCTTGTCAGAAACATCAAGTGTACTATTGAGCGGGATACGTGCATTCAGAAATGGTTGTATAGCATGCCCATTGGTGTTGAGCACATATGCCCCACCAATATTAAAGCCATATTGTAAATTGCTTTTTGTTCCGTCAAGTTTTCGAAAGGTCTTATCTCCAATATTTGTGGTGGTGGTATTACCACCTATTGTTTGCATAGCAGTACCATAACTACGTCCTTTCGAAGCAAGGTTGAATGTAAACGCAGGCCCGGCATTAAAAATAAACTGCTTATTGGGATACCAGTATGCCATCACATCAAGGCCAGACTGGTAAAACCTGTATGAGGAATGAGTGACAGAACTATAAGATACCCCTCCGATGTTTGAACTATAATTTGAGGTGTTATTAGTTTGAGAGAAATCCAACAAGCGAACTTGAAGGCCAGCACCCCACTGGTCATTAATTTTTTTTAATCCTCTTATTCCTAATTCCGCCCCGGGGCCACTATACGTAAGGTGGTTGGAGCCATTATGAAAATAGTAGGGTATGTAACTGACACCTACATGTGCACCAATATTCCATGGACCATAAAAAAAAGGTGCAACCCTTCCAGTATCTTTTTGATCATTTTTCTTTTTGTCCTGCAAGGTGCTATTCTCCTGAGCATGCAACGATGCCACAGTACATAAGCATATTACAGTAAGCATAAATACCTTGGCGCGAAATCTAATATTATGTGTGCTCATAATTTATAAGAGATTTGCATATTACAATTACTATAAAGGTATTGACATGAAATATAATTGTCAACTGTTTTTATATAATTAGTTTTGCACACAGAAAATTATTCTACATACATAAAGGGTTATTACAATACAAATGGGGTTCAATTATTCTGCTTTTTGCTGAAAATCTAATGACATTTTGTCTAAAAAATAAGACTGGCAAAAGAATTGCCAATTAATATGGAAGGATGTTTTTTAAAAAAAAGAAGAATATGAGCGATAATACACTGGAAAACCAGTCTATACTTGATGAAAACACAGACAACATGTCACAAAATGAAGCGGAAGATGCGTTGGCAAGGGAACTGAATACTGACGATAGCATGCCGGGAATAAAAGACCAATTGAGTGAAGATAGCACAGATGATGAAATAGAAAGGCTGGAAGCGGAGTTGAAAGAGAGCAAAGACCACTACCTGAGGCTGGTAGCAGAATTTGAGAATTTCAGGAAACGTAATGCCAAAGAAAGACTGGAACTGATACAAACTGCTGGGAAGGATATTCTACAGTCATTATTAGTGGTTTTGGATGATACAGATCGTGCTGAAAAACAAGTAGAAAGTGCTAAGGATCTTGCAGCAGTAAAAGAAGGCATTAGCCTGGTGTTTGGCAAAATGCGTAATATCATGCAACAAAAAGGCTTGCAAAAAATGGAGTGTTTGAATGAGTCATTTAATGCTGACCTTCATGAGGCGATCACAGAGATACCTGCACCATCAGAAGATATGAAAGGTAAGATAATAGACGTAGTAGAACCCGGCTATTATTTGAATGAAAAGCTAATAAGGCATGCAAAAGTGGTGGTTGGTAATTAGCCAATTTGACAATGTTTTGGTTTAACGCTGATTTTTTAAATGTAAAATATATGCCTCTTCAGAGGCTTGCTTATGGCAAACAAGAGAGATTATTATGAAGTGCTGGGGGTATCTAAATCTGCCAGCGCCGATGAGATAAAAAAGGCTTATCGCAAGATAGCTATGCAGTTCCACCCCGACCGTAACCCAGGCAATAAAGAAGCCGAGGAGAAATTCAAGGAGGCTGCAGAGGCTTATGATGTGTTGAGCTCAGCTGATAAAAAAGCACAGTATGACCGTTTTGGTCATGCTGGCATGAGTGGTGCTGGTGCGGGTTATGGTGGCGGACAAGGCGGTATGCGCATGGAAGATATCTTCCAGAATTTTGGTGATGTATTTGGCGATGATATGTTCGGTAGCTTCTTTGGTGGAGGTGGCGGACGTGGCGGTGGCAGTAGGAGAGGTACCCGTGGTGCTAACCTGCGTGTAAAGTTGAAGATGGATTTTGCCGAGATCGCTAATGGTGCTCAGAAAAAAATAAAAGTAAAAAAACATGTTACCTGCAATGTTTGTAGTGGTAACGGTGCAAAAGATAAAGGCTCTGTACAAACCTGTAATACATGCGGTGGTAGTGGCCAGGTAAGAAAAGTGACTAATACTTTTCTTGGGCAAATGCAGACTGTAACTACCTGTCCTACGTGTAATGGTGAAGGTGTGAGCATTACCCAAAAATGTACCAACTGTAAAGGTGAAGGCCGTGTATACGGTGAAGAGACCTTAACGCTGGATATACCTGCAGGTGTACAAGATGGCATGCAACTAAGCATGAGTGGTAGAGGTAATGCAGGTGAAAGAGGTGGTGCTCCCGGCGACTTATTGATATTGATAGAAGAAGAAAAACACCCACACCTGAAAAGACAAGACCTGGATGTAGTATATCATTTACACATATCATTCCCTGAGGCGGTTTTAGGTACATCTGTAGAAGTACCAACCATAGACGGTAAAGCCAAAATAAAGATACCGGCCGGTACACAAAGCGGTAAAGTATTCAGATTAAAAGGTAAGGGATTACCTGCATTCCAGAGTTATGAAAAAGGTGATGAACTGGTAGAAGTAAATGTATGGTCGCCACAACATCTGAGTAATGAAGAAAAAGATATACTTGAAAAATTAAAGAACTCATCTAATTTCAAACCGGGGCCTGAAGCAAAGGCTATGAGAGAGGAGCGGAGTTTTTTTGATAAGATAAAAGATGCATTTAGCTAATAAAAAATCCCCCCGGTTAAACCGGGGGGATTTTTTATTATAAGTTATCCAATATTTTTTGTTGTATTTCTTTAAGTTCTTCCGGGCTCAATTTCAGTTTAGGTCTCGTAAAGTTCAGATCATCAGAACTATTGATAGGCACTATATGCATGTGTGCATGCGGTACTTCAAGCCCTATTACGCTTATACCACAACGATCACAAGGGAAAGCTGCCTCTATAGCTTTTGCAATAGGTTTAGCAAATACAAGCCACTCTTTCATCCAGGCATCAGGCACATCAAAAAATTTATTGACCTCTGTTTTTGGTACTACCAATACATGACCCTCAACCATAGGAAAAATGTCAAGAAAGGCATAGAAAAGTTCATTTTCTGCAATTTTATAACTGGGTATCTCCCCTGCTATTATTTTAGAAAATATGGTGTTCAAAATTAAATTGATATTGATTCGATCTTGAATTTTATAATGCCACCCGGAGTTGTGACCTCAGCTATATCTCCTATTTTTTTGTTTAAAAGACCTTTACCAATAGGTGAAGAAATAGATATCTTTCCTAATTTCAAATCAGCTTCGGTTTCAGACACCAATTGGTATTCAAATGTCTTTTTATTGCCCATATGTGTCACTTTAACCTTGCTAAGTATGGAAGCCTTACTTATATCAATATTATTTCCGTCAATAATACGTGATTGTACAATTGCAGATTCCAGTTGCGCTATTTTAGCCTCATGATGACCCTGCGCTTCTTTGGCAGCATCATACTCAGCATTTTCTTTCAAGTCACCTTTTTCACGTGCATCTGCAATAGCTCTTGCAATCTCTGCCCTACCCGAGGTTTTCAGTTGGGTGAGCTCATCTCTCATTTGCTGTAATGTTTCCTTTGTAACGTAGTTCAAACCAGACATATATTCTTCATTTTTATTGAAAAACAGAAAAAAATACAACGCTCCTTGTTGACAAGAAGCGTTGTATATTTCAAAAGTACAATTTTTTTAATTACCTGCGCATAAAGCGGAGAGAAATAACGTGTACGCCATTTGCAGGGCGTACAGTAGGCCTGAATGAATAGTCTATTGCTAATAATGGGCCTTTATCACCCATTTGTTTCTGAGCAGTAACACCTGCGCAAAAACCATTATACATGGTTGTACTGCTTACGGTACCAATTCCATTTTCGTAGCGATAACCGGCACGAAGCATGATGGTTTCCATATAAGCATATTCCAAACCACCACCCAGATAGTCATTATTAAACGAGTTTGAAGTAAACGCTGCGATCAAAGACAACCTTTGTTTTGGTTTATCATTAACAGGATCTTTCAGATGTTTTTCGTCCAGGAAGAAATCATAAGACATACCAATGCTCAGGTAAGTAGGCAAGGCAAACTTATCAGTCTTCATTTCTTCTGTGATCTTATAATTGCTGTTTGGAGATTCTCCATTAATAGAGAACCCAGAACCTGTGAAACGCATATTAGTACCTACATTGCGAAGTGTAATACCAAAATGGAAGTTATCACGTTTACCTGTTTTATATTGTATACCCGCATCAAAGCAAGCACCATTTGCATGAATAGAAGTAAGCTGCTCTGATACAAAAGTAGCAGCCAAACCTGCACGTACACTATTAGAGAATTCTTTAGCGAAGCCTAACTGGAAATTCAAGAACTGCGGCCTGTATGTTCCAGAACCCTCAGGATTGTTATAATCAGTAACAGTAATGTCTCCAAAGCCCATAGACATTACGTTTAGCCCAATCACACTAGAGCTACCTACTTTTTGAGCGATAGCCAAATTATTGATAGTTACCTGCGAATTGGTAAGATATATAACATGTGAAAGGCCTATATCTGTTTTTTGCACATCAGCCAAACCGGCAATATTGGTTTTCAGAGCTTCAATACTACCAACGCTGGCTATATTCATACCAAAAATACCGGTAGATTGCCCCCAAGGGTTGATCTCTAATTCACTTGCGCCGGATTGTCCTGAACGGTCTTTATTGCCAGCATAAGCAGGTATAACAGTACCGAGAATACAAATAGCTAATGCAGAACTGGTTAAAAAGTTTTTCATCTGTTATTATTTGTCTTTTTCAATTATCAGATGAAACTACCTAAACAAAAGGTTGTTCCATTAATCGTAATTCAATTCAAAGTATTCCGAAACAGGTTGTCCTGTTTCGGAATAATATTAAGTTTAGAATGTTGTAATATCAATTGGACGCATAGCACCGAACCAACGTAATACAGTTTCACCGATCCCTTCAGCTTTAACATCCATAAGGTACATACCGCTAGATACGGCAAGACCTGCGGTGTTCCTCAAATCCCAATCAATAAATGAAGTACCCTGATCTGATTTAGTTAGTGTGCGTATCAAAGAACCATCCAATGCATAAATATAAACAGTAGCACTTTTAGGCAGATTGGTAATACGAACACGTGTATCAAGACGGTTAGCTTCATAACCTGCATAACCATAATACGGATTGGGTACTACTTGTATGCGGTTCAGCAATGCATTTTTATCTGTATGATCATTTACCGGTGTTTTAGCAAGATCAATTGTTGAAAATTTATAAAAAGGCAATCCATTATTCAAAGAATCCGGAACAATACCAGGTATATACATGTTAGGATGATTATACAAATTAGTATTCCCTGAATAATCTATTGTTGGCTGATAGTATGCATAAGGACGTGTAACTCTAAACCTAACTCTAGTCTCATTAGGAATAAGACCATTTTGGAGTGAAGTGAGTGATGCACCATAGTTCAACAATGGTAAACCTACCCATTGGAAACTTCTGAATGCACTATCATGCTTAATACGGGTAGAACCAACAATCAAACTTTTGAAAAGGCTATCCTGATCATACCTCGTATTTGATATATAGATATAGTGCTTACCACCAAATACCACATCACCTGTCAACGGATTAATTAAACCATCACTATTCGTTTTAATAGCTGTTGGATTCCAGATCATGTCGGTACCATTATAATCTTTAAGCCAGGAATCTTCACCAAAAACAATGTTTAACCTTTCACCGGTTTCCTGGTTAATAGCATAACCCGGGAACCATGACATACCCATATCTGTATCACTACCACTATAAATAGGGGTGCCATCATTATTAATGCCTAAATTCCATGAACGGTGTTTTCTTACATCGAACTTTTTGGCGCCGCCTTGAGACAAAGCCGGATCTTCCTGTTCTTCGATAACAACACAACGGGACCATTTAGATTTATCAGATGTAAATACAACATCTACGCTTGGCAGATTGTATAGATTGTCTGTATTAGTACCACTAGGAACTATAGTAGATCCACAATAGCTGGCAAATGCGTAGTTACTTGTGTTTTGTCTCCATTTAAATGGTGCACATAATGCATATGGCCCCCAGGTACCCGTAGTAGAGCTGTAATTAGCAACCATACCATTATAATATTGTTTAGTACCTGAATCATAGTTACCTACTGCATTAAAATCGCAATAGTATGAAGTATCTGTACCAGTGTTACGGCCTGTACGTAACCAGTTGAACTCATTTACACCACTTTGGTCAGGAACACCAGATAACCATGCATTTGAAGGATCAGCAAAAGTAATGTTTGAAGAAATATACCCATTACCACCTGGCTGGTCATCACCAGGGCGAACAACCTGGCCAACATTTACAGATATACCATAAGACTCCAATATCTGTTCATTTAATTGTTTAAGATTATTCTCGCTATATATTGTAGTCACAATAGCGTTATTATTTGCAGGGTCTTTACCAACTAATTGCCATTTGGCAGAATCAGGTATCAAACCTTTAGTAGTAGAAATTGCACCGGTTTGAGGATACATAGAACTCGCTATACCAGTAGGGGTATTAGTATTAGTTATGATCTTCAGCTCCCAGTTAAGTGGCTGTACTTTTTGAGGATCAACAACTTTGACATTGATCGGACCCTGACCTTGAATGTATGTTGGTTGTAATGCTATGTAACCAGCTGAATCTAACGCAGTAAGTTCTGATGCCGGTGTTAACTGAAGTGAATTACCACCATTACCTGTACCCATAATTCTTGTTACTTGTACACCAGAGCCATAATCACTATTCAATACAGTACCCATATCGCCATTAGCAGGGTTTGGTAAAGCTGTAACAACTTTTATTGCATTGCCGCCTGCAGCATGTAAGCTACCTAAATAGGCTACATCCTGGGTATTGGCAGGGCTTTTGCTATTGAAAGAAGTAAAATTATTATAGCCATACGCAACTGCAACGTAGTAGTACGTTTGATAGTTAACTAAAGATTTATTATTACCAGTTGCAAATGCGTCCTGAGTTACCTCAAAGCTATGCGTAATACCACTATCTTTCCCATTAACTTTCAATTGAGCTACATAAGTAGTGTCAGACACTTCTGTACGTTTTGTATAGTTTACGACCTTCGTAATACCGTTCTTAATATCACATTGGAAAACTTCAGCAGCAACAGTAGGGTCAACCTCACCTGTAGTTGAATTAAAAATTTGTGCAGGGGTTACAGAGCTGTTAGCCAACTGGAATACACGGTATCCTTCGAAATGATACAAAGAATCCGGATTTTTTGAACTAACTGCTTTGGTACTTGACACTTTATATCTAGGAGAATCTATTGAACCAAAACCTTCTCTAAAGTTATTGCTACCATAATCATTAACCAAATAGCATATCAGTTTTTTATCCATCTCACGAATCACTAAACGTGGTGCTTCAGGACCTTCTATTGTTTTGAAGTGTGCCTCAAAAAGTGCCTGAGCCACATCATCAGCAGCTTGTAAACTTGTAAAAGATGTTTGAGGACAACCACCTACGTCCGGCACCCAAACGGCACCAATTGTTATATTCTCAACAGCACCTGACAATAATTGGAAAGGACCAGAAGAGTGGACAAAACGACGGTCACCAGGAGGATTGGTACAAGTACACTCAGACCATTCACCTTTACCCGGATCTGGACTACCAAAGAACACGAAATGTGATATAGGGCCACTTCCATAACCCTTGGATTTGATACCTGGACCACGGAAATCATTAGTAAACCTCTCTCCTTTAGCCAGAGAACCAGTCATATAGTTATAAATTTCAATACCATTACTAGGGTTACCAATATCTGTAAAGTCATTATTATAATAGTCAAAGTTTGTCATACCAAGTGTGATCTGGCTGACTTGACCTGTAATAGGATCTGTTACATTTTTGATCGGGCCCTGAAAAAAGTCGACACCAACCATTGGTACATGGCTACCATAAGTGCCAGGGGCACCTGTTCCATCTACAGTATTACCATTGTAAAGTATACCCAAACTACGTAAAGTATCACAACCAATATAGTCATCAAGATACCAACCAAGATCGGCATCAGACCATGTAGATATATAAGCACTATCAAGGTTCAATGCACCACGGTTAATAACATGGTAGTTATAAAAGGTCGCATCATTCAGGTAGTCGTTTGAAGAATATGAGAAAGCACTTGTTTGTACTTCAAGCCCAATGGAAGCAGTTTGTGTTTGCAATTTCACGTTACCTACGTCATTGAAAACATACCAGATAAATTCATCACCAGTAATATCTGGATAATCACCGTTTGCTGGGTCGTAAATACCATTCCCATTTGCGTCAACAAAGGGTGCATAATTATGACCTGCAACGTAATTTATACTAGCACCATTTGCATCTGTAGCGTCTGTATTACCATAACCAGGCCAATCATATATTTTAGGATATACATTTTTGCCAGGTGCAGTACCCGATTTAGCTAAGTCAACAAAAGCAATGATATCTGCTTTGTACATTACCCAAAACCTATCCCAGGAAGCACAACCTTGCGCATTGATCGAATTATTCTTGTCTAAAGCGCCAGGCCAATAGTCATTACCATCCTGACGGTATGTCTGAGCAGCAACTTTTAATTGTCCTTGTTTATCATATCCACCAATCCAGCAAGAACCGGCAAATAAAGAACTGGCACCACCACCTTTCGGTACTTCATATGCTGCTTTGGAAATACCTATGTTCCACCACATATCTCCACCTGTCATGATCCTGGCACGTACGTTATTAACATCCAGGTCAATGGCCGCTGTAGCTGGTTGACAGGCTGCAGCAGTACGTAGTAGACCTGAATGTGAATTTCCGCTAGTATTCTTGCTCACATTTGGACGCGCACCAGCATGCAATGTCATACCAATCAGCCCCGCTGACATAATAGCTATTGCAAAACCTTTTATATTCTGAGCCTTCATAATTAATAGTTATTAATTAAAATAATTTTAGAAATTAAAATTGACACCAATATTCACCATTCTAGGCAGGTTATAGTTACCATTTCCTACAGTATTGATATACATAGTATATTGATCAACATAGGCTTTTGGACTTGTTTGCTGAGGTATAGCTTGCTGGCCATAAGAAGATGAAAGGAAGCCATTATCACTTGGGCTACCAGTATACCTGTACACACCTAATACATCCTGAATGTTCAACAGGTTAGTAACCCTTAAAAATGCATTCAAATGATACTTACGTGCCATGTTTGGTTTTGAGGTAGCAAGCTCATCTGTAGCTTTTTTACGGAATGACAATTCAAAGTTCTTATCAACCGCCAGATCAAGACCAAAATGCCATGGTAAACGGGCACCATTAACCTCACCTATGATATCGCTACCAATAGGTGATGCATACCTTGTCCAAGGCTCACCACTTCTGGCCCTAGCCGTAAGGTTGATACCTGCATTCTGGAAAACATGCTTACCCCCAATGGTTGGCCCTTCATTATCATCATAACGATAATCAATATTTGCACTTAAAATATGACGGGAGTCGTTGCTAAGCGTATATACATAACGCATGTTTGGAAGACCGGCAGCTATGAAGCTTTGCAGGATACCACTGCTTGAAACCTGTCCGCCACTTGCACTATTGGTTGAAAATGCACTGCTACCTGTACCTTCGACAAACTGCAATGTATATGATACCTGCATAGACAAGTGGTTGAGCTTTTGCAATGTATAGGTTAAGGTCATACCTTTTGTTGAAGAGAAGTCTCTGTTACCATAAGTGTAATAAGT
>Ga0207134_1077_pt1 | contig 28335 bp, 24 predicted proteins | sample Alteio_BWMinHeat_12_FD_153527 | JGI IMG/M metagenome (GOLD analysis project Ga0207134, IMG submission 153527) | Enriched cells from forest soil in Barre Woods Harvard Forest LTER site, Petersham, Massachusetts, United States -... | ecosystem: Environmental > Terrestrial > Soil > Temperate forest >... | reverse complement strand
CTATTGAAAAAGGGTGCCATAATACCATTAATTCTTGAATCCCCTAAACCCCCTTGAAACCCAGTTAGTTGTCCAACCTAACATTAGCTTTATCGTGGAAATCTCAGTTTTGATTTCCTTGGAGTAATTTTTAGACAAGGAGGAAATGTCATGCTAATAATCGAATTTATTTTGTTTTTAGTAGTGGCCGCAGTGTGTGCTGGCTTGGGAGAAAGATTAGTTCCGAATTCAGTACCGGGTGGCTTTTTTACCTCAGCAGTTGTCGGAATTATCGGAGCATGGATTGGTGGTAGTCTACTCGGACACCTAGGACCAGATCTGGCTGGGATTTCTATAATTCCGTGCATTTTGGGTTCGGCAATTTTTGTTTTTCTTCTCTCGCTAGGTTTTCGAGCTAAATCCAATGTCTAATTGTGACGATAATAATAAACCACAGATAGTAACTAGGAGAATAATATGAGTAAAGTAGCAGCGCAGCATCATAAAAAGGCTGCGGAACACTATCAACATGCTTCCAAACACCATCAGGAAGCGGCTAAACAACACGAGCAAGGTAATTATGAAAAGGCGGCACATCATGCACAAACAGCATGTGGGCATCGTGCGCATGCTGAACATTATTGTAGTGAAGCAAGCAAAGCCCATGCTGAAGAGCATGGTAATAAATAATAATATAACACGCACTTGCTGTAAGAAGGAATAGCTGGTGGAGAGCCAGCCTTGCTTAATTGAAGGAGATGCGATATGAAGCAAGCAGTTTTAGAACGGAGCTCAGAGTATCCATTAACCAATGCAGCATACGACATAATATCTATTTTGTATGAGAAATCAAAAGCATTGGAGATTTATCAGAAATATATGGGTGATATGCGGCACGATACGCAGCTTAGGCAAATCTTGCTTGAAATACACAATGATGACCGTCATCATGTTGAAAGACTGAAAGCGCATTTAGCGCGCATTCTTTTAACTGAGCAAGCGACACGGGCGGTTAAAAGATAGATTTTAAAAGAAGCTAAAGCTATATGACTTTGTCCACAGTTTGAACATTTAGATTTAATAGTAGCGTGCTAGTTAACCATTGATTTCAATAGTGTTGCCAGATACAGCCGGAATACGGTCTCCGGGAACAATAATGCCCATAAGATTCAATGGATCGAAGGCGGATAGTGTTAAAGAATTAAAAGATGCTTTATTGTTGCGAAAAGCGCGCAGCGATTCTAATGCTTCGGGCAAAGCATATTGTTCGCCAAGAAAGCCACTGACGAAAGTACCACCATAAATTTCTCCTCGTGCTTCCATGGCTCTGAAAGCCATTAGCAGTTGTCTCCATTTGAAGGTGAACGATTCACGCGCTAATAAATCTCGGAAAACAATGCCGTAACGGTTAAGCAATACCCTACAAGTTGCTTCAATAATTTTGTTATGGTCTTGCATTTGGTCTGTATAAAGTAAAGACCATCGACCTGTACTATGACGTGGTCGAATATATTTACCTTGTCCTTGTCCGGCCCGCCTTTTAGGATCTATAAGTCCTCTTAAATTGTCGAAGCCATCAGCAGTGATTATACCGGCAGTTACCAACTCCCAAAGTGCTGTTTCTACTTCTGCTTTTAGTAAACCTGTGTTGCGTACTATATCTGAGAAAAAACTGGCGCCGCGCTGGCGGAGAAATTTTCCCACAATTCTGGCTGATGAACTTAAAGATTTATTGTCGCCTTCGTCGTTAGGATGATGAGAGATCATCCAGTCAGAATCTTGGCGCACAAAAAATGTAATGGGAGCTACACTGGTAGGGATAATGCGACGTATAGTTTTAGGTTTATCCCTTGTACCATTCTCTGTATCGTGCTCTGATTTTCCATTAAGAGCTGGATGTGGCGAGAGTCTGCCCCAACCTATGGCTCCCGTCATGCATAAATGGTCTAGCCAGTTAGGATTATAATTAGAAACGCGTCTGGCAAGTACTTGTCGCTCCCAGGCATTAGCAGCAACTTCAAAACCTTGCAATTGTTCTAATACATTGAGCAAACCTCGTTCACCCGCCAATTGAGAACCAGGGGCTACGTGTTGCCAATGAGAGAGCCAGCGTAGAAATATACTGGCTGGTACGGCTTCTACCTGCTTATGTAATGTTATTACTGTCAGCCGGTAAATTCTAGCCAATATACGTCTATTGCACCATTCCCAACTATCGTTATCATCTGGTGTAACAGAAGCAAAAGATCTGCGGCTATATTTCCCTCGTAAAATTGCGCCACTACTTTCTAATTGCAAGAGAGCAATCTCAATTGAACGTGGTTGTATATGAAGCAATTGGCTAAGTTCATCAATAGAAATAGGGCCGCAATAATTCATCCAACCTTGCACTATAGTCAATATAGCTTCTTCTTCCGTTTTAGCAGGCACTGTGAGGGTTGGTAGCTTCTTCGGGAAAATAGCTTGGGGATAAGCTAATTTAAAATATTCTGCCCGTTCTGCACATACCCAAAAGGAATTTCCTTCTACAAAAGCCCGTTCAGCGCGGTGTTCTTTTATTAATTCATTAAACAAATTAGTCCAATCTTGAGGATTGAATTTTGTTACATACGGAAGATCAGTTATTTCTTCTGGAAAAGCAATGATTGTTTGCAGGAAATCATGAAGTTCATCAGCATTGCGCAAATCTGGCCATGTTTCTTCTCTTACTTTTTCTACCGCTTTTTCAGCCAGCAAACCAACTTCTTCAATGATGCTGTCCGGCAATATACGACGCATTTCTACTGCTCTTGCCCGGCGCTCCTCTAATGGTGCATCATCTAGATAAGCGTAAGGATTGGCATTGAGGATTTCATGGCAAAAGACAGATGGCACTGCTGTGTCAATGGCCAAACATTGTATATTACCTTTGCTAATACTATTAATAAGTGATTGCAGTCCATCAATATCTAATGCTTCAGTGAGAACATCTTTCATTACTTCATTGATTAACGGATGATTCGGCAATTCTATTTCACCAACTTGGTTGTCTTGGCAAGCAGCAGCTGCAGGAAAGACTGCAGCTAGTAAATCGTCTGATTTTAAGCGTTGAATATATGGTGGTACTTTTTTACCGCCCATAAAGCGTAATAAGGCTAAAGAACGCACAGCATCCCAGCGCCAGCGTGTAGCAAAGATTGGCGAAGCAAGCACTGCTTGCTCAAGTGTTTGTTTTAAATTATCAGGTGTTAGATAATAAAACACATCAGATAGAGGAAAGCTATGTTGTTCGCCCAATGAAATATTGAGACCATTGTCTGTAGCTGCTGCTTGTAATTCAAAATTAAAAGTGCGGCAGAATTTTTTCCGCAGGGCTAGTCCCCAGGCTTTATTGATGCGCCCGCCAAAAGGGGAGTGAATGATAAGTTGCATACCGCCACCTTCATCAAAAAAGCGTTCCGCAATAATTGTTGATTGAGTTGGTACAGTCTTAAGTATTTTTCTTCCATCAACTATATATTCAATAATCTGCTCCGCGCCAGATTGATCAACGAAACACTCTTGCTTAAGCCAATGGAGAGCCTTTGTTGTGTCCGGCGTTAGAGTCATCTCACTAATTGATTGACGCAATTCAGAGACTTGCTTAGACAATTCGTTAGTGCGACTTGGTCCTTCGCCAAGCCAAAATGGCACCGTGGGCGGTGCGCCATGGGCGTTTTCCACGGATACACGGCCGGTGGCATTTTCTACACGGCGAACGCGCCATGAAGTATTGCCTAAAAGTATAATATCGCCTTTATTGCATTCGATAGCGAAATCCTCGTCAAGCGTGCCAACTGTTGTACCATCTGGTTCAGCAACTACTTGATATAAATTAGATTCTGGAATAGCGCCGCCTGACGTAATGGCAGCCAGTCTTGCCCCTCGGCGTGCTTTTAATTTGCCATTAACCTGGTCATGCATTAAATAACTGCCATAGCGTCCTCGGCGGGCGGCAATGCCTTCGGCAAGCATGGTAATTATACTGTTGTATTCTTTTTTATTTAAATCGCGATAAGGATAAGCATTTTTGATTATTGTGAAGAGTGACTTTTCTTTCCAATCTTCAACAGCACACATAGCGACTATTTGCTGAGCCAAGATATCTAAAGGTTTTTCTGGCATAATTAATTGATCTAGATCACCGCAAATTATGGCCCGCGCTAATGCAGCTAATTCAATTAATTCATCACGTGTAGTAGCAAATAATCTTCCTTTCGGTATGGCACCTTGCCAATGCCCTGCACGTCCAATACGCTGTAAGGCAGCAGAAATCGCGCGCGGTGAACCTATCTGGCAAACGAGATCAATAAAGCCTATATCAATACCAAGTTCAAGCGATGCAGTGGCTATGAGAGCTTTTATCTCACCATTTTTTAATTTGTTTTCTGCTTCCAGACGTGTCTTGCGCGAGAGGCTCCCATGATGCGTGGCGACAAGTTCTTCGCCTATTCTTTTAGCTAAATTCATTGTTATCCGCTCTGCTTGTTTGCGCGTATTAACAAAAATAAGAGTAGATCTATGCTCATTAATTAGTTGAGCTATACGATCATATATTTCTTCCCAGAGATCGTTAGAAGCAACAGGAGCTAATGGACTACCAGGTACTTCAATAGCGATATCTAATTTGCGCTTGTGCCCGACATTGATTATTGCTGGCAATAGACGTTTAGTGCCGACTAAAAATCGGGCTACTAGCTCGATTGGTTTTTGTGTGGCCGAAAGTCCTATCCGCAACAACTGTTTATTGACTAGATGATCCAGTCTTTCTAGCGAAATGGATAAATGAGACCCACGCTTATCATCTACTACAGCATGTATTTCATCAACAATAACAGTTTGCGCAGTTTTGAGCAGCTTGCGACTTTTTTCGGCGGTGAGGAGAAGATAAAAGGATTCTGGGGTTGTCACTAATATATGTGGTGGTTTGCGAAGCATTGATTGCCGCTCAGTTGCTAGTGTGTCACCTGTGCGCACAGCTACACGAATGGGTGCCATGGCTATATTTTTCTTTTGCGCCAGGGCATAGATTTCAACCAGCGGCTCTTCTAGATTTTTCTTGATATCGTTGCTCAAAGCTTTAAGCGGTGAAATATACACAGCTTGAGTTTCATCTTTCAGCGCTCCAGAGATTGCTTGACGTACGAGCTTATCGATACAAATAAGAAAAGCGGCTAAAGTTTTGCCAGATCCGGTTGGTGCTGATATTAAAGTGCTTTTGCCCGCCAAAATATGTGGCCAACCTTGTTGCTGTGGTTCAGTCGCCGTGCCAAAGCGCTCCGCAAACCATTCACGCAATAGTGGATGAGCCCAGTGAAGCCAATTCTCATTTTGTTCGTTCATACTGACATTATAAGTCAGCAATGCAACAATATTGCGAATATCTACAAAAGTTTAGGCAGCAGCTTCGTTTTTAGGAAACAGCTTCCCGAAATTGCTTGTAATTATACCCACCAATAGCATCAGTAGTCCGCCCAGAATTGCCGCTGTCCAGCTTCCGACAGTGAGATAGCCTGGGAAGAAGTCCGCCAACCATTTCAATGCCACTGCAGGTAGAAGCCAGAAACCGAAAATCCATAATGGTATCAGCCACAATAATGCTAATCCCAGAGAACCTATTGTGAGCATGGCGGAAATAGTCACCGCCAATAAGTCCACAAGCCATAAGAAAATCCCAAAGGCAAAAGCTAACAAAATGGCTACAAGAAAATTGCCATGAAAATCAATGCCGGGAATTATTGGTAAAATTAAGGCAAATACAAAAGCAGTAATAACAAGTTTTATAATGAACCTCATCTGATATTCCTCCTATGGTTAAAACTATGATTAGACAGGTGCAATCCGGGGATTCAGAATGTATATTACGTTTTTTTATTTGCTATCGTAAAATAGCCTCTATAAAAACAATGCTATAAATCAAGCTGGATTAATTGTATATGATTAATTCTTTCGGGTAGATTAAAATGGGTGCTGCTTTGTTCCTGTTCTTGCCCACGGAGAAAAATGATGAATTCACAAGGTACTGAAGACCTTAACGCATTGCTTAAGAGTGAACTGGCTGCCATTGAAATTTATAAAAAAGCTCTATCTAAATTTCAAAATAAAAATGGTGTAGCAGCATTGCAGAGATGTCAACAATCGCATAATGAAAGAGCCAGTAAATTACGAGCTGCCATTAGCAATTTGGATGGAAAGCCAATCGACGATACAGGCGGTGGTGGTCAATTGGCCAAATTAATTATGAGCAGGGCGCAGAATATGGGAGATTCAGCTATTATCCTCGCCTTGCAGGCAGATGAAGAGCAATGGTCTGCTGACTATGAGTGGCGTCTTGTGTCGATGCACGGCGATCATCGGAACCTGGTTAAGGATGACTTGTTGCCAGCCCAACAAATGACAGATGAGAAAGTCCGTGAGATGGCTAGTGCAGTTACGAAAGGATTATATCCTGCAATGCCTGGAACAAAGGATGTTTAGAAGGTTGTCCGGAAATATTAACTATAAATCTTTTGTTCGAACTGATCCTGAATATGTTTGAGTTCGTCTGCTGAAAGAATTTTCTTCATGGCAGGATAATATTTCTCTTTACAATATTGTGCATATTGACTAAATTTCTTAGCAATACTTTCAAGAGACTGTTCAAATCCGGGCTCATCAACGTGGATCTCGACAATTTCATCCACTTCGGTAGTAATTTCGTTTCTTAGCCCAGAGACTTCTGACAATAAATTTTGTATAGCTTTACCATCTTTGAGATTATTTTCTAATATAGACTCTCTGGAAAAATGTTCCTTTATTGATGAGAAATCGTTTTTTGCTTCTTCAAATACCTTATCGCGCGCCCATACCGAGTAATTCTTTGCAGTTTCGTTTAAGCGTTGGACAATGCTGGATTTATCCTCTTCTAGATACTTAAATACATCCATAAATTTCTCCTTTTTTGGACACTGTCCACTCTTATTAGAATAGCCGCTAATTGCTTAGCCACGATTCGAAAAGATCTAGAAAATTATGAAATTCTACATCATTCTATTAATTACGCTCTTTTAAGTGGGACATTGGCGCTCCATTATCCTGTAATTTGACAACCTGGGGCTATTTTCTCAATGATACGACAAAAATTTATCTAGAGATAAGATCCCAAGCTCAAAAATGAGGTATGAAGCATAAGAGTAAGGTATACAATTTTTGTTATCCGAGCAACTGAATCCCCAATTACACATTAAAAGTTAAGGAGGAACAGAAATGCCACAAGGAGATAAATCAAAATATACCGACAAGCAAAAACGGCAAGCTGAGCACATAGAGGAAGGCTATGAAGAACGTGGGCTTGGCGAAGAAGAGTCCAAACGCCGCGCCTGGGCAACCGTTAATAAAACCACGCATGGTGGCAAAAAGCCAGGTGGCTCAGGATACGGAACAGAAGAAGACCATTCGTCTGAAAAAAAAGGCGGCAGAATTGGTGGTAAAAGCAGAAGCAGCTAATAATCTAAGATTGCTACTTCCGTAATTTATTATCTTTTGTCTTTTTACTGCTAGTAGCTTTTTTCATAAAATTGCTGCGCAGTAGATCCTGCAAATTATTTTTGCTGGATAATATGTCTGCCCACAGATCACCGCTCTTGCTTAGTCGAACCGGTAATGTTTCGATGGTGAAATCAGCTGGATAGACTTTATCGAGTTCACTCCATTCAATTGGTGTGGATACAGCTGCTTCTTTAGAAACACGGGGCGAATATATGGAAGCCAGACTTTTGGAGCGGGCATTCATATTGTGATCAAAGAAAACTTTTCCAGTCCGTTTTACAACGGACCAATCCATAGTTACTGAGTCAGCATGTCGCTCAAGGAGATAACGCCCAATAGTTTCAGCGATATCCCTTACCGTATCATAATCAAGATTCCTCTCAATAGGTACATAAACATGCAAGCCAGTTTTACCCGATGTCTTAATAAAAGCTTTTATTGAAAGTTCGTCAAATAACTCTTTTAACCAGAGAGCTACCTGGCTTGCTTTACGAAAACCTTTGCGGTGCAATTCCGGTTCGGCACCTTTGTTTTCTTTACCACTATATAAATAAGGATCAAGATCAAAAACTATATAATCAGGATAATTAAGCAGCGATTTATCTATATTAGCTAATGAACCGGTAAATGTTTTTGGCAATTTCTTAGCATCGGGTTCATTGCTTATACGAGTATGCGAAGTATGCAGTTCCAGATCGGCAATTTGTCCCAGCCAAATCAGGGTGCTTAGATTATTGCAAAGAAGAAATTTTAGATCTTTCTTTTCATGTTCAGTATAAGTATTCACTGTTTGAACAAAATCAGGCAAATTTTCCTGCCAATGTTTTTGGAAAAATTTTCCCCCTTCGATACCTTGTGGAAAACGAATTAACGTAATTAACCGATCTTTTAAATGTGGCAATAACCAGGGCGAAATCGTTATTAAATAGTGCAAATAATCTCGTTTGGTAATTGCTTTATGAGATTTGTATTTCGGCCAGAAAATCTTGTTTAGATGGGAAAGACTTATGAGATTACCCTGTACCTGCAGTTCAAGATTTTCCTTGTCATTATCTAGCTCTGTCAAAAGACTCTCAATATCAGCGTCTTTTATATTTGACGATTTAGCATTCTTCTTTGAAATTGATTTATTTGGTGTCACTTGCTTAAATGATTTAGTGTCCGTATCAATTACCGGGCTGGTAAATATATCTGTTGCTAGCGTAGCGAGCATAGGCGATTTAAATGCGGGCAAGTTAATACTTAAGGTCTTTTTTTTTATGGCTGCTTTAGGCGAAGTCTTGCCTATAGTTTTTCTTTTGGCTATTTTTCTTTTTGCCGAGTTACTAGCAGAACTTCTTTTCTTTCGCCCGGACCGCAAGTCCTCCAAAGTTTGGCCGCTCAATATAGAATCATCTTGCCAGGGATGTCCATCACTATTTGCGAACTTATCTTCATGTTTAATGAGTAACCACTCCTTTTCTTTGTTCTTTAAGCGCACTAATGTCCAGATGCCTTGCAACTTATGCCCAGCTAATTCAAATGACAATTTCCCCGCTCTCAGCCCTGCTTTTATCAGCTTCTCAGCTTGATCACGATTCTTTGCCGGCATTTCGTTGCTATTTAAGGGCGCATATGTGCCGTTGTCCCAAACGATGACTTCCCCAGCGCCATACCCGGAAGGAATGACACCTTCAAAGCCAGCATAATCGAGCGGATGATCTTCGGTCATGACAGCCAGTCTTTTTTCGTGCGGATTAAGTGATGGACCTTTGGGCACTGCCCACGATAAGAGGACACCATTTGCTTCCAGTCTGAAATCAAAATGCAATCTTGTTGCGGCGTGCTCTTGCACAACAAAACTCAAAGATTTTGAATTTTTTGGGGATGATTTTTTGTGACCTTTGGGTTCCGGGGTTTTAGAAAAGTCACGTTTTTCTCTGTATGTTTTTAGCATGCTCCTCCTAAAATTTTGGATAGATAGCCCAGGAGATACCAATAAAATAAGGTTAACAGGAGAAAACTAATCTGACATTAGAAATGTGCTTTGGTAACTAATTGCAAAACGAAATACAAGTTATATACTACTATGTCTGAGGATAGTATATGCCGGAATACAAAGAACAAACTCTACGCGAACTCTGCGATGGATTTAACACTTTAAATAATAAAATAGCGATTCTCGCCTTTGACGCAGAAGGTAAGCAACAATTAGCTTTCAAAGAGCTTTCAAGGCTGATTAAAGAGCTTTCGGCTGGATTATTAAAAACGGGGCTAAAGCGACAGGAGACTGTAATGCTCTTAGCCGAGAACAGCCAATCGTTCGTCATTGCTGCTTTGTCGATTATTCATGCTGGTGGTATCTGCGTACCGGTTGATCTTCAATCAAGCGACGAAGTCCTAAAACACATTATTGAAGATAGCGAAGCAATGCGGATTTTTGTTGATGAAAAAGGCTGGGAGCGGCTGCATCAATTGCATACTGTTACACATATGCACGTTGTGAGACTGGATGATAAAAGTGAATCGAACAACTGGCGCAAACTATTGACACATGGGATTAAAGAAAATATTGAGTCCCTGAAGCCTGAAGATCAGGCGGTGCTTTTCTATACTTCTGGTACTACTGGACTGCCCAAAGGTGTACCACTAACTCATGAAAATATCATGTTTCAGCTCGATGCTGTAAAAAAGGCAAAATTGATTAAGCAAACTGACAGAATCTTGCTACCGTTGCCGATGTTTCATGTTTATCCATTTGTTATTGGCCTTTTAGTACCTTTTTCAGAAGGGCTGACTGTGATTTTACCAAAATCAGTAACAGGTCCTGAAATTATACGGGCAATTAAAGACGGCCGCGCAACTGTCCTTATCGCTGTACCCAGACTATTACGAGCTTTGTATTCCGCTATTGAAACTAAGGTAAGGTCCAATAACATGGATAGCACTGCTTTTGATATAGCGTCGAAAGTATCTAACTTGATCAATATTTGTCTCGGCTTAAATATTGGTAAATTGCTTTTTCGTAAACTACACAAACGATTTCCCACTTTGAGATTGATGGCATGCGGTGGCGCACTTCTGGAACCAGACTTGGCACGCAAATTGATGACGCTCGGTTGGCAAACAACTGTTGGTTATGGATTGACTGAAACCGCTCCATTGCTTACTATTCGCATGCCTGGTAATAGAGATATCAAAAGCGTCGGTAAACCAATTCCGGGAGTTCAGGTGCGCATAAAAGAAGTTGAAGATACCGCGTCCGCAATTAACGCCGACAATAATGGCGCACAAACAGGAGAAAAGGAAACCAATAAAGAGCTTGCCACAAATAAAAACAAATCTCCCCAAAAGGCGCATCAAACTAAAGACAATAAAAAATTGCAGACTAAGATTTCCGACAAAGGTGAATCGAGTAACGGAACTGATGAAAATAAACAACCTGAGATTCAAGTGAGAGGGAAAAATGTTTTTGCTGGCTACCGTAATTTGCCTGAAAAAACTGCCGAAACTTTTACTGAAGATGGCTGGTTTAAAACAGGCGATACTGGTTATATGGTGTTAGGTAATCTGCATGTAGAGGGTCGGATTTCAATTACGATTAAAAGCGAAGGCGGAAAGAAAATTCAGCCTGAAGAAATTGAGAAAGCATACAGTGGCGACCCTGCGATCCGTGAAATAGGCATTCTTCAAAGTAAACAAAAACTTGTAGCATTGGTGGTGCCTAATGTTACAGCTGTCGGTCATAAAAATCCACACGATAAAATTGCAGAAGTAATTCGAAAGAAATCTGCGACGATGCCCTCGTATTATCGAGTAACTGATTTTGCCATAAGCAAAGAACTTCTACCGCGCACTAATTTGGGCAAGCTCCGCCGTCATGACCTTGCTGAATATTACGAGAAGGCCAAAGCAGCAGAGACAAACAAAGGAGCTAGCAAAGACAGTCATAAAGAAGTGATGTCTGCCGAAGACAAGGCTTTATTGGCAAAGCCTGTTGCTAAAGCATGTTGGGCCTGGCTTGCTGAGAAATTTCCCGATGCCGAAATTACTTTAGACAAAAGCCCTCAGCTGGATTTAAATATCGATTCTCTTGAATGGTTGAACCTGACATTGGAAATTCAGGAGCGTTTTGGTATCGAATTGAATGAAGAGGCAATTGCGCGCGTAGACACTGTGCGTGATTTGATTACTGAAATAAGTGAAACATCGCAATCGGGAGCAAACACTGTATCTCCTTTTGAAGAGCCATTGCGTTTTATCGACGATGACCAAAAAGCGTGGCTTAAACCACTTAATCCGTTTATGTTATTCATAGCGCATCTGCTCTATTGGGCTAATTTTGCTATTATGCGAATTTGTTTTAAAATTTCTGCCGAGGGGCTTGACCGCATTCCTAGAGGGCAAGTTGTTTTCACACCAAATCATGCCAGTTATCTGGATGCATTTGCCATTGCAGCGGTATTAGATTTTAAGCGTCTACACAAAACACAATGGGCAGGCTGGGCAGGTATTGCTCTTCACAATCCTTTTAACGCTTTTATGTATAGACTGATACAAGCAATTCCAATTGAGGCTAAACGATCTCTTATTTCTAGTCTGGCGTTGGCTTCAGCTGTCTTGAAAAATCATAAGAGTCTAGTTTGGTTTCCGGAAGGAGAGCGCACTCTAACAGGGCGGTTATTGCCTTTTAAATCTGGTATAGGTACACTTTTGCAACATTTCCAGGTTAAAGTTGTACCAGTTCGCCTTATTGGTACGCGCGAAGCATTACCGCCTGGAGCATTTTTCCCACGCTGGAAGAAGATTACCATCATATTTGGCGAACCCGTTTTACCGGAACAATTGCTAAAAGAAGGGGAAGGCGACACGGATGCCGAACGGATAGCAAATTGTCTTCACGACAAAGTTAAAGAATTACATGCTTTACACAGAAAATAAATGCTTGCGAAATTGATCAGCTAAGGACTGGACTTGTGTAGGGCTTTGCTATTAAGCCGTACTTTCAAGCGAGGTAATGCTGCTGTGGCAGCTTCTTCTCCAGCAGCAATGAGTCGTTTTATTATTTCTGGATCTTTAGTAAAGAGCGGTGTATCAGCGATTTCTGGATAGATTACAAGGTCTGCTTCCTCCCAGCGATGCTTGTCAATTTCAGCTTCCATAATATCCATAACTCGTACAGCTAGTGCTTTCATGGAGCGAAATTTTTTCTTCTTCTCATTCCTGACCGGTGCGTCGGCTGGAACAGCAATAATAATGTCTGCTGCTGTTAGCTGTGCGCAATGGGTAGGCAAGTTTGCTTTTAAACCACCGTCGATAAATAGCGTGTCACCGATATTGATTGGACGAACTAAGAGCGGAACAGCGCTGCTCGCTGCGACCGCTTTACATAGGTTTCCGCTGGTGATCATGCAGATATTACCACTCTCCAAATCTGTGGAGACTGCTGCAAAGGGTATGTTTAATTTTGACAAATCATCGGGCAAATGTTTATGCAAGAATTTTTCAAGCCTTGTGCTGCTAATCAAACCTGCATATGGTTTGGGACGGAATAGATAAATGAGTTGGGCGAATGGCAAGCAAATTATATGCAGAGCTATGTGCGGTTCTATAGTGCGTTGAAATGAACTATCGAAAGCCATTTGCTCCATGTTTTCGAGAGGGACTCCTGCTGCGTAGAGCGCACCGATAATAGCTCCAGCACTTGTTCCGACAATGTAATTTATGGGAATATGATTTTTGGCAAAGACTCTTAAGACCCCAATCTGAGCTAGCGCCCTACACCCCCCTCCGCCAAGTACTAAAGTTATTTTGTGAGGGTAGGAGGTCGCAGCGGCGGTGGCAGCAATATCAGAAGGGTGACTAGTTACTTCAAGCTTTTCCCCAGCATTTGGCGCTGGCTCGGCGTTAACGACTACGCTTGCTGGTATCAGTATAAGAAATAAAACAAGAGCTATATGTCTCATGGACCAACTTATACAATTACCGTAGTATGAAGTCAATGTTTCTCGCTTGGAGAATTCACTGGTACTCTATTATGGTATCGCCAAGAGCAATAAAAAGCATTTCTACAGCTGTTATTATTAGGTCTTTGTGAATTTCCATTATCAAAAAATTAAATATCCATCAAACGAAAATTTACTGAGCTTATTGAAGTTTCTCAGTAAACAGCGGCAAAAATCTCAGAACTAAGAGTGTAGTATTAATTTCTATTATTAAGCAGGGTTACCTGCTGGTCCAACAAATGGTTCACCAGTATGCTGCGCGTAACAGCTCATCCATTGTTGTCACACATGAGATTATACTTATCAAATGTTTTTGTTCTTTCAGAGAACATTTATTTTCTCGCTCATATAGTAACCCCTTTCCTTTACGGCATAGCTAAACCATTGAGGGGTGGTCATTGTCTGTATGATACTGCAAGCTATTTTTAGAAAAAATTACTTTAGAGAAGGCCTCTAATTTAATACCGCAAACTCAATGGTGACAATGCATTAGAAGGAACTAGGGCTACGAAGGGCAAACGCAGTGCTCAACTGGGGTTGGACACATCCGGTTAATGGTATAATTTCAGCAATGTCATATATAAGTGTCACTTGAGGGGTTGGGTGCATTTGATATTTTTATAAGGATGGTAGTCCATCATGACGAAACTCCGTACAGCAGGGTTAACTGAAGAAGAAAAAAAGATCCGTATCATTCTTGATAGAGCTAATGATGCTTTTATCGAGCTTGATATTAAAAATGTAATTGTCGATTGGAATGCTCGTGCTGAAATAATTTTCGGCTGGACGCGTGAACAAGTTATTGGCAAGACGTTCACCGAAGTTATTGTCCCAGCTCGGTATCGCGAAGCACGAAGCACAGAATTAATGCATTTCCGAAATCAAGCTAAAGGAACAAGTACTATTTCAAACAAGCAAATTGAAATGTTTGCCTTACGATGCGATGGGCAAGAGTTTATCGCTGAGATGACAGTGTTTCCGGTACCCGTAGGAAATGACGTCAATCTTGGTGCATTCATTCGCAATAGTAGTGAATGGAAAGCTGCTGACGAGAACTTTCGTCGGCTTTTAGAATTAGCTCCTGATGCCCTGGTTGTAGTAAATCAGCAAGGCAACATAGTCCTGGTAAACTCACAAACGGAAAATATATTTGGCTACCGCAGAGAAGAACTACTTGGGCAAACAGTAGAGAAGGTAATACCGGACCGCTCCAATTTTATTGCCGATCGGCATAAGCGAGTAGTGAGTACAGGGCTCGAGCTCTATGCTTTGCATAAGGATGGTACAGAATTTCCTGTCGAAATTAGTCTCAGTCCCCTAGAGACAGAGGAAGGAGTACTTATCTCCAGTGCTATTCGTGATATTACTGAGAGAAAGCGGCTTGAAAGCGACTTGCGGAAACAAAAGGAACTATTCCAAATCATTCTTGATAGTTTAGCTGATGGCGTGATTGTGGCTGATAATCAGGGTGTATTTTTGGTGATCAATCGAGCTGCTCAACAGATGACTGGCATTGATTTCACTGGGACACCAATTGATAAATGGAGTGAACTATACGGTTTATATTTACCGGACACTGTCACTCTCTACCCTGTGCAAGACCTACCTCTTGTCAGGGCAATGAATGGAGAGACTGTGGTTGAAGTAGAAGTGTTCATACGTAATTCATTTGTACCCAATGGTGCTTGGCTGAATGTTAATGGTGCGCCCATGGAAATTGGGAATGGTGCTGGTAGGGTAGGGGTAATCGTTTTTCGCGATATAAGCAAGCGCAAACAGACCGAGCAAAAGAATGCACAATTGGCAGCGATTATTGAGTCTACGGATGACGCTATTATTGGCAGTGATTTGGACGGTACTATTATAAGTTGGAATGATGGAGCCGCAAGAATGTTTGGTTACTCCAAAGATCAGGTTATAGGCAAGTTAAATTCAATTATCATACCAGCGGATTATCTAGGCAAAGAGACGGCTGTTGTTCAAGGACTTATGGTAAAGGACGGACGCACGGAGCACCACGAAACGGTCCTTCAAACAAAGAATGGTAATTTAATTCCCGTCTCGGTAACCATATCTCCAATTAAGGACAAGGCAGGTAATATTATCGGTATATCCAAAATCTGCAAAGATATAACCGAAAGCAAGGACGCAGAGCAAGAGCTACTGGCTTTAGCTAAGGAACTGAAGCGTTCGAATACTGAACTTGAGCAGTTTGCTTCTGTCACCTGTCATGATTTGCAGGAGCCACTACGGGGAGTGGCGGGCTGTCTCGAAATCATAGAGGAAGCCTATAAGGGCAAACTTGATGATAAGGCTGATAAGCTAATCCGCCATGCCATTGATGGGGCTTCGCGCATGCATGCGCTTATTCATGACTTGCTCTCGCTTTCGCGTGCTACTACCGACGAAATGACTATCCAATCGGCCGATTTGTCACTGGTACTTGGTAGTGCATTGGAAAATCTGGAAGCTCCCATCAAGGAGAGCCAAGCAATTATCACCCATGATGCCCTACCTATTATGGCAGTAGATAGTACACAGTTCATTCAGCTTTTTCAGAACTTGATTAGCAATGCCATTAAATTTCGTGCTGATAGACCACTTGAGATTCATGTCGGAGCTAAGCGCAAAAATAGACATTGGCTATTTTCTATACGAGACAATGGCATTGGTTTTAAGCAGGAATATACAGATCGAATCTTTATACCTTTTAAGCGTCTACACACCCAAGATCAATATCCGGGCACAGGTATCGGTTTGGCAATCTGCAAAAGAATTGTGGAAAGGCATGGAGGAAAAATTTGGGCAGAATCAGAAGATGGCAAGGGCGCAACATTTTATTTTACGATAGGTGAAAAAAATGGCAATAGCGATTGATCAGACGGAAAAGGCAATGGATATCCTTTTGGTGGAGGATAACTCTACCGATGTCCTTTTGACAGAGGAAGCTCTTGCCGGCACTAATATTCTCAATCGTTTGCATGTTGTTGGTGATGGCTTAGAAGCATTATCATTTCTACGTAAACAGGGCAAGTATGCTAATTCACCGCTGCCAAAGATAATTTTGCTTGATTTAAACTTACCAGTTAAACATGGTTGTGAGGTATTGGCAGAAATAAAAATCGACGAAGATCTTCGGCATATACCAGTGATTATTTTATCCAACTCTAATCAGGAGTTGGACATCATTCGAGCTTATAATCTCAACGCGAACTGTTACGTCGTTAAGCCGATTAGCTTTCATAAATTTCGGGATTTATTACAAGCAATTGAAACTTTTTGGTTCACAAATGCCACTTTACCATCGTGATCATACTATTTATAAAACAGCACTCCCCTTCATATTTTAAGCAAGGAGATTCACAGAGTGAAAAGTAGTTCTACTAAACACGATGAGAGAGAGAAGATACCGTCTGACAGCGATGAAAGAGGGAAGACACAGTTTACTATATTGTTAGTCGAAGACAATACTACCGATGCTTTATTGATTAGGTCAGACATCGAGAAATTGGCTTATTTCAGTCTCAAAACAGTCGAAACACTGTCGCAGGCTCTAGAATGCCTTGTTTCAGAATACTTTGATCTCATTTTGCTAGATTTAAATCTGCCCGACGCGCTTGGGCTTGAGGGACTGATTAAGCTCCGGCGTTTTACGCAGAAGATACCGATTGTTGTTCTGACAGGGATTGACGATAAGGATCTAGGAATAATGGCATTGCAGCGTGGTGCCCAGGACTATCTCGTTAAGGGTATAGATCGTGGTCGGCTGATGCAGGCAATTCGTTATGCTATCGAACGGATGCTCCTTCACGATTCAGATAGTTCGATAGTAAATCAACATTACATTAATAGGCTTCAGCAACATTACAGTTCTATATCAAAGACGGAAGGTGACAGAAAGGCGAAGGAGCACCAGATTCTTACAGAGCGTGAATTGCAAGTATTAAAATTACTAGGCACAGGTTGTAACAATCAAGAAATTGCAGATCGTCTTGTTATCTCTTTGACTACGGTAAAAACCCACATGGGGAGTATTCTACAGAAACTCTCAGTAACGGACCGTACTAACGCTGTGATTGAAGCACAGCGCCGAAGTTTAATCTAAAAATGGCCTGTCACTTATTTGCAGAATTTTTATCTCCCTCTCCTTCCAGCGAACGATGGCCTTAATGTTAGTGGGGGGTAGGTTGGAGACATAAGCCAGTTAGTAAGCCACACATAATAAAACCCTAGAGTATGCCTGACTTGCTTAACTGGCTGATTACTGAAAGGGTTATTAGTTAGGTAGATTGCGCGAGGGGATGGTTCATACACAAGGTCAGGGTCGCTTGATTTTGTAGGTGAAGCTAATACTCGCGTTTCTTGTTGCCAATTCCAGGTATTTAAATTAAGGAGGAAGCACATGTTAACCAGCAATTTGTTCATGCAAAGGTTACATGATTTGCGAAAAAGTTGTGATTACGAAATACTGTTCAATCTAACCAGTCATGGATCGACAACGAATAATACTGCCTCGACCAGCTTCGGATCAACAATGAACAGTGCCGTCTCGACTAGCCACGAATCAACAATGAATAGTGCCGTCTCGACCAGCTATTGGGCAGTCATGGCTGCCAGGTCGCAAGGACGATGTGATAAAAGTTCAACCCCACTTGCCATGCCGGATGATCGATCTGCAAACAATCCGACCAGGCTCGCATGGACAGATGATCGATCTGCTAAAAGTCCGGTCAAAGTCACAATGTCGTATGGGCGGTATGCCAAAAACCCAATTGCAATGGCAGTGTTGCGCAGATGGCCCTCTAAATGTCCCACGGTTTCTTAGAGGTTTTGTCACCAGTTCACTACACCCAGGACTGTTGGGTTGTTATCTACAGGAGGTGTTTAACCATGAAAGTTCTGGATAAAAAAGTACCTGTGTGTGCAAAACTAACTGATCAAGACACAGGACTGCGGAGCAGAATAATTGCTTTGGCCAACAATCCTGCAACACCCGCACCCCTGCTTGATTATATATCGACAACCAATACGGTTCCTGCTGTGGAGTCTGTGGCTGGTAATGAAAGCGCATCAAAGATAACTTTGTTACGTTTGGCCGATCATCCTAGCCCTCGGGTTAGGGCTGCAGTAACAGAAAATCGTAACGCACCTTTTGAAATTCTTGCCTGCCTGTGCGAAGACGAGCATCCAGATGTTCGCTTCGCCATGGCAGAAAATCCTCGCGTACCAAAGTCGCTGTTGGCAAAGTTAATTAATGATGATAATCCCTATGTTGCTTCTCGTGCTTTGACTACTTTAGAGAGACTGAAAGGTAGAGTCAGCATGTGGCTTGAATAGGCAAGAGGTCAGTAGCAGTTTTTGAATGCTTTTTTATAGGGAAGCCCACCACAATAGCAAGGCAGAAGGTAGACTTTAGTCATGGTTTACATTCTGCCCTTGCTTTGTGCGGACTGTTTGCTCGCCCGTATTTAAATATAGCTATCACTAATTATAATGGGCATTTCTTCTATTTTGAGGCGACTCTCTCTTTACTCAAACGGAGCAATGCCTCGCACAAATGATTCAGCTCCTCTCTGCTTTGACTCTCTGAGCAGAAGTCTCTGGCAGCCTGACTGAGCGCTTGCATATTTGTCTTTGAGGCATCGTCTATAGCGGGATTAATGTTGTCGGGAAGATCAACCTGGAGGCGATAATATTGTTGATCATCGGTAGAAAATAGCAAATGTTTCATTTGATTATGCACGGATTCGCTAATGCTATCCATCACAAGCTCAAGCATTGGGCGAGACCACTGCACATATCCCCAGAGGCTGATAAATTCATCTGTTAACGGACGTGTTGATTTGCCGGTACCGATAGAAACCATGAAGTATTTTTCGCTTTTGTCAGGCAACATTGACTTAATTTCAGTCAACGCAGTTATTGCTGGATTATTTGAATAGACGCCACCATCAACAAGAGAGATAAATCTGCCAGTGTCAGCTCTTGTAAGGCGCACAGGGTGAAATAAAGTTGGTGAAGCGGATGCCGCAAGAGCCACATCTCTTATCTGAAAATCAAATTTACTTCGCAGTTTTGCTGATCGACTCTTGAATATATAAGGTGATCTATGTTCTATATCATAGCAAGGAATTAAGACATCGATAAGAGCATCTTTGAGCCGGCTGTCACCCAGGGAGTTTTTGAGAACTTCTTGAAATGCAAATGATCTATATTTTGGTCTGAGTAGATTTCCCCACCATGATTGTGGATTGCGGAAGATATGTGGTATATCTCGTTCGTACAATGTACAGAGGTGCTGGGCACTGAATTCCGGCTCCCCGGATGAATTTGGCTTTGTCAGCCCAAGCGCCAGAATGCCGCCAGTTGATGTCCCCGCGATCAAATCAAACAATGCAGAAATAGGTTTTCCAGTGCGTTCTTCGATGGATGCCAAAATGATTGCGGGGATGATGCCCCTGATACCACCACCATCAATTGACAATATTCTCCAAACTTTTTGCATAGAACATTACCAGTCAATGTTATCCGAGTTTGTTCCTTTCTTAAGTCCGAGAAAAAGCAGCTTGTTTTATTTGCTTCAACGCAGCTGACATAGCTATCCAACTGATACCGTGGAGCAGCATTTCGATACCAACGAAAAGACCAATCAACCAAAGACCAGTAATTGGCCAACCGGAATAAATAATAGCTCCCAGTATTATATTGATAATGCCGCCAAACAAAAACCACCCCCAGGATCGCTCTTTTCGGTGAGCAATAGCATAGAAGCAGCGAATAATACCGGCCACAATAAAGAAAGCGCTCAACAAAAGCGTCAAGCTAAGTGCGCCGGACAGCGGATTATATAATAGCAATCCACCAGTGATTAAATAAACTAATCCCGATAAAATATGCAGCAAGACTTTTTTGTCGCCACGCCATGTTTTAAAGATATGGATAAATTGAACAATTGCGGCTGCGACCAATAATCCGCCAATACATACCACGATGCCAATGGTCACAAAAAAGGAGAAAATAATGGCGAGTACACCAAAAATGGTAAGTGCAATTCCAAAAAATAAAAGTGTGCCCGAAATTACACCATTGGCCTCATCACTAGCTGCTGTATTTGTCATAATTTTCCTCCATAGTTTACTGCTGTTGCTTTAGGGTCATTATTCACAATAGAGAGGACGCCTGGATTCCTAATTTCGCTGTCGCTGTCAGACTAGATCATAAGCTTCTGGTTCGGGCAAACATTTAAGTTTTGCAATATTAAGGTTGTGGGGTTATCGCGACAGCAAATGTTTGGGAACGGCTGCAAGAGTTTAACAATATTTTTGGAGTGATTAATTCGTCGTTTATAATGATACCAATAACTTGTCTAGCGATACTGAAAAACTAGATTGGCAAGAGAAACTATGAAGCCCCATTCTAATTATTATTTACAACAGGGAGTATGAACATGAGAAAACATATGCGTACATTGGCGATTCTTTGTGGAATGGCTAGCATAATTGGACAACCATCAGTTTTTGCCAAGAGTTCATATCAGCTTGACAAAGAAGCTAACAAATTAGAAAAGCATGCTGCCAACAAGGAAATCAAAGCGGTGGCTGAACAAAATGAAAGTTCTACTGCTATTGATGAAGGTAAGAAGGATACCGCAGCTGAGCATGCCAGAAAAGCAGCCAGAGAACAGGGCATAGCTAATCAATACGAAAAGAAAGCTAAGAAGATTGAGGGAAAGGCTGCTGAAAAAGCAGTTCGCGAAAGCTACTAATATTTCCTGTAGCCCAATTTAATTCTGTGTGTTGGTTTGGGGTAATGGATTCGGATTTGCCTCTGACAGCGGATTAGCGTGTGGGGTCGATTCGAATTGTCCCGGACTGACTAAACCTTGATTGATTGGTGCCGAACTCATTGGTGCTTGATTCATGAGACCCTGATTCAAGGGATCTCGGTTCATTAATTTTTGATTTGTCGGTGTTTGATTTATGAGACCGGGATTCATTGGTCTTCGATTCGTTGCGTTAGGATCAAAGCCTTGTGGATTAAGGTTTTTAGGTCTCAAATATTTATTCAGTAAATCATTGACTCCGCTTAAATTCACGTTTGTATTGCTATATAAAAGATTTTTCTTTGATGTTACGGTGTCACCGAGAATATCGTGTCCTTCCGTTTTTGAGAATCCGAAAAGCCCTTTATGTACATGTACGTCATTGCCGACCGCATTTACTTCAGTGTCTTTGGTTAAACCAAAAATGCTTTTCTTGCTTTCAACACCATTACCAAAGCGATCTTTAACAATAGTCTTTTTTCCAAATAAGCCGTGCTTGACCACAATCTCTTCGCCATTATCGTCGGTCACAGTGACGGTGCCCCACTTAGCCAAGGCGAATTGATTCGACCAGAGCAAGACAAATAATATAAGCAAAGGAAGTAGAAAACGCTCAGTCATATACCGGCAAAACCCATTCTTGTTTACATCTTTAGTTTATCATTTCCCAAAGCCTAAGTGTTAGATCTTCTTTACAATTATAATCAAGCAATGATCGTTAGCCTGTATTGATATCCTGTTGTTCATGTAGTACGTTATTCTGTTATTTGATTCCCCGGGCGCAGATTTAAATTAATTCGGGAAACACGTTAATTCACAACACAGATAGGTAAAAAAATGAAAAAACAAATTTTATTAACGGGAATAGCCTTGCTCAGCCTGACGAGCATACAAGTGCCAGCGCTAGCTGATTACCATGATTGGCATAGAAAGTATGATGTTGATAACGATGGACGATGGAAATATGAAGAATACCAACAAGGGCAAAGAGCCTGGGAAGCGGAGCACAAGCGTCATCCAATGTCAGACAAGCAGCTGCGTGATTATTATAAGAAGTTAGATAAAGATCACGATGGATACTTAAGTGCTGAAGAAATGCGTCGCGCCCATCATTGGTAAATCAAGCGCTGCCTCAGATTTATTTAGCGCGTCATGGTGAGACAGCGTGGACAATCACAGGACAGCACACCGGACGTACCGATCTCCCGCTTACGCAATTAGGGGAGCGCAACTCAGTGCTGTTAAGAGAGCGCCTTAAGGCGCTCTCTTTTGCTGCTGTCTATACGAGCCCATTGCAACGTGCCAGTCAAACCTGCGAATTAGCTGGCTTTGGTTCAGTTGCTCAAAAAGATCCAGATCTAATGGAATGGCATTATGGTGAATATGAAGGACGCACCAGTGCCGATATTCAAAAGGAGAGGCCGGGCTGGAATATTTTTCGTGACGGATGTCCTGGGGGCGAAACTATTGATCAAGTTGCGGCTAGGGCAAAAGAGGTAGTGGTCCGTCTACAAACTACTAACTCCGGCAATGTACTTATTTTCTCTCATGGACATTTCTTGCGCGTTGTGGCTGTTACTTGGCTGGGACTGCGTGCAACAGATGCGCGTCTTTTTCTTTTGCGGCCGACTTCGCTAAGTATCTTAGGGTACGAGCATGATCTAAGCGAGCCGGTTATTTGCCTCTGGAATGATGACAATCGCTTGGAGCACTAAAATGGGACAGTCCTGCAAATTCTTGAATCACTTCCTTTCGGTTTAGCAAAGGTAATTGTGCAAATACGAATATGTTGAGTCTCAACTTTTTTAAAATCATGCTGCCCAAGAGCATCAAGCAACGTGTTTGTTTGTTTATCTTATTGTTTTTGGTCTCTCTCTTTATCGCTGGGGAACTCTTGGTTGCTTATTCTGTCTCCATCTGGGATAGAACTCGAGTAGAGAATACAATTTCAGATAGCCTTCACCGTCAAGTACATCTCGGGAAAATAAATTGGCGTATGGGTTTTAGAGGTTTGGCATTCGATACGGAAGAAATCTCGGTTCAGAATAAAGATGATACTCCATTCTTTCATTGCGGAAAGGCAACCATTCTTTTTGGCATTTTCCCGTTATTGCATGGGAAATTGCGAATAAAGCATTTGGACTTGCAGGAACCGCAAGCATGGGCTGAAAGGCTGAATAAAACCGAGTGGAACTTTAGCGATTTTCCGCAAGCTGATGTTTTCTCAAAATTTGCTGATTGTAAGATCACAGATGGAACCTTGCATTTAATTGATAAGCGCCCAAAGGCTAATGTACACTATGCTAATACCGAAATAAAGCACATTCAATTTCAGGTGCACAGGCCCATTGGAAAATATTTTTGGCCTTTTACATTATCGGCTGAAATAGAGCAACCGGAAGGATTATGTAAGGTTGCTTTGAAAGGTTCTGGGAATGGAACCTTGAATGAATGGCGCAGTTGTCACTACTCCTTCGAGCTGGCCGCACAAAACCTTGCGCCAATGCGATTAGTTGATTTCTTTGATTCAATTCCGGAGACAGAAGGTGTTGTCGATATAAACATTAAGGGTAGTGCTACACCGTCCAGCGAATTTAAAGGTATCACCAGTATCACAACGAATCGACTTGGTATTACACCGCATAAGTTAGCGTCATGGAAGATTTCAAATACAAGCACCCGCGCAGAGATTATATGCAATAAAAAGCAGATAACCTGGAAAGGTTTAAGCCTTAAAGTAGGTGAAAGTGAGCTTAAATCCGATGGCCAGCTAAATGACTGGCTATCGGTATCGCCCACATATGAGGCCAAAGTAGATAGCCGTATAGAAGAGCTAGCAAATATTCTGAAAAACATTGAGATTGACTGGGTTGTGCAGAGATTAGGGTCCTTACCTAAAGATCTTGCCTTGTATGGCAAAATAGATTTGTGTGGTTCGACCATGACAAACTCTGCCAAACAACAATTTACGACGCAGATAATTTTACATGACGCTCAGATAAAACTAAACGAAAAGAACGTTATTGCTAGCGCACTTAATGGTTCAATGAAGTTTGATCAGGATGGTCTAAATATAGAGCAATTCAAAGGATCTTTAAGCGGAGGTGGTATTGGAACAATTGATGAAGGTAATTTTCAACTTGATGGATATATAAGCCCTGCTGTTAATGCGCCAGTAAACCTCAACTTAAGTGCGCATAACCTGGATTTATCTAACGCAAAAACTTTTAGTCAATCAGTAGGGCCTAAGAATAAATTATTTACTACGTGGCTGGTGGCTGGCAAAATAAAAGATATTAAATTACACTTGTTTGGAACACAACAAAAGCCCCAGATAACACTGTATTTGGTACCAGAAGACCTTCTCTATCGACCTGTTGACTCCTCTAATCCTATACATCTGTCCGGTGGTGTCATTAAATATGAAAATGATATTCTCAGCCTTGAGAACGTGAACATCGTGGGCAACCCTACACGATTTGCCGTTAGTGCAAAGATATTGCATTGCACAACACAGCCACAGATTGAAAACATAAAGGTTAGCAATGCTGTTTTGGATCTTAAAGAAATCAGTACCTGTTTATTGAGTGCAAAAAATCCAGATATCATGCGACAGTCATTCAAAAAACTGCTGGACAGCTATGGAGTGTCAGCGGTACAAGGAAAATTAACAGGCAATCTATCCGGCAAAAACACAAATGGCACCCTCAACTGGGATGGAGATGGCGCCCTGCAGGCAGTGCAATTTAAACGGGCAAGGCAGTCTATTTTGCTGGCGTCTGGTTCTTTCTCCACAAATCCAATGCACGATATGGGTTTGCGCGAAATCAATTGTTCCATTAACAAAAGTGTATTTACGATTAATGGACGCCTTCTCAATTTCAATAATTTTGAAACTCTGCATCCGCGGATAAGAATCAACGGTCAATTGTATTATGAAGACATAGCGCCTTTTTTTTCGGCGCCCATAAGCTTACTATCTAGTAATAAACCAATAAGTGTTAAAGCATTTATATCAGACCGTAGTGGAGCAACCAGTATAGAATTCTCCGCCGGCCTCGATGGAGACACAACTGCTTCCGTCGCTGCTGGCGGTATCACCTACAATAAACCCCCCGGGCAACCAATTAATATGAATGGTGTTATAACGGCGCAGGGCCCGAACTTAAATATCGGTACTAGCCAAATAACAATTGGGCAATTGCCTTTTCAAACAGCAGGCACAATTACAGACTTTATGGGTGATACTCCCAATATTGATATGAAAGCCTGGATTCATGACCCAATTCCTATCCAAACCATTCTTAGTGTTGCTAGGACAGCACAATCCACTGATGGGCTGGGCGACATAACAGGTACACTGCGTGGAGGGATGCATATTTTGGGTCCTGCCAATGCGCTCACCATGCGTGCTGGCTGCAGAATATTAGCCGCTGGTCTGCCGAAATGGAATGTAAAAAATATAAATAGTCATCTAAGAATGGCGCCAGTGCAAGTTAATGGAAACAAAAATGTTCAGAATCCAGTTATTTCTTTGCAGCTCGATACGGTCAATTTTGATTCATTATTAATTAAAGATATAACTGGTTCGATCTCCTACATTTCACAGGAACCACAAGGAGTTATTAAAGTTGAAAATCTTAAAGGTAGTCTTGCCGGTGGAATATTTACTGCTTCTTCGGAGATGGAGCTCAGTCCTCAGTATCCATTTAATATCGTTATTCAAATCAATGGGCTAGATGCAAATGTGCTGACTCAGCAGTTTGATGGCAGAAAGAATGAATTGACTGGAAAAGTAGACATGGATCTAACTCTGGCAGGTAATGCAAACTCATCGCAAGCGCTCATTAACACACTTTCTGGGTCTGGACATTTTCATGCGGTAAATGGATGGATTGATAAATTGAGTGAATTGCAGATAAAGCTTGAAGAAGCCAATATTATTGACTCAGGTGTCTTAGGCTTCCGCCTCTCTAATCTTTGGTCTACTAGTAATCCTCAAGAAAACGGCGAGTTTTTATCTACCAGTGGTCAATTCGAAATTAACAATGGCATTGTGCAATTAAATAACATTGTTTTCGACGGAGAAGAGATGAAACTTCAGGCGGCGGGAACGCTAGACTTGACTAATAAGCGGATTCTATTACATGCTAGTGGTGATATTCCGCGTGTTTCGACGGAAGGCTCTTTGGCTAAAGTAACATCTTTTATGAGTATTGCCGCATTGACAAACTTTGTTTCTAAGGCGACTCACATTGATGCAACAATGCCTGTTATCGGTGGCTTTTCGCATAATCCCATACACCCATTTGCTTTTACTGTGGATGGATCCCTAAATGAGCCCAATACCATAGGCAGTTCAATAGCAAAGTCATTCCATTGGCTAGGCAATCCGCCCACTGCAAAACTGAGTAGTGTTCAGAAACCATCAGCGCAGTCAAAATAGGTCTTTATCGGGGAACAGATTATTGAAGCGATCTAAGTTACGGATTAGGTTTCGGTAGCGGTGGCCACTGCTTATGTATGTCTGGATTCTGACTTAGCGGAATAATTTCAAAAGTCTCTACAGATTCTCGTTTTAGAGTTACCTTCACGTATGTGAATTCGTTTGGCTGTACGCTGCCTATTTGTCCGGCTTGCACTGCATATTGTACGGGCGGATATATAATTTCATCACAGCCGCTGTTGATTTGTATCTGCACTGTATGCGGATAGGTGGCTGAGAATTTAGGATAATTCACATAAAAAGAAATGGATGATGGTACGGTACCATTTTGAATTGGTTGTCGCGGTTTAATAGTTCCACTAATATTTAACGCTGCCTGATTTTCGTTTGCAGTATTATCTTTAATAAGAATCAGAGAATCCTCAACCTTCCGACCACCAGGATGTTGTAAGGAAAAGAGGATTGTAGAATTGCACTGAGCGGGATTACTCTGATTCCACCCGCCAGGACCTGCGGTTCTACTCCGCCAGTTATTTTCAACTGCCCGGTAGCTAGCTGTATCTGTGACACGCAAAGCTGTTTGTATTTCAGGGTAAACAATTTGCATTGTGCTAGTATTTCCATCAACAATGCCATTGTTACCAAAGTGTGAGACACCGTGCAGTACTAAGTGAGGAAACATTGGGTCTGCATTTAATGGGGGTTTGACGGTTAGTGTGGGGTTAGCATCGTTTTGATCAATACTAAGCATTTTATAGTTAAGGTTGGCACCGCTCACACGAACAGTGCTATCTGAGCCATCTTCATGCGTTTGCCAAAATAGTTGGAAATCGAGAGCACTATGGTCATCGCCACCGAGGCTGAAAGCAAAGATCTGCGGTGGTTGATTCGATAAATAGGCATCCAGCCATTCTTCATTTAATTGCAAAAGAAATTCACTGCCATAATCCAGGTCTTGCAAAACTTCGGCTCCCACCGAGGTGCCTATTGCTCCTCGATACAAATGAACAATCTGCGTATTTCCTAACTGCGCTAAGGTCGAACCATGATTAGCTCCAGCCAGCGAAATGAAATGACTGGGAAGCGGTTTGTTCGCCTTATACCGATTCAGAATCCATCTGCGGGTGATCATGGCGCCAGTGGAATGAACAATAATTGCTGTTTTTGCAGTATTCAGCCCAGCCGCTTCCAACTGCGACACTCTTACTTCTAATGCTAGAGCTAAATCGTTGCAGGTAATATCGTCGTTTAGAGTATCGAAGGCAGAAAGGTAAATATGTTGGGTAGTATAGCCGTCAGCAGTTAGCAGCTGAGGAAGACTGCCATAAGTATCCAAACTACGGACGCTGTATCCGTGAACAAGAAGAATGTTGTCAGGCATTGTATCTTTACTCCAAAGTATCCAGAACATGGTACCGTCGATTTTACTAAATCATCTTCTTGACTTGACTTATGTCAACTCGACCTTATGGTTCAGCTCGTCTGTTTGCGAATGCAAAAAAGAGTTAGCGAAGAGCATCAGTCAGGAATTAGTCTGATACAGCTTGTTTTAGCGAACC
>Ga0207134_1074_pt2 | contig 28498 bp, 24 predicted proteins | sample Alteio_BWMinHeat_12_FD_153527 | JGI IMG/M metagenome (GOLD analysis project Ga0207134, IMG submission 153527) | Enriched cells from forest soil in Barre Woods Harvard Forest LTER site, Petersham, Massachusetts, United States -... | ecosystem: Environmental > Terrestrial > Soil > Temperate forest >... | reverse complement strand
GGCCCCCGGAGAGGCGTTCAGTCCGACAGCCAACAACTTTCCTGCCGCTTTTGCTATGTCCTTCACCACGGTCGTAAAGCTGGGCAGTAACAACTGATTGAGTTGCCCTGGTTCGATCCTGAGCAGCGCTTGGTCTTTACTCAGCACTCCATCATTGATAAAGTCCACCGCGATTTTTAACGCTGCTGCTGCTGTATGTTTTCCGGTGCGCGTTTGGAGAATAAAGAGTCGATCGTTTTCGATAGTAAATTCAATGTCTTGCATCTCAGTATAATATTTTTCTACCTTGGCAGTGGTAGCTATTAATTCCTTATAGACCTCAGGCAATTCATCGGCCAACATAGCAATTCTCTTTGGTGTCCGAATACCTGCCACCACATCTTCGCCCTGCGCGTTTGTCAGATACTCACCATAAATTTTATTTTCGCCAGTGTTTGGATTACGAGTAAAACACACTCCGGTGGCCGAGCGAACATTCAAATTACCAAAAACCATTGCTTGTATGTTTACAGCTGTCCCAATATCGTGATCAATCTTATTCAGGTTGCGATAGTAAATAGCGCGCGTGTTATTCCACGACTTGAACACTGCTTCAATTGCTGCTTTGAGTTGCTCATTAACATCTTGTTCAAAGGGCTTGCCCGTTGCTTTAACAACAATGTTTTTATATTGCGCGATAAGAGTCTGTAAATGCTCTATGGTAAGTTCTTGATCAGTTTGTACATTAGCCTTTGATTTCACCGAAGACAAAGCATGTTCGAATTCATCTTTGCTCATGCTTAATACAACACTGCCATACATTTGCATAAGCCGCCGGTAACTATCGAAAGCAAAACGCTCATTGCTTGTCATTTTTGCCAAAGCTTGCACTGTTTCATCATTTAAGCCAAGATTTAAAACAGTATCCATCATGCCGGGCATAGAGAATTTGGCACCAGAACGCACTGAGACTAGTAATGGATTATTCTTGCTACCTAGCTGTCTGCCGACCGTTTTTTCAACCGACTTAAGTAAGCCAAATACTTGCTCGAAGAGTCCTGCGCTTATGCTGCCACCATTTTCATGGTATGAGCGGCAGCAGGCTGTAGTAAGAGTAAGACCAGGCGGAACATTGATACCGCTAGCAGTCAGCTCCGCCAGTCCAGCACCCTTACCACCCAGGGCTTCGCGCATCAAGCTTCTATCACCATGAAAATATTTGTATGCTTCGGCAAACAGGAAAACTTTTTCTAAGTTGCGTTCCACAACAATCGCCTCTTTACCTTTAACCATAATATTTAACTCCTTCGCCCTTTCATTTTCGCAAATGCAAATAGATTTCGCTCGATGTTTCCTCAATTGCCTTGCTTGATACATCGATGACGTGACAACCCAAGCGCCTGAAGACCTGTTTAGCAAAACTAACTTCCTGATCGATTAGACTGAGATCAGTATAATCAGTATCCTGCGGCAAGCCCAAGACATTTGCCCTAGTAGAGCGAATTTCTACCAGTATATGAGGATCCACAGTAAGTCCAATAATCTTTTTCTCCGAAAGAGTAAATAAAGCAGCTGGCGGCTCTATACCATAAATAAGAGGAGCGTTCGCCGCTCTCAAACCCCAGTGTTGAGCTAAATACATACAATTTGGCGTCTTACTAGTGCGCGAAACACCAGTGAGGACGACATCGGCCTCTTTCAGACCCTCGGGATTTTTGCCATCATCATAGCGAATAGCGAAATCAATAGCAGCGATACGCCGATAGTATGCCTCATCTAAAAGATGCAAGCGCCCCGCTTGCGAGAATGGTGAGAGACCAGTAAGTTGAGCTACTTTAGCCATGAGCGGTCCAAGCAAATCTATAATTGGTATATTATGCTTGAGGGCTTCTGTTTCCAATGTGGATCTTAAATCGGTTCTCACTACGGTATAGGCGATCATCCCTCTGTCTTTGTCCACCTCTTGCATTATTTCTTTTAATTCTTCAACAGATGTCACTCTAGCTAACCGGTAGAGTCGAACATTGGTTTCCGAAAATTGGGCTAGGGCTGCCTTAGCAACAGCCTCGGCTGTTTCTCCACTGGAATCAGATAATGTAAAGACAACTAATGGAGATTTATCTTGTTCGCTAGTGTTTTTCATAGTTGAGCCACTATATGTAATACCACCTTGGAATTATTTCCTTTTCTCACCAGCAACAACGCAAAAACAATACTGTAACACTACCTCAATGAATAGTTATGAGGCAACGCTCGACATCGTAAACTGGATAATCTAGGTGAATGTCTGACTTAGCTTTCTCAGATGTCAGCAGTCCAGAAAATTGCAAATATTGATTTATAAAACGAGAGATTTATAAAAGAATTACAAGAAAAAGCATAGCGAGGGGATTAGCCATTGAGTGAAGAAAAAATTACTTTAGGTGTATTTGGAGGTTCCGGTTTTTATTCGCTGTTTACTGAAGCAGAAGAACGAGTAATAGAAACACCCTATGGTGCACCAAGCAGCAAAGTTGTTATTGGCACGATAGCCGAAAAAAAAGTCGCTTTCATGCCCCGCCACGGAGCAGATCATCAATATCCGCCTCATCTCATCAACTATCGCGCTAATATCTGGGCCATGAAATCACTAGGGGTAGAAAGACTTATTTCTCCAATCAGCTCAGGCAGCCTGGTCAAAGAAGCAGCACCAGGTGATTTTGTTATTTGTGATCAATATGTAGATCGTACGTCTGGTCGCAAAGATACATTTTATGATGGTCCAATCGTTACTCATGTATCAGCAGCCGAGCCATATTGTCCGCAATTAAGGGAATTAGCTGTTCAAGCAAGTATAGCCTGCAAAATAAAGACGCATGCTAAGGGAACAGTGGTAGTTATTCAAGGACCGCGCTATTCTACCCAGTCTGAATCTAAATGGTTTAGTTCTCAGGGTTGGACAGTTGTAAACATGACACAATACCCGGAAGCACATCTGGCGCGCGAACTTTGTATCTGCGTGTTAAATATTAGTCTAGTGACAGACTATGACACAGGTCTCATCGAGCAAGTGGAGCCAGTTTCGCACGCCCAGGTTGTAGCCGTATTCAATAGCAATCTCAACAAATTAAAGAATATGCTTGCCCATTTAATTAAAAATATCCCCGCCGAAAGAAAATGCTCTTGCCAGAATGTATTATCGCAAGCTCGCGGTTAAGTCTTGACAGTTGGTGGCTTGCCAAGAACTCAAAACCATACATGATTAAAGCTATCTGTTTATTTAAAATAGAAAGCCGCAAAACCTGGTTAAATGAATGCGCCTAAATCATATTGCGGCGATAATTGGTCTTTTACTGGCTTGCTGCGTTTTTTTCCTTATGCACAAATTCGGCTTTCCGGATAAAATTACATACGGCGCCGCCATTCTATCAATTTTATTTGTCGCTGTGGTTTGGTCGACTGCAAGCCTGATTCTCGGAGGAGGAGACGATGAGGAATAAAGCAAAATGGATGCTAATAATAGCAGGCATTTGCACGAATTTCTTTGCTGGCACGATTGGTTATTGTCTTATTGAAGCAGCTGACAAAGCGCCACTAATACCGGTGACAAAAGATTTCAAGCTAAAGAATGGTTTGCGGGTGTTACTTTCTGAAGATCACACCGTCCCTGTCGTGGCTCTAGTAATTGTCTACGATGTGGGTGCAAGAAATGAGGAAAAGGGTCATTCTGGATTTGCTCACTTATTTGAGCATTTGATGTTTGAGGGTTCAGAAAACGTCGGTAAAACAGAATATTTTAAATATATCGAAAGCGCGGGCGGCAGCTTAAATGCTTCTACCCATTCGGATTTCACCAACTATTTTGAAAAATTACCTAGTAATCAAATAGAATTAGCCTTATGGCTAGAATCTGATCGCATGCGTTCGCTCAAAATCACAGAAGAGAATTTTCAAAATCAACTCGAAACTGTTAAAGAAGAGAAACGCTTTCGTATTGATAATCAACCTTATGGCGTGGCATCAATAAAACTAGACGAACTTGTCTTTGACAATTGGGCTAACGGCCATCCGGTTATTGGTAATTTTGCAGATTTAGAAGCATCAACAATTTCAGATGTAAGGAAGTTTTTTAAGACTTATTATGCTCCCAACAATGCCGTTATGGCTATTGTAGGCGACTTTGATTGCGATCAAATGCAAAAGCTAGTTGAGAAGTATTTTTCCACTATTCCTAGCTCATCTACGCAAGCTAAGCCTAATGTGAATGAGCCTAAGCAAACCAAGGAAAAATATTTAAAACTTACCGATCAACACGCAAAAGCACCAGCTTTCTGGGTAGCTTGGAAAGCACCGGCTAGAAGAGAGGCCAATTATTATGCTTTAGGCATTATTGAAAAATTACTTTCAGCTGGAGAATCTTCCAGGCTATATCAACGGATGGTCAAGGGAGATCAAAACGCCCTCAAAGTAGATGCTGGCTATAGTGAGCGCCGTGGCCCATCTGCTTTTGAAGTTTTTGCCATTGTAAAACCTGATTCCAGCCCAGAAAAAGTAAGGACAAGTCTTTTTAGCGAAATTGAGAAATTAAAGAGCCAACCAGTTTCTCAGCCTGAATTAGAAAAAGCAAAAAATCAAATCATGAGAGACCTTTTTGCCTCGACTTCCTACGAATCCTTACAAAGAAGTGTTGGTAGAGCCGAGCTGCTGGCTGAATATGCGTCCTTCTTTGGCAGTCCAGCTCTTTTGGATAAAGACATAGCTTCTTACATGGCTGTGACGCCAGCTGATGTTCAGCGCGTAGCCAAATCTATTTTTACTAAAGAAGGCACTACGATAGTTGATGTGTTTCCCGAGAGTAAAAATGCCTCAAAGAACAAAGTGCAAAATACTAAGTAAAGAGACTAAGCAGGTTAGAAAAAATGATCAAATCAACGTGGCAAGTAAAAAATTATCTGGCATTCTTTCTAGTAATAGTATCGTTAAACACGACAAACCCTTGTTTAGCTGTAGTAAGTGACAATGGAAAGGCTTTTCCAGCCTCGTTGTTGTTGACTGCATCTACAACTGAACACAAGCAAGATGAACTTTTTAGACATCACCCGCCAGCTTTACCAAATCCGCGTCCATTTAAATTAGCTGCTGTTACGAGTTATACATTACCAAATGGCTTATCTGTTCAACTGTTACCCGACCATCGCGTGCCCTTCGTTACAGTCGATTTGGGTATTAACGCGGGTTCAACCCTTGACCCCGTCCCATTACTAGGACTATCCAGTATGACTGCTGATATGCTAACAGAAGGTACGACTACTCGAACCAGCAAACAAATTGCCGACGAGGTTGATTTTATTGGTGGCGCTCTGGGTGCAGACGCTACTCACGATAATGTCATTGTTAGTGGTTCAGCGTTGTCCAAATACACTCCAAAATTACTTGACATTTTTGCAGATGTTGTTCTGCATCCTAATTTCCCGGATAACGAGCTAAAACTCAAAAAAACGAATCTCATCCAAGAGCTAGTTATTAAGCGCAGTGAGCCAGAGTTCTTGGTTGAAGAGCGTTTCAACAAGGTAACCTTTGGTAATCACCCTTACGCAATTGTTGCCCCCACAGAACAAACGGTGTCAGCAATGACAGTAAATGACTTGCAAAAATTTCACAAGCAATATTATATCCCTCAGATAGCAAATCTGGTAATTGTAGGCGACTTTGATCTAGATAGTATGAAATCATTGATATATGAAAGGTTTGGTGATACCTGGCAGGGATCTCCATCATTGTCTGCATACTTATCAGCCGTACCTAAACAACACGGTAAAATAATTGCCCTAGTCGATCGTCCAGGTTCGGTGCAGTCATCTATTAAACTAGGCAATATTTCTATAAAGAAAACAGATCCTGACTATTTTCCTTTTCTTGTCGCCAACCAGATTCTAGGCGGTGCCACTAATTCCCGCCTCTTTCTCAACATTCGAGAACAAAAAGGTTATACTTATGGTGCCTATAGTGGTGTTGGTGCCCGCAAAGAACCGGGCGCTTTTGCAGCCGAGGCAGAAGTCCGAACAGAAGTTACTGCCCCTTCTATCGAAGAATTCTTATATGAACTTGATCGCTTGCGCAACATTAAAGTAACAAACAAAGAGTTAGCCCAAGCAAAATCCTATCTAGTAGGTTCATTTCAACTAGGCTTAGAAACCCAGTCTGGATTGGCTAACAGATTGCTCGAGCGTAAACTCTATAATTTACCAAATGATTATTTAGAGACATACGCAGATAAAATTATGGCCATCACACCTGATCAAGTGAGGGATATGGCTAGAAAGCATATAGACATTGATAATTTAGTTATTTGTGTGGTTGGTGACGCTAATAAGATAAAGTCGGACTTGCAATATTTTGGCAATGTTGATGTCTATGACACAGCTGGCAAACTTCTCAGTCAGTCTACTACTCTTTTGCCAAGTAACAATTTAGTCAATTAAGTATCACGCTTATTGAGAGTAATTTCACAATGCGATCTTAGGAGTAATCGCCCATCTTCGACCGGATAAGCGAAAAAAACCAAAAATGGTGCAGGTAGACGCACACTGGTCGTAGTACGCACTAAAAGCATTTGTTTGTGGCTCCCTATCTCGGTATAAAATCTCAGCTCCGTCAATGTGGGATGGCTAATAAAAAAGCCACCCGCTGATCCTTTGTTGATTGCATGAAAAACAGCAACCTGCATATCTTGGCGATTCGCGCCTGATGCATACACGTGAGCTGCGTCTTCAGTGGCCTGTCTACATACAGAGTTGTTTAGACTGAGAGCCATAAGTATTAACACAATATTGCCAATAAACAAAGCTAGGATTATCAATATACAGACCGAAAAAGCAATATGTAATAATTTACCTGATGATCCTCTATTACTCACACGCATTCACCATTTATAAATTGTTCGCGCCATCAACCAATGCGCCCAGATATGGCAATTCTCTATAGCGTTGAGCTTGATTTAAGTACTCTTCCGCATAGTCAAAACCATAACCAACTATAAAAACGTCCCCTACTGAAAAACCAACATAATCTGGTTTAACCGGTGAAATTCGATGGACAGTTTTGTCTAGCAAAGCCACAAGTTTAAGGGAAGCAGGCATAAATTGATCTTTTAAATACTCTCTGAAGAAAGTAGCTGTACGACCAGAGTCTACTATGTCCTCCACAATAAGAATATGACGGTTCTTAATGTTCGGGAGACTCAAATAGAGCGCTTGGACTATGCCACTACTGGCGGTGCCAGAACCATAGCTTGATAAGTGCACAAATTCAATCTGCATAGATTCCGGCAATTTTATCTGCCGAACAAGATCGGCCAAAAAGCAAAATGAGCCTTTAAGTACACCAATTACAACCGGACACTCAAGGTCTCTATAATCACGAGAAATTTCTGCCCCTAGTTCAGCAATGCGCTTGCTAATTTGTTCAGCAGAATAAAGTTCCTTGATTTTATCCATTGTTTTTCCTGACAAAATTCACTTTTATCGCCTAAAATATCACGACAATGAACTTGAAGATAGTGCAAACTATCTAAGATAAACAATCATTACTCGACGAGAAAAATCCCATGCTCTTAACAGTTGCCGATCGCCGCGAAGCCATACAAATTTACCGACAGATATATAAATTATGGTCTTCCGGTTTAACAAAGTCTGATTATCACTATTCATTTTGGAGCAATTATTATCAAACCTGGTCTAAACAAAACAGCTATAGGCTTGTCCATAAGGATAAAGAAGAGATAATAACAAGTTGTAAAATCGCGCACTTCCCGCTTTTAACAAAAGGAAGAGAGTACAAAATTTGGGGTCTGAGTGCAATATATACCGCTGACGCCCGACGCAATGAAGGACTTGCTACTAATTTGGTAAAGTCGATCATAAATCGAGCTAAACAAGAAGAAATAGATGCCATCTTACTTTATTCAGTTATTGAAAAAGAATTTTATGCTGCTCATGGCTTTTTAAGTCTTGGCAACCTGGATTTCGACTTAAATCCAAATATTTATGCCTTTGAACAAACAAACACCGCGAAAACCAATGAAAAGGTTAATCAATACCTAGAGAATATTTCCATAGATATTAGAAGTGCAGAAGGACTAATTCAGCAGGCTCGCCAGAAGAAAATAAAGGAGAAAAGTCCTATTTTTCATTTCTCGTCCTTTAGTCCCTGGTTAAGTGAGGCAGAATTATTGGAGCTTATCCGCTGTCATAAGCGCTGGATTTCCAGACAACCTTATGGGATTGTCCGCCACAAGGATTATTTTGCGTTTCAATTAGCTAAATTATTGTATTTTGCAGCTTTTTCTAAGAATAATAAGCCTACTTTGTTCTTGACTATCCTGAGGAATAAAGCAGAGTTAATGGGGTATGCCATCACCGAATGCAGTGGCACGAGTATGCGTATTTTAGAGCTAATAGGAAGCGATGAAGCACGCGCACATTTATGGCAAAGTTTAATCGAACGAGCAAAAACAATGAATTTCATACGTATTTGTGGATTCGAGTCGATTGCCAGAGACTTTATCCCATCAGTGCGCCTGGATTGCCAGTTTTTTAAAATTAGACCAATGATTAAGCCAAGGCACATTCAATGCTCAGAACGTCTGTGGAGCCAGCCAATGTTACTGCCATTGAACCAAGAACTAACAAACATCCCTAACTATCACCCCTGTCCATTGCTAGAATTTGATTACTTTTAACTTTCAGCGCCCTGTCCATCGAGTATTTTTGCTAAGTCTAAGTCATTGCAAAGCTCTGTATCAATGGGTGCTTTGAAGATAAAAACATGATGAATAGTGGTAATATTGATTAAGCCTTTCTTTCGGGTTCTGATTTTTGATGCATAATGTATGAGAGCAAGATCAGATTGTTTAACTAAGGTAAGCATGGTCAATACAGTCACTTTAAATTCCGTCCAGTCTTCCAACAAAGGTCGGATTGTCAATGATTTTTCAATCCAAGTAGCAACTGTAAATGGCTCTGGCAGTCAATCCTCAAATAACATTATCATGCGCTCAATCTTTCAAATGGGTGTACCGGTCAGTGGCAAAAATCTCTTTCCGTCAAATATTGCTGGATTGCCCACTTGGTTTACCATTCGCGTAAATAAAAACGGTTATGTTGGAAGAAAGAAAGAAATTGATATTCTCATTGCCATGAATCCACAAACTGCGCGTGAAGACGTGCAGGCTTTAGAGGCAGGAGCAGTATGTATTTCACCGGTCGAATTTAAACTAAATGAAGTACGCATTGACATTATCCATTATTTAGTCCCATTTTCCGAGTTAGCAGTTAAAACAACAGATAATATCAAATTGCGCAAATTACTCACCAACATGCTTTATGTGGGCGTATTGGCTGAACTTATGCAAATAAGTGAAGAGGAAATTGAGCGCAGTATTCACAAACAATTTACAGGCAAGACCAAAGCAATTGAACTCAATCACAGTACAGTACGTATAGCAAGACAATGGACCAAAGAGAATCTAAAAAAACAAGATCCGTTTTTTGTTGAACCGCTTAACAAAACACAAGGGAAAATAATTATTGATGGTAATTCTGCTTGTGCAATTGGTGCCATGTTTGCTGGCGCCTCAGTAATTACCTGGTATCCAATTACGCCGTCGTCCAGCTTGTGTGAGCAATTAATTGATTATTTAAATGTATACAGAATTGATCCTGAGACAGGAAAAGCAACGTTTGCTGTTATTCAAGCAGAAGACGAGTTAGCAGCCTTAGGCATGGCTATCGGAGCTGGGTGGGCTGGGGCACGTTCGATGACATCCACATCTGGTCCTGGTATTTCACTTATGGCCGAATTGGCTGGATTTGCGTATTTTACCGAGATTCCTGTAGTCATTTTTGATATTCAGCGCATAGGTCCTTCCACCGGCATGCCAACACGTACGTCACAGGCTGATATAATTAGTGCTTATTATTTGTCTCATGGTGACACTAAGCATATAGTGCTTTTCCCAGGCTCAGTAGAGGAGTGCTATAGCATGGCTATGCAAGCATTCGATTTGGCAGAACGCTTTCAAACGCCAGTTTTTGTACTGAGCGATCTTGATTTAGGTATGAATAATTGGATGGCAGAACCTTTTGTTTATCCTGATAAGCCATTGGACCGCGGTAAAGTTCTTACCGCGCAAGAGCTTGAAAAACTGGGTAAATTTGAACGCTACAAGGATGTTGACGGCGATGGCATTCCTTATCGAACCGTGCCTGGCACTAATAGCCCATTAGCAGCCTATTTTACCAGGGGATCTGGTCATACTGAAAAAGCGACATACACCGAAAAACCTGATGATTATGTCAATCTTATGAACCGTCTTAACCACAAATTCAACACAGCAAAAACATATGTGCCAAAACCAGAAGTAGTTTCTGACAAAGATGCAAAGATAGGGATTATCGGTTTTGGCTCGAGCGATGTAGCCATTAGGGAAAGCAGGGATCAATTAGCCGAACAAAAGGTAAAAACAAGTTATTACAGAATAAAAGCTTTGCCTTTTACTGCTGAGTTAAGGCAATTTGTTGAAAAGCATGCAACTATATATATAGTTGAGCAAAATCGTGATGCTCAGCTAAGAGACTTAATTCGTCTGGAATTACCAGACTTAGCCACTAAGATAAAATCCATTCTTCATTATAATGGCTTACCAATTGACGCCAGGTCAATTACAGACGCGGTCTTAGAACAAGAAAAATCTCCGCAAGGGAAGTAATAATCAATTAAGGTAATTATGGTGCAATCAGTCTCTCCACCTTCAGAAAAACCGGCAACCAATAGAATTGGCTTAACGCAAGCTGACTACAAAGGTTCTCCGTCGACTCTTTGTGATGGTTGTGGACATGATGCTATCACCAGCCAAATAATCAAAGCATTTTTTGAATTGGGAGTAGAACCGCATAAAGTAGCAAAACTAAGTGGCATTGGTTGCTCGAGCAAGACTCCTGCGTATTTTCTTAATCGCTCACATGGACTCAACGCTGTGCACGGGCGCATGCCATCAGTAGCCACCGGAGCAGCTATGGCAAATAGCCAACTGCATCTTATTGGCATAAGTGGAGATGGCGACACCGCTAGTATTGGACTGGGACAATTTTGTCATTTACTGAGACGTAATTTGTCCATGATTTATATCGTGGAAAACAATGGTGTTTATGGATTGACTAAAGGACAATTTTCAGCCACCGCCGATTATGGATCAAAATTAAAGACTGGTGTAGTGAATGAATTACCAGCAATTGATTTGTGTGGTTTAGCCATTGAACTGGGCTGCAGTTTTGTTGCTCGCTCATTTGCTGGTGATCCTAAACAATTAGTAGCACTGCTTAAAGCTGCTGTTTCACATCAAGGCACAGCGATGCTAGATATTATAAGCCCGTGTGTGACTTTCAACAATCATGAGGGTTCAACTAAAAGTTATAAGTACGCCAAAGAAATGGATATTCCTTTGCATGAACTAGGTTATGTACCGTTTTTCGAACAAATCACTGTTGATTATGAGCCAGGCACAGTGCAGGATGTAGAACTCCATGACGGCTCACATATACTGCTTAAGAAATTGCATCACGCATATAATCCCACCGATCGTATGCTCGCTATTAATACAATTCAGAAAGCTAACACAGATGGACAATTTATAACTGGGCTTTTATACATCGATGAAAAGAAAAAAGATTTTAAAGCGCTTATGAATATGATCGATGAACCATTGGCGAGTCTCAAACAAGATAAGCTGCGGCCGCCGAAAGAAGCACTCGCCAAAATCATGGACAGTCTTAAATAACATTAGAGTTATTCGCAAAAAGATTGGCTTTGAAAAACCTCGAATTGGGCATCTTGCTGCCAATCATAAAGCGACAAGCCAGCCTTGAGAGATAATTGGGATAATGTTTGTGGCAAATCCCAACCAAATTCTGTTGCTACCTTTGGCAAAAAAACTGATTGTCGCCCCGATTTGTGCAAGACGATGCCGTCTTGGCCAAGCTTTATATCTTGCCAGTTAGAAATAAAATGAGGCACGGTAAGAACACTTATTTCTATTGTTAAGTGATCCAATTCGTCTTTTGCTACCGGATTGAAGCGCGGATCATTTACAGCAGCATTTACAGCGTTTTCACAAACAGCCAGTAACAAAGGCTTGTTTGGATAAATATAGCCTATGCAGCCTCTCAATTCCTTATGGTGCTCTTGATTCTTGGAGCTAGAAACCGTAATGCCTTCCGGCTTCTTATAGAGAGTGACGAAAACCCCGCGCTTTTCTTTTAGCCGTAGCTGTTCTTCTGGGTTTAATCGTCCACTATATTCGAGAGCCTGTGCCACAGTGTCTCTCTTTCCTTGTAAATAATCTTGTAATGCTGTGCGAGCGAATTTAAGTAAAACCTTCCCGTCGTTTTCAGAAAGTTGGGCTTGGTTAGGAGATCCGGGGGTTACCGATCCCGCCTTTCTTTTGGCTGATAGCCAGCCTTTAGGATCTGGTGATGAACAAACGATCGCCATATAACTGACTGAATTGCCATCTGGATCTTTTTGCACATCTTGCGATGTGGCATATTTTAGTAATTTGACATTTGTGTTGGCAGGCAAAAGCGATAAGAGAATGGCACATGGATAGATACCGCATATAGTATCGTGACTGCGTTCATAAAATTCCAAAAGCGTTTGACTATCCAATGTTTTCAAACAGTCTAACGCTTTAAAGTCCAGCTCCTTAATCTTAGCCTGCAGAGCTTCTAGCGAGTATTCATCAGAAAACGGTTGATAGTCGAATCGTGGTCCATAGTGAGTAAAATCAGAACTAATAACAATAAGATCTCCTTCTGTCAATTCATCCATGAGCGCATTCACGATCTGCTTTATTTCTTTATTTCCCACAACACCAATGGCTAGTGGTATAAGTTTTATATTTCCCAACGTTTTGCGAATCCAGGGTAATTGCATTTCCAAAGAATGCTCGCTATCAAAGACCATATCTGATTCTTGAAAATAGGGTAATTTTAAAAACTTATGTATGACCATTGCATCAACTTGCAAATCTCCCAGTGGCGTAGCAAAAGAGCCTTCACTTGGTAAAGCTGCTCCTTTAAAAGCGACATGGTGGCTTGGACCCAGCAAAAACACACGTTTATATTTATTTGGGCTCAGAGATTGATAAGCAAAAGCGGCTGTCTGCCCAGAAAACATATAACCAGCATGTGGGACAATAATGGCTAAAATATTAGCAATATCTTGTTTCTTAGTCTGGACTGCCATTACTTGTTGCCTGGCGGCCTGTAGTTTAGCAGGGACTTGTTTAGCTATTTGCTCTTTTGATAGTTGTTCTTTCGGTAATTGTTCCTTTGCCCTTTTTAAGTATTGGGAAAGATCGCTATCCAGCACATTAGGTTGAGCAGGATACCAACTACCAGCAAAACGGGTCAGACGTATCTGCTCGTTCGCACCCATGATTTTTGCAAAAAAACTATCCATATATAAAAGTAGAACTAGTGAAACTAGTAAACAAATTATCTTGTGTCTTACTTGTACCCTCATAGAACCATAATGAAAACTTTGTTAATGAATATTTTTATGAGCTTGACGAACCAATTCCGCGTGGAGCTGTCATTTGAAAAGGATCGAGTAATTTATCTAGCTCAGTTTCAGTTAATTTGGTGCGCTTGCGGGCGACCTCTCGTATGGTAGCACCGCTTTCATGTGCTTCATGAGAAATTTTCGCCGCCAAATCATAACCTACCGCTGGTACTAAGGCTGTGCATAAAGCCAGTCCTTGCTCAACTAATTGTGGTCCCTTTTTTGTGGACTTTATACCAGCAATACATTGCTTGGCAAAGTTATTGCAACTGGTAGCCAGCAGTTCTATAGATTGCAAAAGATTATAAGCTGCTACTGGCATCATAACATTCAACTCAAAATTACCAGATTGTCCAGCTATAGTAATAGTAATATCATTTCCGATTACTTGCGCTGCCACCATAGCGAGTGACTCAGCAATGACCGGATTCACTTTACCAGGCATAATCGAACTGCCCGGCTGTACTTCAGGCAATGTAATCTCACCAATACCGGCACGGGGACCACAACCCAGCCAGCGAATATCATTGGCAATTTTCAACAAACTAACTGCTATTGTTTTAAGAATTCCTGAACTTTCTACAATTTCATCAAGAGTGCTTTGAGCTTGAAAATGGTTTGTGGTTTCAGTAATAGTAAAACCCAAATGTTTAGAAAGCTTTTCCAATACCCGACGAGCAAAATCTGGGCGCGTATTAATTCCCGTACCAACAGCGGTACCACCAAGGGCAACCAAAGAAAGCCGATCCTGAGCAGTTTTAAGACGTTCTATAGCCTGTTCTATCTGCCCGGTGTAGCCTAAGAATTCCTGACCTAATTTTATCGGAGTAGCATCTTGCAAGTGAGTTCGTCCGGTCTTTATCACGGACATAAATTCCTTTGATTTTTTGTTAAGCTCGCCCTGCAGATATTTTAAAGCTGGTAACAAGTTGTCTCTAATTTCAAGCAAAGCAGCGATATGAATCGCGGTTGGAATAGCATCATTAGAGGACATACCTTGATTGACATGATCATTAGGATGAATCAATGTTCGGTCGCCTCGCTTGCCTCCTAGAATTTCAATCGCTCGATTGGCAATCACTTCATTTGCATTCATATTAGTCGACGTACCAGAACCAGTTTGAAAGATATCCACTATAAATTGATCATCAAATTTTCCTTGAGCAACTTCCATTGCCGCTTCTTCTATGGCTTTAGCTTGCTTTTCTTCTAAATCTCCGCATTCTTGATTTACTTCAGCGGCACAATATTTAATTAAAGCTAAAGCACGAATAAACGAACGCTGAAAGCGCAAATTACTAATAGGGAAATTAAGAACTGCTCTTTGCGTACTAGCACCATAATATGCGTTCACAGGCACATCCATTTCTCCCATAGAGTCGCGTTCTATTCTTGTTAGCGCATTCACTACCATGTTGCCCTTAATCCAAAATTGCTAACCCTTGAAAATACTATTACATCTTCGCTCCAGCTTACTTATTATACTTGGCAAATAAATAATCGTGATGTTGTCCAAACTCCTGTAGAAGCATACTAATCAAGAGGATGGTGGCAAATTTCTCCTATGCTTCTTTACTAGCACTTGCCATGGCAGTTTGTTAATATGTTTTCCAGGGGCGACAATCAAGCGCATAAATCACGGCAAGGACAATTAAGAATGAGGCAAATATTTAAATACATCTGCGTAATTATGCTGTTGGCAGAGTCATTGTTAGTCTTAGTATTGGAATTTCGTCTTGATCCTTTATCCCAGTTTGTTATCAATAGTTGTTGTCAGCCTGCCCAAGGCAAGGATGTTAAGGATAAAAGCGCCCAGGACAAAGACGCGAAAGCACCGGGTACTAAAGATAAAGATACGAAAAGAAAGGTCGCCAAAGCAAAGACTAAAGGAAAAAAAACATCACAGCTAACTGCTGCAAATGCCGATTGGGTAGCGAGTTCAAAACTGGGAGCAAAATTAATCGCTGAGCGCAAGTTTTCTCAATCAGAAGCACTGTTAAGCAGTATATTACCAGAAGCGAGGCGAGATGCCCCGGATAGTATTGAATTTGCCGCTTGCTTATTAAGATATGGCATCGCACTGCACGGCAACCGAAAATATACTCAGTCACTTCCGCCTCTCAATGAAGCAATGGCTATCCTAAGCCAGGTACCTATTAGCCCCAGACAACATAGGGCTATGTTCCAGGCTATCGGTACAACAGCTGGATCCCTTGTACAAATGGGTAAATTTGCTTCAGCCGAGCCTCTAGCAAGAAAAAGCATCGCGTATGCAATAGCATTTCCAAATGTTACCGCCCCAGGAGATATGAGAAGGGGTTATTTTTTACTCCGCCTTTGTTTAGAAAACCAAAGGAAACAAGAAGAAGCACATGTAATCACTGACATACTGGATTATCTTCCCACCATCAATCAATGAGTTAGGTTACTAGAATCAAGCCTTAAAAGGGGATTGTCGGCTTTTACAATGCATCAATTAATTAATGCCTTTATAATTCTCCATTTATTTCTCATTACAGTCTGGCTGTTTCCAGTTAATCCTCAACTGTTCGCAGTTATGAATCTATTTAAGAGATACATTATATTTTTTGGACTGGATCAGGACTATTCAATGTTTGCGCCGTACCCAAGAAAAACAAATCGGCATATATTTGCTCTTATTACCTTTCATGACCAGTCCACTGCCATATGGCCTTATCCAAGAATGGAACGGTTGGGACTGATTGAATCTATGTTCAAAGAGCGCTATCGCAAGTATAGCAATGACAATATAGTTGAATCATGTTTTAAAATGTTTTTGCCGGACTTTGCTCGCTATATAGCCCGTCTGCATGCGTGCCCGGAAAACGAGCCCGATTTGATTTCTATCTACATGTTTGAGCAAAACATTCCTGAACCAGATCGACAAAACGCCAACTTTGAAAAAGCACACGCAATAGAACCAATATTAACAAATATATTTACGTACCAAGTAACAGCTAACGACTTAAAACAGAAGCAGTATGCTAATTCAAACTTTTAAAACAATTAACCACGCTATGGTCTCTAGCTGGAATAGCTTCTGGTTTAACCCAATCTCAACCAGACCTCTAGCGCTTTTTCGCATCTTGTTGGGACTATTGCTAATTCAATATGCCCTGCTTTTAATACCAGATTTCTTCGTTTGGTTTGGTAAGGACGGTATCATTGCTGCTGACACAATTAATAGCTGGGAGCCTTTTGTTCGCTTCAACATTCTCAACTTCTTACCTAACAATGATTTGTGGCTTGTAATTGTTTTTGCCGTTTTCATAGTGGCTGCGCTTTTTCTTACATTAGGACTTTTCACAAGGGCAAGCTCCGTTATCGTATTTTTGTGTTTAATCAGTTTTCATGCTCGCAATTATCTTATTATCAATAGCGGTGACAATTTTATGCGGCTGCTGTGTTTCTGGCTAATCTTTTCTCCAGCGGGATTGAGCCTGTCTATCGATCATTGGCTTAAAAAAAGAAAAGATCCTCTAGAAAAGATCGACCCAAAGGCAGCACCTTGGGCACAGCGACTTATGCAGGTTAATATGTCATTATTATATGCTCAAGGCTTTGTAAAAAAAATTATGGGTGTTTCATGGCAAAACGGAAGTGCAGTTTATTTCAGTTCACGCATGGTAGAAATGCACCGCTTTTCTATCAGCTATATATTCGATCATTTGTGGACCTGCAAATTACTTACCTGGGCCACTCTGGGAATTGAGTTCAGTCTCTGTACATTGATCTGGATAAAACCGCTTCGCTATTACGTAATTGTCGCCGGGATAATGATGCACCTCATGATTGATTGGACCATGAATATTCCGCAATTCGAGTGGATTATGATATTCACCTATGTTCTATTCATAGAACCCTCTGACTTGAACGCATTCTTGGCCTTCAATTACCGCCATTATTTTGATAGGCTAATCCAAAAATTTCAATTCCACTAAGCATTGTTCAATATTGGTATCAATTGTTTTGCGTAAACACATGGTTTCATTTGCTGGTAGTACTGATAGTAATTTAATAGCTTGTTCAAGATAGTTCTTAGCAAGCGAATAGTTTTTCCAGCGCTCTTCTCTATTGGCTCCCTTTTTCCCAAAAAGAAAATAGAGAACCCCTAAATTGTTGAGGACTTTAGCCTTATTTATGCCAGTATTTTGACTGGCAATGCTTACACTGCCCGTATTAGCGGCTAGCAATTCATCCGGCCGGCATAAGGACTTCTGATAATATCTTTGCGCTTGGTAAAACTGCCCAAAATCTCTATAAATATTACCGGCAAACAAATATAAATTGGATTTGTCCGAATCATTAAATACACTGTCGGCAATTATAAATAATTGAGCCAAATACGACTTGCCTGATGAAAAGTCTTTCTCGCATACTTTAATTTGGCATAAATGTTCACAAATAAGAATTAATGGCAACGAATGAGGATTTAATCTGGCAATTTCATTAAACTCCTCAACCAGTTTTTCTTCTTTCTCATATAGATTCCTGCTTTGATAATAAAGAAGAAGGGATGATTTACAGGAAATTAAATACAAATAGGTAACTGCCCAGATTACCAGCGCAAATATTAAAAGCGCACGAATAAAGGTTTTGGTCGTTATCGTATTTTTCATTTAAACACCGGTACTTCTAATATTCATTATTTGACAGGATTTTGCCATACATGATAGTTTGTCAATATACCCTCTATCCTGAAATAATCAGTAATTGAGGAACCAGGCAAGTTTAACTTACCAGTCATTTTAATTCATAAGTTAAATAGTATTTTGAGTTCAATTAAAGTTCTGGGGTGAAGATAATCCAAATGCAACGTATTCATTTACGAGATAATCGTGGTGCAGCAGTAATTGGCCTTTGTTTAGCTCTGGCAATGGTTCTTATGGCTGTTTGTTTTTTCGTGTTTGATATGAATCGTATGCAGATGGCACAAAGACAATTGACAGCCATATGCGATGCTGCTGCTCTGGCTGGTTCTGCTGCGCTTACCTCAAAGGATGTTAGCTACGAAGACAACACTTTAAAGCTTCTCTATACAACGCAGTTAGCAGCTGAGCAATATTCAAAAAATATGTTTGCCATGGGCAATATCTTAGGTGACAGGCTCTATGACCCCGCTGTCGGTTCAGCCCCATCCCACAATAGTATTCCTGTCTATTGGCAAAATAATATATCTGGCCTGGCAAATCCGGGCGGAAACACCGTAAATGGATTGATAAGGTTATGCTCGCCAATGGATAATTATGCTATCGTTGCCGCCGGATTGAGTAGTGCTCGGGCAGTTGCTGTGCAAGCCACTTTTGGTTATGTTCCTTATGTGAATATGCTGGGAGTGTCCAACGTGACTTTACCGGCTCAGTCAACAAGCGGTCTGCAAAAGCTTTTAGTAATCATGGTATTTGATTGCTCAGGCTCTATGGATGATGACACATCAGTAACAGCAGTTGAGCGGAGATGGAGTTATCCTGCTGATGGGAAGGCTATTGATGGCGTTAATAATGGCAGGGGGCAATATGTTTATCAGGTTGTCAGCAGTCCTGGATCCGGCTCTGGAGCAGGACAGTTGTGGCAGGTTCTTGGACATGATGATACCTACCAACCAAATGGGACAGCTGTAAATGTCTTGCCGCCACAGAATTTGGACTTCGTGGGTAAAACTTATGCAACAGTTTCTATTCCTTATGCTGCTTCGGCCAAGGCATTTGATCAACTTGGCACGCCTTTAGCCTTCGATTACGCTATAGCAAGCTATGTACCCTGGCCAGCTGGTTCTGCTGGTCTTCCTAAAACTGTTTATAATCATAATTATGCTACTTATCCGTTCTTTGGAATTGGTTTGCAAGGCCCATTTTATGACAATTATTTTGGTACACCGCCAGGCAATTGTCGAGCTAAATACGGTGCAGCACCCGATAGTGCCGCTAGCAAAACGCCAGGCTTTATCAGCGGCGCCACGTATGGCTATACCAGTGGTAATGTTAATCAGAGTATGAATATTTGGGATGGGAACCTTGCCCACGCACCAGGACCATATGGTGGCAACCCTTCGCCAGGTTATTATTATGCTACTACTGGCACTCCAGGTAGTGGCAATAGCGACGGTTTGAGGTATTTTTACGACCCTTACTCTATGCCTTCGGTAAACACAAATGCTAATTTCACTGCTTTTACTGATCTTGTCGCTAATTTAGTTTCTTTCACTTATCCAGCGACGCAGCCCATTTATGGCCCTGCTACTTTTTCTGGCTTGACTTTTACATTTTCGAACGGTCAATTCTTTATTCCGCAAGCTGAAACTAATGCTGGCAGTGGCAGCGCGACTATAAAGGGTTATTATGAGTTCGACAATCTTGGAGCGTCTGATTTGTCTGGAAAACAATTCAAGTTTTCTAGTATTCCTTATTTAGTAGAGGCTTCCAGAGGCAATTTGGATTTTGACAATAATGGTAAACCATCCAATTATATATGGTCCATGCTTAGTTTTGGCAATAGTAAGTCTGGTATAGGTATGACCCAGCCCGCTCAGGCTGATTGCAAATATGGCTATCAAAAAGCGTATCAACGCGCAGCTATGTTTTGCATGCAGCCATATGCCACCGCTATTGATGCCGCCTATCGATTCTTTCAAAATTTAGCTGGAACAAGTTCTTGCACATTCGGTTTTGTAGGCTTTTCTGTGGCTGGTCCAGCCACTACCAGCAGTTATAAATGTTCTTATGTCAGTGTCACTGGTTACAAGAATTATTACAGTCTTCTTTTAAGTACCCCTGCTAATGCCAACCCGGTTGGTAATCCCAATGGCGTTTATGCAGCCTATGTTTATGAACCACCGCAAGGAACTAATCCTAATTTCTGGCTAACAAGTCCTCTTTGTGGTACCAATGCTGCGTTACAATCTGGTCCAGCCGGTAGCCCCACCGGGAGTCCGTATGATGCCACATATAATGCTAATGGACCCAACGGAAAAACGAGTTGGATTCCTGTCTATGGCGCCGGCGCAATCTATCCATCTAATACAAACACTTGTTGGTGTTACAATAATGGCGGCTTTCAAATGCCAAGGTATCCTCTGCTTGCTACCTCAGATAGCTATAAGAATGGCACCAACCAGACAACCTCATTTTATGGAGTGGCAGGCGGACAGTGGTATGGTTGGAATAGTTCTAATCCAGGGCTGAATGCTAATAATCAAGGATATAACGGATTATTTCGCTGTCTTCCACTATACGATACTGATGGACTAGAAGCATTACAAGTAGCCTATTACAATTTAACCAGTATTGCTTCGCTAAACACTCTTACTGGTCTTAATACCGGCATGAAGCTTCCTACTATGGGTCCTGGCACTAAAGAGGCTATTATCTTCTTTACCGATGGCGTACCAACTGACGATGCTACCCCATTTCCCACCTATACGAGTAAAATTGTAAACCCTGCTCAAAGCACAGGAATTGCTATTTATTCCATTGGATTAGCCTTAAATAGCAGCATAAAGTCAACGCAATCTGATTTCTTATCTAGATTGGCTAATCATGGTGCCAATGGTTCACAATATTTCCAGGTGAGTACTAATGCGGGCTTGGAAAGTACCTTTACTGGTATTGCGCGACAATTAGCCCAATGTCAGAGGTAATAGAAGCCGATTTTGTTGACAGTACCTAATGATGCGTGATAATTGTAGGATGTGGGTTTCTAACTAATGCCAAGTCTATCTGCAGGGCTTACCATTAATTAAATAGTGAATCATTAAAACAGCAAAGCTCTCTTGATTCTATAGATATTTAATATCGAGCTATGGTTAAGCAATTAAATGTTAAATACAAACAGTAAACATAAAAAGATTAAGAAGAGATCTATTGGTGGATCCCTTATAGCTGAAAATGCTGGTGTCCTCTATGTGCTTTTTGTTTTGATATTTTTCCCGCTGGTGGATCTCGCCGCCATGGGCTTAAGGACATTTTGTCTTTGGTATGCCTGTAACCAAGGAGCGATGGCGGGAGCCAAAGGAACACAATGGACTGCCGGTGCTGTAGCGACTGGTGTGAGTTCCGGTTCCTCTTACTATACTTCCATCCAGACTCAAGCAATCAGTGCTGTTAATAATGCAGCTGCCATTTTTTCTGGTATATCAGTTAACGCTGGCTATCCTCAATTAAGTGTTATCCTAACCGGCATTGCACACTCTGATACTGTTAATAATCAAACAAGTGTCGCTACTGTAATTATACCTAGCGGGAATCTACCGTTAGGATCGGCGGCCGCACAAAAATCAAGCCTTCCTTTAGTGGTAGACAACTCTCAATATGTACCCATATTGAGAGTTACGGTTGTTGGCACCATTCAACCATTTATCAAAGTACCATTTTTCATTAACGTTCCTGGGCTTAGTAGTTCATTTCAAGTAACTATACAGGCCGACCAACAAATTGAAGATCCATTATCCTTGAGTACGTAGAACTAAAAAAGAATTTGCTTTGAGACGACAAACTGGACGTATATTATGAGACGCAACGCAAAAAAAATAAATCTCCATAAAGAACCTGGTGCGCAACACCATAAGGGCTTTACTTTGATTGAATTGGCATCCATGGTAGGGTTATTAGCGGTAATTGCACTACTTGGCGTCGATATGGGTATACTTATTTTTGCTGCAGATACTTGTGACAAGACGGCCCGAGACTGTGCTAAAGTTGCTGGAACAGGCAGATCGCCTGGTCAATCAATAGACGCTATGGCCGCCGCCCTTGCAACGCATTATAGCGCCTTGAACACAACAATATTTCCTAGCTTGACTGCACAATTATGTGTCTATGAAGATTATTCAACAACTAACCCAACCACAACCAGTGGCAATACCAACGGACCATGGGTAACTACTACAGGAACTAGCGCTAACAATATAGTACCGAGCCCATATGCTGCTACAACTGTTTATAGAGACGATAAGCTGTCTGATAGTCAGGGCTGTCCAGGTCCTTATGTCGTGGTTCGCACAATATTGCAAGCACGAGTACCGGCACCGATTATGTTTATGGGCGTGCAATTTAATGGCGCTAGCCCCCTTGGCCCGAATATAATGCAATTTGCTGCCTGTTACTCCGACCCAATTGTTAACCTGAACCAACCAGCTGTAATGGCCAATGTTACCCTGAAAAACACCCCTCCGGCTACAGCAGCCGCTGCGGCAGCCGCTGCCAATGCCAACTCTGCCGCAAACTCTAGCAGCAGCTCTACTAGCAGCTCCAGTAGCAGCTCCAGCTCCGGTAGCGGCTCCAGTGGTAGTTCTAGTAGTAGTTCTAGTAGTAGTTCTAGTAGTAGCTCTAGCAGCAGCTCTAGCAGTTCTAGTAGTAGTTCTAGTAGTAGCTCTAGTAGTAGCTCTAGCAGTTCCAGTACTAGTGGTGCTAGTGGTGCCAGTGGCGCTAGCGGCGCCAGTGGTACTAGTGGTAGTGGTAGTACAACCAATGCTGCGCCCAGCAGCGGTGTAGATTTAACTGGGACTTTCGGAAGCGGCCAAACGATTGGACCGAGCGGTTAAAATCTCCGGATCATCTCAAATCTTGATCGTCAATTAAAACTATTTCCGGCTTAAGCATTTTGCCTTCGGTAATACTTGCAACAGCAATTGGCATTTGCTGCTCCTCTCCCTCATATTCTTGCTTGCATATCAAAAGAAGTCGTTCTTGCAATAGCAGATTACTATCATTAGATTCTAGATTTACAGTCTGACCTCGAGATATTAGAACAGCCGTTGGCATCTCTATTCCGAGAGTTCTTAGCCCTAAGACCTTAGCTGGATGAATCAGCGATTCTCTCAACTTGCCTTCCGTAATCTTTCGTTCGAGTGTCTCCAGGTTATAAGATTGTTCAATAGCGAATGGCCCGGCTTTTTCTCGGCGTAAGCACTTAAGACACGCACCCGAGCCCAATATTTCTCCCAAATCTCTTGCTAAAGACCGTATATAAGTACCCGCAGAACAAACAATTCTCAGGGTAAGAATTGGCAATTGCAAATTGACAAGATCTATTCTATCTATTCTCACCACACGTTGCTTCACATCAGACAGGATGTTTGTTAAGTCTATATTCAACCTATCAATTGAATCTGTATCCAAGCTGTCTGCTTGCAAGCTTCTTGCGCGAGCTAAATCATATAGACGCTGTCCTTTATGATGTATCGCACTGTAAATAGGTGGTACCTGCACAATATTACCAATAAACTGCTTAAGAGCAATTTCCATTGCTGCTTGATCAATAGAAGGATCGATTTCTCTGCGTTCTATCACTGTGCCTGACATATCATCAGTAGTTGTTCTTTGGCCCAGAACTATTTGTGCTAAATAAGTTTTGTTTTGGGGCAAATAAGAAATCAATCGGCAGGACCGGCCAATAGCCAGCGGTAAAACTCCCGTTACATCAGGATCTAGAGTCCCAGTATGTCCGATACGTTTAATCTTTGTCCATTTTCTAAGCTTAACTACAACATCATGCGAGGTGATACCAGCTGGCTTATCTACATTGAGAAAGCCGGTTAACATCACACCTCTCCGCGAGAGATTTTGTTTATAAGCTCCGAAATACGTGCTCCACGCTCAAGGGAATGATCTAATTTAAATTGAATTTCGGGAGCAAAGCGCAACTGCAAACGTCTGCAAATTTCGCCCCTAATAAATCCTACATGTTCATTCAAAGCCTGCATGGTATTAGTTTGCTCAGACTCGCCACCAAACACTGAAACGAATATTCTCGCTGACCGGCAATCCGGAGCGCACTCAACATCAGTAATTGATACAATACCAGCAATTCTCTCATCTTCGAGATCTCGTTTAATAATATCGGAAAGCTCTCGTTTGATGGATTGCGAAACCCTTAAAGGTCTTTGTGCTGACATAAATAAATCTCCAGTTATAAGTCCGTTTATTGATCAACTAAAGACGGGTTGAGAATGCTAGATACCACTTAAAACTAACTGGCTCTGCTTGTTTCCTGCATAACAAAAGCACTTATTTTGTCACCTTCTTGTATATCAGAAAACTTCTCAAAACTAATACCACATTCAAAGCCCTGCGCAACCTCCCTGGCATCATCTTTAAAGCGTTTGAGTGTTTCAATTTTACCATCGTAAATAACTTGCTCATCGCGCTCAATCGTCGCTTTGCTGCCACGCACGATTTTGCCGCTTACCACCATGCAACCGGCTATCATGAGATTTTTGCCAAACTTGAAGACCTGTCTAACTTCCGCGGTTCCAACCAGCACCTCGTGTTTGATTGGCTCGATTAGACCCTCAATAGCCTTTTGCAAATCATCAGTGATTTGATAGATAACATTATAAGTTCTGATATCTACTCCAGCTAATTCACTGACGCGAGAAGCGTTGTGGTCTGGCTGTACATTAAAACCAATAATAATAGCATTAGATGAGGCAGCTAGATTCACATCATTTTCAGATATGTCACCAGATGCAGTGCGCAAGACTCTCACTTGCACTTCGCTGCTAGACAATCGTTTCACAGAGGCCGCAATTGCTTCTGCTGTACCTTGCACATCTGCTTTGATGATAACATCAAGCTCTTTTACTTCTCCCTTGGCTAACAAATCATGAAATGACTCTAGAGTAACATGATAGCCACGACTTAGGTTTTCCACATCTTTGCGTTTCTCAACCAATACTCTTAATGCCTGATTATCATTTACCACTTCGAATCGATCACCAGCTTGCGGGACTTCATCAAGCCCCAATACCTCCACAGGCATCGATGGACCAGCAGCTTTGACACGTTGTCCACGGTCATCAAATAGAGCTCGTACTTTACCCGATTTACTGCCAACAACAAGAAAATCTCCTTCACGCAACGTACCAGACGAAACAAGCGCCGTAGCTACGGCTCCTTTGCCTCGAGAGAGCTCGGCTTCAATAATGACCCCAGTAGCTGGTTTATCCGGATTAGCCTTTAAATCTTGCATGTCAGCAACTAAGAGAATCATCTCTAGGAGTTCATCTAATCCTGTTTTCTTCTTTGCTGAAACATTTACAGCAACAGTTTCTCCACCAAATTTTTCCGGCACCAATTCGTGTTCCATCAATTGCGTAAGCACACGATCAGGATCAGCACCTGGTTTATCAATTTTATTCACAGCAACAATGATGGGTACCTGAGCCGCTTTGGCATGATCAATAGCCTCGATAGTTTGGGGCATAACACCATCATCTGCTGCCACCACTAAAATAGCTATGTCTGTAGCCTTTGCTCCCCGGGCCCGCATAGCTGTAAAAGCCTCATGACCAGGGGTATCAAGAAAAACAATTTGTCTCATCGTACCATCTTCATGGGGTACTTCGACATGGTAAGCTCCTATGTGCTGGGTGATACCTCCAGCTTCAGAGTCGGTTAATAGAAATTTTGTCTGGCGAATAGCATCGAGTAAACTTGTCTTTCCATGGTCCACATGCCCCATAATAGTTACCACCGGGGGTCTTTGCACAAGATTCGCTTGCTCATCAGAAGATAATTGTTGCTCTAATAGTTCTTCCGCTGCTGTTTTTTCGGGCTCTTCAACCTCAAGCGGTGCGGTGGATATTTCATAACCCATTTCGTTAGCTAACTCAAAAGCCAATTCCAACTCAACCAATTGATTAACCGTGCGCGGAATTCCCTTCATGAGCGAGCGCGTGATTACTTCTCCGGGAGGCACATTCATCTTGTCCGCTAGGTCTTGGACGGTCAACGGACTTGTTAAGTTAATGAATTTGGGTAATTGCTCGGTGACAGCTATAGCTTCAGCGGTAGCTGCGACGTGCTTTTGCTTCTCTTCTTTTTTTGCTTTTACTTCGGCCGATTGCAAATGTCTATGAGTCTTTGGCGGTCTTGGCGGAGTAGCACGAATTGAAGGAGCAGCAATTCTAATTGGAACCGATGGAGTTAGGGGGCGAATTGGTTCAGTAAGATTTACTTTTTTGCCTGGCTGGCTACCTGGCAAAAAATTTCTCGCTTCCAGTCCGGCCTGCGCTTCTGTTAGTTGGCTAGCATCTTCTTCTCGCTCTTGCGCAGGCACTACCTTAGCTCTTTCTTCAATCTGTTTTGCTTCCATGGCATGTCCAACTTTAGAAGAAGGAGACATAACCGTATTTTCTACAATAGTATCTTTACCAGTTTTACTGATCTCAATGGATTCAGGTATGCTTGCCGCAGCAATGGGATGTTCAACTTGTAAGAGGGGATCAATGACCGGACTTACAACAACCGGTTCAACGATTTCAGTAGCTCCTTCGGCAGGCACAATAACTTTTCTATATCGAGATAAAACGCGGGGTTTAACAAATGGCGGCGGGGGCGGTATTACAACTTTTGGCACGATTGTTTTTTCTATTGGCTTCTTCTGGATAGCTGGCTTTATCTCCTCGACATTTGACTTTGCCTGCTGGACGGTTGGCTTAGTCTGAGCGGTAGGTTTAATCTGGCTTAATTCCTTATTTGCCTTAGTCTTTGTTTTCTTTTCCTTTTTCTTACTTAATTTGGCAATAAGAAGATTAACCGCAGCAGCATCAATAGTGCTGGAGTGGCTTTTGACATCATAGCCTAGTTCGCGCAAAGCTAAAATAATATCCTGATTGGGGACATTCATACGCTTAGCTAGTTCGTAAATGCGAATCCTGTCGTCCATTATAAGCGCTCCATCGGCTTCATCCCGTTCCGGAAACTACAAGGGTTCGCTCGGCGCAAATCATACGCCTCTGCGTCGTTGGGCTCTTGCTCCGGACGGCTAGGTTCCGCACGCCGCCCTCCGCTTCGTTGTAATCCGTTCTTTTTCATCATGCCTCCTTATCTCTAGTATTCTGGCATGTTTTTTCAGCTTCTGCGCATATGCTAACAATATCCTTGATAAGTTGTGACTCAAGCGGCCAAGAAACCTTACGCTTAGCCATTTCCGGTTTAATCTGACGTCCACTTAAGGCTAATTTTAAACGCGTATTCTTAATGGCAATGTTTATACAGCGGGCACAACGGCAAAGATAAGCGCTGCGCCCATTAATCCTCGCTTTGCGCTGCCCAGGTTCGCTAAGCACTACACGAGTACTAACAGGATCAACTGTGAGTCGGATAAGCTCTTCTATCTGATGAGACTTGCGACAAGCTACACAAACACGTTTGATAACAGGCACCTTCGGTTTTGGCTAAAACAAGAAACTAGGTTATTAATTTTTCATGCCGGAGTATTAGAATCCTTAATGCGCATCAAGGGTTTCCTCATTAGACTCCCCCTCAATTGCCTCCCCAATGTCCTTGTCACCAGCCAATTCATTAGTGGGCTTGCTTTCGGGCGCAGGCTGCGTTTGCGGCTCCTGATGAGCAACAATTTTCTCTGCGGAGCGATCCTTCGCAATCTGCCCAGTTGGAACTTGATCACCTGAGCGGAAAGAACCTTCAGCCTGGCTTTCCGATTTAATATCAATTTTCCAACCAGAAAGTTTAGCTGCCAGTCTTACATTTTGACCTCCTCTACCAATAGCCAGACTTAATTGGTCATCTGGCACAATTACTTCGGCACGCTTGCCACCAGTTTCAGGGGTGTCATCGTACAAAGCAACAGTGGTTATACGGGCAGGGCTAAGGGCATTCGAGATATAGTCAACCGGATCGCTTGAGAAACGGATAACGTCAATTTTTTCATTCCTCAATTCAGCAACAACGTTTTGGATTCTCACACCGCGTGTGCCAATGCATGCTCCGACAGGATCAACATTAGGATCTTCGGAATGCACAGCAATCTTGGTGCGATAACCAGCCTCTCGAGCAATCGACTTTATTTCCACAGTACCATCTTCAATTTCTGGCACATAGAGCTCGAACAATTCGCGCACCAATTCTAAATGGGCTTGCGATACGATAATCTGCGG
>Ga0207134_1066_pt1 | contig 28746 bp, 29 predicted proteins | sample Alteio_BWMinHeat_12_FD_153527 | JGI IMG/M metagenome (GOLD analysis project Ga0207134, IMG submission 153527) | Enriched cells from forest soil in Barre Woods Harvard Forest LTER site, Petersham, Massachusetts, United States -... | ecosystem: Environmental > Terrestrial > Soil > Temperate forest >... | reverse complement strand
TAGGGGTATGTATGCTTCACATTTGCGTAGCGAAGGAGACGCCTTTATAGAAGCTCTGGATGAATTTTTGCAAATTGCGCAAGAGGCAAAAATCAGATCAGAAATATATCATTTAAAAGTGGCCGGTAAAGCTAATTGGCACAAAATGGATCAAGCTATAAAGAAAATAGAGGAAGCAAGAAGCTTAGGGATAGAAATTACTGCTTCTATGTATATGTATACTGCTGCTGCCACGGGCTTTGACGCGGCGATGCCTCCTTGGGTACAAGAAGGCGGCGAGCAAAAATGGATTGAACGACTGAAAGATCCAAATATACGAGCCAAATTAAAACGCGAAATCATTACTAATAGCAAAGCCTGGGAAAATGGTTTTATGTATGCTGGAGCAGAAAGTATGCTGCTATTTGAATTTAAAACCGAAAAACTAAAGCCCCTGGCGGGCAAAACTTTGGCAGAAGTTGCTGCCATGAGGGGCACATCCCCAGAAGAAACCATGATGGATTTAGTTGTGGAAGATGGCAGCCAGGTGGGCGTAATTTATTTCTGGATGTGCGAAGAAAATATCCGCAAGCAAATTGCTTTACCATGGGTTAGCTTATGCTCAGATTCTTCCTCGCAGGCAGCTGAAGGCGTATTTCTAAAAGCTAGCAAACATCCGAGGGCCTATGGTAATGTGGCCAGATTTCTGGGTAAATATGTGCGAGAAGAGAAAATTATTACGCTACCCGAGGCTATACGCCGGCTAACGCTTCTTCCTGCTACCAATTTAAGGATTGACCGTCGCGGTGCTCTTAAGCCAGGTTATTTTGCTGATATAGTAATTTTCAATCCGGAGACAATAGTTGATCGCGCTACATTTGAAATTCCACATCAATACGCGCTTGGCGTAGAACATGTTTTCGTTAATGGCACGCAAGTGTTAAAAAATGGTGCTCATACTGGTGCTTTCCCTGGACAAGTGGTTTACGGACCTGGGAAACATCGACTTGTTAGCTCGTAGTGGTCTAATATTTATCCCATGAATTTAAGGTTTATGGCTTGGAAAAACAGGCTCTTAAAATTGGGAATTTATACTTGGATGAAGAATTAATGATGTTGCGATTCAAAGCATAACTTGTTTGATTAGGCTATCGTTAATAAGCCAAAGTGGCTCACAGACAGCGTTTGCTTGCTTTGAGCTACTTAATTTCTGCAACTCACACGTGGGTATATATATTTATATAGGGATTCTTATAAGGCAAACTTTAGCAATCAGTGAATAATCGAAATAGGGGTGGCGACAGCCACTATAGTCTGGCAATCAAAGGGTGCGACTTACTAAGCTATATATATCTGGCGTCGACAGAACTATTACAGAGGAATTGAGAGTGATTGCAAGAGAACAAGTGGCAGACCCAGCCATTAAACAATTAGAAATTAATAGTTATGCCTCATTCGCGAAGCTTTATCCCAGGCGCTTTTGTGAAAAGACGGGGGATAGAGAGACAGATTATATACGCTGGCTGCTAGCTACTAACCCCAATACCCCTGCCCCAATTCTCGACCGCCTAGCTAGCGAGGATGTTGTATCGTTGCTGGAGCGTATAGCTGAACACCCTCATACTCGCCAGGCAACCTTAGCCAGGCTGGCTACACATGATAATCCACGCGTAAGGGCGGCAGCGGCTGAAAACCCTAATATTGATAAGAAAACAATGTGGCGTTTAGCCCACGATATCCATCCAGATGTAAGATTAAGGCTGGCGGAAAGTTATTCTTTACCAGTAGCTATTTTGCAGGTTTTGGCTGAAGACGATAACCCTTATGTGCAAAATAGGGCAAGAAAAACATTAAATCGCCTCAATCAGCCTTTTGTTGTGCCTCTATCCTTTGGTTGCTGCTAAAGCAGGCGAGATCTGGCTCTAAGCAGGCGATTGATTTCAGCTTGGATCTCGCCTTCAGCTCTTAAGGCTGTCTTTTTTGCTGCTTCTTGTATGGCTTCCCTATCTTTAGGGGATTGACAAAATACTGCTGGCATCAGTTTCATTTTCCAGGGCACTGACACAGTAGCACCCGCTTCATCTATGCCAAGAGTTGCTAGTGGAAATATTGGGATATTCGCTTCAATAGCTGGCAAAAATTTGGTCCAGTCAAAGCGCTTGAGACGATTGCGCATGGCTACTGTTTTACCGATAACGCTACTGTCTTCAGGAAAGATAGCAATGAGCTCCCCTTGCTCAATAAGTTGTTTAGCATTGTCATAAGACCAAGGCACAAAATTAAGAGCGCGCAGAAAGGCAGAGATTCTTTCATCTTCAATGTGGTCCATATCGGTAAGAACATGGACTGCTCTTTGCTTATCCTTATTTATCATAAGACTGTAGATAAGCATCAGGGCAGGCCAAGGTATGTAGCCGCTTGTATTACCAACAATAAAAGCAGGACCATTATCAGGTAGATGTTCAAAACCAGTTGCTTGCACTCGCCACCAGACATGATACAAAAAGGTCAGAATAGGCTTTATATAAGCCAGCTCCTGGCTCGATAAAATAGTATCCTGATCGGTTTTAGACTGATTATTAACAGTCTTCCCAGCCGGTAAAGAGTGTTTTGCGCTTTTCGAATAGTTCATTTAAGTCTCGCTGAATTTGAAATTGAATATCTTTGGCTATTTCTCTGACAAGTTTTCGGTCGGTTGCTTTTTCAGGGGGGTAATCTAATTTTATTGGCTTATGTATATTCATGAGCCACCTGACTGGCAAAGGTGTAATCCAAAGCGGGAAAGGCAGCCAAGGAAAGGCTGGTGTGATTGGGAAAAAGGGCAATTTCATATACGTGGCCAGAGAGCGTAGGTTGGTAAAATTAGGGAATATCTCGTCACCACCTACAGTGGCAACAAGAACTATTGGGGACTGGGTAGTAATAGCTAATTTAACAAAGCCAGGATGAAAGTCCAATACTCGATAACGATCGCGAAATGGCTTGCCAACACCGCGGATGCCTTCGGGATAAAGGCCAATTATTTCATCTGCATCTAACAGTTTTTCAGCAATTTCTAAAGAAGCCCGTACTTGTCCTGTTTCCCGCATCCAATTACCAAGAAATGGCAAGCCAAAAAACCAATCGGTAATTAAATAGCGAATACGCCTGGCGGAAGGATGAGAATTACCCATAGCCATTGACATCATGGCTCCGTCAATAGGGATTACACCAGAATGATTGCCCACAATAATTGCTCTACCATCGTGGGGAATATTCTCTATACCACGAACTTCGACTTTGAAATAATCTTCAAAGCAGAAGCGGAAAAAAGGTTCCCATCGTGCCCAGGTTTTTAAGTCAAACCCATATTCATCTGTTTTTTCGGCGTAGCGCTCGTAAAAAACAGGATTGCGCCGGCGCAGTGCTTGCAGCGGATTTTCGGTTACTAACGTTTTAAGATGCGTCCAATCAACCACAGAAATCCAAGTACCCCCGGACCATAGCAAATGAAAACAATGACCTTTTTCAGCAAACCTTGTAATGATTTACCACATTTAGAAAGAAAGCCAACACCATTGCCATTAATTTCTTGGCACGTACTATCTATGTTTTTACTTTTAGTCTGACTGAGTTCTTCCATGGCACTTCTTTATCTAATTACAATAATTGTATATCTCAGTAGTATAAACGCATTGTCGCTATAAACAGCCATAATTTGCCCTTAAATGGCAATTCTGTAAAAATTAGGAAAGCTTAAGCAAGCAGCTCCGTCTACTTTGCGGAGGCGAGCAGAGCCTATAATATGACAAATGGTGGCAATTGAGCAGTTGGTCATAAATCAATTTGCTATTAAGGAGAAGACGATGCAGCCCGATCTCAATGAAATGATGCGCAATGTGCAAAAAATGCAAGAAGTAATGGCACAGCTACAAGGCGAACTGGCTTCAACGGTAGTAGAAGGGTCAGCTGGTGGAGGTGCTGTAAAAATTTCTTGTACGGGTGAATTAGAGTTTCAAAGCGTTAAAATTCAAGCTGAGGCTGTGGATATAAATGATATTGGAACCCTAGAAGATCTTGTTTTGACAGCCATCAAAGATGCTTGCGAAAAGGCAAAAAATCTTGGTCGGGACAAAATGGGACGCTCCATTAATAATAGTGGCATCCAGTTACCGCCAGGGTTTGGGCTTTAATTTGCCAAACAAATAGTCTGTGGAACAATGTTTGTAGCTAAAAACTATGTATTACACTCCCCCGTTAGCAAAACTAATCGAGGAATTTCAAAGATTTCCTGGCGTTGGGCCAAAATCGGCTCAGCGTATGGCCTTTTTTGTTCTGGGTATGAGTAATGATTCAGTTAAAGGTTTTGCCAGCGCACTCGTGGAAGCAAAGGATAAAATTCGCAACTGCAGTCACTGTTTCCATCTATCTGCTATTGATCCTTGCGAAATTTGTCTCAATCAAAAAAGAGAAAAGCAAGTAATCTGTGTAGTGGCTGATTCAAGAGACGTAATTGCTCTTGAACGCACCGGTGAATTTAAAGGATTCTATCATGTGCTTAATGGCTTAATCTCGCCTATGGACGGAAAAGGTCCTGATGAGTTATCTATCCGAGATTTACTCAATCGTGTTCAACATGAAGAAGTTAAAGAAGTGATTTTAGCCATTAACCCCACTATTGAGGGAGACACCACTGTTTTATACTTGAGCAAATTACTGAAACCTCTTTCTGTCCGTACAACACGCATTGCTTTTGGATTGCCAGTGGGATCGGATTTAGAATATGCTGATGACTCGACCCTGATGAAAGCCCTGGAAGGCAGGCGTGAGGTTTAAGTCATGCAAATTTTTTATCGCTTAATTTTTTCGATCATAATCCTGGTCTTTCTCAGCGTGCTTCCCAGCAGCGCCACCACTCCTCTTGATCTAAGTACTGATGATGGGCTAAGAGACAGAATGACAAGTGACGGTAAAAAACTAATTGATCAGATTTATAAGGCTCTTTCAAAGCTTAAAGACTACAAATTTGAATCAATTTTATATATGTGTAAGCCGGTGCCACATGAGTCCGGTGCTGGGACCTACTTTTTCAAAAGTCCAAATCTAGTTCGCTTGCAGATAAAATCTCATGGAATAAAAAATGGCACTGTGGTTGTGCGGCAACCAGATGGACGAATTCGAATAGCCGGTGGGCCTAAATTGCGTTTTTTGAAAATGAATATTGAAGAAGACTCAAGAATGTTGCAAGCACCCAATGGATACAATGTTATTAAATCGGACTTTGCTAGTTTATTTGCAGCAGTAATGTCAGCCCTAGGAGCTGGTAGTAAAGCCCAGGCAACTACTACACCTATACTTTTAAGTAGGTTCAAGCAAAACGTAACTGTTTTGCAATTGGTAAAACCTGATGGTGGAACAGAAGAGATTACTGACCGTATTTTTATAGATCCCCAAACTAATACTCCAGTGGAATGGGATCTCTTCCGTAATGGAAGCATATATTCAATTACTCTATTCGAAAATTTCAACGCTAACATAGGACTACAGGACGATCAATTTAAATTGTGAGAAATAAAATGACTAACAAATTTATATTACGCTTCATAATCATTGTTCTACTTTTATTAGGGCAAACGTTGCTTAACGAACAAATAGTTTCTGCGAGCACCGCGAATGTGACAGAGAGTCTGTCAAAAGAAAAGAACGAAAGAGCTGTTCCCGCGAGCTTGACTGGCAATAATGAAGACAAATCAAATATTCTTACTCTGAATTTATTAAGAGATAGCGGATTGTCTCTTCAACAGATAAAACAGCAAGCGATAAATATTTATCTGGAAGCTACCCGCACAGATGTCCGGCCAGAAGACAAAACCTCTCTTGTTTATCCAAAATCAATTTCAGATAAGGGACTTTTGAAGACTTCCTCCTATTTACCGCCAAGGGCAGACTGGTTATATTTTTATGTTGGCACTATGGAGCCAGTTATCCATCTGTTTGCTGCTGATGTTAGCGATACTAGAGCTGGTATAACACGAGTGTGGGTGCCTAAAGTGATCAAGGCAGAAATCTCACCATTATGGCAAGAATGGGCTAAGGGAATTCAGGATTTAAATGATCACTTATCCGTCATCTATCAATTAGCGAATGAAGATAAGCCGGACAATATTGCTATTGGCAAACATGCCGTAGCAATGTACAACATTGGCATTGACTTAGAAAATACACGACAAAAAGCTGTCGGTATAATTCGCAAGACCGAACGCCGAGGAATACAATCAGAGCCAGTGGGCATTCAATAAGAGTATGGCTCTTCCTTAGTGTCGACTTTTTTTAGAATCGCGCTGCTTACGACTCTGACTGTTTTCACGGATAGTGAGCCTGCCTGTAGCTCGATTAACTTCTGTATTGATATAAGAGAAAGCCGTACTTTCCCTCTGTTTTTGGTAGGCCCATACTAGAAAATCTATTATTTCTCCTTGACTGCATTTAAAGTTGTCTGTCAGATGCTTGATGAATTGTTTTGTAATTGGTTTTACATCAATATTTAAAGGTGTGTAGCCTTTAGCTGGTCGTCCGGCCTTTTCATAGCTTGGTACGCGACCTTCTAGATAAGCTTCATATGCATCATCCAATAGATTATCAAATACTTTCCTGGATTCTTTTTCAGTTTTACCTACACCAGCTATTGTTTCGAACAAAGGTGATTCAACAACATAGGCTTTGTCTTCTTTACTCCAATAGCAGATAGCTGTTTTACGAATCGTCCCTTTATTCATAAGATGCCTCGCACCACAATATCTTACCGACACCATTATAGCATAATACTTGGCAGTCAAAAATAAATATTTGGCAGAAATAATTATTTTTATGAAAAGGATTATTTCACGCGGATCGAAACGAAGTTAGCTACGGTGACGGGAACTTGCCGATAGCTGGATGAGTAGATCAACAGCCTGTTCTGCCTTTTCTGTAGGAACAAATAGGTGATCATGAAAATAGGCTGAAACTGCATTTAAAGGGATGTCTGCCTCCGCGAGTACCTTAGAGATTGTAGCTAAAAAACCTGCGGCATTAAGGTCCGACTTAACCTCGCAGGTAATTAGAGACCAGCAGCCTATATATTGTAAGCATTCTCGATCAGCAGCTGATTTTTCAACAATAAGAGACACCCCTTCTTCCTCATGGAAAAGACACAATGGAATAACAGTTAAGGATTTAAGTTGATCTTTGCTGATGCTGCAAAATACGAAATTTCCAGAGCGTAAGTGGGGAGCTATATTTGATAGTAGTGTATTTAAATTCTTTTCAGCCATCGTCTCTCATAGGGCGACGGCCTCATCAAGAACCCTTTTCCTCATTCTTCCTTTTAGGGCATCCTCCTCGACAACATCAACCGGTCTGCCGAGTAAGGTTTCCAGCTCATCCATTAATTGCAACCAGTCAACTAAACTTCGCTTTGGCTCAAGGTAAACTAAAAGGTCTATATCACTTTTATCGTCGGCTTCGTTTCTAACTACAGAACCAAAAACCCGAACATTGTGCGCACCATGCTTAGTAGCTATATCTAAGATTTGTTGACGCTTTTCTTGTAATAGTTTGGCAATATTCATAATTTATCTGCCCATACAATTATTGATCGCTCGTAATTCATTATACCAATTATATAGGTTTTTATAAAGCTGAATTTATATGTTCGATAAGGTTTGCTATTGATTCGGCGTCGAGTCCTTGGTTTTTTAATAAGATATTTCTAGCGCCGTGTTCGATGAATTGATCTTTAACACCTAAGCAAAATATTTCTGGTTGTTTTTCATTCGGATAATTGAGTTTTCTTAGGGATGCCCATTCGAGTATGGCTGAACCAAAGCCCCCTGCTAAGCAGGCTTCTTCCATGGTAATGATTTTTTCTATTCGCCCACTGAATAAAGCATTTAGGATTTTTTCATCCAGTGGTTTGCTGCTGCGAGCATTGATAAGCCAAGGTAAAGCCGAGACCTTGCCAGACGATTTGTTTGATTTCTCTTCTATCAATTTTAAAGCCTGTTGAGCCACGTCAACCATAGAGCCGTAAGCAAGAACGGCGATACTGCTTGTCATAGTGGATGACGATGTTTCTAGAACTTCCCACTTCTGATAGTCTATATTGGTGAACTTATTGGCCTCGATATTATCACCCGCGATAGCTTGCGAACGGGGAAAACGAATGGCTGTTGGACCATCTGCATTTTTAAGAGCAGAGAAAAGCATATTGCGCAATTCGACTGCGTCTTTAGGAGCCAAGAGAGTAAAGTTAGGGATACTGCGCAAATAGGCAATATCAAAAACGCCTTGATGGGTTTCACCATCCTCAACTAATCCGGCACGATCTATTCCGAATATAACTGGTAATTTGAGAATGGCGACATCATGAATTACCTGGTCCATGGCACGCTGTAAAAAAGTTGAATAAATAGAAACAACTGGTTTTAATCCGGCTTTGGCCATACCAGCAGCCATAGTGACAGCATGCTGTTCGCAAATAGCAACATCAAAAAATCTATCAGGATATGCTTTGCCAAATCTGACAACACCACTGCCTTCAGCAGTAGCGGGAGTAATTACCACCATATTTGGTTCTCTGGCTGCCAATTCAATTAAGGCTTGCGAGAATATCTCTGAATAAGTTTTGCCTTTTGCTTTAACGGGCTGAGGCTTATATGGAACTGGTTCGCTGTTTTTAGTTATTGGTTCTGTCAATACTGGTTCTAGACTATGGGCGCTCACCCCATGATATTTAATGGCGTCTTGCTCAGCAGGAGCATAACCTTTTCCTTTCTGGGTAATAATATGGACAAGTTGTGGATTGTTTTTGTCCTTAACGGCGTTCAGCGCTTTAATTACCGCTTGTATATTATGTCCGTCGATGGGGCCACTGTAATCAACACCAAGTTTTTCAAAGACAATGCCGGGAGTTTCGATTTTAGCTTTCGCTTCTTTTTTAACTAGCTTAATCATGGTGCGCAAATCAGTATCAAGCGGCGCTTGTTCCAATTTATCTTCAATCTGGTGGATTTTTTCTTTAATCTCGCGATAAAAATATGTCTCTTTTATACGTTTCATGTATTGCGAAAAACCGCCAACATTTTCACTAATCGACATTTCATTATCATTGAGAATGATAAGAACATCTTTGCCTAAATGCCCTAAGTGATTTATAGCTTCCAGCGCCATGCCGCCAGTTAGGCCGCCATCGCCAATTAAGGCGATTACTTTATGCTTTTGGTCTAATAAATCGCGTGCTATAGCCATGCCGACAGCTAAAGACACAGAAGTGGAGCTATGTCCAGCTAAAAAGGCATCATGATCACTTTCAAGCGGATTGATAAATCCGCTCAATCCCTTATATTGACGCAGTGTATTAAATTGATCACGGCGCCCGGTCAACATTTTGTGGACATAGCATTGATGACCGACATCAAACAGTATTTTATCGTTTGGCGAATCAAATACATAGTGTAGGGCCAAAGTAATTTCGACGATGCCTAGATTAGAGGCTAGATGCCCGCCAGTTTTATTTAAGTTTCTGACTATTTCTTCCCTGATTTCTTTGGCTAAGGTGGTCAATTCAGCGAAGGACAAACTTTTTAATTCAGGCAGCGAGGTAATTCTGTCTATTAGTGAATTAATAAGAAGTGTATTGACTTGATTAGCGAAAGCGTACATTGTTTTAAATTGACGTAAACGTAGTGTTAACGGAAGATAGAACAGTTGTCGTGATTGTTGTTCAGCTTAATACATTAGGTAGCTAAATAATCAATTCGTGAATCTAGATATAAAATCATGGACAATTGATAAGTGTTAAAACACCAAATATACCGTCCAATCCTGACAATTAGGCAGCTAAATTAAATATTGGTTATGTAATTTTGTTCTTCTTTGTCTAAGTAAGGGTAATCGTAATGCTAAGTCAATACCAGCCGCTTTTTCTTAAATACAGACCACAAGCTATAGCTGAACTTGTCGGTCAGCAGCAGGTTGCTATTACATTGGCTAACGCTATTAAGTATAAAAGAATCTCGCATGCATATCTTTTTACTGGACCGCGAGGGACAGGTAAGACTTCCGCTGCGCGCATTTTTGCTAAGTCGCTCAATTGTGAGCAAGGACCAACGGCCGATCCTTGCCAAAAATGTACTAGTTGTCTTGAGATTAAGCAGGGTATATCGCCATCTGTATTTGAAATCGATGCTGCTTCTAATAACAGTGTTGACGATGCGCGTTTATTGATTGAAAGGGCGCCCTTGTCAGCTTGTGGGGGTAGATTTAAGCTCTATATCATTGATGAATGCCATATGTTAACAAAAGAAGCCTTCAATGCCTTGCTTAAGACAATCGAGGAGCCTCCGGCAAATGTGATATTTATTCTGGCTACAACTGAAGAACATAAAGTGTTGCCAACTATAGTTAGTCGCTGCCAAAAACTTATTTTTCGCTTGATTGATGAGCCGGCAATGACGGCGCAGTTGGCTCAGATTGCTGACAAAGAACACATTGCAATAGAGCCGGAAGCTTTAACTGCCCTGGTTAAACGTGCAAATGGGGGCCTTAGAGATGCCTTAAGTCTCTTAGACCAAGTAAGTTTGCTTGGTGTTGATGGACAAGCTATTTCTACACAAGATGTTCTGTTGTTGACGGGTGCTTTGCCGGAGGATGCTCTAATTGACCTCAGTAATCATATTTTCAAAAAGGAAGGAGAGAAAGTTCTTTCCCTGTTGCATGAGCTTTTTGTTTCTGGGCGGGAAGCACATTTAATTGCTAGTGAGCTAGCCAAACATATGCTACATATAGCTAAAGCAGCCTATTGGAATAAAGACGGCATAGGATCTGGCGTTGAAGCTCAATTTACTGAGGGTAGTAATATTGCTGGTTCGCAAACATATAAAAAAGCATTGGTGGATTTGGCTAAGCTTATTGATCAAGCTGAGTTGATACAAATGATTGAAGAAATTGATCGTTTGGAAATATCTTGTCGTCGTTCTGGCCAACCTATTATGAATCTAGAAATAGGATTATTGGCTTTGTGTCAGCGCCTGGATATTGGACATTGGAAATCAATTAATTCACGCTTGCAGAAATTAGAAAACAACGAAGCAAAGCAAGTCACCGCTCAAGCAAAAGTAGAAGAAACTACTAAACCAGTAGTTGGTTCCTTGCCAATAAATGAACTACCCGTGGAGTCGCCACCCATAAATTTGGCTCCAACAAAAGTAATCAGTGGTAATTTAGCGGCAGCGCCTGAAGAATCAAAAGAGAAGGTTGGGCCAAAGATTGATAAAAACATTGATATTGTCTGGCAAGATCTTTTAGCCGAATTGCAACGTCGCCATTTACCAACTTATTCTTTAGTCTCGACGCACGCATTTCCAATTGACTTAAGTACAGACACTTTGACTATTGGTGTGTTTGTAGAAAACTTTCAGAAGATGATAGAAAATAAGGTTGAACATATTAAAGCGGCAGCGATTGCTTGCAAATTAGGGATAGATGTGAGCGTGCGTATTAAGGTTGAACCCAGTGGTCAGCGCCCCTCTATATCGACGGAGGAAGGCGATAGTTTTGACGCTGATGAATCTACAACTCGATTCGGAGCTGTCTTAAATAAAGGTACAAACGGTCAGATCAGTGCGGCCAGGCTTTCTGCACGGTCAATAACTAAAGAAGAAAAAGAAAATCAGACAGCGGTAAAAGAAGCTTATAAACTATTTGAAGGACCTGGTTCGCGCTATATTGCTCCTAGCCAATGATTTGAAAGTCGGCAGGGTCCAAAGCTTGCTTTTGGTCATCAAGCCATTCGACCACAGTATTTGTTACTTGTGCATGTGGCGGACCTTGTTTGCACCAGGTAATGAAGTCTAAAAGAGATTTCTCTAATCCTATTGCTTCGCATAAGACGCTACCATCCGATAAATTCTTTATCCAGCCGCTTATTTTCATGGTTTTGGCTTGTTGTCTGGCACTATGGCGAAAGAAAACCCCCTGTACTTTACCAGCGATTTGTATGCGGACTTTAGCCATCTATTGTCAATTGTCCCCTTTTTATTGCTCCTAACTGCTAATTTAATTATGCAGGCTCGATTTAATCTCGGTTGTTATGGGAAATTTTATATCTAGAGGAACATTTATAACAGCCAATGCTTAACGTCAGGCAATAATAAAGGCTAGAATATATCAGCTGATTGTTCAATTTTAGTAGAAGCAAGCCCCAATTTGGGTAAAGTCCGTGCCAAAAGAAAATGATGAGTTTAGTAATTTAAGGCTGGAAACCGTGCAACAGGCAATAGATGCCGTTAGAGGACGGGCTTGGGACGTAAATCCCTATACTGTTGCTGATGAGCTTAAGGTACCCCGCGCTGCAATTTATCGCCACGCCGAAGCGATGAAGCTAATTATTGCTGCTCGTGGCGGCAGCTTTGGTATGGATGTGCAGACTTCTTTGGATCTTACTTGGCAGCTTAGAAAATTAGAGCAACAGAATATTGAATTACAGCAAAAATTGGCTTCAAGTGTTGTGCTGCCCTCGAGTGTTGAAAGTAGCAGGACACTTAGTAGGACTGGTAAAACTAGTATAGGAACCTATCAAGATTCTGGGGATACTATATTCAGCCTTGTTGATGATATGCCCTCTGCAAGGAATTATTTTGATCAGTTAGCCGATTTGTCCTGGAAGGATTTGGAAACGGTCTATTATTTCAAAGTAGCATCGCTTAGAGATCACGCCAAGAATTTATTTAAAAGTGATAGCAAATCTGATGGTGCAAATGGTGGTGAGAATTTGAATATTGTTGTTCAACCAATTGAGAATCGATCACTACCTCCTACTCCTCCGGTGACTACGCAGAAAGATAGAAGGAGGCAACCCTACACATCTCCATTTGCTCAGTTAAAAAGCAGTGGCGCCAATGTGGGATCGATACAAAAGGAGGCTGTATCGGAACAAGCATTAGAGAATAAGCTGGGGATATTGAAAGACGAGAAGGGTGCCAGTGTTGACAAGACTAAGCCCGTCTCTGAAGTAATAGCTTCAACCGAATTTGACACATTAGTGAAGCTTTGGTCTTTAGAGCAACAAGCACAACCCGCGGCAAAAGCGCAAGAAATAGAACAAGCAGAGAAAATCGAGCCTCCAAAAGTCATTGAGCTTCCAAAAGAAATAGAGTCTGCCAAAGTAGAGGGGTCGCTCAGCGCAGCAGAGCTATCAAAAGAAATGGAGCAAGTGCGTGAACTACGGCAGCCAGTACCTTCTAAACTGGAAACGTTCATGCTTTTAGCGGCTGAAATCAGAGCGAAACTGGCGGAAAAAATTGATACTAAAAAAGAAGCTGAACCAGGAGTAAAGACAGAGATTAGGATAAGGGCTAAAACCGAGGCTGAGACAGAAGCTAAGATAGAGATACAGGCTAACATGCAGGCTAAGACTGAGGCTCAAGTAGAAGCCAAGATTGAACCTAATATAGGCACAGAAGTGTTGCGGGCAGATCAATCGGTGCCGCTAGAAATCGAAGCGCAATTGAGGACTGAGCCTAAACTAATACCGTATTCAAAAACTGAACCCTTGGTGAAAAAGATAGCAATAACTGGGGTCTCGGGCGTAGTTCCTCTGATCGGTCCGCAATCGTCTATCCAGGGTGAATTAGATACAGGTGATGTGACACCGATTGAAATTGCCCCAATTACAGTTGCGCCCACTGAAGTTTTACCCCACGAAATTTCCCCCGTAGAATCTTCCCCGGCAATTGAAATTCCCCCTGCAGTTGATCGGGTGAAGAGTATTGAAAATAAGGCCTTTGACGAAGAAGATAAGGAAACGAGTGGTATTATATCTGGTGACGAATTGCGGGACTTAATCCAAAGTCATATTAAAAATACAACTGAACAACTGGCTGAGAATTCTCCTGGCTATTCTATTGGCAGTGGCAAAGAATTTGAAGTATGGTTAAATAACCCTTCGCGTAACAAATTTATAGGTTCTAGCAAATCCCAGGAGGCTGCCAATGCAGAAGAAAACATGGTCGCAAACACTTCTGATACATACGGTTTTAGGCCGCATACGGTACCGCCTGAAGTAAGGAAGGCGTGCTTAATTTTAGGAGTGCGGCAAGACCGTATTTCATACAATCTTGTGCAGGAAGCCTGGAAAAAAGCGATAACTGGTCCTGGTGTGCATCCTGATTTGGGTGGAGATACAGAACTAGCTGTCTATTTGAATACGGCAAAGGATATTCTGATGCGTTGGCTTGATGCTCAGGCACCCAAGCTGGGAAAAAAATTCGGACCGTTCAGGAAAGAAAAAGAGCCGCCAGCCAAGAAAGAAAAGAAAGACAGGAAAAAGGAAGACCAGTAGCTACTAAAATATGAATATTGTTGCCATTATCGGCCGTCCTAACGTTGGAAAATCGACACTGTTTAATCGTATGATTGGTGTTAGGCAGGCTATCGTAGATGATAATCCTGGCATTACTCGTGATCGCATTTATCACGAGGTGCATTGGGCAGGACATGATTTTTTAGTTATCGATACTGGCGGAATTGTCTTTAATAACAAAGAGAGAATTTCTAAACAAGTATTGGAACAGGTACAATTAGCTTTGGAAGAGGCAGACGTACTAGTATTTTTAGTTGACGGTAAAAATGGACTGAATCCATACGATGAAGATGTAGCCAATATGCTTCGGCAAACTGCTAAGCCTGTGATACTGGCTGTTAATAAAATTGATACTCCTGCCGAAGAAAATAATATGTTTGAATTTTATCGCCTTGGATTAGGTGAACCGCTTGCACTTTCTGCTTTGCGCGGTACAGGTGGTGTTGGAGATTTGCTTGATAGGGTGACCCAGGCTTTTCCAGCTGATACCAATGGAAAAAAGAAAGAACAAAGTGAAGACGAACCACTGACTGAACAGAAACAAACTATTTCTTTGGCTATTATAGGTAAACCGAATGTTGGCAAATCATCCTTGCTAAATGTATTGGCCGGTCGTCAGCGCACAATAGTGTCCTCTGAGCCTGGTACTACCCGCGATGCCATCGATTTTAAAATAAAATTTGAAGGGCAAGAATTTATGTTGATTGACACTGCTGGTGTTAGGCGCAAATCAAAGGTTGATTATGGCGTGGAAGCATTTGCGGTTGTACGGGCACTTAAAGCTATCGATCGTGCTGATGTTGTGGCGCTGGTAATAGATGTGAACGAAGAGATTTCTAACCAGGAGCAAAAGTTAGCAACCAAAATAGAAGAAGCCGGTAAAGCAGTAGTGATTGTTTTGAACAAATGGGATCTGATGAATGACCGAAGTTCTGGGTCTATGAATAAATTTTTGGCCAGTGTACAGCAAGAATTGAAGCAACTTTCATTTGCCGAAGTTATGTTCATCAGTGCTAAAGATAAGCTACGAACACATAAATTATTTAATGCAGCTAAGCAAGCATATGAAAACGCAAGTAAGCGCGTACCAACTGCCATATTAAATCAAGTGATCAATGAAGCAACCGCGCTTACGCCGCCGCCCGCTGGCAAGCGATCCAGAAGATTGAAAATTTATTACTCTACCCAGGTAGATATTTGTCCACCGACCTTTTTGTTATTCGCCAACGATCCAACTTTAATGACCGATAATTATCAACAGTATTTAGAAAGGAAGCTACGGGAAGCTTTTGGTTTTTCCGGAACTCCGATAAAATTTAGACTGCGGGCGCGGGAGAGGAATAAATAGTAGTTTTGTGCAATATGCATACATGACATTTGTTTGAGAGCAAATAATGCAATCTTATATAGTTGGTTACATACTTTTTTATCTTATAATTACCTATTTGGTTGGCTCAATACCTGCAGGATATTGGCTAGGGAAAGTACTTAAAGGAATTGATATCAGAACAGTCGGTAGTGGTTCAACTGGGGCGACAAATGTTTATCGTAATATAGGCAAAATTGCTGGCGTTTCAGTTTTTGTTCTTGATTTTCTTAAGGGATATTTGCCAGTGGCTTTTGCTATAGCTCTTGAAACAGGGGGTGCTTGGCGAATGATGAATGGCTCTGCCTTTCCGGGTAATGTGTTATCCGAAGGTGATTGGATCGATGCAAATCATCTTCTACCGGTCTTACTTGCGATGACAGCTTTGGTTGGACATAGTCGATCGATTTTTTTGGGGTTTAAAGGTGGAAAGAGTGCAGCAACTGGATTAGGGACATTATTTGCATTGGACTTTAGAGTAGGTGCGTTCACCTTTCTCACCTGGATGATTGTGCTCTATATTGGCAAAATGGTTTCGGTAGCCTCCATATTGGCTACGGCGATGTGTATTCCACTTATGATATTTTTCCGACCTATACCAAGCTATATTATTTATTGCATTCTTGGTTTTATTTATGTCACTGCTCGCCACAAAGCTAATATTGGCCGTATACTTGCTGGTACTGAGCCAAAAATAGGAGGAGTATCTAAGTGAATTTCAGGAATTTGACAGTAGTTAGTTTAATTACTGCGCTCAATACGGTTTTCATGCCGGTAAATTTTGCCTGTTACAGTGTGGCTGCCTATGCTGGGCAAGATAAGCCACTAAATTCACATGTTAATGAAGAAGAGGCAACAAATATTCGTATTTATAAGAATGCCAATAAAGCAGTAGTGAACATATCGACTGTTTCAGTTAATGAAAATCCTTACTTAAATCTTGTTCCGCATGAAGGATTTGGTTCTGGCACAGTCATTAGCACCGATGGTTATATTCTCACCAATTTTCATGTCATTCAGCATGCTAATACTTTACGAGTGACAATTTTTGATGGCACGGTTTTGACAGGTAACATTGTAGGTGTTGATCCGGCCAATGATCTGGCAGTGCTCAAAATTGGTTTGCCTCCAGCGATTAAATTGACAGTAATTCCCTATGGAGACTCCTCCAAATTAGAAGTGGGGGCCAGGGTACTGGCTATTGGTAATCCTTTCGGTTTGGACCGTACTATGACTCAAGGAATTATTTCTAGTCTGGGGCGTACTTTGAAGTTGGAAAACGGCCGACTTATTAAAGGCATTATTCAAACTGATGCTGCCATTAATCCTGGGAATTCCGGCGGACCATTGTTGGACACACAGGGTAAATTAATCGGGATAACAACTGCTATTTTGAGCCGTTCTGGACAATCAGCCGGTATTGGTTTAGCCATTCCCATTAATATTGCCAAACAAATTGTGCCCCAGTTAATTACTAACCATCAAGTTATAAGACCAGATCTTGGAATTCAGGCAGTGCAGATGCTTGATTCTGGTTTGCGTGTAACCAAGTTAGATGAAAATGGACCGGCTGCTCTAGCCGGAATATGCGGTCCTAAATTGAGTGTATATAAGCAAGGACCATTTACCATTCAAAGTATCGATGTAACTGCTGCTGATATTATTACTGGTATCGATGACATAGTCGTACACTCAGCTGATGACCTCTTGTCATATCTGGAGCTGAAAAAACCAGGTCAAGTTGTTACACTTACAGTCTTGCGCGGGGGGCATAAAATCAAAATTCCCGTAACATTGACGACAACAAAAGCAATCTAAAACATATGTCATCAGGTTATGATTTGACGAGAGAAGAACGACAAGGTTCATAGGAGAAAAAACTTGGCCAGAATTTTAGTAATTGATGATGATCCAGCAATCACAGAACTGGTAAAAGTCAATCTGGATTTATTAGGACACCACGTTACCACCGCCCATGATGGCGTTAAAGGATTGGCGCTTGCGCAGCAAAATAAACCTGACTTAATTGTGTTAGATGTCATGATGCCTGATTTAGACGGGTTTACTGTTTGTCAGCGATTGAGACAGAATCCTGCGACTAATCTAATACCTATTCTAATGCTCACTGCTCTTGGCATGACCAAGGATAAAGTGTCTGGATTTGACGCTGGGGCTGATGATTATTTGGTGAAGCCCTTTGAAATTCCTGAATTACAGGTGAGGGTGCGCGCTCTTTTGAGACGTGCAGGTTCGGCGCCGGATTCAACTACTTTGCCTGAGATTTTAACTGCTGGTGAAATAATTCTTATACCAGAGAATTTGCAAGCAAAAGTACAAGACCGAGTTGTAAAGTTAACACCGACGGAGTTTGAAATCTTGCATTGTTTGATGCAGCATCACGGTCAAACTGTTTCCACAGGTAAGCTTTTGGAAGAAGTGTGGGGCTATTCGCCTGATGATGATGTTGACACTATTCGAGTCCATATACGGCATTTGAGAACCAGACTAGAAACCACAGACCGTAAATATATTAAGACTGTTTATGGTGGGGGTTATCAATTGGTAGCCGAAGGCTTTATTAAACCGCACGATGAAGCCGAACATCTCCATAGTGAAGTTCAGCCTAAAGACAATTTAGCTTAATAGAGCCGTCTTTTGGTAGACATACTTGAAATCCAACCTTTATCATAGCTAGGATACTATTGATAACTGGCGGAATTTTTTGTCGTTAATATATTGCCATTCTCGTTTTGTTTTAATTTTGGTTACCTAGATCTAGTAATGTGGACACCTGCATATTTGAGGAATGAAAATTGTTATTTAACAGCCTGCAATATCTAGTCTTTCTGCCAATAGTTTTTATCTTGTTCTGGCTTGTGCCCCATAAATTTCGGGTGCCACTGCTTTTGGTGGCAAGCTATGTTTTCTATATGTCGTGGCGACCAGTCTATGGACTTTTAATTTTTGGACTAACGGTGGTTAACTTTATCTTTGTCGATCGTTTGGCCAAGAGTGAGAAGCGTAAAAAGGCTTGGCTGGTGGCAACAGTAGCAGCTAATTTAATCACACTAGGTATTTTTAAATATGCAAGCTTTGCTTTGGGAAGTGTAAAGGGTGCGCTTGGATTATTCGATATCAGTTGGCGAGAACCACATCTGCATATTATTTTGCCTCTAGGTATTTCTTTCTTCGTTTTTGAATTTATTCATTATGTAGCAGAAATTTATAAAGGGAAACCATTAGTTAAATCTTTCCCTCAATTTGCTCTCTTTGCCTCATTTTTTCCGACCCAAATTGCTGGACCAATTAAACGATATCAGGACTTCGTGCCGCAATTGAGTATTCCATCCCAGTTTAAATGGGAATACTTGGATGAAGGTATGCAACTCATTCTTATGGGTTTAGCTAAAAAGGTGCTCTTAGCGGATAATTTGTCCTTGGTTGTTCAAGCGGGCTTTAATCATCCTGAACAATTCTCAGGCATAGATATGTGGCTGATTGTCTATGCTTTTGCGTTCCAAATATTTTTTGATTTTGCTGGTTATACAGATATTGCTCGTGGTTCGGCGAAACTTTTTGGCTATAAAGTGCCGATTAACTTTAATTTGCCCTATATTGCCGGCAGCGTCGCGGAGTTTTGGCATCGTTGGCATATCAGTCTTTCTACTTGGTTGCGTGATTATCTGTATATTCCACTGGGTGGCTCGCGTTGCTCCAAGTGGATGAATTATCGTAATTTATTTATTACGATGACTTTGGGCGGCTTATGGCATGGTGCTGGTTCGCACTTCATTCTTTGGGGAGCCTATCAAGGCGTACTTCTAATTCTGCACAAAGAATATACTGCTGTGCTTGAAAAATTGAATGTATCAAAGAAGTTTCTTGAATCGAAGCTTTATCATATTTTCTCCGTAGTTTGCACGTTTCAGCTAGTTTGCTTTGGTTGGGTGCTCTTTAGGGCTGACAGTGAAAAAGTAGCTTGGGAAATTATCAAAAAATTGATGCATGCTCCTGCGGAAATTTGGCATTTTAGTGTCAATCAATTAACCATTCTGCAAATTCGTGATCCGATAATTTTCCCAGCTTTATTGGTGCTTTTGCCATTATTGATCATTTCTCAAATAGTTGTGAACTGGCTCAATGATAAACCTATTTATCAAAGTCTTCCCTGGGCGATGCAAGTAGCAGTGATGGTCTTGTTAATGTGTGTATTAACTGTATTTAGTCCTGATAGTTCTCCGCGCTTTATCTACTTTCAGTTTTAGTGGCTTGTGACTGCAATGTCCAGGTTTATCATAGCTTTCTTGTGTTTCTTGGCCATTAATTTGCTGGCCACCAAAGTTTTGTTGCAAGCTAGTCTGGATGATTATACTAAGCAAAGTCAATCAGAAGAGCGAACCTGGACAGAATGGGCGTTAGCAGACTTTGCAAAACAGAAAGGCAAGCCACTGCCAATTGTGATCTTAGGATCATCTTTAGTACTCACACCAGTAAGTCTTGCTGATGCCAACTTTTTTAATGGCACCATCAGCGGTGCTCTCCACCACCGTAGTGATTTGCTTGATAAGTTTCTTGCAGCTAGTGGTGAACGAATGAGTTCTAATTTTAGTTTTGCCTTGCCTGGGCTAATGCCATCTGATGCGTATTTAATTGCTCGGCTTATGCTAGATCATAATAATCATAAGCTAATAGTATATGGCGTGGGGCCGCGAGATTTTGTTGATAATTTACTGGCTAGCCCTGCGAGCACCGATCCCTATCGTTGTTTATCTAAGTCATTATATGAATTGGGCGATCGTCAAGCATCATTATCTTTCATTGGCAAGGGCTGGCAATCACATTTGGATTTTATTTTGGCGAATCACTTTCCTGTTTATGGACACAAAGAAGAGATCTTGGCGATATTATTGAGGCAATGGCAAGGGCTTATGCATCCTGTCGTAAATTCCATCGCTTCACTAGCGATCATTCCGGTTTTACCCAATCAGCTTACAGTGGCAGATGTGCACAATATATTGCCCAATTACAATCCTATGTCTATCGGTATTAAGCAATGCTTGTTCTTTCCCCATCCGCAAATTGATCCTGATCGTTTTAGCAAAGACTTAAACGAATATCGCCAGCGTTACCAAAAGGTGAATTGGGACACATTTGCCTGCCAGACCGAATTTTTCAAGAATTTGCTCAAGCTTGCCCGGGTTAATGACTTTAATGTACTCGTTGTGGCTATGCCAATTACTTCGGTTAATCGGGAGCTTTTGCCTGATTATGTTCTTACGGCTTATAGACAAAATCTGCGGGTTTTAACAAAGACATATGGAGCTTCCTTTATAGATCTAGATAATGGCGGTCGGTTTAATGATGAAGATTTTGGTGACACTGTTCACCTTAGTACCACAGGCAGTATCAAATTTATTCGCATCGTTGCTGATTATGTCAGGCAACATAAATTGCTGCAGTCAAGAAATTCGCAGAGAAGGATACAAGACAGAATACAGGAAAGAAACGTAGATCATACGCACCTGGCCAATACAGGTGTAAAAATATGAAAAGGTCCCTCACAGAAACTGGTCTAAATCTAGCTGAAAAACCTATTTCAGCGCCAAGTCTTTCAGGTCAAGACAAGAGCCCAACCGCGTTATTCGGAGAGAACGTTAGCAGCAAAACAACAAATAGGGGCTGGCTATCGTCTGCTGCTATTTTGTCATTTTGTGTGTTTATTTTGTTGAATGCTATTCCACTGGGTTTTCGTCTTTATCTAAGTACAGATCGTCAAGCAAATAATAGTGATGATAAATTGGGTAAACTTCATCAGACGGTATTGGAAAGCCCCTATGAAACGAACCGCTCCGGTCCTTGGCCATGGTGGATAGCGAGGGCATATTTTAGAACTACTAAGCCTGATGTTGTGGTAATGGGGGATTCGCAGATTAACGCTGCCTTTATTCAGGCTGATTCGATAACCTTGAATAAACCGGTGGATTGTACTGTTGATAGAGCCTGTGTCACTTTAAAAAAGAAATTGCAGCAAGATAATCCGAAGCGGATTAGAGACGATTTGCACTTTGTAAATTTGGCTCTTGGTGGTGCCATGCCTTCAGACTATTATCTTATGAGCAAAACTTTCTTCACCAAACAAAATCATCCTAAACTGGTTGTTATTAGTTTAAGCCCGCGTTCTTTTCTGGATGCCACGCTTTCTTCTGCCAGCGCCACTGAAACTTTTCAATATCTTGCCCCTTTTGTTGCATTAGGTAATCTTGCTGACTACGCTTTCACTAATCCAATTGAAAAATATTTCTGGCTAATCAGAACCAGGCTTACTTTATTTACTTATCAACAAGATATTACTCTAGCTATGCACAATTTACTTTTTCTCTGTCCTGATCTGAGCGACCATAATAAATTTGTCAAAGGTGACGATCCACTACTCAGCCGCCAGCCGATAGGATCTATTTATTCTGGGAATGGATTTGTATCACTAGGCGATAATGTTGTTTTACCTAATCCAAACGTCCCTTTTCGTGGTAACGAAGCGGAATATAAGCGACGCTTCGCCCAATTAAGGCCAAAAACATTAGCTGCTCAATCTGCATATTTCCAAAGTACTTTGCAGTATTTAAAATCACTAGGTGTACAAGTTATTGTTGTTCAAATGCCTATATTGCCGCCGGTAAGATTACTTTTGCCAAAAACATTTTGGGCTGGTTATCGCTCTAGTCTCAAAGAAACTTGCCGAGAGAATAATGCCTATTTGTTAGATCTGATTGATAGTAGCGAGTATCCGCAAAACCAGTTTCTTGATTATGTACATGTGAACGCTTACGGCGCCAAACATTTTATTGATCAATTGGCAGACTACATAAGTCACAATTGTGATTTGCACTAATCGATAGCTATTGTATTCAGACTGATTGAATCCTAAAGAGCAGTATCTTTACCATGATCCACCACCGCCACCGCCAAAGCCACCACCACTAAACCCGCCTGAGAAGCCACTGCCACCACTACCGGCGGAAGAAGCAGGCATTGAGGCAAAAGTATGTCCCATAGTGTTCATGCCGTGCCCTAAGTCATTGACAAAATTGCGTGATGAGAAATTGTAAGATGCCGTACCGTAACCATAAGGCACATACCAGGAAGGTGGTTCGGTTAGTAGTCCATGAAAGGCTTCTGCCCATTGATCAGCGGCGCCTAATACCATGGCGTATGGTAGCAGCCTACCAAATATGGTTGGATCTTCTTTAGCTAAAACAGCAATACGATCTTTCTCAGCCAAGCGGACAAACCGTTGAAAACCCAGACATTCAGCTCTTTCTTTCCAACCGGCTCGAGTGCGAGCAGGCATATATTGGGCAGCTATAAAGACAATTAGTCCTGAGATAAAAACCCCACCCATGATAGGCATAATGTTTAGCATCCTAGTAAAGTACATTAGAAGTACGCCCACTGCCCAGATTACTATAGCCCAACCGCTATAACTCGCGCGCACTGTTTCTGGATTTTCCACAAATAATTTTTTGTCCGTCAAGGATTGATAAATTGCTTGTCTAATATCTGGAATGTGAGTATAAAAATTATCGCGCAAATCAGACAATTTTACTGATGACTTACTAGTGCCAAATCCAAATAAAGCTTGTAGAAACTTTTGTTCATGTGGTGACAGTATGTCATTTGCCCGTGAAGAACTTGTCCTTATAAATTCATAGTCCTTGTCTGAAAAGAAAAGAAAATTCTGTGCTTTGATTTCTTTGATTTGCAGATAACCACGAGCAGCCAGATCTACTAATGTGGAAACAATATCTCGCATATCGCAACTTTCATCTACTAACGTTCCTGCTTCAGCTGGGGATAAGTCTTTTGGCGGACTCCATTCGGGAGCTATGGCTTGGTTACCGTCTGGGTTAGTTACTCTGGGCAAAAGTATGGGTAATATCCAAGCACAAGTAATTAAGGGAATGACAAGCAATCCCCACCAATCAAAAAGAAACCAGACGATCTCTTGCCAGAGAGGGGTTTTACTTACACAACCGACCGGTAATCCGGCGACTATTGTTAAACCGCTGCCAGCCTTGAGATTGTTAGCTTTGAATTCTATATAGCTATCGCTTTTACTAATTTCACCAGGTGTTGTTGACCCAATGGGACCAACATAAGAAGCTGTTTTTATATTGTTAATGCTAACCCCAGTAGGTGGATAAAATCTGACGTCAGCTTTTTCAATTCCGAAAGGCCAATCATTGCCAGTAGCATTCCAGTAAACCTCCGGAGCACCATTGAAGAAATTAACAGCCCTGCGCACTAAATAATGAATACGGTATGTGTGCTCTCCAGTAATGCGCTTGTTTGGATCACCAATTTTAATATTGACATCGGAACCCAGCATAGGGTCATTTCTGTAGTTGAGGGAACGATTGTTTTCATCAGTAATATTGAGGAGATGGAAATCGAGGGTGTAGTTCCCGCCATAGCGTGAGTAGCCTATTGGTATAATGCGAAAAATTCCATGCCGCCTGGAGCTTTCGAAGTCCATCTTGATTGTTTCAATCACATCCAGCGAACAATTCGGATTAAGTGTGACGTCAATATCAAACTGACGAATGACTTCAGCGTATGCGCTACTTCCGAAGAGCGCAAATAAAACTGTAAGAAAGGCGCATAATATTATTCGCCAGCTCCACTTACAGATATTTCGACTTGGCAACAAATCCAACCCCTCGTTTTTATAGTAGCCATTATAGTGAAGTCTGGGTATACTGGGGGCACTTCTGGGAGGCTTCTTTGCCATGTCGTTTATGTTTATTCTAGTTATAGTCCTTGTTCTTATAGGTCTATTCTTTGCAACTATATTTAATAATCTAGTGCGCTTGCGGCAATCTGTAGCTGAAAGCTGGTCGGCTATCGATACTGAGCTTAGGCGTCGTTATGACCTTATTCCAAATTTAGTTGAAACTGTAAAAGGATACGCGGGACACGAAAGAGGTACTCTTGAGGCGGTCACTAAAGCTAGAGAGGCTGCTGCCTCATCGCAAGGTTCGCCGCAGGTACAAGCGCAAAACGAAAATATATTGAGTGGGGCTTTGCGCCAGCTTTTTGCTTTGAGTGAGAATTATCCTCAATTGAAGGCAAACGAAAACTTTATGCAATTACAACGAGACCTTGATGAAACTGAAAATCGCCTTTCACAATCAAGGCGCTTTTATAATGCTAATGTGCGCGAATTAAACACTATGGTTGAATCGTTTCCATCATCAATTCTAGCGGGGGCAACTGGTTTTAAATCCGCGCAATATTTTGAAATTGACGATAATGCTGCTCGTGGACCAGTAGCAGTAAAATTTTAATTTATTGATGAATATCAATTTTGCTGACACCATCGGCGGTGATGTAACCGCGAAGCATCGTTTCTGTGTTGAATGACATAGCATAATGACCATGTCTATCTATTATGATAACGCCGCCGTAGCCACCGAGTAAAGGTATTTTGGACTTGATTACGATATCAGCGGCTTTTTGAACAGATAATCCTTTGTATTCTATAAGAGCAGCAATATCATATGCAGCAACATTGCGAATAAATATTTCGCCATAGCCAGTCGTAGACACCGCGCAAGTTTTATTGTCGGCAAATGTACCAGCGCCAATAATTGCTGAATCGCCTATACGTCCACTATATTTATTGGCTACTCTACCACCAGTAGATGTGCCGGCGGCTAAATTTCCTTCTTGATCTAAAGCTACCGCTCCTACTGTTCCTGATTTACTTGGCTCGATATTTTCATCAACAGCTTGTACCTGTTTTAATTTCTCAAGATTTTCCTTTGTATGAAAATAAGAAGGGGTAACAATCTCCAATTTTTGTTCTTGGGCAAAGACATCAGCGCCATGACTAGCCATGAGAACGCAGTCGCTTTTTTCCATAACTGCCCTGGCTACCATGATAGGATTTTTTGCAATTGTAATACCTGCCACAGCTCCAGCTCTTTTATTCTTTCCATCCATAATGCTGGCGTCTAATTCACAGATACCTGAATTAGCAAGAACCGCTCCTTTGCCAGCATTGAATAAAGGGAGATCCTCCATCGTCTTTATGGCTGCTTCAACAGCGTCCAGGCTGGTGCCGCCATTTCTTAAAATGTTGTAGCCAGTTTGCAAGGCCAATTTCAATGCTTCCTTGCATTCGCCTTCACGTGCTTTGTGAGGATAGGATGATGCCTTTCCTGCCCCTCCATGTACTAATAATACGGCTTCTTGCATCTTTAATTTCTCGATTTTTATAACGGCGTTTATTGTTCCGTGTTGGTAGTTGTTTTCTATTTAGAGCTTTCCTTTTTACCAAATAGAAATTCTAAATCTTCTTGGTAGAAAAGCTCCTGTATTGCGTCTTCACCAACTGGCGGCCAAACAGGTGTTGCAGAAAAATAATCATCCTCTACAAAGGATACATAATCCTTCAGACTAGCCTCGGCTTTTTCCGGTTGTTTTAATTTTGTCAGCAAGGAGGCTATATACATGCGCGGCAAAAGGGCGTGTTTATGTTTTTCAGTGAATACTTCAACAATTTTCTTCGCTTCGTCGAGCTTTCCTAATGCTGCATATAATCTTGCTTGCCGCAAATTGATCTTAAATGAATTGGGAGCATATTTTACTGCTTGCGACTGGGCGAGTAATGCTTCTATTTTTTCTCCCAGACCCCACAGAGCCTTTGAGCGAGATTCTTGAATACCAGCAGCAGCGCTGCGAGTATTTAATAGTTTTGGGGTAACAAGGGAAAACTTCAACGGGTGCGTTCTCATGTATTCGGCGGTGTCAAATTGCAATTTGGCTTCAGCATGGGAGCCTTCCATGGATGCTTTATGACTTAGATAATAATGCTTGAGCAATTCTACATAAGTCAAAGTTGAATACGCAACATCGGCTAGTATCAATAGAAACGCCGCTAGTGTAAGGGTGTGAATATAATTTGTTGATCTTAAAATGGGTTTGTTGGCGATGACTTCCAGGCGTCGATTGAGTTTTACCCCCGGACATTTTTCTTTCAATTGAGAAATAAATTCCTTTTGTGTTTTCAAATCGATAACAGCAAAGGGAACTTTTAAAACAACAATAGGGGGATTTACGTCTTTTGTCTTATCAATTATGGCTGGTCCAGATAAAGCCCTTGATTTGAAAACGAGGTTACCAAAATGGCTTAAAGAAACCTCATCTATTGCCTGCCAAAGGAGCCGATAGATTCCATATGTAATAGCACTGTCTTCAAGACCCAACCAATACGTGTATACAACAGGGGGCTTTCCCTTAAAAAGGGGAGAAAATAATTTGCAAGATATTCGGCTTTCAAGTGCTCTTAGCAAGCAATAGGTGGTGATTAGAATAAAGGTAAGTATGAGAAAGAATAAGTCATCCACATACCATCCAAACCAAAACGAGGTACTGTAAAGAATGAGCAACAAGACAGCAAAAATGGCTGAGGCGCGGCCAAGTAAGGTAAAACCTTGATGAAATACGCTAGTCTTAATTGACATCTCTTTATTTGCCTCTAAATCTGGGTGAGCCTGGGGAAGATTCAGTATGCCAGCTGTTAGTATTAATCATCAATTGAAGTCCGCGACAAATATTGGGGAGAAACATTCGGTGCCAGGGGCAGCAAAGATAATTGTTACCATGCCTGCATATAATGCTGCTAAAACTTTGCTTAAAACCTTTGAAGAAATACCTAAAGGATTAATATCAGAAATTATCCTAGTGGACGACTGTTCAGCAGATGAAACAGTTGCTCTTGGTAGCACGCTTGATATTAAGGTTATTCGCCATCCACATAATGTTGGCTACGGCGGCAACCAGAAAACCTGTTATTTAGAGGCTTTGCGGGATGGAGCAGATATAGTTATTATGCTTCATCCTGATTATCAATATGATCCAAAAAAAATCCCAGAAATGGTAGCTCCTATTTTGAGTGGGGAAGCTGATATTGTTTTGGGTTCTCGCTTGCTGAGCGGCGGAGCTTTGAAGGGCGGTATGCCAATGTATAAATATATTGCTAACAGATTTCTTACCACCTGTCAGAATTTTGTTCTGGGAACTAATCTCTCCGAATTTCATACAGGTTATCGTGCCTATAGTCGCAAATTTTTAGAAACTGTTCCTTTTTTGCGCAATTCATTAGCGTTTGTTTTTGATGGCGAAATTCTTTGTCAGGCAGTTTTCTTTGATTTTCGCATTGCTGAAATACCGGTAGAAACGAGATATTTTCCAGAGGCTTCTTCAATTAACTTTCTCAATAGCATTAAATATGGTTTGTCAATTCTCGCTACACTGGCTAAATTCTCTCTGGCTAAATATCGGCTTGCCACCAGCAAATTATTTAGAACCTAATAAGAAGATATCGTTGGTCCCCCGCCATGGAAATTGGCTTATCTAGGTATGGATCGACGAAAGCGATTTATAGTTTCTGGTATTTACGCAGGTGCAAGGCGTGTGGAAAGTCATATTGCTCTGTCACTCTGAAGGATTTAGGAATGGTATTAAATATAGAGTCACCTTCTTGAGCAGTAAGTACCCAAAAGCCTGGCGAAATGTTTGAGCTACCGTTTCCATTAAAATTGAGAGTTTGCTCGATTGTAAGGGTGCCAGTAGTGGCACTAACACCAATTTGTCTTAGAGGGTTGTGCAAATAGCGATCCAAACAAACTATATTGTAATAATTGCTGACAAAAAGAAGGTCATCTTGCTTAGCTACTCGTTCAATTACCTGGGCAACTTGTCGCCAGGGTTCTTTCTGCGGGACTATGTGCAGATAAGCATTGTTCGCTAGGCAAAAACCAGTATGAGCAATGGCAATAGGAAAGAAATAGCGTTTAGGCGAGAATACCGAAAGTCCGTATCCAGCTAACAAAAAAATGGCAGGGGCTGTACAGATTATATAACGGGAAATTTCTATTATTCTATGCGATTCTATAACGTCCACAATCCAAATCATTAGCGCAGGTATTATCGCCCACAAAAATATGAGGAAGATTGT
>Ga0207134_1076_pt1 | contig 28853 bp, 26 predicted proteins | sample Alteio_BWMinHeat_12_FD_153527 | JGI IMG/M metagenome (GOLD analysis project Ga0207134, IMG submission 153527) | Enriched cells from forest soil in Barre Woods Harvard Forest LTER site, Petersham, Massachusetts, United States -... | ecosystem: Environmental > Terrestrial > Soil > Temperate forest >... | reverse complement strand
TGCCGTTCAACGATACGGAAGCGGTTTGCGCGGCCGTCCGCGAGATTGCGCATGATCTCGCCGCGATCATCCTTGAGCCGGTTCCGGCAAACGCCGGTCTCTATCTTCCCGTGCCTGGTTATCTGGAGCTTTTGCGCGAGCTGGCGACGTCCTGTGGCGCGCTTCTGATTTTTGACGAGGTGATGACCGGATTCCGACTGGCAAAGGGCGGGGCACAGGAAATCTACGGTGTCAGGCCCGACCTCTCCGCGTTCGGCAAGGTGATCGGAGGCGGGTTGCCGGTGGGCGCGTTCGGCGGCCGCGCCGAAATCATGGATCGGCTGGCACCGCTTGGGCCCGTTTACCAGGCCGGCACCCTATCGGGCAACCCGTTGGCCATGGCTGCGGGCCTGGCGACGCTTGACCGGCTCTGGGCGCAGGACAGCTATCGCCTCCTGGCCGAGATCACTCGTGAGCTGGGAGACGAAATTCGGGCGGAGGCGCGCAAAAACAACATTCCCTTGCATGTCGCGCAGATCGGGTCGATGTTTTGTTGTTACTTCACGGACGGGGAGGTCCACAACCTCGAGGATGCGAAACGGAGCGACACAAAGCGGTTCGCGAAATTCTTTCATGGCATGCTGGAGAACGGGGTTTACCTCGCGCCCTCACAGTTTGAGGCGGGTTTTGTCTCTCTGGCGCATGGCGAGGTCGAGATCAACCGGACTCTGGATGCCGTCCGCGCAGTTTTCAAAATATTATAAGTAGAAATACTTAATCTCGCTTCATGACGAATCGGCATTCCATTCCGACGACCCGTTTGCTTGTGCTGCTGGTCTTGTTCCTTCCGGCCTTCACCGGGTGGTCCGCCACGCCGATCATTCCCGTTTCAGAGGTGAAACCCGGACTTCTCGGCGAATGCAAAACGGTTTTTGCCGGCACAAAGATCCAATCCTTCCGTTTTGTGGTCGAGGGAATCAGCTGGGATCATGTCGGGCCGGGCCGGCACACGATCTGGTGCCGGATGCTCGATGACCCGACTGGCGCGATGGCGATTGCCGCCGGCATGAGCGGCAGCCCCTGCTACATCGACGGCAGGTTGATGGGTGCACTGGCCTATGGGTGGGAGTTCGACAAGGGCGCGAAGTTCGGTGTGCAGCCGATCGAATCGATGCTAGAAGTTGAAAAGGACTACGGTCAGGTCTTCAAGAAACACGGCGGGAACGCCGGCACAAAAAAATCGCCTCTCTCCAGCAGCTTTTCTGCGCCGCCGACATGGTCGCTTTCGATGTTGGCCAGTCCGCTCAGCGAGCTGTTTAAACCGCGTTCCATGTCGGAGATTCCGATCCCGATCCAGTTTGGCCGGCTTCATCCTCTCGTCAGTGAAAAAATCATGGCGAACTGGAAGCTGGCGGGGCTTTTCCCCATGCAGGGAAGCTCGGGGTCAGCTCGTCATAATATCAAATATGACTTTGTTCCCGGCTCCCCGGCTGCAGGCGTCCTGGCCCATGGTGATTTCACGGCGGCGGCCACGGGGACGCTGACTTGGCGCGAAGGCGACAGGATTCTCGCCTTCGGCCACCCGTTCACGAACCGCGGTGAGGTGGAGATCCCGCTTGGCCAGTCGGAAATCATCAGCATCGTGAACAGCTATGAGCGGTCGTTCAAGCTGGCCAATCTCGGTGAAGTGATCGGAACCATCAGCCAGGACCGCATGTCGGCGGTGGCCGGTACCGTTGGGCCGAAGCCGGCGATGATCCCGATGACGGTCAAGATCCACTACCCGATGGAAACAAAGGATTTCAAACTGGAGTTCATCAACGACCGGAATTTCGCGCCGTTGATTTATTTGTCGGCACTGGATGATTTTTTTGCAGAGACGATGGAGCAGACTGGCGACGCGACCGTTCACCTTCACGGAACGATTCATGTGAAGGATTTTCCCGCGGTTCAGATCGAGCGGCTTTATTCAGGAGAACGGTTCACATGGTTGTTTGACCTGATTCTCGATTCGATTCCGGAGATGTCCGCGCTCTACAACAACCAGGTCCAGGATTTTGAAGTCGAATCGGTGGAGCTCGAGGCTGAGGTGGAGCCGGTCTACAGCGCCTATATGATTGATGAGGTCGAGGCCTACCCGACGACCATCAAACCTGGCGGTACCGTCGAAGGCTGGGTGAGCCTGCGCCGCCCCCGCGAGGGAAGGAAAACCGTCCCCTTCAAACTGAAGATTCCCGAGGAGGTGAAGTCCGGCGATCTGGAAATCCAGGTATTGGACGCCAAGGGTGCCGACCGGATCGAGGATCGCACGCTTGGGTTCAGCCCGATACCCCCTGCCAGCGGGACCGAGTTGATCAGAATTCTAAACGATCGCCACGAGCCGGGCCGCCTCTATTTTTACGTTGTGCAGAATGCGCCCGGCCTTATTTTACAGAACGAACGGTTGTCCTCCCTGCCGGGCTCGGTTCGGCGGCAGCTCGATGACGACCAGGCGCGCAACGAAATCAAATCGATCAATGATGCCCTGATTTTGAAGGAAAGCCAGCCGGTCGGTGCGAAGGTTCAGGGCAGCGGCAAAATCAAAATCAAAATCCAACCGTGAAAACCCTATCGATCCTGGTATTATTGTACGGCCTCCTAGCCGTCCCTCGCGCGTTTGCGGTGAAAAGCGAATGGTCGACCGACCACTCCTTCGAGGACTTCACAGCCGGCGACGCAAAACAGGTCCAAGTCACCCAGGATGGCATCCTGAAGCTTGGCCCTGCCGTGGCGAAGTGGGTGGGCTTTCAGGATTCGACGGTCTGGGACGTGGAGTCCGACCGGCAGGGGGGGTACTACGTGTCGGTCGGCAACGAAGGAAAAATTTACCACGTCGACAGCGGTGGCAAATCGAAACTCTTTCATCAGACCAAGGAGTTGAACGTTTTCGCGATGGTGGTGGATGCCGAGGGCAATCTCTTCGCGGGGAGTTCACCCGACGGAAAAGTCTACAAGATTTCGAAGGACGGAAAGTCCGAGGTCTGGTTTGAGCCGGGCCAAAAATACATCTGGGCGCTCGAGTTGGACTCGGCAGGCAGCCTCTATGCCGGCACCGGCGAGAAGGGGCTGCTCTACCGGATCACCCACAAGTCTCTGGGTGAGGTGATTTATGACAGCGACGAGAAACACATTCGGGCCCTTTTCCTCGATTCGAAAAAACGGCTTTGGGCGGGGAGTGAACCAGGTGGAATTCTTTACCGGTTCGATTCTCCTGAAACTGCTTCCCCGAGTGTGCGGGTCATTTACGAATCAAAATTCAAGGAGGTGAGGGCCTTCACCGAGGATGACGAGGGAAATGTGTATGCAACGATCATGGGCGATGGCAAATCCAAGGGAAAGGCGGCGAAGCCCGTCGGCACCACAAAGGACATTTTTGAAGGGCTCAAGGATGCGCTCAAGGACGTTGATGCCAACGCATCGATGGCGGCAGGCGACACCGGCGGTGGTGGCGGAGAACGGCCGCGCAAGCACACTCATGAAACCGGCGAGGAGTCGAGCGAGCTGGTGAGGGTGACGCCTTCCGACGAGGTGGAGTACTGGGGCTCGGACACCGACGGGATGTATGCGCTTGCGCCCATGACCGACGGGAAAATCTGGGTTGGCACCGCCGACCAGGCCAAGTTTTACGAAGTAAACGGCAAACGCCAGTTCACCTTTATGGGCCAACCTGATGCGGGAGAAGCGGTTCGCATTCTGACCACTCCGACGAAAACCGGAGTCGCGATCCTAGCGACGAGCCACCCGGCGGCGCTCTGGCGTGTCTCGGAGAAGTCCGCAAAATCGGGAGAGTTTGTGTCCGACGTGATCGATGCCCAGGTATTCTCACGCTGGGGTCGCGTGGAGTCGGCCGGAAATACGGAGGGGATCCAGTGGTCGACCCGGACGGGTAATACGAGTGAGCCTGACAAAAGCTGGTCGGCGTGGGTGGAGACCAAGGATGGAAAAATCCAGAGCAAGCCATCGCGGTATCTGGAATACAAGCTGACGATGAGCTCCGCGAAAAATTTTGTCGACGAAGTCCGCGTGTACTATCTGCCATTCAACCAGCGGCCGGTGATGATGGGAGTGCAGATCAACCCACCCGGCATCGAGCTGGCGAAGATGACGCGCCCGGATGCCCCGCCGATGCTTGGCGGTTTCGCAAACTCCGGCCAGAAATCGAGCAAGAGCGCGGCGGCGACCGATCTCGGCAATGCCCTCGCGGGTCTTGCTGGGGGAGGAATGGGCGGATCGGCAATGATGCCGGTTCGCAAACCAGGCGCCCGTTCCGCCAGCTGGCAGGCAAAGGATCCGAACAATGACACACTGAGTTATGACGTCTCCTACCGCGCATCCGGTGAAACCACTTGGAAGTTACTCGAAAAGGACCTGAAGGACAATTTCACGAGCTGGGACGCATCCGCCTGGCCCGACGGTGAATATTTTCTCAAGGTCCAGGCCAGCGACGCGCCGAGCAATCCGAAGGGGGAGGCAAAGACCGACGAGATGAACAGCGACATCTTCCTGGTCGATAACACCGCACCCTCCGTCGAAGGCAATGCGTTCGGCGATGAGGTAAAGTTCACCGCCCGGGATGCCAGTTCCATCATCAAGTATGCCGAAATCTCCATCGATGGCAGCGACTGGCGGCCGGTGCTTCCCGACGACGGAATCTTGGATGAGAAAGAGGAGAGCTTTACGGTGGTCACCAAGGACCTGAAGCCGGGAAGTCACTATGTAATCCTGAGAGTCAAGGATCAGGCGGATAATGAATCGAGTGTGACCGTGAAATTCAAGAAATGACGTTGCAGATCGCCAGCCCAACTTCCATCAACGCCTCGATCTCTTCCTTCGAAAATTCGTGAGGTGTTTTTTTGACGATGCCGAGCGTTCCGAAGATTTGACCGTTCCAAAGGAGGGGAACGGTGATGGCCCCTTCGACTTTTGTTTCTTTCGCGGAAGGCTTTGCGATGCCAGTGATGTCGGTTTGAAGGTTGCAGACTTGAACCGCCTGCCTTCGCTCGGCGGCGATCCCGGCCATGCCTTTTCCGATCGGGATCAGTGAAACCCTGGGAAGAAATGCCTCGGGAAGCCCTTGCTGAGCCTTCAGGGCGAGAAGATTTTTTCCGTGGTCGAGAAAGTGGATCGTTCCTGTGGAGCAGTCAAACAACTTCAAGATCTCCACTAACACCTGATTCCAATCGGGTCCGCTGGGAGCCCTGGATTCCAAGACTCGGAGTATGTTGTCAGTCTTGATCTTCACTTTTGAAAGATGAGGTGTTCCTGCCTTCTGCGTTCCTTATAAAAAAATCCCCTTTTGCCCTTGGCGGCTTTGCGAGAGGGAGGAAAATCAAACAAGCTCTCCCGTCAGCCTCTGCTTCAACAAGCCAAACCGGGCCGCGGTCTTGTTGTTGGCGATGGCGATGGCGAGTGCCTTTTTGGTGCCGATCAGCACCACGAGTTTTCGGCCGCGTGTGATGGCCGTGTAGATCAGGTTGCGCTGCAGCATCACGTAATGCTGGGTGAGAATCGGAATGATCACGCATGGATACTCGGAACCCTGCGACTTATGGATCGTGGTGGCGTAGGCCGGGACGACATCGTCGAGGTCGGAAAATCCGAACTCGACATCCACTTCATCAAAACGGATGCCCATCGTGGAATTTTCCTTGTCGATCGACTGCACGATGCCGAGGTCGCCGTTGAAGACGTTCTTGTCGTAGTCGTTGCAGATTTGCATCACCTTGTCGCCGACACGGTAGAGTTTGCCGAAGCGCTCAAGTTCGTCATCTTTTCCGTTGGAGCCGCTGCGCCGCGCGTTGAGTGACTTCTGAAGCTCGCGGTTCAGGTTTTCGACGCCGGCGATCCCCTTATGCATGGGGGCAAGCACCTGGATGTCGCGGATCGGATCGAGTCCGAACTTCTCGGGGAGGCGGCGGGCCGCCAGTTCGATGATGGTTTTGGCCACCTCCTCGGGGTCCTCTTTTTGCAGAAAATAGAAATCCGAGGATCCGTCCGCCGTCTCGCTGAGCTCTGGCATGACGCCCTCATTGATCTGGTGGGCGTTGGAGACGATCTGACTGTGGGCGGCCTGGCGGAAGATTTCGCTGAGCCGCGCGACAGGCGCCACGCGGGAGTCGATGATGTCGCGCAAAACGTTGCCGGGGCCAACCGAAGGCAGCTGGTCGACATCCCCGACGAGAACGACGCTGGCCGTCGGGGGGATGGCGTTAAATAAACTGTACGCGAGCGAGACGTCCAGCATGGAGGTTTCGTCGACGACAATCAGGTCGGCCTCGAGCGGATTTTTCTGGTTGAAAGTGAAGGAGTGGGTAGAGGGGTCGAAGCGCAACAGCCGGTGGATGGTCTTCGCCGTCCAGGAGCAGCTTTCGGCCAGCCGCTTGGCCGCGCGCCCGGTCGGTGCGCATAGCAGGATCTTCGCCCTTTTTTGCGCAAGAATCCGGACGACGTTGCGGATGATCGTCGTTTTGCCGACGCCGGGGCCGCCAGTGATGATCGTCAGCTTCGTCGTGAGCGCCCTTTTCACGGCATCGCACTGGGTGGAAGTCATTTCGAATCCGCTCTTGCCGGTGACCCATTCGATGGCCTTGTCGAGCAAGATGGACGGTAGCGAGCATGGACCGGAGACGAGGTTGAGGATGAGGGCGGCGAGATTTTTTTCGCAGTGATGGAGCGCTGCGAGATAAACCAGGTTTTCCTGCGGCTCGAGCGCGATGTCGAGTTGATGGGTCAAATTGAGGATCTGCTGGGCGACGAGCGTCTGGTCAACATCAAGCATTTGCGCCGACTCCTCGACGAGCAGGTCGTGCGGGTAGCCGGCGTGGCCCGCGCTCATGAGCTCCTGGAGACGGTAGAGGATGCCCGCCTGGACGCGGTGGGCCGAGTCATTGGGAATGCCGAGGTTCTTGGCGATTTGATCCGCGGTTTTGAATCCAATCCCGATGATGTCGCGGGCGAGGCGGTAGGGGTTTTCCTTCACAACCATCGCCGCCTGTTCGCCATAGGTTTTGTAGATCTTGGAGGCTTGGCCGGGAGTGATGCCGTAGCTCTGGAGAAAAATCATGATGTCCCGAACCGCCTTCTGCTCGACCCATGCCGCGCGGATGCCGGAGGCTCTCTCTTGTCCGATTCCGGGGACCTCGCGCAGGCGCGTCGAGAACTGATCGATGATGGTCAGCGTTTCCAGGCCGAAGTGGTCGACGATCTTCTCGGCGTATTTTTTTCCGATCCCTTTGACGAGTCCCGAGCCAAGATATTTTTTCAGGCCGTGGACAGTGGAGGGGAGGATCGATTCGAATCGCTTCACTTTGAACTGGCGGCCGAACTGGGGATGGACAATCCATTCGCCTTCGAGCTTCAACACCTCGCCGCACTGGACTCCAACGAGGTTGCCGACCACCGTCACCTGATCGCGTGGTCCGCTTTCAGGCGCGAGCATCGCCACCGTGTAGTGGCTCTCTTCATTGCTATAGATGAATTTTTCGAGCGTTCCCTGAAGAGACTCGATCTCAGATTTGGTTTCCACGGCGAGTGAAGCTATCAAACCACGAAGGGGGTAACAAGCGGTGAGTCAGACTAATTAGTCGGTTTTCATGACTTGCTTTTGGCGACAAATTTGACAGCATTTTTTTAATGCGCTGGAGTTTATTTCTTCTCTTTGGTTTTGGAATTTTCAGTTTGGTGAAAGCGGATGTGACCGTGGTCCAAAGCATCCAGGCCGTCGATCCCAAAGGAGTCCTTCAGCCCGCGCAGGAAATGACCCTTTATCTGACCGGAGACAAGCTGCGTCTGGACTCCGGCGACATCTCGAGCATCATCCGGGCCGACAAAAAGATGACGTACTCGATTCTTCATGCGGATAAAGTGTTCGTGATCATGCCACATCTTGCGGGAGGACCTGTGGTGCAACCGATGCCTGAAGCGGAGCCGGTGAAGGCAAAGCGGACCGGAAAAAACGACAGGATCAATGGTTTTGACTGTGTGGAAGTGGAGATCGAGCAGTCCGACGGAACCACTCTGGATGCATGGATGACGCAGGATCCGCAGGCCGCGAAGGCTCAGGATTCGCTGAAGGCCTGGCAATCGGGCGAGTACGCCCCTCTGCTGGCAGGCGTGGGCCTGCGGCAGGGAACCCCGCCTCTGGCCGGCATGGAAGGGATGGCGGTCCGGACGACCGTTTTGGATGAGCACCGCCAGCCGACCGTCCGGGTCGAAATCAAGCAGTTGAGCAGCGCGACGATTCGCGCCGAACTTTTTGAGCCGCCCCCCGGGTACAAGGAGACATCGATGGAAGCGATCGACTCGCTCCCTCTGCCTGAGAATGCGTCCGATTTGGGAAAAAGCCCTGCCGAGAAGAAAGCGGCTTCGGAGCAGCCGAAGAAGTAGAATGCAAAACCTCAAAGTCAATTTGATCGAGCTGATTCGCCGGACCTCTTCTGATCTTCCGGACGACGTTCAGAAGACGATTCTGACAGGGCTCAAGAAGGAAGCGAAGAAGTCGCTCGCTGAGCAGACACTTCTGATCATCCAAAAGAACATCGAGCTAGCCGCGAAGAAATCCCAGCCCATTTGCCAAGATACAGGATCCATCCTGTTCTTCGTGCGGGTGCCGATCGGGTTTGACGCGCTGAAATTGGAGGCCGAAACCAGAAAAGCGGTCGCCGACGCGACAAGCATGGGTTATCTGCGGCAGAATTCCGTCGACTCGCTCACCGGGCGCAACAGCGGCAACAATCTCGGTCCGGGCACGCCGTCCTTCCACTACGAATTTTGGCGCAAGCCGCAGGTCGATGTCCGCCTGATCCTCAAGGGCGGCGGTTGCGAGAATGTCGGCGCGCAGTACTCGCTGCCTCACTCCGGCCTGAACGCGAACCGCGACCTGGACGGGTGCCGTCGTGTGATTCTGGACGCAGTGGTCCAGGCCCAGGGAAAGGGATGCGGACCGGGAGTCCTCGGTGTTTGCATCGGTGGTGACCGCATCACGGGCGGCATCCATGCCAAGGAGCAGTTTCTTCGAAAATTGAACGACCGGAACCCCAACCCGGAACTAGACCGGCTCGAACTCGACATCACCAACACGGCGAACCGGCTTGGCATCGGTCCGATGGGATTTGGTGGGACGACGACGTTGCTTGGCTGCAAAATCGGTGCGCTTAACCGTGTCCCCGCTTCGTACTTCGTCACGATCTCTTACATGTGCTGGGCCTATCGGCGGCAGGGATTCATCCTGAACACCCGCGGAAAAATTGAAAAGTGGTTGTACTGAACTCATGAAATTCATCCATCTCGACCACCCGTTTACCGAACAAAAGGTCCGCGACCTGAAGGTCGGTGATCTCGTCCTGGTTTCCGGATTGATTTACACGGGACGCGATGCCGTACATAAGTACTTGTACGATGGTGGAAAGTCCCCCGTTCCACTGCGCGACCAGATCATATACCATTGCGGACCGGTCGTGATGCGCGAGGGCAAGCGCTGGAAAGTGACGGCGGCGGGTCCGACCACGTCGACGCGCGAGGAGCCTTACCAGGCGGACATCATCAAGAACCACGGAATTCGCGGTGTCATCGGCAAAGGGGGAATGGGGCCGAAGACGGTCGAGGCGTGCAAGCAGTTCGGGTGCGTCTACCTGCATGCGGTGGGAGGGGCCGCCCAGGTGCTGGCCGACTGTGTCCAGGAGGTGCAGGGGGTCCACCTGGCGGAAAGATTCGGGCCCCCGGAGGCGATCTGGGAGTTTAGGGTCGAAGACTTTCCTGTGACGGTGACCATCGATGCCCATGGAAACTCGCTGCACAAGGATATTTACGAAAAATCGAAGCAGGCCCTTGAAAAATATTTGTGAGGGAGTTGTTTTCTTCGTTCATCTTTCGGTAGAGTAGCACGGCATGTCAAAGCCCTATTATCTTCTTGCCTCGGACGGACAATTTCAGTCCCTGGCCGGTTACGATGAATTTACCATTGGGCGAAGCATCGACAACCATCTCGTGCTGGAGGACTCCGCGGTCTCGCGCAAGCATTGCGCTTTGAGGAAGACGGACACTTCTTACATCCTCAAAGATCTCAACAGCAGCAACGGGACGTTCGTCAATGCGATCAGCGTGAAAGAGGCGGTTCTGCGCAACGGCGATGTCATCCAGATCGGAAAGTTCATTTTCGAGCTTCGCGAAGGCGAGGAGCAGGAAATCACGGAGTTTCTCAAAAAACGCCAGGATAAGGTCCGCGAGGATCAGCCGACCACTGTCCTCGGAAAATTTCATTTTTTGCGCGAGGAGAAGATTGCCGGAGAACTGGAGGATTTTCAGATTGTGCCGATCGTCCAGTCCCTCATCACCGAAAAGAAGACCGGGATTTTCCGCGTGGTCTTTCAGAATGAGTTCATTGGAGCGCTTTATTTCATGAACGGCCAAATCATCGACGCGGAATGCAAGCCCGCGCCCGATGGCGATCTGGCAGTCTACGAATTGCTCAGGCACAAGCGCGGGCGATTTGCCTTCGACGCTTCCATGGTCCCGCGCCCGCCGGTCATCGAACAGGACGCCACCAGCCTTCTCCTGGAAGGGTGCCGCAGGATGGACGAGAAGGAAGGCCAGGAGGAAGAGGTGTAAGCTGTCTCATCTTGACCCTGCACCCTTGCCGCCCTTAAGCTGAAATGATGAGTCCAGCCGTTGTAAAGGAGAGCCAGCCAGGCGCCAAAGGATCATCATCCATTCGTACCGCGCTGGAGGCCGCCCAAAAAAGCGGTGACATCCTCAAGGAAACCCGCGACAACGTTCTTCGATGGCTCGATCAGAACACGGAGTCGTGGATGACCGACAGCCTGGCCGAGTTGGTGGAGTCCAAAAGCTGGACCGAGCTCAACGACCGCTTCTTCAAGAATCTCGCCTTTGGGACTGGTGGTTTGCGCGGCCGCACGATCGGCAACGTCGTCACGGCGGCGGAGCGGGGCAAGGTCAGTGTGCTCGGCAGGCCGGAGCATCCGGCCGTCGGCACCAACTGCATGAATGGCGTGAACGTTCGCCGTGCGACGCAAGGCCTGGTTGACTACGTCATTTCCTGGAAAAAGAAACAGGGATCGGATGCGCCGCCCGTCTTGGTCTTTGCCCATGACACGCGCCATTTTTCGAGGGAGTTTGCGGAACTGGCCGCCCGGACCGTCGCCGAAAACGGAGGCACTGCCTGGCTGTTTGAGAGCGAACGTTCGACACCCGAGCTGAGCTTTGCCGTCCGCCACCTTGAAGCCGACGCGGGCGTTGTGGTCACTGCCAGCCATAATCCTCCCTACGACAATGGCTACAAGGCCTACTTCTCCGACGGCGCCCAGGTCGTGGCACCGCATGCCGACGGCATCATTGACTGTGTAAACAAGGCGAAAGGTGCCACCCCGATACCTGGCGGAAGCGTCAAGACGGTGGGGCCGGAGATCGATCGGCTCTATGTCGAGCGTTTGAAAACGCTGCTGCTTGAACCCGAACTCGTTCGCAAGGAAGGTGGCAAGATCAAGATCGTTTACACGCCGCTTCACGGCACGGGCATCAAAATAATTCCGGAGATGCTCAAGGAATTGGGTTTCAATGTCATTGTCGAGCCGAAACAGGCGGTGGGCGATGGCCGATTCCCGACGGTCAAATCTCCCAACCCTGAAAACAGCGAAGCTCTCACACTGGCCATCCGGCTTGCCGAAAAGGAAAAGGCCGACCTGGTCATCGCGACCGACCCTGACGCCGACCGGATGGGTGTCGCCGTGCGGACGCGGGCAGGGAAGATGGAGCTCCTCACCGGAAACCAGATCGGTTCGATCCTCGCGAATTACCGGCTCGATCGGATGTTTGAAACACATCTTCTCAACACGACCAACAACAGTCGTGCCTGTCTGATCAAAACCTTCGTCACCACCGACCTTCAGCGGGCCATTGCCGAAAAGCACCATGTCCGCATCGTCGAAACTCTGACCGGATTCAAGTACATCGGCGCGAAGCTCAGGAAGTACGAGGAGATGGCCGTCGCAGCCTGGAAGAAGGCGGGGACGCAAAGCCTGGAAAAGTGGAAGGACCTGAGCGAGGAGCGCAAACGTGCCCTCCTGCTGGACTTCTCCTATTACTACGTTTTCGGTGGCGAGGAGAGCTATGGCTACTCGGCGAGCGATTTTGTCCGCGACAAGGATGCCAACGCTGCCGCTCTGATGTTCTCCGAGGTCGCTGTTTATGCGCGTTCTCGCGGCCTCAGTGTCGCCGACTACCTGCAGGGGATCTACCGGGTGTACGGATATTACCACGAGAAGCTGGGCCAGCTTGTCTACACGGGCGCGGAAGGCGCGTCCAAGATCAAAAAAATTCTGAAGTCGTACGAGGAAAACTCGCCCAAAAAAATCCACGGTCTCGATGTGGTCTCATTTCAGAATCATGCCAAAGACGAAATCCGTGATATCGACGGCGACGTTCTGCCGAAGGAATTGATGTTCTTTTTGAAGCTTTCCAACGGAACCAGGTTTGCCGTCCGCGGCTCCGGCACCGAGCCCAAGATCAAGTTTTACCTTTTCGCCTCCTGCCGTCCCGACCATGGCCAGTTCACCGACGTGCAGGTGAGTCAGGCGCGTGAAGAACTTCCCAAGCAACTCGATGCGCTTTGGGAAGCGGTAAAAAAAGATGCCGAAGAAAGAGCGGGCTAGGAACTCGTCAGACTTTCCAAAATCTCGATCATCTCATCGTAGGATCAAGCCTCCGCCTTTGCCGGGACACGCTTGTCCGTCATCTTCAGCACGGCGTTGACCAGCGCATCGATGCCAATGGACGCCTCGGAAATCCTCTTGGCGAGCATGTAAGCGGGTGTGGAAACCACGCGATTTTTTTCATCGACCACAATATCGCCCACGGTGGAATTTTGATGTTTGGCTCCCATGGCCGTGAGTTTGTGCACGGTGCTCTTATCGTTGCCGATGGTCAGTTTGACCCCGTGTTCGCCGAGGATTTTGGCGCAGATGGCCGGCGCGATGCAGATGAATCCGATTGGTTTTCCGGCCGCGAACATTGCCTTTACCAGCTTTTCCACGTCAGGATTGACAGCGCACTTTTCGGCCTCATTGGCGAAGGTGCAAAGGTTCTTGGCGGCACCCCAGCCGCCGGGGAAAATCAGCGCGTCGATTTCCTCCGTTTTGATGTGAGCGATGTCGCGGATCTTGCCACGGGCGATGCGCGCCGACTCGTTCAAGACATTCCGGACGGCTCCCTCGTCGGGCTCTCCGGTGAGATGGTTGACGACTTGCAGTTGTTTGATGTTGGGCGCTAGGCAGACGGCTTCAGCGGAAGCGCGGTCGATGGCGAGCAGCGCGAGGACCGATTCGTGAATTTCCGACCCATCCATCACCCCGCAACCAGAAAGTACCAGACCGACTTTTTTCATGTGAAAACTCTTTTGTTTGGAATTGGCGCCCATTTTATGATCTTTCAGTCACCCATGCCCAGTAAAAAAGGGACACGAGCCAAAACAATCGATCCGCTCCTGAAAATCATGGCCAGGCTTCGCTCTCCGAGCGGCTGCCCCTGGGACCTGGAACAGGACCACGATTCGATCAAGCAGTGTCTGATTGAGGAGGCTTACGAGGTGCTCGAGGCGATCGACTCGTGCGACATGGCCATGCTTTGCGATGAACTGGGCGATTTGCTGCTCCAGGTGGTCTTTCACGCACAAATGGCGAGCGAACGGGACGATTTCGATTTTTTCGACGTGGTCGACGGCATCTGTGAAAAGCTCGTGCACCGCCATCCGCACGTTTTCGGAAAGAAGCGGCTGGGCACTTCCGGCGCCGTTCTCACGCAGTGGGAGAAGATCAAGGCCGGCGAGCGGAAAAAGGCAGGCAAAAAAACCACCAGCGCCCTCGATCACATTCCCAAACATCTGCCGGCGCTCATGCGCGCGGAAAAGCTGAGGAAGAAGGCCACTAGGGCGAAATTGATATCATCCGAAGAGTATACAGTGCCGTTGCGCTGGGAGCCGCGCAACGCCCGCAGTAAGGCTCGACAGGCGCGGGTCCTGGGGGAGTTTTTGTTTCGCATTGCAGGCACCGCGCAGCAATTGAAGCTTGAGCCCGAACAGCTCCTTCGCGATGCCAACCACCGATTTGAAGAGCGAATGCGGGAGCGCGAGAAGGGTCTTTAAGAATAGACGCGTTCCACCCGCTTTGAAATGCTCGTCAGAATTTCCCACGGGATCGTTCCGGCGAGCTTGGCCAGCTCGTGCGCGGTGATCATTTCACGACCCTCCTCGCCGAGCAGGGTGACCGTGTCGCCCCAACGCGCCTCCGGCACGTGTGTCAGGTCGATGATGATTTCATCCATGGTCACGCGGCCGAGTTGCCGGCATCGCTTTCCGTGAACCAGGACATCGGAACGGTTGGTCAGGTTTCGATTGTAGCCGTCGGCATAGCCGGCCGAGATTGTTCCAACGCGCATCCGGCGCGAAGCGCGGAACAAACTGTCGTAGCTGAGCGGCCTTCCTTTTTGAATTTCCTTGATGAGTGTGATCCTGCTTTTGAGGCTCAGAATCGGCTTGAGCGGAAAACGTCCCCCGATCGGCGAGAGGCCGTAAATGGCAAGCCCAGGCCGGGCAAAATTGAATCCGGTCTGCGACATCCCCAGCGTGGCGGCACTGTTGGCATAGTGAATCATTTTCGGGCGGATTTTCTCGTGTGAAAGGGAATCAACAACCGCGCGAAGACGCTTATATTGAGTGATGGCAAAACCACGGTTCGAGTCGGCGGTGGCGAGGTGCGTATAGATGCCGTCGAGTTTCAATCCGGAAGTTGCCACGATGCGCCGGGCCAGTACCAGTGCCGCCGTATGCCAGATGCCGAGCCTGCCCATGCCGGTGTCGATTTTCAGGTGGACGGGGACGGTCCGTTTCATCTTGTTCGCAACCCGGGCGAACGCTTCTGCCTCGTACCAGCTCGAAAGGGTGGGGATGATCCGGTTTTGGATGACCTCGGGAATTTCCTCCTTCACCGATCCGCTCAGAAGGATGATCGAACTGTTTTGAACCGCCGCCCGCGCCTCGAATGCCTCGGCCGGACTGGCCACGCCGAGGTGGCGGACGCCCAGGCGTGAAAGCGCGCGTGCCATCGGCCCGAGGCCGTGCCCATAGCCATCGGCCTTGATGACGCCGATGAGGCCTCGTTTGCGGCCGATTTTCCTTTGGAGAAAACGGATGTTCTGGCCAAGGCGGTATGTATCGATCTCTGCCCAGGCGCGAAATTGTTTATGTCCGGATTTTTGCATCAAACAGGCGGGCGCAGGTAGCGCGGTTCTCCTAGTTTCTTTTTCAGATCGGGAGTTTTTAAAGCCATGGCCGCAAAGCGGGCAATTTCGGCCGCTTCCGGGTAAGCGGGTGTCATGCCCTCGATCTCATAGCTATACCATGAGCCATCGCGCGAGTCGATCTCGGGGATTTCGTCCACGGTAGATGCCATGCCTTCCTCGAGAATGATGGGTGTGTCGGGACCCATGTTAAATTTTTGGAAGAAGAACATTTGTTTGCGCGCGTTCAAAATAACGCCTGAAAATTCCTTGCCGTTTTTTTCTGCCGGCAACATGGCGAGCAGCGAATTGATCTGGATGACCGGCCGGGGCTGATTCAGCAGAAAACCTTGCACAGTCGCGAAGCCGCACCGCAGGCCGTTGTAAGAACCAGGACCTTCCCCAATTCCAAATGCTTCGATTTGATCCAGCTTCAGATCCGCTTCCTTGAGAGCTTTTTCGATGCACGGCAGGAGCCGTGTGGAAGCATTGCCGATCTCCTCGATCTTGGACAAAATGTGTTCACCATCAGCGATAGCGACGCTGATGCGCGGGGAGGAAGTATCTAGGCCAAGAATTTTCATGAGTCCTTGAATTCGACAGTGATCTTTCGCTCTTCCATTTTTTCAGGAACAAGCTCGAACTTGATCCGGATGGCATTGTCCGGAAGAAGTTTTTCCATCAACTCCGGCCATTCGACCACGACAACTTCATTTGGGTCGGCGCCAACTTCCAGGTCGTCCAGTTCACCGGCCGAGCGGATTCGATAGAGATCGAAATGGCGGATTCTTCCCGCCATGCCCGCGTAGTGGTGGACGAGAGTGAAGGTGGGACTGGTGACGAGGTCCTCGGAACCAAGTCCGCGGACCAGCCCTTTGACAAAGCAGGTCTTGCCCGAACCGAGATCGCCGTAAAGGGCGATCGTGGCCGGAGTCTGCAGGGCGCTGGCCATGCTTTCGGCGAAGGCTGCGGTTTCGTCCGGGCTATGCGTGGTGACGGAAGTGGTCATAAGAAGGGTGGATCTTCGAGGTCCGGCCGGAGATTTCACGGAGCCGGATGCCGAAGGAGCTTGGCCGGACAATCCCGATGCGCGTCAGTGGCAGTCTGAATTTCTTTTGCCAGGCTTTTTGAAGCCGGCCGGAGCGGGAGCGCGGGATTGTGAAGAGAAGCTCGTAATCCTCGCCGTCGTAAAGCGCCTGATGGGTGGAACAGCCAGGGGAAGCAGGGATTGAGTCTGCATCAATCTCAAAGCCAGCATGTGATTGTTCGGCAAGACGGTGCAGGTCTCCGCCCAGGCCGTCGCTGAGGTCGATGCAGGAAGTTGGTTTGAAATTCCGGGCGAGCCATCGCGCTTGAGCGAGCCGGGGCTCAAATAAAAGGTGTTTTTCTTTGATACTGCCGCCGAGCTTGCCGGTGACGAAGACGTCATTGCCCTTTTTCGCGCCTGATCGGGTGAGGAGAAGTTTTTTTTCCACATCACCGTAAATGAACACTGAAACAAAAAGCCCCGATCGCGAGCGGGAGGTGTCGCCCCCGATAATCTCGCAGCCATGCCTGCGCGACATGTCGCGCAGGCCGAGATAGAGTTTTTTCCTTGCCGGGTCGGAAATATTTGAAGGCAGCGCGACGGAAACGAGTGCGAAGCGGGGAACGCCTCCCATGGCGGCGATGTCACTGATATTGCGCGCCATCACTTTTCTGCCCACCAACTGCAGCGGTGTTTTTGAAGTGAAATGAATGCCTTCGACGCACGCATCGCATTTCAGCAGGCCCATGAATCCCCGCCGTCCGGTTTGGACCACCGCGCAGTCGTCGCCGATTCCCACATGAACGTCCCTGGGAAGTTTCTGCTGCCGTTGAAAATAGGCGATCCATTCAAATTCACCGGTCCTGGGCCTGAATGAGCGACGTTTCACTCGGGCCATCATGTGGTTGGAAAGGCCCCCCGCGCAATCGATTTTTCGCGATCGGGGGCGCATTGCCTCATCTGCTATACAAAACTTTTGCCGTTCCCGTGTGTTTCATCTGTAGGCGGCAACGATCGCAGAAATCGCGTGACCCTGCGGTTTTTGCGGGTTATCAGTATGGAGAAGATGGGCGACGACGAGCAGTCTCTTCAAGATCAGAACGGGGAAGTCGCGGGCCAGCCGGCAGGTGAGGAAATCGCGTACGTCGATCCGTGGGTTGGCCAATACCTCTCTGATTATTATATCATCCGCCGCATCGGGGAAGGCGGCATGGGGATCGTTTATCTTGCGCGCCATCAATCCCTGGACCGTCTTGCAGCCGTCAAGTTTCTCGGCGCCCACATGGTCGACGATAAGGGTTACATTGATCGCTTCCTTAACGAGGCCAGAGGAGCGGCCAAGCTGAACCACCCGAGCATCGTCTCGGTTTACGATGCCGGCTCCATCGGCGAAAATATCTACTACTTCATCATGGAGTACATCGAAGGCCGGGATCTCGGGACGCTGCTGCGGGAGCGCCGTGTATTTCCGGTGCCCGAGGCCGTCGGTTACATCCGCCAGGCAGCGCTCGCGCTCGGGTATGCGCACAAAAAGAGAATCATCCACCGGGACATCAAGCCCGACAATCTGATGCTGACAAATGAAGGCGTTATCAAGGTCGGCGACCTTGGCCTGGCAAAATGGATCGCCGATGACGGGAGCGGCGGAATGACTCAGTCCGGTATCGTGATGGGCACTCCCTTCTACATCTCGCCCGAGCAGGTGCGCGGGTCGCGTGATGTCGACTGGCGCTCGGATATTTATTCACTCGGGGCGACCCTCCATCACATGGTGACCGGCCGGATTCCGTACGAAGGGACTTCACCGGCGGTGATCATGGCGATGCACCTGAACAATCCCGTTCCAGAGCCGAGCCACGTCAATACTTCTCTCGACTCCGAGATTTGTGCGATCATCAAGTCGATGATGGCCAAGAATGTGGAGGACCGATTTCAAACCATGGAACAGGTCGACGCTATCCTGGCCGACTATCAGGCCGGGAAGATGCGTTCGGCCCAATTCTCTCCCGCCGCCGCGGCTCCGTTGGCCTATGCGCCGCCGACCGAGCCACAACAGCTGCCCAGCGAGCCACCGGAACGTCTCCGCTCGCCGAATATCCTTCAGTCCGAACCCGGCGCGCCGGTCAAGATCGCCACGATCATTGGAGTGAGCATCATCATTGCGGCGGTGATTCTCGGTTTTTTCATCTCGTCGGTGATCAATTCCAGGGAAAAGTCGCCGCAAGCCTCTTCCGCTGCGCGGTCTAGCCCGCCACCTGCCACCCAACCGCAGGCCAACAACAACGCAGCGCAGAAGCGTCCCGAAAATCCACCGCCGGGGCTCGTGACGGCCCAGAAACCTATCGACATCAAACTGCCCGAGACCGTTTCTTCAGAGAACTGGAAGCCGCCGCCAAAATCGGAAATGACCGCCCAGCACTCTGAACAACCGCCGCCGAATGCCATGGTGGACAATGTTTCACACCCTGCCGAAAGCAAACAGCCGCCTTCGCCCGGACCGGGGAGCGAACACGCAATTGAAACGGCAAAGTTGGAAACCCCTCCGCCGCAACCCGGTCTTGGCATGCTTCCTCCCGAGCCGGAGAATCGGCGCCCAATGCAAGCGCCGCCCGAATTTATGATGGTCAGGCCCGATGGGACAACGTCCGAAATGCCCATGGAGTACCAGCAGAGACTCCAGAACCGCGAGCAGCTGAGGAGCCCTTTCTTCGAGATGTCTTTTGAAACAACCCCACTCGGCACTCTTCCCAAAGGAATTGAATTCATGCTGGTTTTGCCAGGAACCGGCCCGGGACCCGGGCCGGGAGGTGGGGCCGGAGGCGCGGCCGCGACCAAGCCGATCCGGGTGGGCCCAGCCGGCTACTCAAACCCCGCGGCTCATTGTCAGGCCAAGTGGTCGATTGAAGCGGATGATGAGGATCCTGGACACAATTTTCTGAGTCTCAAGCATTCAACCGAGCAGCAGCGATGGATTTTTATGGCCAGGTTCGACCTTCCTTCGACGATCCGGAACAAGGCCTTCATGGCCGCCTACACGCTTCGGGCGGGTAAAGTTCCTCCGAGGATTGAATTGCACAGCAACCCGGGTGCCGGTTTTCTGCCACAGTTTGAAGTGAGCAACCAATGGAAGACCTACATCATTCCGATGATGCAGTTGTCGCATTCGGACGTCAAAAGTGTGATGATCGCGGTGCGGGGCACCGGCGATCTGGATATTCGCGAAGTGCGACTCGAATCCATGCCCGAAATGATGAGATACCAGGGGCGTGAGCAGCGAAACCCGTCCGATAGGAACCAGGGCATGGGTCAAAATCCGAACCAGGGTATGGATCAAAATCCGGACCAGGGACCGATGATGCCGCTGACGCCAAACCCGTTCGAAAAAAAGAGGCAATAAATGGGAGACGACGAATCAGCCATTCCCGGCGCCGATCCGGAGAATCCGATGCCTGATCAGGGTGGATTCTTCGATCCGTGGCTTGGCCAGGAACTGGCGGGCTACAAGCTCCAACGCCGGCTCGGCGAGGGTGGGATGGGGATCGTCTATCTGGGCCGTCATGAGTCGCTCGGCCGTCTTGCGGCCATCAAGTTTCTTGGCGCCCACATGGTGGACGACAAGGAGTACATTTCGCGCTTTTTGCACGAGGCGCGTGGCGCCGCCAAACTCAACCACCCGAATATTGTCCAGGTTTATGACGCCGGAACCATGGGAGGAGATGTTTACTACTTCATCATGGAGTATATCGAGGGCAAAGACCTCGGGATGCTCCTGCGTGAAAGGCACATTTTTTCCGTGCCCGAGGCGATTGGTTACGTCCGCGAGGCCACCGCCGCTCTCGGTTACGCTCACAAGAAGCAAATCATTCATCGCGATGTAAAACCCGACAACCTGATGCTGACTGCCGATAATGTGATCAAGGTCGGTGACCTCGGTCTTGCGAAGTGGACGGGTGATGAAGGAAGCGGAGGCATGACGCAGACCGGCGTGGTGATGGGAACGCCGTTTTATATTTCCCCGGAACAAGTTCGCGGGGCACGCGACGTCAGCACCCGTTCCGACGTCTATTCTCTGGGCGCGACTCTTTATCACCTCGTTACAAGTAAAATACCTTATGATGGATCATCGCCCGCCGTAATCATGTCGATGCATATGAACAATCCGGTCCCTGAACCGAGCAAAGTGAATCCGGCGCTGGATCGAGACATCTGCGCCATCATTCGAAAGATGATGGCCAAGAAACCCGATGATCGCTACCAATCCATGGAAGAGGTGGATGCGGTGCTGATGGAGTACCTGTCGCGCAGCTCGCATCCCACGCAGATCCTGTCGAAGCCCGCGGTGCTTGCCGGTGGTGAGCCGCAGCCGGCTGCGGCGCAGCCCCACCCGGGGGTTCCGCTGGTGGTTGTGCCATCGGAGGCGGGTTCGCGGGCGAAGGTTGGACTGATCGCCGGCATCAGCACGTTGATTGGGGCGATCCTATTGAGTTTGATCATCACGTCGCACTCGCATCAAAAACCGGTCGAGGACGTTGCGCCGGTTGTAAACAACGTTCCAAGCACTCCGCCCGCGCCCCCGGCGGCGCCCCCGCCATCGAAGACGCCTGTGCCCACGAGTGTTACTCCGCCTTCTGAACCGCCGGTTGCCATCCCAGCGCCGGAACCTCCGCCGGCCCAGTAGGATCGAACTCCTTTCGCAATCCCGAAATGGAACATGCATTCCCATCCGGCGTCATTTTTGAAGATGACCATCTCCTTGCCGTAAACAAGCCATCGGGGATCTCCACTCACACGCCCAATAAGGATCTTTGCTGGGGATGGTATGAATACTTTCATTGGTTTAATCCAGGTGTGGAAAAACTGAAGCTTTTGCACCGGCTTGACCGCGACACTTCCGGTGTCCTGCTCTTCGCGAAGAGCCCCGAAGCGAGCAGGGAACTGGCCGGCCAATGGGAATCCGGATCGGTGTTCAAGCGCTACGTCTTCGCTACGCGTAGGAAACCTCAAAAAAATTCCTGGAAGATTGACCAATCGATTGACGGCCAAAAGGCGTGCACGGAATTTCGCGCACTTTCAGGCGGAGCCTTTCATCGGATCGAAGCGCTGCCGAAAACAGGCAGGACCCATCAGGTTCGGATTCACGCTTCCGTCTCAGGCGTTCCGATTGTCGGCGATCGTGAGCATGGCGATCCGAAGGACAGTTGGCCGCTTCTGCTCCATGCCGCAGAACTTCGGTGCCGTGCTCCGGGCGCAACGGCGGACTCCACCTTTTCCGCGCCGCTCCCGGAGACTTTTTCAGCAGGTTCGGCCCGCGCTACCTGGTGGAAGCGGGCCGGATTATTGAGGGAGGCAATGAGCGGGGATGCAAGCCGTTGGGTTCACGGCATGGCCGATGGATTTCCGGAGCAGGTGGTGGAACGGTTCAAAGACGTCTGGGTGCTGTCGAATTTCACCGAGGTGCGGGAGGATGAACTCAAAAAGGCTCTCTCGGGCAGGAAACTGGTCATCAAGCGATACCTGGGCCAGGGACGCGTGGAGAACGTGGGTCAGGCTCCGCCGGTCTCCGTCGTCGAAAACGGCCTTCGTTATAAGGTCCGGTTTGATGAAGCAACAACAACGGGGCTTTATCTGGATCAGCGCGAGAACCGGCTTATGTTGAAGCGGATCATGGGGCGTCTGCCCCCTGGCCCTGTGCTGAACTGTTTTGCCCACACCTGTTCGTTCTCCGTGGTGGCTGCCTGCGCTGGCCGCGCGACGGCCAGCATCGATCTCTCCGCAAAATATTTGGAGTGGGGAAAAAGAAACTTTATTCTCAACAGCCTGGACCCGGAAAAGCACCGCTGGCTTCGGGGCGACACCGCGGATTGGATCAAACGGTTGAAAAAAAAGGACGAAAGGTTCGCGGCGATCATCCTGGATCCCCCGAGTTTTTCACGCGGAAAACTGGGAGCTTTCAGCGTCGAGAAGGACCTTGAGTCGCTCATCCGCGAGGCCTTGTCCCTGCTGCTGCCGGGTGGGTCGATGTTGGTCGCCACAAATTTTCAGAAATGGTCCCGCGAGGACCTTCTGGCGAGGGTGGAGCGGGGGTTTCGTGGCAGAAAGACGGTTTTAAGACAAATCCCGCTGCCGCCTGATTTTCCCTACGCATCGGGGGTCCCGCTTTGGATGAAGTCCGTGTGGGTCACTCTTCAAGAGTGAGGTGTCCCGGTGATTTAAGGTTGTGGAGTGCCACGAAGCACCCGTCCGGAACTTTTTTCGGGGGGCTTGTCTGGGACTGGTTGCGACTCCGATTCTTGGGATCGTGATGGCATTTCAATTTGCCCGGAGTCCCTGGGTGGTGATGGGTTGCCTGGATATCGGTGTTGTGCTGCCGGCTGTCATGCTTTTATCTAGTGAGAGGGAAAAACAAAAACCCCGAAGACTCCCCCCAGAGTCTTCGGGGCCTTGCATTGTCCTCCGGATGAGCAGTACTACACTGCCTTCTCTCCGGTCTCGTCTGTCCGGATACGAATGGCCTGTTCTATCGGAAGGACAAAAACCTTCCCATCGCCGATTTTTCCGGTCTTCGCTGATTTCACGATTGCATCGATCGCTTTCTCGGCGAGGTCGTCGCTCAGGACGACTTCAATTTTCACTTTTGGCAGGAAGTCGACGGTGTATTCGCTTCCTCGGTAGATTTCGGTGTGGCCCTTCTGGCGCCCGAAACCCTTTACTTCAGTCACCGTCATGCCCTGGATCCCGATTTCAGAAAGGGCGTCCTTCACTTCTTCGAGCTTGAACGGTTTGATGATTGCTTCGATTTTTTTCATCGGATTCGGCTTCCTTTCTGATTAGTTGTTGTAGGCTTCTTCGCCATGTTGCGTCACGTCGAGCCCTTGAGTCTCATCTTCCTCGCTCACGCGCAAGCCGATGGTCGCATCGATCACCTTCAGAATGACGAAGGTCGCGACTGCGGCCAGAATCCAGCTTGTCCCCACGGCTTTTGCCTGATTCCACAGCTGTGCCATGCCGCCTTCGAACTTGCCTGCGATCGCGCTATTGACAGCGCCGCTCGCAAAGACTCCGGTCAGAAGAGCGCCAATAGTTCCACCGATTCCGTGTACGCCGAAGGCGTCCAGGGAGTCGTCATAACCAAAGGCCGCTTTCACCTTCGAGACCATCAGGTAACAAGCCACTCCAGCGACCACACCGATGACGAGTGCTGAAGGCACCGATACAAAGCCTGAGGCCGGAGTGATGGCCACGAGGCCCGCCACCATGCCTGAGGCCAGACCGAGGACGCTCGGTTTGCCTTTGAGAACCCACTCGGTGCCAGCCCATCCCAAAGCGGCCGCGGCCGTCGCAAAGTGCGTCGCCGCAAATGCGCTGGAGGCCAAGCTGCCCGCGTTAAGCGCGCTGCCTGCGTTAAACCCGAACCATCCTACCCAGAGGAGGGTTGCCCCAATCAAGCTCAGAACCACGTTATGAGGCAGCATCGGTTGAGACGGATATCCGACCCGCTTGCCGAGGACCAGCGCGCAGACCAGCGCCGAAACGCCCGAGCTAATGTGCACCACCGTGCCGCCCGCGAAGTCGAGTGCGGGAATCTTTCCGCCCGCGGCCCAGTTGAATAGACCGCCGTCTCCCCAGACCATGTGCGCCAGCGGGAAATAAACGATCGTGACCCAGGCGATCATAAAGACCACGAACGCGCTGAATTTCATGCGCTCTGCGAACGCGCCGCTGATCAGGGCCGGCGTGATGATCGCGAACATCAGCTGGAACAGCATAAACGTCTGCTGCGGAATCGTTCCTGAATATGTGGCATTGGGAGCTGCTCCAACGCCGTTCAGCATGAAATACTGATTTAGACTCCCGAAAAACGCATTTCCGGGCGCGAATGCCATGCTGTAGCCGTAGATGACCCAGAGCACGGAGACGAATGCCATCAGGAACAGGCTGTGCATCATCGTGGAGAGGACGTTTCTGCTGCGTACCAGTCCGCCGTAAAACAGAGCCAATCCGGGGCCCGTCATCATCAGCACGAGTGCCGAACTCGTGAGCACCCAGGCGTTGTCGCCCGCACTAATGCTGACTTTGCTCGCGCGTTTGTCTGCCGTCGGCGCCGATTGGTTCATCACGGCTTCGATGTCGGTGACGCGTTCTTCGATGGTTGGGTCGCGCGGCGGGGCTGGGTCAGGCGCTGGCGCGGTTGACGTAGCCGTAGTGATGACAGCGGACGCGGCAGCCTCGTCTGCAAGAGCGGACGGCACGAGCAATGCCGTCGTGAAACAATAGAGCATGAGCATTATTTTTTTCATGGTTTTTTCCTTGGTTGTTGTGAAATCGCCTCCCTGAACGAGAACAGGGGCGTGCGAATGCTGGTCAGGAACTTTGAGGGAATTTAATGAAACTCCGGAGGGAAGAAAGTTTTGGTTGTACCACGCTAACTCCGCGTCTTTACCACGCGAGCTTTGCGATCCCACCGCGCGCGCCCTACACGTCTTCACCACGCGAGTCTAAACGGCCTTTTCACCCATCTCTTCAGTCCGGATCCGGATGGCCTGATCGACGGGCAGGACAAACACCTTGCCGTCTCCGATCTTACCGGTTTTCGCGGCCTTCACGATGGCATCGATGGCTTTTTCCACCAAGTCATCGGTGACCACCAACTCGACCTTCACCTTCGGAAGGAAGTCGACGGTGTATTCACTGCCACGATAAATTTCGGTATGGCCTTTTTGACGACCGAAGCCCTTAACCTCTGTCACAGTCATGCCCACAATCCCGATTTCGGACAGGGCCTCTTTGACTTCCTCCAGCTTGAAAGGCTTGATTATGGCTTCGATCTTTTTCATCAAAACATTCCTTGCGGGTCTCCTTTCTTTTTATACAACGCCTGCCATCTTGTAAACGGCAATCTTGGAGGACTGCCGAAACGAACGTTTCACGAATTCCGAGTGGCGCGTGACGCTACGGGATGTCTTTGCCGGGGTGACCTGCCTCCGGAGCAGACGGTGCATGACTGTCTGCGGGATCTTTTCGGATGTTTCGTCCATCTCCATCTCCACGATTGTCGGAATTCGATTCATGCGGGTTTCCGGTTATGTCAATTCAGGCCGTAACAAAAGAAAACAGCGATCCACTCCGCGTCGGGTTTGCTTGAAGCGGGTTCAGCTCCATCTCCCGGCCGGACCAGGCTTGCATCGAATCGGTCCCGCCATTTTTTGGGAAGCCGATTCACCGTCTTGCCAGCCACCATCTCTTGCTCTTTCGTTTCGATCGGATTGACTTTCATCTTGGTTTCCTTGGTTGTTGCCTCGCCGGAGTTCTGCACTCGCAGTCCGGCGGGCGAAAGTGAGAGAGCAGAGGCCATGCCAAGTCGGCGTGAACCAAAAAAAACCCAAAAACAGTGGTTTTTTTCGTCAATATCCGCTGGAACAGAAGAGATTGATGGAATGGAGCGGCTGGAAGACTGAGCAAAAGAAGACAGGATGCCTAAATCGGGTCTCGGGACAGAACCATCAGGAGGAAGCGGAGGTTAACGAGGGAGCTGGTTTGCTTGATGCGAGAGCCCTCAGCTCCGTTTTGAGAATCTTTCCTGCAGGGTTGCGCGGCAACATGGGTAGGAGATGAAACTCGCGAGGACATTTGTAGTCGGCGAGTTGGATCCGGCAATATTCTCGCAGAGCCTTCACGTCAATTGACTGGGTTTCCTCGGCGACAAAGAAAGCGATCGGCGTCTCTCCCTTGGCCGTGTCGGCCCGTCCAATAACAGCGCACTCCTTCACTCCGGGGAAGCGGTGAATCACCTCCTCGATCTCCCGCGGGTAGACGTTCATTCCGTGGACGAGCAGCATGTCCTTCAAGCGGTCGACGATGTAGAGATACCCATCGGCGTCGGTCTTTCCGAGATCCCCGGTGTGGAGCCATCCATCGCGGATTGTCTTGGCGGTCTCATGATCGTTGTTCAGATAACCGCTCATCACATTGGAGCCCCGGACGCAAACTTCGCCGACCTCGCCTGCCGGGAGCGGCCGCCCGCCATCGTCGCGGATCGAAACCTCGACATCTTTGATCGGCAGCCCGCAGGAACCGGCTTTTTGAATGCCCCACAGAGGATTGAACGTCACCACCGGCGATGCCTCCGACAGTCCGTAGCCTTCGAGCAACTTGATTTTGAATTTCCGGCCGAATCGCTCGAGCGTCTCCGCAGGCAGGGGAGCGGCTCCACTGATGGCCAGTCGCAGGGACAGCAGCCAGTGGACGTACCAGGGAATCGGAGCGCTCGCCAGAGCCTGATAGACCTGGGGGATTGCCGGCAGGATCGTGACGCGTTTTTTGATCATTTCTTTGATCACGTTGCTAAACGGTTTGAGCGAGGTGACCAGCACGATCCCGAAGCCCGTCAAAAGAGGCGTCAGGATGCCAACCGTCATCATGAAACTGTGAAACATCGGAAGGATGATCAGGATCCGGTCGCTTTTGGATTTAACGCCGAGAGCATCCTCGCAGCTCTCGACGTTGGCGATGAGGTTGCCGTGGGTAAGACAGGCGCCCTTCGGCTGTCCTGTGGTGCCCGAGGTGTAGATGATGAGTGCGATCTCCTTCGGGTTGCCGCTGATTTCGGCGGAAAACACGCGTTCCTCCTCTTCGCTGAGTTGGTCGACTTGAAATACACGAACGGAAGCGGCCAACGCATCGACGGTCTGTTGAAATTCAGACTCCGTGACCAATAACGACGCGCCGCTGTCCTTCAGGATGAAGTCGATTTCGGCGCCCTTGAGAAAGTGGTTGATCGGCACGGCAGATGCGCCACACGCCCAGATTGCGAAAAGGTTGAACACATAGGCCGGAGAATTTTTTAACAGGATCGCGGTGCGTTGACCGGGCCTGAGACCAGCCGCACGCAGGCGCGAGGCTTGTATCTGGATCAATCGGCGAATGTCGTGGTAGCGCCATGTGTTGGACTCAAACAGGAGCGCCTTGCGTCTCGGATGTGCGTCGGCCTGTTCAAGAAACCGGCCATAAAGATTGCCGTTGTTTGGCATGGAAGTGGCAATCTAGGAAAAATCAGGATCGCAGGAAAGCATGAAAAGATAGGTGGTGTCCTCATAAGGCCATCTTGTCCAACCTATCACGTCAATCTGGTTCTCCACGCCGGATGCGGTCGGGTTAAAATAGGACACCACGAAAAGATCTGGCGTTGCTATTCACTCATTTTCGGAGTCTATTAGGGAAGATGTTCACTTACCAGATGCGGGTTCCGTACAGCGACATGACCGCCGGAAACCACGTCTATTATTCCCGCTACCTCGAATGGCTTGAAGCGTCCCGGACGGAAGCGTTTCGGGAGATGGGCGCCGCACTTGAGGAATACCAGACGAAGAAAAAACTGATGTTCCCCGTTCTCGAATGCTTGCTCAAGTTTAACAAAGCGGCCAGGTACGACGACATCATCGACATCCGAAGCTGGTTTGCCGAAGTAGGAAAGGTGAAATTCTTCTGGGAGTATGAGGTTGTACGCGGTGAAGACATCCTGGTCGATGCCAGAACACTCCATGTCTGCACTTCGTTCGACGAAAAGCCTCAACGAATGCCGGCCGATCTGCTGGCGAAGATGAAGACACACATTCGCGAGTGATCGGCTGCTTGTTGCTCAAAAAAAAGCCCCGGTTTTAAGGCCGGGGCTTATAGACCAAACAACAAGCAGGGGATTACTGCGCGCCACCCGTTGCTGAATTTTGATCTTTGTCTTTATTCGCGTCGTTCTTCTTGTCCGCGGCTTTTTTCTTTGCCGAGGCCTTGGAGACCTTGTTCGTCGCTTTCGAGACCTTGTTCGTGTCCTTGTCTTTCGCTGAGGCCATAGGTGCGCCAACCGACAGAACTGCTGCCGCGCAGGCGACCATCATCCATTTCATCCATGTTTTCATGACAGAATACTCCTTGGGTTTAGGGGGTTAGTGAAGCATTTGACGCTGAAATCGTCGATTTTATTCTGAAAGTTGAGATTCGGCCCTGCTGGAGCGGGTTTTGTGAGGTTAAGGACGCTCCGGAAGCCTGAGACTTGGGTGGTCAACGCCTAGACGCCAACCGTCTCGTCCGCGTCTTCAATCGCGGGTTTGCCTGCCGCCGCTCGCTGCTCTTCGCGCTTTTTGTGCTCCTCATCGCTCGTAAATTTGACGCTGACGGGTTTGGAAACGCCGGGCTCCTCCATTGTGACGCCGTAAATCACGTCGGCGATGGCGATCGTCTTCTTGTTGTGCGTGATCAGCAGGAATTGCGACTGGTGCAGGAATCGCTGGAGCATCTTGATGAATCTTCCGATGTTGGATTCGTCGAGCGGAGCGTCCATTTCGTCCAGAACGCAGAATGGGCTCGGCTTCACCATGTAGATGGAAAACAACAGGGCCACAGCCGTCATTGTTTTCTCGCCGCCCGAAAGCAGTGAGATGTTGGTCAATTGTTTGCCGGGAGGTTTTGCGACGATCTCGATGCCGCACTCGAGCGGGTCGGTTTCGTCGAGCAATAACAGATTGGCTTTGCC
>Ga0207134_1075_pt1 | contig 29119 bp, 24 predicted proteins | sample Alteio_BWMinHeat_12_FD_153527 | JGI IMG/M metagenome (GOLD analysis project Ga0207134, IMG submission 153527) | Enriched cells from forest soil in Barre Woods Harvard Forest LTER site, Petersham, Massachusetts, United States -... | ecosystem: Environmental > Terrestrial > Soil > Temperate forest >... | reverse complement strand
CTGTCGCGGGGACACTCGGTGCTCGTTCCCCGTTTCCCGACCCCACAAGGGCAATCATTGGCCGCCTGGAAAGAGGCTTTCTATAATCAGGTTGCTTCTCTTGATTCGCAGATGGTATTGGTAGGACATAGTCTTGGTGCTGGTTTTATTTTGACTCTGTTAGAAGAGTCTTCTATACCAATCCTGGCTACCTTTTTTATATGCGGTTTTTTGGGCAAACTTGGCTTACCAGAGTTTGATATCCTTAATGAGTCTTTTGTTTGCCGTGATTTTGATTGGCGCAAAATTTCTCTAAACTGCGGAGATTGTTTTGTTGTAAATTCAGACAACGATCCTTATGTGCACCTAAGCAAAGGCGAAGAATTAGCTCAAAAGCTCAAAGTTCCGTTGACGGTGCTGTCTGGAGCTAAACATATTAATGAAGCGGCCGGCTATACTTCTTTTCCGTTTATATTGCAAAAAATAGAAGCTTGCTTATTAAACGCTGTTAAGTAAGTGATTCAGCCTGAAATTTAAGGTTTGTGATCTGAAAGGAAAGATTAATTAGCTGGTTGGATTGAACTATTTTCCACATTTTTACGTAGTCAGAAATATACGAAAAAATCTGACACGTACTGAAGGAGGAAAATACATATGTACACCTCATCTCATATTCGCAGACACATTAATAGATTGGCGCCAGATGCCATATTTTCGACCCGCGAATTTCTTAATTATGGTAAAAGAGCTGCCGTGGACAAGTGCTTATCGCGCTTAGTTAAGCGCGGCGATATTGTGCGCCTAGCCTGGGGTTTATTTAAAAACTGTGATGGAAAGCCCCTACCCTCGCCCCTCATTGTGGCTACCCATAAAGTAAGGGCTTTTGGCAAACAAATTGCTACCTATGCCGCTGATGCGGCAAAGACACTAGGACTTTTTTCAAGTCCTGACCAGGGTGATTATTCCATGGGAAACCTTCCACCCGAAGAGTGTTCTTTTGCGAGCCAGTCTATGAATGAATTAGTTTATTCTATTAATGCTCATTCCAGTAAATTTCGCTATGGACAAACCTTGATTCGGGTTCAGGGTATCAGTCACAGAAAAATGTCTTTAGGCGATTCCACCACTGGACTAGCCCTCAGAGCATTATGGTCTTTAGGTCCGTATAATTGCACCCGGCAATCGATTATGGATGCTGCTAGATTATTCACACGACAAGAACGCCACGAACTGCGCCAGCTAGGCCATTTATTACCTGCCTGGTTAGCCGACAGATTGAGACTACCAAACTCTCACAAACAAGAAATAGAATTTCTTTATTTATGAGCTTCGCTCAAAACAAAGACTTTATTCATCTTGTCGCCTTTGCGCAATTCTTTAACGACATTCAAGCCGTCAATCACTTTGCCAAATACAGCGTACTGTCCATCAAGAAATGAGGCTGGACCAAGAGTAAAATAAAATTGCGAGCTAGCAGAATTAGGGTCGTTTGAACGAGCCATCGCTACCATGCCCGCTTCGCTATGGCGCAGTTTTGGTGTTACCTCAAGAGGGATAGTGCGCTCGCGACCGGTAGCAGGATCAATGAATCCTCCAGTACCATTACCCCTTGGATCACCGCCCTGCACGCAAAACCCTGGCTCATAGCGATGGAATACAATACCATTATAAAAACCACGTTCTACCAAATCAAGGAAATTCTTACTTGTTCTCGGTGCTTCTTCTTGAAATATTTCAATTCTGATTACACCTTTATTAGTGTCCATTTCTACAGTTGGATTTTTAGCAGTCATCTCTACCCTCTTAGTTGATTTACCAAATGACAATAGATTACTGGCGCCAGCTGGCGAAATAAATTGTCCAAATAATAATGCCACTATGGCCGGTATCACCAACCAGTTAGCAAAAACAGGAACAAGCAATTCTCTTCTTTGCATCACTATTGTCAATCTCCTCTTAGTTCTACTTAGCAACTTCTCGATAACGACGAGCGCGAAACTAAATCGTAACCAATTTATCAAGAACTTGCAATTATTGCCAGGTGATAATTTCTTATTGCCTTACACCCATCAACTGATAAGTAACTTTGGCGCGCGGCTGAGGTAATCCCTGCTTAACAATCGAAATGCGCTCTAAGCCATCAAATTCTCGGCCGCCAGGCCTCAAGCTCATAACGATAGCTTCTTGAGCCATTGTATTGCCAACTGGATGCTGATAACGAACAAAAGCAGTATTCCCCTGTACTTTGTCGACAATTAAAGCGGTGCTAATGCCGGTATTAGAGCCCAGGGTATAACCACTTTCCTGATTGCCGGATATATTCCAGATCTGGTCATTATTGACGGTAAAAGCCTGAGCAGCGCCGGCTTGAAACTCAGGTAATGCCTCTACTGTGGTTCTTTGGCCATGGACTTGCCAGGCGCCAAGAAAGATAGGCGGTAACGCTACGGCTGTTACACTAGAAGAAAAAATTTCCGGACCCATGGGGCTTTGCACATTATTGCTTTGAACACTGCTGTTTTGAACACTGCCGCTTTGAGCATTATTATTTTGCAAATTATTTTTTTTGGTATTGCCCGATAGAGTCCTTTTTGCTTTTTTTACTGCCGGAGTAGCTGGAGCACCGATCATTTGAGGAGCAGGATAAGATGCGCTTCCGGATCCTGGTACATTTTCTTGCACACCGAGTTTGTAAGGCTCCTGCGCCAAGCAAATGACTGTAGATGCATTTAGAAACAAAAAGGCACAAAGCAGCTTTTTCATAGATTTAATCTCTTTATTATCAATTCCCGACTTTAAATTATATGCTATATATTGCCATAAAGACTATCTTTTTTTCTTTGCTTTAGCAGGCAATACTGGTGCCGGCTTAGTAATTGGGCTACTAGACTGAGGGGAAAAACCGCAATGCTTTAAGTGTTGATAAGCTGTTTGGCCCAGGGCTGAATTTGGTTCACTGCAAATAATTTCAATAAGCATTGGTATGGCTTCCTTTAGCTTCTTCTCTTTAATAAGCATTTGCGCCTTTAGATAAAGTACTTCATCTTTAATTTTATGCAATTCTCGAGCAATACAGCTTTCGTTTTCAAAGTTAGTCTTTAAATTGCTCTGGGGGTAAAAGGCTGCTGCCAGCTTGTTATGGGATTTGATCAATCCATTGATCCAATCCAAAAGCGGATTTAGGCTGCCTTCACCCAGGTTGGCATAACTTGCTTGTTCTTTATATTTTTCTATAAGTGCAATTAGTCCTTTTACGGAAACCGGCAAATCTTCCGAAAATACGTTCGGCGAAACGATTACCCCTTTGTTATCACTATTACTAATAGCGTTATTTATGAGGGCAGCAGGCTCATGAGCTGGATTGGTTCCAAGACTACTTGGCGTATCTTTAGCACCAACAGTGATCGAACCGGGGCTGCCGGGTAATGGAGCGGAAAGAGATTCTTCCTCAGCAAAACCAATTGGACAAAATCCGACAATAAGCAAAATAACACTAATTATCCGGCTTATTATTAATACTCTAAAAGTACTAATTGTAAAATTACTGTTTGTGTTGTTCACTTTTCGCGATTTTCTTTTTGCTGACATTTTTTGTATTTTTATTTCCTGTTTTCATAGCAGCTAAACGTCTTAAGATAGCCTTTTCCTCTAATTTAAGATCAGCAAGTTTATTATTTGCTTCTTGTGTTGAACCTTCTTGCTCTAGAACATTTTTCTCAGAGGCCTTTAGTTCCTTCTTGCTAATAACTCCTTCTGCGTATAAAGAAGTAAAACGTTCAGCTTTGTCCTTAGCCTCGATTAGCTGAGCATCATTGTCCTCTACCAAGGCTTGGGCATCAACAATTTCTTTTTTAAGGTGTACGAGTTTTTTGCTTTAGCTCCTCTTTATTGAATAAATTGAATGGAGTAAATAAGCCGGCAATATTATTAGACCAATCAAGCAAGGACGGTTGCTCAGGCGGTGGAGGTGGTACTAGTATCGGGTTATTATTGGCGTTCTTACGCATTTGAGGAATTTTTTTGTCTTTAGTATTTTTACTGTCTTTAGCATTCGTTTGAGTTTCCGCTGCTTTTGTTTCTACTTGAATTGCCTGGCTTTTTTTCTTATCAGGCATGGCCAAACCTAGTTGGTTTTCTTGATCTGCAATACAATAGCAACAAGCAAAAAAGTACAATATCAACCTGAAAAAAAGTCTATTCATGAGCTATTCTAGAAATATCAAGTAACTTTTGCTGGCAAAACTTCCCAAACACAATTCTCACACAGATTCTATGAACGCGAACTCCAATATTTCTATTTTATTTCTAGGGGACGTCATCGGTCGTCCTGGACGCCATATAATAAAACACTATTTATCTACGCTTGAAAACAAGCCGGATCTTGTCATTGCTAATGTGGAAAATGTATCGCATGGCTTTGGTGTGAGTGCCAGTTGCTTGGCTGAATTGAAAGAAGCAGGCGTGTCGGTTTTCAGCGGCGGTAATCATACATTTGATCGCAAAGAAATTTTTGATTTTATTAATGAGGAGCCTTATTTGTTAAGACCAGCGAATTATCCAGAAAAAACTGCTGGTCGCGGATACTGTCTTGTTAACGTCGCAGATGTGAAAGTAGCTGTACTCAATCTACTTGGCCGAGAATTTATGAAGCCATTACCCTCACCATTTATGGTGGCAGATGACTTATTACCCATAATAAATCAAGAAACTAATATTGTGCTAGTTGATATGCATGCTGAACTGACTGCAGAGAAAGTGGCTATGGGTTGGTATTTAAATGGTCGGGTCTCCGCAGTGTTGGGGACCCACACTCACGTCCAGACTGCTGACGAAAGAATATTGTCGGGAGGTACTGCTTATATAACCGATGTTGGCTGTTGTGGGCCTATAAATGGCGTCATAGGCATGGAAAAGGAAGGCGCTTTTAAAAGAATGATTGAACAAATGCCTGCCCGGCTTGAAGTTGCTTCTGGGCCCGCTGCAGTTAATGGCGCCAAAGTGACGATTGACAGTCGCTCTGGTAAGGCTGTTAGTATCGAAAGGGTGCGATTTACTGAATAAGCCGACAAGTGAAATCACTCGCTTTCAATTTGTGTACAAAGCGTGCCCATTTTTGCTGTTCATAACTCAAGCTATACTCATAAAGACTCTTTAAAAGCTTATTTCCGCTTACTGAATTTCCCTTAAAGACATAGCAAAATTGCTTGCACCCTTTATCTGTGATAGGCATAGATAAAATATGCACATTCTTGCTATTAGCTTGGACTAGCTTAAGTTCACAGTGCAAAACTTGATCAATTACTGTTTCAGCTGGTAAAGAAAGCCGTTCCCAAAGCCAGCGGGCAAGAATATCAGTAGCACTATTACTACTATCAGCCGTTTGTAAATATCTGGAAAAAGCTTCTAAAATCATATTTTTATACTTGTTTATCCTTATCCTTTACATGTATCTAATAAAGCTTCTCTTGCGACTATAGCACAAAACTAGGGTCAATTGACAAGAGCTCTTTGCTCGTTCTTTCGTCTTAGGCGTAATTTGGCTAAAGGCTCTCTGGTAAACAATTTACAGTATTTTGATTAATTAAAGCTGGGCTTGATTATCCTTTAGCTCAGTTATTGGGTATAATGAAAGGGCTTGGGGTTATGAGTTAGCATTACGGTTAATTGGCTACCGCAGGCAGAGTTTTAAAGAGAAATACTTTAAAGTTTTCTTTTATAGCAATTACAGCTAATTGTTCTTAGTTTTTTGCAGATTTTTGCTGTGTTCAACGAAAGTTTAAATAACTGGCTAGAGATAGTGAATGAATAATTTCCTTGATCTTGTTGTGTCCATATTGGCGCAACCCGGGCCAAAAAAAAATGCAATAAAACAATGGGGCAAACTGAATATACGCGGTGCAGAGCACCTTATATCTTCAAGGCCAAAACAAAATGCTTTAAATTTTTAGAGGATTTATATGAAAAAAACACTGGTCGTATCCGAGCAAGATAATATTGCTGCCATTTTGGAAAATGAAAAGGTGATGGAGTTTATCGTCAATCGTGGCGAATTATTACTTGGCGATATATACACAGCTTCTGTTGAGAATATTTTGCCCGGCATTGATGCTGCCTTTGTCAATCTGGGTAAAGACAAAATGGGCTTTTTACACGCCAATGATATACCTGGACAAGGTGCCTTAAGGGAACGATTGGTGCCAAAACAAAAGCTTTTGGTGCAAGTCACTAAGGAACCTACTGGACACAAGGGCCCACGTGTGTCAACATCAATTAGTTTGCCGGGACGATTCTTGGTCCTTGTTCCTGAAGAACATAGCATTTCAGTGTCTAGACGTATAAGTGAGGCTAGAGAACGAGCACGGCTTAAATCAGTTGTGAATTTAATTAAGCCGCCTGGTATCGGAATTATCATCCGTACTGAAGCAAAAGGACAAAGTGAAGGCGAATTATTTGAAGACTTTGAGCAATTATGGGATCGCTGGCAAACCGTTGTATCGCGCGGCGAAGCCTCCATCGGGCCAAGCCTAGTATATCGCGATCAAGATCTTCTTTATCGCATCATTCGAGATGCCTATAGTCATGAGGTGGTAGAAATTGTGGTTGATAGCCCTGACGGGCAAAGACGAGCTGAAGAATATCTTGCTGGCTGGGCCGGTAAGCAAACGAAAATTGTTTGCCACAGCGGTAGCGACGGCTTGCTCATTGCTAGAGGCATAGACAAGGAGATCGAACTTGCTTTAAGCGAAACGGTTGATTTACCTAGTGGCGGACATTTAAATATTCAACCCACAGAAGCTCTTACTGTGATTGATGTGAATTCTGGTAGGTTCACTAGCTCTAGAACGCAAGCAGAAACCGTGCGGCGCACCAATGTCGAAGCAGCCCAGGAAATATCGAGACAACTTAGACTGAGAAATATCGGTGGTATGGTTATAGTAGATTTCATCGATATGGACAGCCGTAAAGATCAACAACAAGTCCTGGAAGTATTCCAACGCAATCTCGAAGAAGATAGAGCTAAGCCGCAAGTGGGACAACTTTCCGACTTAGGCTTAGTGGAGCTAACCAGACGCCGGCAGGGCCAAAGCTTGCGTGAATTATTCACCGCTCACTGCTCATCATGTTCAGGTTTGGGTATCATACCAACACTTGAATTGGGCGGCGCCGATAATAAGCGGCTTATTGCCTTTAGAACTCCGGAAGGTTCGATAGCTAAGGGTAAAGGCATAAGCGCTAAGCGACATAAACCAGCTGTATTGCGGGCTGCCACAGCAATTAACGGCAGAATAGTGCCTACAATTGAGCAAGAGGAATTGGATGATAATCTGGCTGCTCTGCCAGAACACATCCTTGAGCAAGTACCAGACGAAATACTCTCTGGCAATACTGGGGCAAAGGATAGACGTAGCAGTTTTGGACTGGATGAAGGACAAGATGAGCTGGAAGATCAAAACCGCGAACTGGCAGCCGACATGGGTGAAACGAACAATTCGACTTTGTTGACAGATGAAAATGATACCCATCAATCTGAAGTGCTTGATACACGCTTACAAACAGAAATAGATCCGGTAACTGGTGTTTATAGACTGAAGGCTAAGGAAGAACTTAATATCGAGCCTGAAGGCCCCATGTATGAAAATCACTCAGATGCCAATCCTAAGCCAGATAGCTGGTTAAGCAGGTTTGGTTTTTCCGGCCAATCGCAGGAAAGAAAGAGTGATGACCAAAATAGCTAATCCATAGAAACAAATCACTTTAGCTGAACTATTCCGAGTATTTTTTTCTAAGCGTGTTTCTTGCTCGCTATGCTCAATCCATAACCAAAACGTACAGCAGTCGAAGTCAACTCAGGACGGAGGATCTGTACATTGATTGTTGCTTTTGGATCTTCTTCAAAAATACTATTGACAAAACTTTTGTCTTGATTGAAGGTCTGATCTTCTACATAAAAGGACCCCACATACAGGCCGCGATAGACATAAACAAAACAATGTCCTAAACGATTTGTCAGTCCTATTGTAATACAGGCTGTGTATTTCTTATTATCAAGCCATTCTAAAGTATAATCATAGTACGCTCGAGGTTGAGAAGTTTCTTCCTGCTTTGCCGGAGATCCAACAAACAATGCTGAGGAAGCTAGCACAAGGCTCTCTGGTAAGTCGTACAACATTACTTTGGTATCAGCCTGCTCTAAATTAGCTAGTGCGAATTGTAATGCCTCTTCTTGAGCTGGACATTCTGGCATAGTCTTGCTGCTGTAAATACAGCCAACGCATCGCCCGCGATAAAGTAACATAGCAAAACGGGACAGTGCACATTCAGAAGATGCCTTTAAAACACCACTGCGCATGCCTCCTTCTAGATCTGTAATCAACCATTCAAGATCATGCTCAGCAATAGTAAACGTATCCACATCAGCAGGATTCAAGGGAGGCAGAATTAAATCGGTTGCCCGACGAAGGGTAACACGCTGGGGGTTTACCTGCTTAGCCCAAACCCTGAAGGCTGCTTCTTCTTCGCTCAATGATATTTGTTCGACTTCTGTCGTTGAATCGGATCCCAATTGATCAAGCTCATCTTCCCAATGCACATATTGAAAGGATCGATTTTCTGTACTAATGTTAGAAAATCTCGGTGTAAGCAGAATGCGATTATTGGTAATACACACAAACTGAGCTAATACCTCATCACCTATTTTTAGGGTTTCTTCTGTAGGTAAAAAGCCGGGATAATTTTCTTTCGAGACGCTAACCGCATATCCATCAGGTTCTTGCCTTTCAATTCGGCAGACCACATTCTGACCGGCTTTGAAATCTGGCATATTCCAAGGGTTTAAGGGTTTAGTCATCGAAATACCTGTGTGACCATCTTTTTCTTGTTATTTATTTTTGCAGCGAGGACATAACGCAAATATCTTAAATTGAGCATCTATGACTTGAAAATTGTTCTTGGCGGCAATTTCTTGGCCTATCGTTTCGAGAAAGTGATCTTCAAACTCCAGTGTCATATTACAATCCGTGCAAATAATGTGTTGGTGGGGTAATGTATCTTGCTTTAATTCATAATGTTTATGACCTTCGGCAAAATCAAGTTCTCGCAATAATCCAAGTGCTGACAGTAGTTTAAGCGTTCTATATGTTGTAGCTAAACTTACACTATAACCTTTGTTGACGAGCTTACTATGTAATTCTTCCACAGAAAGGTGATTTCCATGTGGTTCTTCCTTGAAAATTTGTAAAATTATCTCTCTCTGGGCTGTAATACGATGCCCGCGTTTTCGCAAATTGTCCAGTATTGGATCGTAAGAAGATATGGGAGACATAAATAATCAGTTTAACCGTAATTATGTGGGGATTGCACTTAGTTTAAGACATGACTGCAAAAAATGGCCGGTATAGGAGTTGCGGTTCTTAGCCAATTGTTCGGGCGTACCTTGGGCAACAATATAACCACCACCATCCCCCCCTTCTGGTCCAAGATCTACAATCCAATCAGCTTGCTTAATCACATCTAAATTATGCTCGATAACAAGCACTGTGTTGCCAGAATCAACTAGTTTATTAAGTACTTGCAAAAGTTTGTCTATGTCTGCAAACGATAAGCCAGTAGTTGGTTCGTCAAGAATGTATATTGTTTTGCCAGTAGCGCGTTTTGATAATTGCTCAGCTAATTTCACCCTTTGTGCCTCTCCGCCGGATAGGGTTGTAGCTGGCTGTCCTAGCTTAATATAATCAAGCCCCACCTCTTTTAAGGTGGCTAATTTCACTTGGGCCTTAGGCACATTAGCAAAAAACTCCAGTCCCTCTTCAACGGTCATCTCTAAAACATCAGCAATAGATTTCCCCTTAAATTTAACTTCAAGAGTTTCTCTGTTGTATCGGGCTCCTTTGCATACTTCGCAATGGACAAAGACCGAAGGCAAGAAGTTCATCTCAATTTCATTCATTCCTTCGCCACTGCAAGCCTCACAGCGCCCACCTTTGACATTGAAAGAAAAACGACCTGGTAAGTAGCCGCGCGCCTGCGCTTCACGAGTGGTGGCATACACGTCTCTTATCACATCAAATAATCCTGTATAGGTGGCTGGATTTGACCGTGGTGTTCTGCCAATGGGGGACTGATCAATGTCGATGACCTTGTCTATATTCTCCACGCCATCTACTTTTATCAACCCTTGTGGTCTTGGGACATTGCCATATAAGTCATGACGTAGATATTGATATAGGAGATCATTTACCAGGGTGGATTTTCCAGATCCACTCACCCCAGTAATGGCGATAAACTTATTCAAATCGAAATCTATATCAATATCTTTTAAATTATTGAGTGTGGCGCCTATAAGTTTTATTTTCAATCCGTTCCCGCTCCGGCGCTTCTCAGGTGTAGGAATTATCTTACGCTTTGATAAATATGCTCCCGTTGAAGACTGCAGACAATTAGCAATATCTTCTAAGGAACCCTGAGCAACAATATGACCCCCATGCAAGCCGGCTCCAGGACCTATATCAATCAACCAATCGGCTTGTCGTATAGTCTCCTCATCGTGTTCTACGACAAGCAGAGTATTTCCTAAGTCACGCAGCTGCTTTAGGGTGGAAACTAGACGATTATTATCGCGCTGGTGTAGTCCAACAGAGGGCTCATCTAATACATACAACACTCCTGAAAGACCTGAGCCTATTTGGGTAGCCAGTCTAATGCGTTGAGCTTCACCACCTGATAATGTACTGGCTTTGCGATCTAAGGTGAGATACGTTAATCCAACATCGCTTAGAAATTTCAATCTGGCAGAAATCTCAATCAGTATTTGATGGGCAATTGTATTTTGTCTTGTTGAAAATTTGCTCGTGAGGCAGCCAAAGAAGTCTTGCGCTTTTACGACTGATAATGCGCACAACTGAGCGATCGATAGCCCTGCTATTTTTACTGCCAGGCTTTGCGCTTTGAGACGGCTTCCCTGGCAGTCTTCACAAATCATCTCAGTCATATAATTTTCTAAATCTTGTTTGACCCTATCTGATTGTGTTTCTTCATAGCGTCTTCTCAAATTGGGAACTACACCTTCAAAGGGTTTGCGATAACGGGTAAATTCGCCACTATCATAGGCTTCATAAACGAGGTTTACTCGCTCGTCACCTGAGCCATAGAGTATTATGTCTTTCTGGGCTTTGCTAAGTTTTGCAAAAGGTGTGTCAAGTCCGAACTTATAATGCTTGGCTAAAGAGCTAAGAATTTGATTGTAATATGGATTTCCTGTTTTGGCCCAGGGGTAAATTGCACCTTTATCTAGACTCTTTCGCGGGTCAGGTACTACTAATTGAGCATCTACTTCAAAAGTAGACCCAAGACCGTGACAGGCTGGACAGGCACCATAAGGGCTATTAAAACTAAAGATGCGTGGAGTAATTTCAGCAAAACTAATATTGCAGTATGCGCAGGCATATTGTTCTGAAAACAGCATTTGTTTCTCTTTTGCCTGAAATCCAGTCGGTTCGTTATTGCCTGTATCCGGCAAAAGTATCTCTACAAGTACACTGGAATGTCCCCATTTAAGCCCAAGAGCCAGGCTATCGGCAAGTCTTGCTTGGATACTAGATTTGACTACGAGACGATCGATAACAATCTCGATTGTATGCTTTTTATTTTTATCTAGCGTTATTTCTTCATCTAAAGCTAGTATTTCACCATCGATTTTTACTCTGGCAAAACCTTGTTGGCGCAAATCTTGCAAAAGCGCCTGATACTCACCTTTGCGACCGCTAATTAAGGGTGCCAATATCTGTATTTTGCTGTTAGTGGGCAAATTGAGGACTTGATCTACGATTTGATCTACAGTTTGAGGGTTAATCAAGCGATTGCATTGTGGGCAATGCGGTGTGCCGACTCGAGCGTATAATAGTCTTAAATGATCATATATTTCGGTGACTGTACCTACTGTTGAACGCGGATTGTGACTGGTTGATTTTTGATCAATTGAAATAGCTGGACTTAAACCCTCAATGCTATCAACATCCGGCTTATCAAGCTGTCCTAAAAATTGACGAGCATATGCGGAGAGTGATTCTATGTAGCGTCTTTGCCCTTCGGCAAATATCGTATCAAATGCTAGAGAAGATTTCCCAGAGCCACTTACGCCTGTAATGACAATAAATTTATTGCGGGGAATTTCTAAACTAATGTTTTTTAGATTATGTTGACGTGCTCCCCGTACAATAATCTCATCCGTGTTTTGCATGCTTTTAATGCCCAGTTTCCTGCTAGTAAATATCGATCTCTGTAGTTTGCCTTACAATCATAGCTTTTTCTATTCCTTAGGCTTCCTACAAGAAGAAGAATAAAGAAAGACTGTTCATTTCTTATCTTCGTTAATATCGCTTTGAATTATAGGATGAAAAGCCAAAGACGCTAAATGGCTGTAATTACCTTTAATAATTAAGAAGCCAAAGTGCGAAAATAGCCATTTTTGCTTAAATGAGCCAAGGGCGCTACCAGACAGCTAGGAATGCTAATTAAAGTTGATACACTACAACCCTACCAATTTCTTGTTAAAGGCAGGCTGGCTGTGGGAATAACTCCTCTAGGCAAGGTTGGTTTGGGCTATGGCGTTTGGAAACAAGTCCTATGTCTCAGGGTAATAAAAAAGAGTCAAAAGCAAGGCTGGAGGCGCTACCTACCGGTTCATCAAGTCATGTCGATCAAAATATAAAAGCAGATTATCTGCTAAAAATGGCTGATGGAGAACGTACTGGCACCACTACCGAGCAAAATCACATTGTGCAAAAGCAGGACTCAAATCAAGTCAAACCACCGCTTGAGAGTTTTGATCTTATTCGCGATCCACATAAATCAATGTTGCGCTTGATAGATTCAATGTTTGATTATTTGCAAGCCTATGCTTACGAGGAAAATAAAACCAATGATGATGCCAGATTGCAAATGCATTGCCAAAGGCCTATTCTAGAAAAACAAGGTGCTAAATCATGGTTGAATGCCGCTGCAGAATTACCAGGATTCTCAGGTAAAATTTACACGTATGACTGGTCACTTATTCTCAAGGGTAATGATGAACTAATTAAGTGTTATGTAATTCCATCAGATAGAGTAATTAGTTTTAATAATGAGCCGGAGATCTATACGCCATACCTGACAATCAACTTTTTCAAAAAGGGTAGCAATTATGGTTGGCAAATTGATGGTGAGCGGATTACGCAGGCAGAGCTAGAAGATCTGGCCAAGAAAATGATTGAGAAATTATTGAAAAGTATTAAGAATCAGCAGTGGAATGAAAGTATTTTTTGTTTGCAGTCGATAGGAAAGGGCAGCAAGCAGACTAAAGATTCGCCAGCAAAAAAGAACCTGCGGGAAACCACGCATGATCCTGAGCAAATTCTTACTGACTTAATGAAAGCAGCACGGGATGCGGCACCCAAGCCCGATGAGTTTAAAATATCTACCCATGTCAAGGCGGAAGCAACGGTGAGTGGAAACACTGATATTATCTACACTTGTCAAAGCTTTGAAGAGACACTGAAAGTCTTGCTGGGTTTAGTGGATAAAAAACTTGAGCAGCTTGTGGAAATCGGAGGCGAGGCTCTTAATAAGCACGATTTTAAAGGTGCCCAAACTATACTTGATCTAACAAATCAACTTACTGATTTCAAAAACCAAGCTAGCGCAGTTCTGACAAATCTTAAAGAGAAGTAAATAACAAGAGCGTATATTATACGCTCTTGGAGCCAGCAGCGCTTATAAAGAATTGGGACGAACTATAGCGTAGCGAACGGCGCCGGTGAGGCGGCGGTAGGCAGAGCGTCGATACGCGCGTTAAGGCGAGGGACGAAGCCGAGGCAGCGCATATGTAAGAATAGGAACGAATTTCAGCGAGCCAAGGGCGGCGTGGAGCCGTCCGCCGGGCGAGTGTGGATACGCGCGTTAAGGCGAGGGACGAAGCCGAGGCAGCGCTTATGTAAGAATAGGAACGAATTTCAGCGAGCCAAGGTAAGTGGCAACGGCATATAAGTTATGCCGTTTAAGCCCAGGCAGCACTTATATTAAGGAGACACGGCATTGACCAATATTTGTAATATGCCTAGAACAAAGCCGATGATACCGCCAAAAATTTCTAGCCATAAAAGTTCCTGCTTGCAGATGCGTTTCACGACTTCTTCAATCTGTCGAGCTGAAAACAAATCAATTTTTTGAGCAATGAGAGAATACATTCCTAGAGCAGGAATCGCTTTTTCTAGCAGCATTCCCAGTTCCCTATTTAAATATAGATAAGCAAAATGTGCAAGGTCTTGTTTTATACGGTTAATCCAGACAGGCGGTACAGAAGCTGGGTTGAAATGAATAATAGCTGCTCTTACCGAAGCCATTGCTTCCTTTTCAATTTTGCTTACGGCTTGCAATAAGTCATTGCGGTAAGTCAACAAAAATGATTCAACAAAAATCACCAGATTTTCTTTGCAGCGAGAAATAGTTTGCAGTGGTAAAGAACCTAAGTCAAAATTGGTTATCTGGTTGGTAATTTGCTCATGAAGCCTGAACCGCTTGATAAGATCACCGATCACCCGTTGTGATTCGTCGACTTCCTTCTCTAAAAAATTTCTACATTCATAACAAATTCGTTTCACACCTATTATTCTAGCCAGGATTTTATAGGTAGTACCAGCATGTGTTTGAATAGAATCGTCCAGAGCACCAATATTTTGGGGGCTCAATAAAGTCAAAAGCGCATTGCGTACTTTAGTGGGTGTCAACAGAGTATCCATCACAAAGGCTGATATTACTTGAGCTTGATCAGTAGTTATTTTCGCCGAAAGTATTAGTTCATCAAATATTTTTCTGACCATGGCAGCTAGTCGACGATCTTTGCCCGCCTCAATGCTATCAATGGTAGAGTCGAGCAAATGATGCAACAGTGTGGGGCTTAACTCAGCTAGATCGGAAGCTAATCGATGCAGCTTTGTGATGTCACGGAATTCAGTTAAAACAGATTCAATAAAGAGGTCTACTGAAAGGTAAATATTGCCTTCTGTAACCAATGTTTCAACTTTTGCTCTGATATCAGCTGTCGTGAGCAAAGTATCAGTTACTGTACTTGCCACTGCCTGGGCAAGCTTTGAGCGCCGTTTTGGAAAAATCCCCGGGGTAAGTGGAAGTTGAATACGGGTACCTGGAATAAACTTGGCTTCGTAAGGATGGAATAAGCACCACACAGCCATCCAGGTTGCGGCAAAACCATGCGCGCCAAAAAGTACAGGCGGTACAAGGACTTTCCAAAAAATAGAATTGGGACTGGCAAAGAGAGAATCAAAATGCCATTGAATAGTAATCCAGGGCATAACCTAATATATCCACCACGATAGTGTTGAACAACTTTACTAAAATAACTGTCTCAAAAAATAGTAAATACAAAAGCTCCAAGCTTTAGAAATTCTTATCTTACTCGAAAACTTTTCATGACAACTACGATAAAGTAGCAGCCAAGGTAATGGCAACCATTTTGAACATGCTTTTCAACCTTATATAGTTTTGAAAAGGTTAACAACATAGGGGGTTAATCGACTTGCAAATAACAAGCATTCCTTTTACGATTACCTACTGAACAAAACTTGGCCTTGGTAGCAATTATAAAGCACCGAATTTTGTTCAGGTATATATTGGATATCGCTTGTTGATTAGGTGCCTGGTTTACCTGCAATAGCAATATGGTTATTCAATACCCTATTATTGATTTTGGGCATCGGTGATTTGAAGTAACATTGTCGAAAAGAGGTAATTTTAGTCGTGCTTGAACCTGTAGAGAGAAGCAACATGGAAAAAAGTACTAAAGTGCATAATTTGCCGCAAAATTTTGACTGCCGAGCAAATATTAAAGTAATTGGTGTTGGAGGAGCCGGCTCTAACGCTGTTAATAGAATGATTGCAGCTGGATTAAACGGAGTTGAGTTCTGGTCGTGTAATACGGATGCTCAGGCTCTAGAAATGTCGGCGGCGGCAAATCGTTTACAAATTGGCAATAAACTGACCAAAGGATTAGGAGCCGGCGGTAACCCGACTATCGGTCAAAAAGCTGCTGAGGAAAGCAGAGAAGAAATTGCTGGTGCTTTGGAAGGTGCTGATATGGTATTTATCGCTGCCGGTATGGGTGGTGGCACTGGCACAGGGGCTGGCCCAATTGTGGCTGAAATTGCCAGAGAAAATGGTGCCTTAACTGTGGGTGTTATTTCGAAGCCTTTTGTCTTTGAGGGAAAGCGACGCAGCAACCAGGCTGAAGTTGGGATTAGCGAGATTCGCTCTCGCGTTGACACTTTGATTATTATTCCTAACCAGAAGCTTTTGGAAGTAGTCGATCATAGGGCTTCCATGCAAGATGCTTTTATTGAAGCTGACAAAGTGTTAATGCAGGGTGTACAGGGTATTTCTGACATTATTACCGTGCCTGGATTAATCAATGTCGATTTTGCTGATGTGAAGGCCGTTATGGATACAGCTGGTTCTGCCCTTATGGGTGTGGGGCGGGCAACAGGTGAAGGGCGTGCCCAAGAAGCAGCTCGCAATGCGATTAGCAGCCCTCTGTTAGAGACAACCATAGATGGTGCTTCTGGTGTTATTTTTAGTGTTACTGGCGGACCGGATTTGACCTTGCATGAAGTGCAAGAGGCAGCTAATGTTATATATTCAGCAGTCTCTGAAGAAGCCAATATCATATTTGGTGCTGTAATTGATGATCGCTTGCATGGTGAAGTTTTGATTACCGTTATCGCCACAGGCGTAGAATTCAGTAACCTTCCGCAAAGCAAATTCCGTTCAGGCGCTTCTATAGGCGGCTTGGCTGGACGTGCTCCTCACGAGCCTCAAAAGCCTACTAATGAATTTAAAAAGATTGCCAGTGATATTTTAGATATTCCTGAATTTTTAAAAGCTAGACAGCCTCGGTAATTTTTAGATATCATGCCCCTATTTGCTTCGGTGCTATCAAAAGGTATGATGAAAAAGTCTGCTTTTCTGGAAAAAATAAGCCTTTTTGGATTGGTTCTTTTAACATGCTTTTTTGACTTACCGACATGGGCAAGTCCTAGTGGGACAGATTCGTCGAATAATACTGCTGCCTCGACAAGCGAAAAGATAGTCGTTTTCCATAGACTGGACTTTCGCATCGAAGGAAAAAGCTGCGCTGCTTGCCTTCTATCAATACAAAGGAAACTAAATGGCTTGCCTGGTGTCAAGGAAGCAATAGTAATGCTCAAGTCTCCTTATGGTGTCAGTGTTATTTATAAGCCTAGTCAAATAGAGCCTGAAGAGATCATGGCTGTTATCAAAGATAAAGAGCCTAATATCAAAATATTAGAAGTGAGCGACGCTGTAGTTAGCTCTGTAACAGCACCTCTAATACCGCCATTCGTTCCTTTTAGTGACAGTGCGAAAGAGACCAAATAAAGGCTTATTGCACCCGCACAAAAGAACCTTCTATGGCGACGTCCCCGTCCCGCTAAGTGGGTTTTCAATCCATTAACTGGGAGCAGCGAGTGGCGCTGAGATTTGGTTTGGCACATTTAATAAGGCTTCAGACGCTGTGGCGGACATGTCCTGGGTTGCTGGTCCACCTAAGGGTACTGGGATAGGTAGCTTGACTGTGACTGTCGTGCTGACCGTAATCGTGCCTGGCCAAGTGGTAGTATTCCAATTCCAGTAGCTCATTGTTGCTCGAGTAACCAATCCATTACTACCTGTATAACCAGTGCCATTAATATAATTAGTTGCTGTTGTTTTTCCGCCTATAATGCCACCACTGTCATTTTCTTGCGAGCATTGTGAAGCGGCTCTGGCTGCGCATTTAGCTATATCATCATTGATTGTCTGGGCTACCACTAAAGAAACTATGTCCATTAATAGTAAAAAGACTGGTACGAGCACAAAAAGTCCTACCACAGTCTCTACTATTGCCGTACCACCGTAGCGATATGATTTTGTCCGTTTATTAGAAAACATGTGCTTGTTTACCATATTGTCCTATGGTCCTTGCTCTTCTTGCTGAATGGTACTGGTATAGGTGAAGGTAATAGGTTGGCCCAAGCCAGGTATTTTGCAAAATCCAGGCACGTTAGTAAGAAAAGGCATAGGAAATAATGGCTTAATGCTGACGAAAGTTTGCACCGTTGAAGTGCCAACTAAATTTGGATTAGTGGCCAATGGATACTGGGCTACTTGAGGGGAAGCTGACTCCGTAACACCCATAAGTCCTTTCCAATTTAGGGTTTCTGGCAAGTCAGTTACCGGTTTAAAAGTACTTTGAGGCGATGAGTCCAGAGGTACACGAGCAGCTACTTCACGCAATTCAATGTTATTTAAATACCAGCCAGCGCCAAAGGCGCAAACTAGGTAGAGTAGATTTAGCACTGGATAAAAGAATACAAAAAATAAGACGATCAAAGCCGCGGGAAGCTCTGCTATTTGGGAGCCATTTGCGCGTTTCAACTGGCCAAAAACAGATCCTTTAATGTGTCTCTTTCTGGAATCACTCATATCTTCCTCTTATCGGCTATTGTTCTTTTGTCTCTATGCCTAGTTATTACTTCAGCTCTTGGACAGCCGGCGAAACTAAGCTATTTGATTGTAAACTAGTAAAATTATTGATAAATCAGAATTATTTACTATTTTAGTAACCAGCTGAAATTAATGTTAAAAAAACAGGCAAATAAATCATAAGCAATTGTGCCTCAAAACCGGCTAGAAATCAAGAGGGAATTGTAATTTTAGCCCCAAAATTTAAGGATATAGCAAAAAATGGTTCTGAAAAGTAAGTAAGTAGCGGCAAATAGGACAAAAATTAGCTGAGAAATAGGCAAACATGAGCAGATTATTGTCTAAATGCTTGATTCGATATATTGCCTTATATTTAACCGGTGCCTGCGTTTATCTAAATTGTAGGGGGGTTTTAGCTGCCGATCCAATTGATTCATTGTCCCGCATAGAGCAGGAATTTGCTAATAAGAAGCTATCTAAAGACTCCTTGGCTGCATTAGTTGAAATAGTCGATAAATATCCAACCAATAGCCATGCCCATATTGTGCTTGGTAATTGTTGTGACTCTTTTGGCTTGCCAGAACAAGCAATGGAACAGTATAAATTGGCTTTTAAATATGGACCAAATGAGGTTGAGTCCTTTCTGGAACTAGTGAAAGCATTAGTTAGAACTGGACAGCTTACGGCGGCTAGCAGTTTGCTAATGCAAGCCATGCAGCGCTTTCCCGCCGACCCACAAGTTTTATTTTGGACAGGCAACGCGTTATATAAAGAGCAGCGATATGATGAGGCCAAGGCTTTATACCAAGAAGCCTGGGCCAAAAGCCATAAGCCCATTGTGGGACTTTATTCTGCTTTGGGTAGCCTTGATCTGCGGGAAGGACGATATGGCAACGCGTTGCGCTTAGCTATGGCTGATTTGTCCCATGATAAAAACTTACCACAAGCAAATGAGGTGGCTGGACTAGCCTTAGAGCGAATGAGTAGATACGAAAAGGCGCTGCCATATCTGACCATTGCCTTCAAATATAATCCTGAAAATTACTCGTTAGCATATAGCTTTGCTCGCTCACTAATGTGGTGCGCTAAATACAATCAAGCGTTTATGCCTGCTTTGTTTGCTTTGTCTAATGCCCCGCACTATGAGGGCCGCAGCTTAGTAATCAATACTATGAAGACTATCACTCCCCATTTATCGAAGGGCGAAGTTCAGGCGGATATTAGTCAAGCCAGCCAATCTCGTTATTTATGGCAAAATCCGTTAGTCCACCAGGAGTTAATGCGAATATGTATTGATAAGGGTCTATTGGACTTGGCTCTAGTAGAGGGTTCTATAGCAGTCCGACTGAATCCACAATCCGCTAATGCTAGATATAAATTGGCTTTGATGTTAGAAAATTACAAACACGATTACCCGGCTGCGCTCCAGTATTTAAGAGAGGCTCAAGTATTGGACCCATATGATCATGATATAAAGCAATGTCTGATGCGTTTAGAGGATAGGCTGACAATCAATAAAGCTGATTGGGCCTGGCAACTCAAAGATTGGTTAAATAAATGTTTTGGCTTACGATTGCGTACTTAGTGAACGAGAAAATAAACCAATAACAAAGCGACTATATTGAGAATTTTGATCATTGGATTGATAGCTGGTCCGGCTGTATCTTTATAAGGATCGCCTACTGTGTCACCAGTAACAGCAGCTTTGTGCGCTGGTGAACCTTTACCACCGTAATGTCCTTCTTCAATATATTTTTTAGCATTATCCCAAGCGCCACCACCTGATGTCATGGAAATAGCGACAAAAATACCAGTTACGATACTACCAACAAGCACACCGCCAAGTAGTTTTGCTGCGGCAAATTGGCCAGGCAGCGCATGGTTGAGCCAAGTAAATCCAATTATGGCAATAAGAACAGGTGTCAGCACCGGTAACAATGCCGGTATAATCATCTGTTTTAATGCCGTCTGAGTGACGATATCCACGCAAGCTGCATAGTCGGGTTTACCGGTACCATCCATGATACCAGGTATAGTCTTAAATTGACGCCTTACCTCTTCGACTACTAAACCTCCTGCGTACCCAACTGATTCCATGGCTAGGGCACCAAATAGGTAAGGTAGTATGCCGCCAATAAATAAACCAGCTAAGACAAACGGGCTGGATAAATCGAAACTGATCAGCTGTCCATTGGCCAAATTTACTTGCAATTCCTGTGTGTAAGAACTAAACAAAACAATAGCAGCTAAACCTGCTGAACCAATAGCATAACCTTTCGTCACCGCTTTAGTAGTATTACCAACGGCATCAAGAGGATCGGTAATAGCTCGCACTTCCGCTGGTAATTCAGCCATTTCAGCGATACCACCAGCGTTATCAGTTATTGGTCCGTAAGCATCAATTGCTACAATCATACCGGCCATACTTAACATAGCTACAGCAGCTAAGGCTACGCCAAATATGTTTGCCAGAGCATAAGAAGTGACAATGCCAACTACTATTACAATAACGGGCCAACTGGTGCTTTTCATAGAAACAGCTAACCCAGCGATAATGTTTGTGGCGTGTCCTGTTTGCGAAGCAGCGGCAATGCTGCGGACAGGAGCATAGCTGGTGGAAGTAAAATATTCAGTGATCCATACTATAAGACCGGTTACAGCAAGACCAACTAGAGAAGCGAGCCAAAAACGGATTGGACTAATAGACTCGCCATTGATGGCCAAATTTTGCATTGAAGCGTCAGTAATAAAATAAAATGCTACCGCTGCCAGCAATCCAGTGACTAATAAGCCCCTATAGAGAGCAGCCATAATATTTTTATCCTTGCCTAGCCGAACAAAGAAAGTACCGACAATAGAGGTAAGGATGGAAGCAGCGCACAATACTAACGGATAAAGAAGAACGTCGGTACGTCCATTAGTAATTTGATCTTTAAAAGTCTCATTAGCTAGAAGCATCGCGGCAATAGCGGTCACGGCGTATGTTTCAAAAAGATCCGCTGCCATGCCAGCACAATCACCAACATTGTCTCCCACATTGTCAGCAATAACAGCTGGGTTGCGGGGATCGTCTTCGGGAATTCCTGCTTCTACTTTGCCGACAAGATCGGCCCCAACATCTGCTGCCTTTGTATATATGCCCCCTCCCAATCGTGCAAAAATCGAAATTAAACTGGCACCAAAACCTAGACCTACTAGGGCTGTAATATCTTTCGTCAGCGAATAAAAAGAAGCGACGCCTAATAAAGCTAGTCCAACTACTAAAAGACCTGTCACAGAACCACCTTTAAAGGCGACGCTAAGTGCTTCTGAGAGTCCCTTTGTCGCCGCTTGCGTGGTCCGTACATTACTTCTCACTGAGACATACATACCAATGAAACCAGCAAGCGAACTCAATATAGCCCCGGTTAGAAATCCAAATGCTGTCACTGGCCCAAGAAAAATCCAAATAATGATAAAAAGCGCTATACCAACAAAGGCAATTGTCAAATATTGCCGGTTCATATATGCTGCTGCCCCTTCTTGTATGGCAGCGGCGATGCTTTGCATACGTGCATTGCCAGAATCTAGCTTTAAGATGCTAAAACCAACAAAGAGCCCGTATATAAGAGCCAAAAGCCCAGAAATAAAAACAAAGATCAGTCCATAATGGGCCATTTAGTATTCCTCAAAGTTCACTGTCGAAATTCTGTAATTCCTCTTTGCCTGTGCTTTATTATATGAGTAGGCATTATACACAATGCTTATCTTTGTATGTTTAGGAATACAAGGTTTTTCGCCTCGAATATGGTGGCAATACGTTATTAAGTTATAAAGAAAATACCGGGCACCTCTATTTTGAAATATATGACTAAATCAAGGCAAGACGAAGAGTTTGACAAGTTTGTTTATAAGTTCAAGAAATATCGACGTCTTGGTATTTTTGACTCTGGTGTAGGCGGGCTATCTATACTTAAATATCTAAATGAATATTTAGATGACAAGCAACTGGCCGCAAATTTTTTGCAAAACAATAAAGAGATTATTTATATAGCGGACAACGGACGTTTTCCTTACGGTACCAAGTCTAACAACGAGATACTTACATATACAGAGCAAATTATTCGTTGGCTTGAACAAAGAGAAGTCGACCTCATTATTTTTGGTTGTAATACGGCAAGTGCAATTGCAAGTAAGCAGGTAAGCAAGATGACTGCTTTACCAGTCTTAGATTTGATTGAGCCGGTGGCGAGATATGTAAGTCGATTAGGATTGAAGGCAGGTATATTGGCTACACAAGCAACTATACAAAGCCATGCTTTCTCCGTAGCAATTAAAAGATACGCGCCACTTTTAGAAGTACAAGAAATAGCATCAGCACAACTTGTAAATATAGTTGAAAATGGGGATATTGCTAGCAAAGAGACAGAAAATCTTATCTCTGGTTATATCGATCAATTTTTGTCAAATGATACTCAAATCATTGTTCTTGCTTGTACACATTTCTCATTTTTGCAGAATTCTATTGTGCGATTAGTCAATGGGCGTATGCAGATTTTTGACCCAGCCCAATTGATCGCTCAGATGCTGACTGCGCCCCATCAAGATGATGATCATTTAACGAGAAAGTCAATATCTTCAACTTGTGTTACTAAGACAACATTTTTTGTTACCGGCAATGTTGAAACTTTTGCTAATACTGCCTCTAAGTGTTTAGGATATTCTTTGAAAAATGTAAATCCTCTTTTGCTGGGGGATTTGGAATCCTTGTCTCACCGGTGATATTTATTTATAAGTTATTCATGACCCCTGAAGAAATGAGACAGCTGACAATAAGTGGTGCTACAAGCAGCATTGATATGGGACAAAAAAACGGCAAATCAGAGTTGCAAACTTTGTCACCAATAGATATCTTGGAATTTTCTACCCTGGACGAAGTAGAAAAAGAAGCTCGTGTTTGTGTTCGTTGTAATTTATGTCGCAGTCGTACTCAAGTAGTATTTGCCGATGGTAATCCGCATGCGAAGTTGATGATTATTGGCGAAGGTCCTGGACAAAGAGAAGATGAGACTGGAGTGCCGTTTGTTGGCAAAGCCGGGCAATTATTAGACAAAATTTTAGCTTCTGTGCAAATAGATCGCCAAAGAGACACATATATTTGCAATATTGTCAAGTGTCGCCCCCCTCAAAATCGGGTGCCAACAAAAGAAGAAGCAGCCTTATGCAAACAATTTTTAATGGCACAGATAGCCTTTGTTAAGCCTGCCTTGATTTTGCTCGCCGGTTCAACAGCAGTGCAGTATACTTTACAACTGAATGAAGCAATAAGTAGAATTCGCGGCCGCTGGTTTGATTATTGTGGTGCGAAGGCTATGCCAATTTTTCATCCTTCCTATTTATTGCGAAATGATTCTAAGCAACCTGGTAGTCCCAAATGGTTTATGTGGCAAGATATAAAGTTGGTCAAGCAAAGACTTATGACTCTTTGAGAGACTACTAAAATCGGAGCTAAACGAGGATATATGGGCAAAAAAGCGGAAGCATTTTACACAGACTCACTGCAACATCAGCTAGTGGAAGCAATCAATAATGATTTTGGTCGAGCTGTGTCTAAATTGCCTAATCAAGGTTACGGTGAGGTAAGGGACGAAGTTTTTGTTTACTTTTCAGCCTTGGCAATGCAGCAAGTGAATGCAATTTCTGAAAAATATGGTGTCGTAGACCCAGATTTATTGCATGAAATCTATCAATTGATGCGTACTAACCTAATTCAAGGATTTCGCGTAGGACAAAGCATGAGGGGACATTGGTCCCCGAGCTAAGTCATGCGTGCAAACTAAGTCGCGAATACAGGCGGTCTAATGACCTGAACTGTCCAAGTGTATACTGACGGAATTGCTTTTCGCTGGGGAATGTATCAGTTGGCCCAATGTCTTCAAAGGATTGCTCATAGTGAAATAGTTTTGCACAATGACTATGCCACCAAATACGATGGCGGCAATCAGAGCGTAATTTAGGGCCCGCTGTATCTTATCTAGAGACATCAGTCTTTGTTGTCTAAGGTTCTGAATGTTATTTCTATTCGCCTCGGGAATTATACCGACTTCATCAGAGGGGCAATGAGTGGAAGCAATACCGGTGCGAGTCAAAGGTAACTTGTTTGTCCAGGTAAGCGTTGCAAGCTTTCGTTGACAATTTAGACAAAACTGAATTCCAGTTGGTACAGGTGTTTGGCAGTACGGACACTGTATTACTTGTCTGCTCAACTCAGCAGGAATCTCTGCTTCTAGCGGAGTTTTGTTGCAGGAGTTCTTCATTCGTTTGAACAATTTGGTAATTATATTATCTTTGAGAGCATTCCTGCCGTTCGGTGGTTCTTTATAAACTGCATTTGTTTGTTTTGTCTCATTGTTCGTTATCGGGTTTAGATAAGCCGCTTCTATTTCGGCTTGGCAGGAGAGAAATTGTCTTCCACTTTGCATTTGTGATTCCAAAGAATCTGTGCGTGTTAGGGTCTGCGATAAGTCTCTTGTGGGAACTTCATCGCGTTGATTAATTTGTTGCGCATGGACAAAAACTTGTTCTGCAGCCACAGAGCGGTGTTTAATTGCTTTCCATTTAGCAATATCACGAACCAATGCTTCATCTAGCTGTGCCCCAAAGTCACTTATTGTGCTATAGCGATTTTCTGGTTCTTTGGCCATCGCATGATTGAATACGCGTGTTACTTCGGTACATATTTGTAAGCCCGATAATTCAGGGTTGCTGAGTTTTAAAGGAATAGGTGTTTCTCGTACATGGCTATCCATCATGGCAATACCGGACTTTGCTTCGTAAGGTAATTTACCTGACAATGCCTCGTAAAGAACAATGGCTAGAGAATAAATATCGGTGCGATTATCAATTGGTACGTTAGCGAAGCATTGTTCGGGGCTCATGTAGTAAGGACTGCCGATAAACTTCTTTTTCTTGTTGCCAGAAGTGGCCATTTCTTTGTCTTGCATATGCAGCGTAGCCATGCCAAAGTCGACTAGGGTTACCTTATCCTGGCTTTGATTGACTTTAGTCAACATAATATTTTCAGGTTTCAAATCTTGGTGCACGATTCCTTCTGAATGAGCATAAGCTAGTCCATCCACTACTTGTGCAAGTATGGTTCTCATTTCTTCCATTGATAGCGGTCCATTATTTTCTATCTGTTTTTTTAAACTAGGACCTTCGATATAATCCATAACCAAAAAGGGTTGGTTGTTTGGGCCGATGCCAAAATCGAAGAGCGTAATTATGTTGTGATGTTTGAGCTGAGCAATGGTCTTAGCTTCTTCATAAAATCTTTTAAGGGCGTCTGGTCGTGCCACCATATGTGAATGCATCATTTTTATGGCCATCGAACGATCCATCTTTAGGTGATGTCCTTTGTAAACAACACCTGTACCGCCGCTGCCAATTACTGAAATAATTTGGTATCGATCTGCTAAACAAGTACCAATCAATGGATTGGAATTATTTGGTTGCAAAGCACTTTTATGTTGCGGACACTCGTCAACGGTGTCTTCAAATTCAACCCGACATTGTGTACATGTCTTCAATCGTAATCCGCCGCTTAGCCACACTAACCCATCAATTCCATACCACCATTTCAAGCAAATTAATCATTTTAGAGCTGTGTTGGGGAGACATTAATACTTCACTTGCTCATAGAAATTCAGTGATGACGGAATTTGCCACTGGCTGCCCTTGGATGGTTAATTTTAATTTGCTGTTCTCATATATGAGCAGATTGAGGGTTATTAAATTGTCAATTTGTCTTGCATAGATTTGCTCGAAATCGAAGTCAAAGGTTTGTTTGAATCGATTAAGATCGATGCCTTCTGTCATTCTCAAACCAAGCATTATCGCCTCTTTCATGCTTGTTTGCTTATCGATGAATTCGCATGTTTCATTACTTAGATAGTCGTTTAGATACTGTGTTAAAGAGCGCCAATTTGAGCTGCGATAAGGCTTTATAAAACGATGAGCGGAAACCCCAAAAGCATGATATTCACTTTGTTGCCAGCAACTTATATTATGTTGGCAGTAGTACCCTGGTTTGGCGAAATTGGAGATTTCATACTGATTAAATCCAGCTGTGCTTAAGGTATCAACAAGGTATTCAAACAGTTCAATAAAGCGCTCTTCACTAGGATATACGCTACTATTAGCGGGGTGTATGCGGCTTAATGGTGCACCAGGACTCAGTTCCAACCCATAGGCTGACAGATGTTTAATTTGGGGATATTGACCAGCCAATTTAATGAAACTAATCAGTGTTTGTCGCCAACTCGGCAAATTTTGCATCGGTAGCCCGTACATTAAATCGCAATTGATATTCTCAAAACCACCTTCGACAGCATTTTTGATGGCTAATTCTGTTTGGGCGACAGTATGACCTCTGCCTAAGCTAATTAGCTCACAATCATTAAGAGACTGGACGCCAATGGATAAACGATTAATGCCCAGGTCATGCCAAAGCTTTACCTTTTCTTTGCTCACTGTTTCTGGTGTTGTTTCCAAAGATATTTCATTATCCGAAGATAAATTGATACTAGACAATAAAGTCTGATGGACTTTGATGAAATTTCCCATGTCCAATATACCTGGAGTGCCGCCACCATAAAATATAGTGTTTATAGTTGGCTTGCTGGGCAGCTCTTCTAGTCTCCCCTTAATCTCCTGACCTAATACTTGACAGTATTGGTTTTGCAGCTCTCCAGTACGCGTGGAAGTAACAAAGTCACAGAAATGACATTTGTAAGCACAAAAAGGAATATGTATGTATGCGCCTAATGGCATTACCTGTTTATTCTACAGTAACGGATTTAGCTAGATTTCTTGGTTGATCAACATCCTTACCTAGAGCTTCAGCTGTAAAATAGGCAAACAATTGCAGCGGGATAACAGTAAGGAGCGGGCTGAAAAATTCATCAACAGTAGGTATACGCATAATGGTATCGAATATGCTATCAACCTTTTTGTCTTCTTCCATGGCTATAGCAATCATCTTTGCTTGTCTAGCCTTTGCCTCTAGGGCATTGGATAATGTTTTATCATACACAACACCAGGAACCAATATTGTTATTACGGGCACATTTTCGTCTAGAACAGCAATCGGACCATGTTTAAGCTCTCCAGCAGCATAACCGGAAGCATGAATATAGCTTAACTCTTTGAGCTTTAAAGCTCCTTCCAAGGCTATTGGATAATTAAAACCGCGGCCCATGAAAACAACGTCTCTTGCCGAGCAATATTTTAAAGCGCCTTGCCGAATTTCATCGCTGCAACTAAGGATCTTTTCCTGCCACGTAGGCATTAAATGCAATTGATGCTTAAGCTCAAGGGCCTTTTGGGGCGGCAATAGTCCCTTTTCTTCAGCCAGATAAATTCCTAGCAAGTAGAAACTGGTTAATTGGGCAATAAAAGTTTTGGTGGCAGCAACTGATACTTCGATACCGCATTCGGTGGCAATTAAATCAGTTGTTATATGGGCTAAGTGCGAATCAGGACGATTTGTAATGCCCAGTGTGTAAGCGCCACCCTCTTTAGCTTCTTTAATGGCAGCGAGGGTATCCGCGGTTTCACCAGATTGGCTGACAGCAATAGCTAGAGTACGGTTGTTGACCAGCAGCTTGCGCCCTCTAATTTCAGAGGCTATTTCTACATCTGTTGGAATTTGAGCTAATGATTCAATGATATATTTGCCAATCAAACCTGAATAAAAGGCTGTGCCGCAGGCTACAATTTGGATACGCTCAATATTCTTGATTTGCTCATTGGTCAAGGTAATACCTGGAGTAGGGATACCATTAACTAGGTTCTTATCATTCTTCCTAAAGTTGACTGGTTTGTGCGTATCGGGCAAGTATCTAGCTAGAGTTTGTCTTAATACCGTTGGCTGTTCGTTAATTTCTTTGAGTAGAAAATGTTTGTAACCACCTTTGTCAATTACATATAAGTTGCCTTCTGAAGTAATAGGAGCTCGCTTTACTTCTTTTCCTTGAAAGTTATAAAGTTTATAACCAGAGCTAGTTAGCTCAATTATTTCGCTTTGGTCAAGACGAAGCAATTGATTAGTGTATGGGCGGACAGCTAAGCCATCTGAAGCTAAGAAACTTTCGTTTTCACCCAAGCCGACTGTTAGTGAATAATGATGATTGACAGCAAAAATACGGTCCGGATATTTAGGACTTAAAATAGCCAGGGCATAAATACCTTGCAAACGTCCGACTGCTTGTCTCACTGCTGTTAGCATATCTTTGCTTTGATTGTAATAGAATGATACTAAATGTGCTACCACCTCAGTATCTGTATCAGAGCCGAATTTATAGCCGTGTTCTAAGAGTTCGTCTTTAAGTTCTTTGTAATTCTCGATAATGCCATTATGTACAACAGCTACAATCTTTTCTTCATCGGTATGCGGGTGCGCATTTTGATCATTTGGCTCGCCGTGGGTAGCCCAGCGTGTATGACCAATGCCAACGGTAGCGATTGGAGCTTCTTCTTTTAACATGTGCTCAAGATTGGATAGCTTTCCGGCAGCCTTTAGAATACGCAAATTACCATGCTCGATTACAGCTAAGCCGGCCGAATCATAACC
>Ga0207134_1073_pt1 | contig 29211 bp, 25 predicted proteins | sample Alteio_BWMinHeat_12_FD_153527 | JGI IMG/M metagenome (GOLD analysis project Ga0207134, IMG submission 153527) | Enriched cells from forest soil in Barre Woods Harvard Forest LTER site, Petersham, Massachusetts, United States -... | ecosystem: Environmental > Terrestrial > Soil > Temperate forest >... | reverse complement strand
CTCGAAAAATTTACTAGTAAAGCGCAAGAAGCAATAACAAGTTGTCGTGAGATTACTTCACGCTTTGGTCACCGCGAAGTAACGCCTGAAGATTTGCTTTTGGCTTTGCTTGAACAAAGCGATGGTATGGCCACTCGCATTTTAAAGAAGTTAGAGATAGACCTACATCCAGTCATTGAAGAGACGGAGCGTTATTTAGCTAAGCAGCCGAAGAGCTCCAATATTTCGTCTTCTAGCAAAGATGAAATCTATGTGTCGAACAAATTAATGTCTGCTTTTGATATAGCTAAACAGGAGGCAGACAGACTTAAAGATCAATATATAAGTGTTGAGCATTTGCTTTTGGCTCTTTGTGATGAAAGTAAAAGTCAAGCAGGCACTATGCTTAAACAAGCTGGTGTAACGCGTGAGCGAATTTTACAAGCGCTCACCGCCATTAGAGGAAATCAGCGTGTTACCAGTCAAGACCCCGAAGCTACATATGAAGCGTTAGCCCGCTATGGCAGGGATTTAACTCAATTAGCCGCGCAAGGCAAATTAGATCCTGTTATTGGCCGTGATGATGAAATTAGACGCGTGATGCAAGTTCTAAGCAGGCGGACAAAAAACAATCCGGTTTTAGTGGGCGATCCAGGTGTTGGAAAAACAGCAATTGTAGAAGGTCTTGCTTCGCGTATTACTCGCGGGGATGTTCCGGAAGGCTTAAAAGAAAAGCGCCTCATTACTCTTGATATGGGTTCATTAATTGCCGGGGCAAAATACCGCGGTGAATTTGAAGAACGTTTAAAAGCTGTCCTTAAAGAAGTCATTGAAGCACAAGGCAAAATCATCTTATTTATTGATGAATTGCATACTGTTGTTGGCGCTGGTTCTGGCGGCGACGGAGCAATGGATGCTGGCAATTTACTCAAACCTCCGTTAGCACGGGGAGAATTGCATTGTATTGGGGCTACAACTTTAGATGAATATCGCAAACATATAGAAAAAGACCCGGCTCTTGAGCGACGCTTTCAAACTGTAATTGTAGATGAGCCAACAGTGGAAGATACTATATCTATTTTGCGTGGGCTTAAAGAAAGATATGAAGTTCATCATGGTGTGCGCATAAAAGACGCGGCATTAATTAGTGCTGCTGTTCTTTCGCATCGATATATTACCGATCGCTTCTTGCCGGATAAAGCAATTGACCTTGTAGATGAAGCAGCAGCAAAAATGCGCATTGAAATAGACTCAATGCCGGCTGATTTGGATGAATTAGAGCGCCGCCGCATTCAACTAGAAATTGAAAGAGAAGCTTTGCGTAAAGAATCGGATGCTTCTTCACAAGATCGACTGAAAAAACTAGAGAAAGAAATAGCCGATATGAAAGAACGAGGCGATGTTTTACGCGCCCAATGGCAGTCAGAAAAGGAAGTTCTGGGTCGAGTACAAACAATTAAAGCTGAAATTGAAACTACTAAGCATCAAATTGAACAAGCCGAGCGGGCTACTGATTTGCAAAAGGCGGCTGAGCTTAAATATGGCAAATTGATTGAATTGGAAAAGAACCTCAAAAAAGAAGAAGACTCATTTGTTGGCAAAAATGGCAAGAAAGAAGCTGCCAGGCTAATAAAAGAAGAAGTCGATGAACAGGATATTGCTGAGATTGTCTCTAAATGGACACATATACCGGTTACTAAATTACTGGAAGGCGAAGTACAAAAGCTTCTTCATTTGGAAGAGCATTTGCATCAAAGAGTGATTGGTCAAGATGAAGCTATCGAAGTGGTATCAAGTGCGGTGCGCAGAGCGCGGGCCGGCTTAAAAGATCCAAAGCGCCCAATTGGCAGCTTCTTGTTTTTGGGACCTACTGGTGTTGGTAAAACTGAATTGGCTAAAGCATTAGCTGAATTTTTATTTGATGATGATCAAGCTATTATTCGTATAGATATGTCTGAATATCAAGAGCGTCATACAGTAGCAAGATTATTAGGAGCGCCTCCGGGCTACATTGGTTATGATGAAGGCGGGCAATTAACAGAAGCCGTGCGTAGACACGCATATTCATGCATACTCTTTGATGAAATTGAAAAAGCCCATAGTGATGTTTTTAATGTCTTGCTGCAAGTCTTGGATGAAGGACGTCTTACTGACGCTAAAGGACGCGTAGTTGATTTTAAGAACACAGTTATCATCATGACCTCTAATATTGGCAGTCAATACATTTTGGAATACCAGGTAAAATCGGCTGTTGATGGGGATGTTGGCTATACGCAAATGAAAGAAAAAGTACTTTCAGCTTTGCGTGAACATTTCAGACCTGAATTTCTCAATCGTATTGATGAAACAGTAGTATTCCATTCGCTTACTGCGAAAGAACTAAAGCAAATAGTAGATATTCAGCTGAATTATCTAAATCGCTGTTTAGAAGAGCGCAACATAGTGTTGTTGCCAACTGACGCCGGCCGCGATTGGCTAGCCCGTACTGGTTATGACCCTGTATTTGGTGCGCGTCCTTTGAAGAGGCTAATTACAAAAGACATTGAAAATCCATTAGCATTAAAATTGCTTGAGGGTGAATTTATTGATGGTGACCGCATTATAGTAGATTCTGATAGTGAGAAGCTTATCTTTAAAAAGCAAGCGGCTCTGGCAACTGTATGATTACTGTAAGGACCGCTCAAGAACGTGGGCATACCCGGTTAGATTGGCTGGATAGCTATCATACTTTTTCTTTTGATCAATATTACGATCCTAAAAATGTGTCTTTTGGACCATTGCGGGTGATCAATGAAGACACAATTGCTGCCGGTGGTGGCTTTGGATCACATCCACATAAAGACATGGAGATCATTACTTATGTGATCGAAGGAGCGCTAAAACATCAAGATAGTCTGGGAACAGGTTCTGTCATCCGTCCTGGAGAAATTCAAAAAATGTCTGCTGGCTCAGGTATTGTGCATAGCGAATACAATGCGTCTAAAGAAAAGCCTGTGCACTTATTACAAATCTGGATTATTCCAGATAAACAAAATATTCAACCTAGGTACGAACAGAAAAGTTTTAAGTTAACGCCAGGACAATTTACGCTTCTTGGTAGTCCAAACGGTGATGGATTAATATCGATAGAACAAAATGTGAATTTGTATGCTCTGTCGGTTGAGCCTGGTATGTCCGTTTCGCGCATCCTTCCAGTAAAGACAATCGCGTGGCTGCAAATTGTTAAAGGTATTTGCACCGTTAACGGTAATGAGTTAAAAGCTGGTGATGGAGCAGCATTGAGCGATGAGAGTAATATAGAGATTTCAGCTAAGCAGAACACTGAACTTTTGCTCTTTGAGATTCTTAATTCCTAAGTTGTGCAAGCCATTCAATGGGCATAATCAGGTTTTCAAATGACTAACTTTTTGAATCAAGTGGTACAATCATAAAGTATCGTTCGTGGAAAAAGTAAATTTGCAGAAGTTTATAAATTTTTTGAATTCTCGTAATCCTGTTTTGTTAATAGGATCTGTTGTACTAATTGCTTTGATTATTGCGATTTTTATAAGCTCTATTCCTGATCCTCAAACAAAGAAGACACTGTTATGGCTTATTCGTGTTCTTCCTTTTATACTGGTTCCTCTTTTTATCATTTTTAGAATGATGAATAGTAGAAAAAATTCTGATAAAGAACAACCCTTTGAAGATCTAAATAGAACTGAAGTACACGTTTATCCAAAGCATGGAGAAAAAGGAAAGTCTCCAGAATTTTATGATGAGGCTATTAACGCCAATCCTAGTGATGCATGGGCGTTCTATCATCGTGCTAATAGCCGCTTTGAAAGAGAGAATATGCTGGACGCAATAAAAGATTATGATGAGGCTTTACGCTTGTTTCAACAAAAATCAGGTAACGGAAGCGAGCAAAACACGCAGGAAGAAATCGACAATGTCATTAGCCGAATTTATGCTAAGCGCGGAGCTGCGCATATGAAATCAGGAGATATCGATGGCGGAATGCAGGATCTTAAGGAAGCTTCGAAACGATCACCTGATACAGTAAAGATCAAAACATCGGTTCAAATCCAAAAATTCCCGCGCAATAAATAGGTTTTGTTGCAATATCCTCATTTGGATAGATTGCATTTGGACATGACACTAGTAAATACTTCTTTGAGCGGTAGATTGTTTGATTGAGCATAAGCAACGCAATCTTCATACTCTGGTTGGGCGTTGATGATTTTGCCGTTTAAATCGCGCGCGATTTTGATTCGTATTTCATACGATTTTTGTTTGCCATTATTTTTTTCATTGCCTGCTAATTCAACTTTTATCCATTCTCTTTCTAGTGAAAGTCTGTCAGTTAAATAAGTCCGTAACCCTAAAGTAGAAGTGTGATCAAAAATGTATTCTTCAATGCGGGCAGTGTCTTCTGGTTGACAAAGAACAGTGAGCAGATGTCCGCCACGTCCCTTTTTGGCAATTACAGGGGTAACGTATGCGTCTAAGGCGCCTATTTTCAATAATTGTTCAGCGGTATAAGATAAAGCTTGTGGTGAAAAATCATCTAGGATAGTCTCAATTACCACTACAGGCTCACAGCGAAAGCGAGGACTGTGAACAATATTAATTGTTTGATTATCTGCCATTTATTATTCACCCCGTCAAGATGCGCCCTCTTATAATAGGCAAGTGAGGAGATTTTAGCATCCATGTCGTTTCAGATTGGTAATTTAACCATAAAGAGTCGTGTTTATGTGCCGCCTATGGCGGGGGTGACGGATCTTGTCTTTAGGCGCATTATAAGAAATATGGATCCCCATTGTCTTCTTGCTACTGAAATGGTCTCTTCAAGAGCCTTGATGCATAAGCCTGAAACAAGAATTATGGATTTAGCCGAGGGCGAAGATCCTATCGCTATTCAAATATTTGGTCATGAGCCTGATGTGATGGCCCAGGCTGCTTTATTGGCCCAAGCTAAAGGTGCTAATTGGGTGGATATTAATATGGGTTGTCCGGTACCTAAAATAACTAAAGGTAAAGATGGCTGCGCTTTAATGCGGGAGCCAGATTTAGCACGTGATATTGTGCGCACAGTAAAAGCCGCGGTATCAATTCCGGTGACGGTGAAATTTCGTCTTGGTTGGGATGATAATTCGCGCAACGCAGTTGATTTTGGTTTAATGCTACAAGAAGCAGGTGTTAGTGCCGTTACTGTGCATGGTAGGACCAGGCAGCAATTGTATTCTGGTAAGGCAGATTGGAGTTTTATTGCCCAAGTAAAACGCGCTTTATCAATTCCAGTTTTTGGTAATGGGGACGTGTTTGAACCAGAAGACGCTGCACGCTTATTAGAAGTAACTGGTTGCGATGGTGTGGCAGTGGCGCGTGGCACTCTGGGCAATCCCTGGTTGATTAGCCGCATTAGCCGCTATTTAGAAAGCGGGCAGATACAAGATCCACCTACAGACATTGAGCGACTAATTTGTGCTTATCAACATGCTTTAGGTCTTATGCAATATAAAGGTGTGCGTATTGGCACTAATGAATCACGACGACATTTGACTCATTACACAAAAGGTATTTCTGGCGCTGCACCATTTCGTGCTCGGCTGACGCAAATAAATAGTGAGCAAGAAATGGTTGATATTTTGGTAGAGTTAGCGCAACAAGTTGCTGGTCAAGAAGGTGAAGAGCAGTTTCTCACTGCCGTAGCGGAAGATGCGGAAAAGAACAGAGAAACAGTGCTAGTGGCGGCAGCCATATAGCTGCTCTATAGATAGATGATCGACTAATAGTTAAGATCAACGTCATCGCAATGATCTACAGTGATCTATTGATAGCGAAGATCGATTAATAGCTGGAATAATTTGAAGGTGAAATTAAGATCATGCCATCGTCTTCTGCGGCAACCATTTGCAATGCTTGAATTACAGCATTAGTAGTTTTATGCGCTTCAGAAGTTTCGTTTTTAATTTGTTTGGCTTTTTGAGCTACTTTTAAGACTAATTCATAGCGATTAGTGTCTTTGTCTAGTAGCTGGTCAAGAATTCTAGTGGTATTCATTTAGCGTGCCTTTTAAATAGAGCCATTTAAATAGCCTTTTGGCCTGGGTTGTCATTTACTCTTTTAGAATACACTATCTGCTCTAAATTTTTTACTGCTTCCTCTATATTGTCGTTAATAACTTCATATTGAAAGATATTTTTCTCAGAAAGCTCCTCTTTTGCCTTATTTAGCCGCAAGGTAAGCTTTTTAGTTGATTCGGTTGCCCGATTTTTGAGCCTTTGCTCGAGAACTGCTAAAGACGGAGGTGATAAAAAGATAAGACACGCTTCAGGATATTGTTGATGAATTTGCTTGGCACCCTGTATTTCAATCTCGAGAATGACATCAATGCCGTTGGCTAGCCGCTCTTTTACCCATTTGACAGGAGTACCATAACAATTGCCTGCATATGCAGCCCATTCCATGAATTCGCTTCCTGTAACCATTCGATCGAATTTAGCTTTGTCGACAAAGAAATAGTCTTTGCCATTTTCTTCTAATGGCCTTGGTTTGCGTGTGGTCGCTGAAATTGATTTTTCAATTTCAGGCACTTGCGCTAAAACTCTACCAATGACAGTGCCCTTGCCGACCCCGGATGGTCCGCTTACAACAAACAAATTACCAAGTCTATGTTTGCCCAAGGATTTTTCTTGTGAAAAGTAAGTGACGCAATTGAATTTTAGATTATCTCACGGTTCAAAACTTACGATAAAGGCCAACTACTATCCCTTGTATTTGTAAGTCTTCCTTACCTGCTACATAGATAGGCTCATAGTCTTTATTGGCGGGCTGCAGGCGGAATTTGTTACTTTCTTTATAAAAGCGTTTGAGCGTGGCGCTGCCATCTGGTAATAAGGCAACCACCAATTCACCATTGTGCGGCGAGGGTTCTGGTTTAACAATGACATAATCACCATCAAAAATACCTTCTTCCAGCATAGAATCGCCCTTGACTTTTAAAGCATAACAACCATTGTCCGTATATTGCTTGTCTATAGTCAAATGGTCTTGAGTGCCTACAGCTTCAATAGGATAACCAGCAGCAATTTTTCCCGCTAACGGTATGCCCTTATTGCTTTCATATTTCAACAATTTGGCTGTATTAGTTTTAGCCTTAGTACGTGGACTATCAACTTGTATATTGTTCAATACTCGTAAAGAGCGATTTAAACCTGGCTCCCACTGCACCAGCCCCTTTCTTTTCAAGGCTACAACATGTTGGTGCACAGTCATACGATTCTTTAAACCAAGGGCTTTGGCTAGTTCAGCCAAAGTGGGTGGATAGCTGTTTTCTTGGGTCAATTCAACGATTAACCTGAGCACGGCTTTTTGTCTAAGTGGTAAATCGTCGACTGGTACTGGCATGTTTAATGATATAAATTAAGAATACATACGTAAGTATAGTACCGAGCAAGCTTCTTGTCTAGTGGGCAATTAAATTGTGAAACTGTCTTGCAATCTATCAGCATGCAAAGAGGTCAGGATATAGAGAGTGCGTTAATATAACCGTAGTTGAAACTTTGTATGGTCTTATGGAGGTGAGCTTAGTGTTTAAGCCTTTAATCAAGATGTTTTTCATCGGCAAGGCTGCCCTGGAAGTTGGCAAAGAGAAAATCGAAGATTATATTGATACTTTTACTGCGCGAGCCGATGAATGTAAAACCACGAGCAATGACCGCCTCGAAGAAGCAAAAGAATACCTAAAAAATCTTAGTGTTGAATTGTCAAACAAAGTTTGGCAGCGCTCTGAATCCTTAGAAAATGAGATGAAAGAAAAGCTCCGCCGACAATTAGCTGACTTTTCTCTGGGAGCTTTAGGTGATACTACTGAAATAAACGAGCTAAGAGCAGAGATTGCTACTTTGCGAGCGGAGTTGGCTGAACTTAAGTCACAAATGCGAGTAGTAGTCTAATTCTGGCCGCACCGCGCGAGAATTTAGAATATAAATATAAGTCGCCTTTTCTACATTGTTTTTGTTTGCTGGAGTTTAGCTCACTTGAGCCTTTGGACCTCAAAGGACAAGAGTGAGAGGGCTTGTGCGGAGCGAAGAAAGAAGGCCCAGCAATTGAGAGCAGTTCTTACCAAGCTTGGGGTGACTTTTATCAAGCTTGGTCAATTTCTTTCTGTACGCAGAGACATATTGCCTTTGGAATTCGTGGAGGAATTGTCTTTATTACAAGATAAGGTGCCACCATTTGCTTTCGTCGAGGTGAGGACAACGGTAGAGCATGAATTAGAAGCTAAGCTTAATGAGATTTTTTGCTCTTTCGAGAGCGAGCCTATGGCTTCAGCTAGTATTGGACAAGTACACAAAGCCACACTTAAAAATGGACAAGCAGTAGCAGTGAAAGTGCAGAGGGCTAATCTTGCACAAGTAATTAACCAAGATCTAGCTTTTTTACGTTCATTGTTTCGCGCCGCTAAAGCCATCAACATAAAGGGCGACTGGGATAGCTGGTTCAGCCTTATTGATGAATTTGGCCAATGTTTATTGGCAGAAATTGATTATTTGCAGGAAGGACGGAACGCAGACCATTTGCGTCAGGTATTGCGAAACTTTCCAGCTATAATCATTCCCCGTATTTTTTGGCGTTACACAACGCGCCGTGTGATTACAGAAGAGTTATGTGAGGGTGTAAAAATAGACAAAATATCATTGCTGAAAGATATTGATTTGAAGCGGCTCGCTAAGCAGATTGTTGATGCTTATTTGGAGCAAATGATGGTGCATGGTTATTTCCATGCAGACCCCCATGCGGGCAACCTAGCCGTGACTAATGAGGGAAAATTGATTATTTATGACTTTGGCATGGTTAGTCATTTAAGTGAAGGACAGCAGCAAGGCATGATTAAACTTATACATGGTGTCATTGACAACAATATATCAGGCTTTATTGAGGCGCTTGAGCAAATGGGCATTATTCGTGCTATTTCAAGGCAAGATAAGGAATATTTGCTCACAATCATTGAGCCTATTTGGGTTTATTGTCACACTGCGTCCACAGAAGAAATAGATTTGTTGCACCTGGAAAAAGAAATAAATGTGCTTTTGCGCAATAGATATTTTCAACTACCGGCTAATTTGGCTTATCTAATCAGGATGATTGTGGCTCTGGAAGCAATTGTGCGCACGTTGAATCCAAATTTCAACTTTATCCGTGCAGCTAGCCCTTATTTTAGGGCTCTTTTGGTGAGCTAAGATTTATCTAAATTGGACTTTATTGACTTAGGGCAAATCTAAAAGCGACGATCTTGTAAGAGACTGCAAAAAATGTCACCTGAGCCCCAACATTTCTTGATTGGAAATGGTCTAATTAGGGCAGTATTAATATGACTGCTGAGGCAGGCTGCTATTTTGATTCTTAATTTCTCCCAGACATTCTTGTGGCAACCAATTCAAACAAACTGACTATTGATGAAAATAAGGGCAACGGAGATACAACGATGCTGAAGTGGCGCGTGGCTGCTAAAACTGACGCTGGTTGTCAGCGGCAACGTAATGAGGATAATTACTATATTAGTCCTGATGATCGATTGTTCGTTGTAGCAGACGGCATGGGGGGAGCAGCTGGTGGCGCTAAGGCAAGCAAACTGGCTGTGGAGACTATAGAGAAAGAATGGAAAGAAAACCCAGCCCCGGCCGCAGACCCGGAAGCCACGCGCAATTGGCTGGTGGAAGCGGTTAGTAAAGCTAATAAGGCCATTTATGAAGAAAGAGAATCAAATGTCACTCTAAAGGGCATGGGCACCACGATTGTGGCGGCTCTCCAGGCTGAAAATAACGTGCTTGAGATAGCGCATGTTGGCGATTCTAGGGCTTATTTACTCAGAGATGGTAAACCAATACTTTTGACAAATGATCACTCTGTAGTCCATGAAATGGTTCGAGCTGGTCGTTTGACAGAAGCACAAGCTAGAACAAATCCTTACAAAAACTTAATTACAAGATGTTTGGGGCATGAAGAAAAGGTAGAAATTGATCAAATTCCGGTTGACTTAGAGCCAAAAGACTGGGTTGTTCTGTGCTCGGACGGGCTATCTACTGTTTTATTGGACGATCAAATATGTGACGTAGTCAACAAAGAAAGTGAGCCAGACCTTGTTTGTGACGAATTAGTCAAGCAAACTTTAGATGGCGGAGCGCCTGATAATGTTACAGTTGTAGCAATTCATTATCTTGAATCAGATAATGGTGTTAAATGATAGGTAATGGCAACATCCAGTTTCTCGAATTGCTTGGTTTGTAATTCGGCGTTGACCAGTAATGGTCAGTGTCCTGCTTGTGATGCTAGCAAAATTAATAGAAATACCGCTTTTGCGGATCTGGACAGTAAAAGAAATGAAAGGCTGGGAGTTCTAGGCGACTTTCAAGCTGCTGACAATATCAGAGGACAGAATGCACACTGCCCTGCCTTTTTATTTAATAAAACCACCAAAGAACGGTTTCAACTATCTCAATATGTGAGTAAAGTTGGGCGTGATCGTAGTAATAATATTTCTATTCCCGACGATCACTATATATCACGCTATCATGCTTGGGTTTTGCAAAATAAAGGCAAGTTCTGGTTAGAAGACCTAGGTTCTACCAATGGTACTTTGCTTAATGGTAGACCGATTACTATACGTGTGCGATTATCTGCTGGTGACAGGCTTACTTTTGGCAAAACTGAACTCATTTTTGTTGTCGAATAAATGCAAAAACGAATTATTCTTGCTTCTCAATCTCCGCGTCGAAAGGCTCTTTTAGATCAAATGGGTCTTAGCTATGAGATTCTAACCAGCAATGTCGAAGAAACTGTCCCAGCCAACATAGTTGAGCATACAAGTGCAGCACAAATAGCCACAGAACTAGCCCGGCAAAAGGCTTTTGCTGTCGGGGAAGAGTTACGTAAAAATGGAAATAATTCAGCCGATGAACTTATTATTATTGCTGCCGATACAATTGTAGTGTTAGAAGATAAGTTGTTTGGTAAGCCGAATACAGCAGCCGAAGCTAAATCAATGTTGCAATCGCTTTGTGGTAAAACTCATCAAGTGTATACGGGTGTTGCTTTATTGGTTTACAATTTTGGTCAAGGCACGATGCAATGTTTGACTGAAAGTGAGAGTTCTTTAGTTAGTTTTCGTAAATACAGTGATGCGGAGATTGATGCGTATATTGATACTGGGGAACCCATGGATAAAGCTGGTGCTTATGCATTACAGGGGATCGGTGGCTGTCTAGTGGCCAAGATTGATGGTTGTTATACAAATGTTATTGGATTACCGATGCCGAAAGTAGTAAAAATGCTTAGAGAAGTGGGGGTAGCTGTGCTTGGTCAATAATGGTTATAAAGGAATTCCTATGTGGTTGAAAAAAAGTTTTGCTTTTGCCATGCTGCTTTCTTTAGTTGGTGTGAGCGCTCTAGCTGGGCAAACGGGCAGTGGTTCGGGCAGTATTGGCGAAGATGCTAAGGTAAGCGCAGGCATAAACGAGCCCACCACTGCAGTTAAAGAAACAGAGGCGTCCCCAGGTTCAGACATGGCAAAGTCTCAGGCTCCTGAGAGATCTAACGAAGAAGAGTTATATGAATTAAACGCCTTCTTAAGCAGTGATTTTATTCGGACAAGCGTGTGGCCTGGACTGGGACCTTTTCGTAATACTGCTAAAGAAAATCACTTAATTGACCCATCCAGTAACCAATTGACTTTTACAACGGTTGGCAAGCGCATAAATTCGTGCCAATTGGAAGTGCATGGTGGATCTAACGAGGCCCAGTGTATGCTCAACTTACAAATGAGTGTTGATTTTTTATTGGAGAGTTTGGGTGTTAAGCCGGGGGCAATCCACATTGTGAATGCGGCAGCCAGTAAAAATATTAAGGCTTTGACTGGCAATAATTACAATCCTGTACAAGCTAACATTGCACCACTTATAGTGTCATTGCAAAATCTGGGTGTGAATGAAGGCTCCGACAACTCGATGTATAGGATAGTTGTGTTCAATAAAAACTTGTCTTCTAACAGTGTCGCCGATATGAATAAGAATGGAGATATTGCGGTGGCTAACGGGCCTGCGGCACAAAAAAGCCAGACAAAAATAGCTATGGTACAAGAAGACAAAATAACAGCAAAATCTACAAAGCCGACTGAGTCCGTAGAAATGACTGTTAATGCGAATGATCAGCAATCAACGCCTCAGACAAAGCCAGATGCACCAACAAAACAGTGGTTCCAGGTAGAAAAAACAGGTCAACCGGAAAGCAAAGTACAGGTGATCAAAGGAACTGAAATTACTGAGCAAAGTACAGCGTTAAGCAATCCTGATGAGAGCAAAATTGAGAATGTTGTTAATACCAAGAGCAATACTGCTGAAGAACCTGGGGCAACCGAAGGTGCCATGCCGCCAAAAGTATTAAGTAAGGACGAGCAACTCAAGAAAGATTTTCAAGATGTGATTCAAAATTGGCAGCTCTTGAAAAAAACAGCGGTTAAAGATCGCAAGACCAATTTATTAACCTCCGCTCTAGCCGGAAAGGCTCTTATCAGGCAATCAGATGCCATAAAATGGCTTGCTGGTAACCATAAGTATTATGATATGACGCCGGGCGGGGCAAAGATTGAAAAGGTTAACGCTCTTGTGCCTGGAAAGAAATATGCTGTCTATGCTGAAGTTAAAGAAAAAACCAAATATTTAGATGACTCGACTGATCAAGTGCTGAAAGCCACAGACGATACTTATAAAGTGAATTACACTATTGAAAAAATTGGCGAACACTGGTTAATTACTGATTCGGCATTGGTTAAAACTAGTACTGAGAAGCAGGGGCAGGGTAAGGTAGCCACGGGTAAATCTGTGCCAGCAAAATCTACAAAAGCACTGACAAGAGCAGCGGCAAAAACAGCGCATTAGTCAATGTCATTTTGTAATAAAAAACAAATGGGCAGCCGGACATTTCTCTTATTTATTGTTTGTCTAGCAATAATCTCGTTTCTATTTCTAAGTGCAGCATGTTTTGCTGACAGTAATCATTGGCCACTATTCGCTTTTGAAGCTAGCGCGGCAAAAGCACAAGAGAAACTTGATAATACAACTAATAATCATTCTGTATATAAATTGCAAGATGAACAGGGGCAGCCTGTTTTCCCAAGTTCGGTTATTAGATCAAAAAATGATCTGTTCTTTTTGGGACCCCAATGTCTGTGGTGGTGTCTGGGTGCTAAGACGCAAGCCGATGGCGGAGATATTCTCATTCTAAGACAAATCGATCCGCCCCCAGTTGGTGCCCTTAGCGTTTCCTGGCAAGAAGCAAATGATTTTGTTTACTTGCCGCAACGACAATCTATTGCTATTTTAGATAAATCGGGGGATTTATTCGAATACTCGCTCTTGGGAGCAGTGGATAAGCGTTGGCGAGTATTGAGAGCGAATGGCAGTACGCTTGGTCCGCCGGATCCAGAATACATTGCTGCCTGCGAGATGAATGATAACATTTGTTTATTAGATCCTGAGCGTAATCAAATCTGGTTGCAGACTCAGAGCTCTTACAACTTGCAATCTTTATTACCAGGAGTGTTAGCGTGGAAATTGAGAGCGGGAGATACAAGTGTTACTGACGCTACTGCTATAGGTTACCTTAACGGACAGGTTTATGTTTTGAGGAAAAGTGGCTTGCTGAGTAAATATGGTGTCAAATATGGTGCTAGACAAGGTAAATATCATGGTCACTTTTGCTGTCCAGAAGGGCAAGTATATTTTAAGCGACCTTTACGCATTCGACCGTCTAGACTTTATTTAAGCGCGGATGATTATATTTATATAGTTGAACGAGAAAATAATCGCGTGTTAAAAATTGGCATTAAGCAACCTAAATGCTCAAGCTTTGTTTTTCCAGGTGATTGCGACTTGAGAAGTCTGGTGGCTGCAGGAGACGGATTTTGGATCATCAATGGCGATAATTTTGCTTATAAGGGCAAGAATACTGAAGAGGGACTATCGACAAGGCTTAATCCCCGCGGCCTAGACAAGCGCCTCCAGGACTTAATTTTGCCCATCACTGGACAGTCTTTGCCCGGACATCCTGGTGTTTATCCAGGGGCGCGCCGGCTTTACCGGTTTGGCGTGCATGCTGGATTGGATTTATTTAACCAGCCTGGAGCAAAAGTGCATGTGATGACAGGCACACCGGTAAGAGCTGCTTGTGCTGGTCAGATAGTAAGAACAGATCTGGCTTTTAAAGATATGAATTATAGTACTTATAACCGCGTCATAAAGGAATGTTTTGTCGCTCATCAAACTTCAGCTAAAAACGAGGATTTATTACGCGGCTGCCAGGTCTGGATAGATAGCGGCAATGGACTGTTAACTAAATATGCTCACCTGTGTCGAGTTAACAGTAAATTACGTATTGGTACAAATGTTCGTCAAGGCGAAACAATTGGTTATGTGGGAGTCTCGGGCACGGGAGAAAATTTACCTGGACGTGCGCGCGCACCCCATTTGCATTTTGAAATATGGTTAGATGGAAAATATTTAGGTTACGGACTTAATCTGGCTGAGACAATGGCTTTGTATGAAGATATTTTCGCTTATAAGCGAAAATAATTTGCCCGTCGAAATGTAGATAGTTGATTAAAAGTGATCACGGAGAGAAAATAGGGGCGGATAGAAAATAAAAACGGGTAGAAAACAGAAACTAAGGAATTTAGACAAAATATGGCAGCCATGAGACTAGATTTAAAAACGAAAGGAACTACTCGCTCTCGAATATGCTCGCAAAGATTGGAAGAGCTTACTCCAGGCGGCGTGAATAGTTCTTTTCGTTCATTTATAGAAGTGGGCGGACATGCTATTTTCTTTTCGCATGCACAAGGATCAAAAGTATTTGATATTGATGGTAATACTTATATTGATTTTCTAGGAGCTTGGGGGCCTGCCATTCTGGGACATGCGCATCCTGAAGTGGTTAAGGCTTGCCAGGAAGCTCTTGCTCGCGGTCCTGTTTTTGGGGGGCCGCATGAATTAGAAATTGAATTTGCTCAATTGTTGGTGAATAATATCCCAAGCATTGAACAAGTACGTTTTGTAAATTCCGGTACTGAGGCAGTAATGAGTGCAATACGGCTTGCGCGTGGAGCTACTGGCCGGGAAAAAATTATTATTTTTGCTGGCAGCTATCATGGACACAGTGATTCTGTGCTAGCCTCAAGGATTCCTCCAGCTAGCGCTGGTATTACTACAGGCAGCGCGGAAGATACATTACTTGTAGAATATAATGATCTTGATGCGCTAGAGCAGTGTTTAACAAATCACAAAAATCAAATAGCAGCTGTTGTGGTTGAACCAGTTGCCGGCTCTATGGGTGTTGTTCCTCCTGAGCCTGGCTATTTAAAAGGTATGAGAGAATTATGCACAGCTGACAATACTTTGCTTATATTCGATGAAGTGCTTACTGGCTTTAGAATTGCCTTTACTGGTGCACAAGGACTATATAATATATGCCCCGATCTTACCTGTTATGGTAAGGCTTTGGCTGGTGGAATGCCTGTTGGTGCTTACGGGGGTAGAAAAGACATTATGAGCCAGCTTTTGCCCTACGGCAAAGTTTATCAAGCTGGAACATTTTCTGGTAATCCTGTCACTATGGCTGGTGGCATAGCCACAATTAAACTTTTATCAAATCCTGACGTATTCAATAAATTAGAAAAATTAAGCATGAGATTTTTTAACGGCTTAGAAAATAAAATCCAAGAGTTAAATAGGGGGCAAGATTTTCCAGTTCAATTGCAACGAGTTGGTTCAATGTTTGTCATTATTTTTGCTCCCCATCCAGTAAAAAATTATCAAGATTCATTGGCTATCAATAGTAAGCAATATGCCAAATTCTTTCACTCTTTGCTGGAACACGGAATTTATATGACACCATCCTCAGTAGATGCTGCTTGTCTGTCAGCTGCTCATACCGAAGACGAAATAGACTATACTATTGATGTCTGTACCAGAGCCTTGGAGCAAGCCATATTATGAAAACCATTCATCAAACTGCTGTCTTTGAACCTCGCGGGGCGGGGCAGAATATTGTTGTTGGCCCCTATGCCGTTATTGAGGGGCAAGTCAAACTGGGCAATAATATAAAAATTCATCCACATGCAATTATATCTGGTTTAGTTGAAATTGATGATAATGTCGAGATTATGCCCTTTGCTTACATTGGCAGATTGCCGTCAACTTCTCCAGCGATTAAGCAGAGCAACGACAGCAATGCGCAATTAACAAAAATATCAAGCGGTACTGTAATCGGCCCTCATGCAATTATTTATGCTGGGTGTCTATTTGATAAAGACTGTTTGGTTGGGGATGCAGCATCGGTTAGAGAGAAAGCAATTATTGGGCGACAAGTAATTGTGGGCAGACACGTCACTATTGGACCAAATGTAAAAATAGGTGCGCGCACGCGTATTGTTGATTTTGCGCACATCACCGGTGAAACAATAATTGGTGAAGATGTATTTATTAGCACGCATGTTTGCTCGGCTAATGATAATTCTTTTGCTACTGGCAATAACATTGTGCTGAAAGGACAAATAATAGGAAATCGTGTCCATATAGGCCTCGGCGCTATGCTTCTTCCGGGTATTTCTATTGGCGATGATTCTGTTATTGGTGCTGGATCTATCGTTACAAAAAACATTCCAAGCGGCAAGCTAGCATTAGGTCAGCCGGCTAAAGTTATTCGTGATACTGAGTAGCTTAATCCACTTTGATCAGGCTTTGCCACTTTGATTTCAGTCGATAATAGAGTAGCTTTGCTTTGATTTTAGGGCTGAGAGCTATTTGCTTTGACTTGTTGCCATTGCCATTTATGGTGGCAGTTTGGTATAAAAACTTTGTAAACCTCTCTAAATCGACAATACCACGATCATTTAATATTGGATGTATGTCGTCGAGGATATCAATTGCCTTGGATTTGCTTTTTATTTCAGCGATTAGATCGGTAAATAAATTGAAATCACTCGGGGAAAGATAATCTTTCAGAAGAATATCTATCTCTATGCCAGAAACACTGCCGATACTTAGACAGGCTAAAAATTGCGATAATAGCTCTTTATGACGCTTAGGCGTAAGCGGTATTGGCAAAAATTGATCCATAAAAGCTCTCAGAGAGTTTGTTTCATATACAGGTGCTTGTGGCTTGCCGGGCTCAGTACGGAATTCCTTTTCTGTTTTACTCAGGGCTTGAGGAAGTTGATCGGGATGATGATGGGTTAAGTAATATTGACGCGCCAATTTACTCTGCGAGGACAAGGTCTTTTTATCAAGTTGTGCAAGCCAATGTTCTAGCTCTATGGGCTGCTGCCAAACTTTAGCTTCCGGGTAGACATAACCAACATTAGACCACATTGGTGTTACGTAGTTGTGGTGTACGGTAATGGGAATACCTGCGCCCATTGCTTCGACTATAGAGTGAGCGCCACCGATAGGAAAAGAATCAATATAAAGATCTATTTGTTCGGAAATGAGTCCCGTCCAAAGGCTTTGCACAAATGGGATTACTTTAAAATTGTCTTGAGAAATACCATATCGATTTAGCATATTGCGAATTGTATTTGTAGTTTCGGCAGATAGTTCGCCAATGTGAGTGTGTATGCCGCCAGTTGTCTTAAGCCATTTAGGTAGTTCAGTTGCGAGGTGAAAAGCGTATGGCGCTTCAAATTTGTAGCTGCCGCTCGTGCAAGTATGTAACTTGCCATTGGCAAAGAAACGCTCGTCAGCTGGTGGACAGCCCAGATCGGGAGCTACTAAAGGGTAAATTGTATTGTTAGTAATGCCCAGGTTATTTCTACAATTGTCGAATCCTCGTTCTCTAAAATCAAGGTGGCGTGAGTTTGGTATATGAATACCTAGTGTGAATGTATGGTCACAGTGATGAACAAATATAGGACTGGGGACCAATTCTACTTGCATAGCTGCTACAGCAACAGGGTCATTGGCATGATTGAAGAGATAAATTTCTTTGGCATCAAGCAAAATGAGATTTTCAATGAGCCACTCTAGTTTAGTGAGCAAAGACGTAAATTTTGGGCTAAACCTTATTTCTGCTGGTAAATCTGCAAAATATTCTATAATCTGGAAATCATTAACTTTATCCGCGGGATCAATAACAAGTACTTTCATATCTAAACGTTTCAGGGCTCTAATATAATCTTTTAGGACTTTTGTATGGCCACCCGTAAGATAGAGTTCGCTAGCTATAAAGACTGCTGAGCAATTTACTGAATTGCCATTGTTTCGTTTGACTCTGTTGCCTAGAACGCATTGGCCGATTTTTAAACATAATTGATCTAGATCATTTGATGAAAACACTCTACCGTGTAATCTAAAATCTGATGCCAGTCCATCAAGCCAGGATTTCATTTGAGATAATGCCAGCTCAAACTTGCCGGCTGATATGAGATTATTTAACTCACTCAAGAGTAAGTCCAAATGGTTATCCACAAGCTAAATCTCCGTCTTGAGAATACTCTCAAATTGTAATTTGATATCTTTCTTTGGGAACGGATTTTCAAAGACACAAAAGGAATCAAAGCCGCAACTTAACTCACCTTTGTACCAATGAAATTCATTTGACTCAATGATATCTTTAGAAAAGTCAATTACATGGGCGTTATGGCCATTTCGCGATAATTGGGAGACAGCGGATATGGTGATTTTGACATTCTTATGTTGCGAGAAATACTCGCCAATATCAAGACGTAGAAACGGCAGAGAGTCGCGAAGCTCAAATTGGCAATTTATTTCGTTATTCTCAGGGATATCGATTTTAGCCAATATGTTGTCATCAGCTGTAAAGGTGAGCACGTTTGATTGAAATAATTGGAGCGGAAATCGTTTACCATTACGTTTAGTCGTAATCGCTGATTCTAAAGCCTTATCTCTGGATGAAAATTCCGCTATATATGATTTAGGGCGGACTTGCTTATAAAAGTCCTGGGCATTCAATTTGGTGAGCGTACCTGATGCTTGGACTAGCAAATCAATATTTAAATTATCAGATATAGTTTTTAAGCGGTGTTTGAATCGATGGCCAGATTCAATTGCCTGCTGGCATGATTCGACAATGAAATGCCTGCGTGCTTCATCCTTCAATAAGCGTTCACATATTTCTCGCGCCTCGCCTGGGCTTTGGTATATGGGTATTTCCACATCCTTACTAAATAGGCGACTGAAATCTTCCTGATAATCTGATATGAGCGCTCCATTACAGCACATTACATCAAAAACTCGCCAGGGTAATCCGCCCCTAGCCTGATAGTGTGAGATGTTGATATTGATTTTGCTGGCATTATAAATAGACTCTAGATCGAATTTGGTTAGTATTAAGCGCGGGTTAAAACACAAGGCTAATCCGACTGAATATCTCATTACCTCCAGCCAATCGGCGGTGCCATATAACGTCAGCCCGAGATCCTCAATAGTATCCAGTATCTTAATTCTGTTATTAATAGAGATAATATTTAGAATATATGCTTCGTCAAATTCTCCAACGAACACTGTCTCCAGCCCGTACTTTTTCAGTCTGGCACTGAACACCAAATCTCTATCACTTTTGTAAGACTCGATGAACGCGCGGACTCTAGAGATAAAATTTCTATCGAAACCATGCGACTTGATAATTTCTTGAAACTTGATACCTGTAAAATTCGTCCCTATAAAAGCAATGTTGTTAACTAGCGCGCTTTCATGGGCTCTAAAATCTGAGGCTAAGGGCAGGTCATGAATCTGGCTATCAGGGACGCCAAAAGATAGTTTTAGATCTTCGCGAAAGGCGCGCGTAGCTATAAACATATGATAGCGGGAGGCTTGCCTTCTGCATTCTTCAGGGTCAATCAAATATCCCGGCCCATCTAAAAGCCAGATACCAATTGGACATTCTATAGCTTCCGCAAGACCTGCGAAAAGTCCTGAATGATTCACTGATATAAAAAAGTCTGGCTTAAAGTGTTTTATAGACGCTATTAATTGATGTCGATCTATGTCGGGAGCAAGAACATTCCTAGCGTTATAATCTTTGAGGAATTTATTGGTTCTAAAAACCAGGACATTATTTCCTTCTTTTACAAGTGCGTCTATAAATCCCTGTCGGAAGCTATCAAGAATACCTCCAGGCAAATTTGTGAAAGTAGAAACAATAACGTTAGCCATAATACGCAAGAGTAAGCATCATAATATAGTATCGGTAAGAAGGGCAATATGAGCAATATGTAGCTCTCGAAATATAATTAACCAACAATCTGCAAGGATCCCAGCTAATACAGTAACATTTTATGGACTTATATATATATGTTTAAGCATGAGCCCCCAGTGGCTGGTCTGGCTTTTGCTATTGTATACTTTCCAGGGAAAGCTAGCTGACTTTTCGCTGTTGCAAAGAAGTCTAAACATTGCTTCCAGATATCTTTAGGTGAGAACTAAAAAATCTTATAAATGAGTCTACTAACGAGCCATACTCCAAAATTGATTGATATTACCGAAGTATCTAGTGAAAGCGGTAGTCTCTGGTATGCCGAAGTGGGCAGGCACCTTCCTTTTGTAGTACAGCGCATTTATTACATCATAGATGTGCCTGAAGGGGCAGAACGTGGTGCTCACGCTCACAAAGCCTTAGATCAAGTGCTTATTTCTGTGAGCGGATCATTTGTAGTTGATCTTACTGATGGTGTCAGCAAATGGTCGTATACGCTCAATCATCCTGGTAAGGGATTGTTTTTACCGGCAGGCATTTGGAGAGGACTGCAGCATTTTTCTACCAAGGCAATTTGTCTGGTTTTGGCTTCACAGACTTATGATGCTTCCGATTATATTCGTGACTTCGATGAATTTCTGGCTTGGAAATCTAAATAAGTTTTATCCCACTGTCGACCTTATGACTGGTTGTTCTTGTTGCTAATTGTCTTTGAGCTAATTAAAGAGAAGAGCGCATGCTGAGCAGATCGCCAAAAGTTTGCGCTATTACGGATATCTTGCCGCCGGAGGCACCCTGAGATAGACGAGGCAAATGGTCAATTGGTATTTCAACTACTCTGTAACCAGCCTTTTCTGCTCTAATGCAAAATTCTGCGTCTACAAAGGCAGTCAATGACTGAAGTTGAATTTGGTTGAGAATATCACGCTTAAATAGCTTAATCGAATTTACATCTTTATGTTTATGTCCATAGATTATGCGCAACATCAAATTATAAATATGTGACTGCAATTTGCGGCGCCAGGGGTCATTGCGTTTCACCCTAAGACCAATGACAAAATCATGATCGCTAAGTCCTGCAGCCATTTTAAGCAATGAGTCTGGCGAATATTGATAATCACCTGGTAAAGAACCAACTATTGTCTTTTGCGCTGCGAAATATAATTCTTTGATTGTCAAACCATAACCTTGATTAATTTCATGGTTAATGACGCGAATGTGATTGTTTTTCTTTGCCCAATCCTGCAGGATATGCGGAGTGTTATCTTTGCTACCGTCATTGGTGACAATTATTTCGTAATCTGCACAAATAGGCCCTAATACATTTATGCTATCGGCAATCAACCTGCCCACGGTTGATTCATCATTATAAGCAGGAATGATTAGCGAAAATGATTTCAGTAGAGAGGACAGATTATCCATGGTTGCCTGTTTCAGTAATAAGTAGCTCTAAGCAGAAGGGCAGCTCGCAGTTTATCAGATAAATACTCCTGCTCACTGCGCAGCTACGGCGGTACTTGCTGTATTAAGTACTTTGTTGGTGTCAGTCGCGGTTAGCAACTTAAGGGGGGTCTTTCTTTCTTTGAAGAAGTTATAGATAGTGTTAATGACAAAATCTATTTGCTCGTCCGTTAACTCTGGATACATAGGCAGGCTCGTGATGCGCTTAGTAATGTGTTCAGAAACGGGCAAACTGCCATTTTTGTAACCCAAGTGAGTATAGGCCTTTTGCAAGTGAGCAGGTGTTGGATAATGTATGAGAGTTTGAACGCCTTTTTCTAACAGATAAGTCTGGAATTGGTCGCGCTCTTCAACTTGAACAACATAGAGATGGAAAACATGCTCATTATCTGGGTGAGTAACTGGTGTTTTTACCAGGGTGGCTAAATCTGCTAGCCCTGCTGCGTAGCGCTTAGCAATTTGCTGTCTTCTAGTGTTCCATTTTTGCAAATATTGCAAGCGGCATTGCAATATAGCCGCTTGTATTTCATCCAAACGACTATTGATACCGACAATATCATGGTGGTAACGTTTGGATTGACCATAATTGCGCAGCATTGTGAGCTTTTCGTATTGTTCCCTGCTCTTAGTAATAACAGCGCCGGCGTCACCAAAAGCGCCAATATTTTTGCTCGGATAAAAACTAAAGGCGCCAGTGTCGCCTAGGGTGCCGGCAATAGCACCTTTGTATTTAGCCCCTGTTGCTTGCGCAACATCTTCAATAACGTGTAGGCTGTGCTTAGCAGCTAATTTCAAAAGCGGCTGCATATCTACCATTTGGCCATACAAATGAACAGGAATAATAGCTTTGGTTCTAAGGGTAATGAGATCTTCTACTTCACTCACGTCCATAACATATGTATCTGGATCAATATCCACAAAAACTGGCATGGCTCCGGTCATTGAGATAGCAGAAATAGTAGGTACAGCAGTGTGGGCAACTACAATTACTTTGTCACCAGCGCCAATGCCGCAAGCTGCCAGGGCTAAATAAATAGCTTCGGTACCGGATGCACAGCCAATTGCGTGATTTATTTCGTTTATTGCCGCAAAATCTCTTTCAAAAGCTTCTAATTCAGGACCAAGAATGTAATGACCACTCTCTAATACACGTGAAACAGCGCGGTCAATAATTGCTTGATATTGCTTGTAATGCGTTTTTAAATCGCCAAAAAGTACTTTCATTGTTTATTGTTATTTTCGTATAAATCTACAAGCACAGAAACTTGCCTGATTGCCTAATAGTAAAAGAAATTGACCCGTATCAAATTAAGGACTCTTTATTTCTTTAAAGAAAGTACATTTGGCTATCAATTTGGATAAAGTAAGCGCACAATCTTATAATAGTTCAGTCAATGCCCCTCTTTAAATGCATTTAATCAAATGATAGACAAAGAATTTGCTGGCAAGTCCGTACTAGTCACAGGCGGTATGGGTTTTATAGGTTCGAATTTGGCCATTCGCTTGGCTAAAGCAGGGGCTAAAGTAACTGTTTTAGATGCCATGATTCCAGATTATGGCGGCAATGAATTCAATATTGCTCCAGTTGCGGATCAAATAAGGGTCAATTATTGCGATATTCGTGATGAAATGGCTGTTAACTATGTTGTTAAGGAAAAGGATTTTATATTTCACTTAGCTGGTCAGGTTTGCCATCTGATGAGTATGTCTAATCCGTTCCCTGATATTGAGATGAATATCACAGGCACCGCGGTATTAATGGAAGCCTGCCGCAAATACAACAATAAAGCTATCGTTGTCTATACAGGGACACGCGGCCAGTATGGACCTTCAGTTTCATTGCCGGTTAATGAAGAAGCACCGACAAACCCAAAGGGTATTTACGAAATCTCCAATTTAACCGCTGAAAAAATTATCAAATGCTATAAAGACATGCATGGCATAAACTCTGTTCTGCTTAGGTTGACTAATATTTATGGACCGCGCAGTCAAATGAGGCATTCGCGCTTTGGCGTCTGCAATTGGTTTATTCGTTTAGCTATGGATAACGAAGCAATTCAAGTTTTTGGGGACGGAAGCATTTTGCGAGATTTTTGTTATGTCGATGATTGTGTGGAAGCTATTCTCAAATTGGCTTTAACACCCAGGGCTTATGGCGAAATATTCAATGTTGGTTCTGATATTCCAGTAAATTTTCTTGAGGTGGTGCAGGAAATAATCAAAGTTGCTGGACGCGGCAGCTGGAGCTTTGCTGATTTTTCACCAGAACGCAAAGCGCAAGAGCCGGGCGATTTTTATTCTGATATTACAAAAATAAATCGTTATATCGGCTGGAGACCAAGTACTTTGTTAGAAGATGGTTTAGCCAAAACAATTGAATATTATTCGAAATACGGTAATTATTATTGGCCGATGAAGTACCCGCAGAACGATGCCAAATCGACTGTACCGAACCTGAGTATGCAAGGAACATTACCTGTCACTGTTGAGCCCAAGCAAGCACTTACTGGTAAAGTTGGCTGATGAATTTTCTCGATAAACTGAAGGCTATTACTGCGCAAAATAATAGTCTACTTTGTGTAGGCTTAGATCCCGACCTGAGTAAAATGCCTGAGCATTTACAAGCGCAAGAAGACAAAGTCCTTGCTTTTAATCGCGAGATTATTGATGCTACCCACGATCTAGTTTGTGCTTACAAAATACAAATAGCCTTTTACTCTGCTTTTGCTAAGGAGCACGAATTAGCATCAACAATAAATTATATTCGTGAACATTATCCGGAAGTCCCCATAATTCTTGATGCTAAGCGTAATGATATAGGTAACACGGCGATATTTTATGCAAAAGAAGCTTTTGAACGTTATAAGGCCGACGCTGTAACAGTAAATCCATACATGGGTTTTGATAGTCTGCAACCTTTTCTTGAATATAAAGACAAAGGCGTAATGATACTTTGTAGAACATCAAATCCTGGCGCGCGCGATTTGCAAGATCTTAAAGTTAGCGGCAAACCACTTTATTTATATGTAGCAGAAAAGGTTGTTAATGAGTGGAATGCAAATAGGAACGCCATGCCTATTGTAGGTGCTACGTACCCGGAAGAAATTACTGAAATTAGGGCTATTGCTGGTGACATACCATTTCTTGTGCCAGGCATTGGTGCGCAAGGCGGCGATATTGAAGCGACTGTTCGCAGTGGCATTAACTCTCAAGGTACTGGTCTAATTATAAATTCTAGTCGTGCAATTCTATATGCCAGTCAGGACAAAGATTATGCAGCGGCGGCTCGAAAAGCGGCTGAACAAACACGAGATCAAATAAATCAATATCGTATAGTTTCAGCTACTTCATCAAAACCCTAAACAGGTGGAAAATTTAAGCGCAGAAAAATCGTCTTTTATCAGGTTTGGCTATTAAGTAACTTTTTCCACTCAGTCAGTCTACTGTCTATTACTTTCTCAGTAGCAAGCCAGTTTTGGATATTGCCAAATTCAATTTGCATAAACTCAATGTATGAAATGATTGCACAGATTTGAGTTTCTGTCAGATATTTAATATGTTCACGATGCCAGTCGTCGGATTCACTAGTAACAGCATAGAAGGAAAATTGCCAAACAAGACTTTCTGGTGTATCGAGAGCACGTAAGAGATATGCTGGCAGGAAATATTGAAATGCTTCTGGAGTGAAAAGTGGAAGTTTATCATAATTAGTATCAACTATTTCTGGCTATACCGACTGCCATCTCAGGTTACTAAATGTCTTTACTATCTCAGTACATTCAGGACAAGAGTGTGCAGCAATATTATTTTTTCCCGGATGTGATACTTCGGAAAAGGACTCCACAATTAATTTTTTTACCTTGTCTTTAGTCATACAAGTGTACTAATTTTCCTCGATTTCTATTTGCCTGCCGCGCAATTGATTAGCCATAGGGAAGGCCTGGTGAAATTGTTGGGCGTACGTTTGCACTGAGTCAATTACAGATGCTATATCCTTTCTATCCATGACACTTGCGCGCGCAGGATCCGTAACTTGGCCTATACCTAGGCGAGTGAGAATCTGCAACATACACCAGGTACCGTATTCTTCATGGATCGACTCAGTTAGTCGCATTTCGTCATCAGTGATACCAATGGCGGTAAAAATGCCAAAACCCCCTGAGGGTAGCTGATACCAACAATCCGGAGCCTCATCCGGGTACCAGATTAATACATTGCGTAAAAGCGACTCTCCGCCTGCTATTATTGAGGCATTTAACGTTAAGCGCTTGCCTGGACTGAGCGTGCCCATGTGGTTGAAAATATAGTAAGCCATTGTGCGCAATATTTGAGCTGGCCATTCGGCTTCTAGCGGTGACTTTATCATTAGCTCTAAACCAAAGCCTGAAACTTCCTGTGGCTCATCTTGTAACCATGGGGTGGAAAGGCCTGCTGTAAGGTAAGTCCAGTATGGTCTTAGCGGGTCTGGTGCATAAACGAAAATTGCTAATTGTTGTTCGCTTAAATCCAACGATTGATTATTGTTATCGAGATTGAATTCAATTGCTCGCCCTGAGATTTTTTCTGCATTACCTTTTCGGGGAGGAGGGGCATAATTAGGCGGAGAAATATGTTTATGTTCGCCAAAGAGTTGTTGGTAAAGATAATCGCGAGCATGCCAACTATTGATGAGAAGCTCGCTATTATAAGTTAAATTACCAGAATTATTTGCTTCTCTGGAGGTGTTTTTTGCTCTCCTCTGATTTTTTGCTTTAGCCAGAGGACGAGCATTATTTTTCTTGGCTTTCTTCTTATTCTCTTTATTACTCATAGTTCTTACAGTTTGGCTAAGTCTTGTAGTTTAACGGCTAAATTTTTCAATGTTCTATCTTTAGAACTGCCATAAAGGCTTCTTGAGGGATTTCCACTTTACCAATGGACTTCATTCTCTTCTTTCCCTCTTTTTGCTTTTCTAACAACTTTCTTTTGCGGCTAATATCGCCACCGTAACATTTAGATAATACATTTTTGCGTTGGGCTGAGATTGTCTCTCTAGCTACAATTTTGCCGCCAATCGCTGCCTGAATAGGCACTTCGAACATTTGTCTGGGAATTATACCTTTAAGCTTTTCAGCTAATTGTCTACCATAGCTTGGCGCCTTATCCTGGTGCACAATAGCAGAAAGAGCGTCACAAGCTTCACCACCAATGAGAATATCCAATTTAGCTAGCTTAGAAGCCCGATATTCTTTAAAGTGATAATCAAGACTGGCATAACCCTTTGATCTCGATTTTAATTGATCAAAAAAGTCGGTAATGATTTCTGCTAAAGGCAATTCATAGTGCAGCATTGCTCGGCGAGGGTCTAAGTATTTCATGTCTAAAAATATCCCTCGTCTACCTTGGCAAAGTTCCATTATTGGTCCGACAAATTCATTGGGCACCATAATACTGGCTAAAACATATGGTTCTTCGATTGTCTCGCGGTAATTTGCTTCTGGTAATTTGGCTGGATTTTCAACCATGATTACTTTGCCATCTGTTCTTGTCACACGATACACCACAGATGGTGCAGTGGTAATTAGCGTCAAATTATATTCTCGCTCAAGCCGTTCTTGTACAATTTCCATATGCAATAAGCCAAGAAAGCCACAGCGAAAACCAAATCCGAGTGCTTCGGAGGTTTCCGGTTCAAAAAATATAGAGGCGTCATTTAATTTTAGTTTTTCTAATGCTTCGCGTAAATCTGGATATTGATCGCTATCAACTGGATAAATACCAGCGTAAACCATTGGTTTGGCTGGTCTATAGCCAGGCAATGCTTCCGGAGCAGGATTTTCAGCTAACGTAATTGTGTCGCCAACAAGCGTTGACACATCTTTAATGGAAGCGGCTAAATATCCCACTTCGCCTAGTCCAAGTTGATTTGTCTTTACTTGATGAGGACGTAAAAAGCCAAGTTCGGTTACTTCAAAGCTTTTTTCATTAGCCATGAATTTAATTTTGTCTCCAAGTTTGACTTGACCATCTTTTATTCGAAAGTAAACGATGATACCGCGATAGCTATCAAAAAAACTATCAAAAATAAGAGCTCTCAATGGCTTATTAAATGTATCAAGCGGAGGTGGAACGAATTTAACAATTGCCTCTAGAACTTCATCTATGCCGATATTATTTTTCGCGCTAGTTAGAACGGCATGACTAGCGTCAATGCCGATTACTTCTTCTATTTCTTGGCGTATGCGCTCAGGTTCAGCACTTGGTAAATCTATCTTGTTAATGACAGGGACAATTTCTAAATTATTTTCTACGGCTAAATGTACATTAGCCAAGGTTTGCGCTTCCACGCCTTGCGTAGCATCGACAACTAAAAGTGCTCCTTCACAAGCAGCGAGGCTGCGTGAAACTTCATAACCAAAATCTACGTGCCCCGGGGTATCGATAAGATTGAGAATATACTGATGCCCATCTTGAGCCCTATACTCCATGCGTGCCGGTTGGGCTTTAATAGTAATACCGCGTTCTCGCTCTAAGTCCATAGTATCGAGTACTTGCTCTTGCATTTCTCTTTTGGACAAAGTGGCGGTGGTTTCCAATAGCCGGTCAGCCAAGGTAGATTTGCCGTGGTCAATATGAGCAATAATTGAAAAATTGCGAATATATTTTGGATCTAGCCTGGCAGCCGTATTCATTATGCCTGTGTTAACTTACGAGAGCTTATTAGGGTCAAAATTACCTACTCTTGCCGGCGAGACTACCAGTAAGAGGTTTCCTTCTGGTATATTACCAGGCAGTAAGCTCTAAGCCAAATCTTTACTCATTTATTTAAAGTCAACCGAAATATGACACATCCATTTTTAGAAGCTATCCGCAGCAAACCATTATTGGTAGACGGGGGTATGGGCACTTTGCTATATGCCCGTGGTGCTTCTACTGAAATTGTTTTTGAACAATTGAACGAAGCACGCAGCGATTTGGTTTTACAAGCGCATATTGATTATATAAACGCAGGCGCTGATGTGATTGAAACCAATTCATTTTCTGGCAACCGTTTTCGTCTGGCGAGCTGCGGGTTGGAAGGACAGGTCGCGCCTTTAAACATTGCTGCTGCCAAAATAGCGAGAAATGCTCGTGAGATTGCTGGAAAACCGGCTTTTGTTGCTGGTGCTGTTGGGCCAAGCGGGCAATTGCTGATGCCGCTTGGTGAGATATCAGCGCAAATATTGCGACAAGCATTTAAAGAACAAATGGAAGCTCTTTTGGCTGGTGGTGTTGACTTGTTTATGCTCGAAACCATGTCGTCGTTGGAGGAATTAAAGATAGCCATTTTGGTAGCTAGATCAATATCTAAATTGCCTGTGGTGGCTCAGTTGAGTTTTTCCACAGAAGGGCACACATTATTCGGTGCTACGCCAGAAGATGCTATCAAACTAGTTATTGAATTAGGAAAAGATGCTCCAGACCTAATTGGTATCAATTGTGGTGCCGGTCCTGGTCCTTTATTTGATAGCTTAATCCGCATGACCGAGGCAGCTAAGG
>Ga0207134_1072_pt1 | contig 29425 bp, 26 predicted proteins | sample Alteio_BWMinHeat_12_FD_153527 | JGI IMG/M metagenome (GOLD analysis project Ga0207134, IMG submission 153527) | Enriched cells from forest soil in Barre Woods Harvard Forest LTER site, Petersham, Massachusetts, United States -... | ecosystem: Environmental > Terrestrial > Soil > Temperate forest >... | reverse complement strand
AAGTTTGGTGGCTCCGCCGGGTAGATTGGTAGTTCTAATGCCTTCACTACTTGTAATAAGTGCGCCCCCTTTGGGTTTATTGTAAAGGGTCATAACAGTTACGCCGGGGTTTTTCTCGCTTGGTGGGTACGGAAGCAAGCTATTTGCCTGGAACATATCATCTAGAGCTATAGCTGTATTATCTGACAGTGGATGTGCGCCACCACCAGGCTGGAATTGTTTCATGCCCTCTAGATTGCCGGTATGAAGATAGGTAAGAGCTTTTTCATAGGCTTCGGCATCGGCACCTTTCAAGTCTTTTCCGTATTTCAGGTTATCTTGGTATTTCGGATCGTTGGTCAAAATATTCTTTATTTCAGCTTCAGACAACCTTGGGCGGCTAGGAGCAGAATCGGCTGGGCGACTAGTTGGAGAAGTGGGTTTGCTTACAGCATCTCTTGCTGCTACTGTGGGCTGATCCATAGCCCCATTGTTTCCAGTTGTACGTGTTGGCGTTGCGGTGTTCCGATTAGCCGTTGTTGACGTAGTCGGTTGCTCAGTACTAGGTGTGGGAACTGGTTGCGCAGGACGAGTAGTTGGCGGAACTGCGGAAGACAGCGGTGTACTGTCTCTACTTGCTGTTACAGTTGGTGAAACCGGTGAACTTGTGCGGTCCGGAGTTGGTTTAGTGTCCACGGCGGCAGATTTGACGTCTGACCCAACCATTTCACTGTCGGAAGGAGTAGCTTTACTTGCAGCGGTAGTTGCAGGCTTTTTCCCGTCTAATGCGCCTTCCGACACTAGTGGTATGCCAACAATTGTTCCTGTTTTGTCATATACCAGCAATTCTTGCCTGGTGGCGCTTTTTTCTCCTGGAATTATCTTAGGGCTTGGTCCTGGTTTTTCTCCTGTGGTCGCTTCTTTTATACCTTTATTAAGGTCTTCCAGTGCTGCTGTGCCATCGGAAGCGTACTCAATGTAGTCTTTCAATTGGGCTTGAAATGCGGGGCTGTTAAATTTATTTTCGCCGGTTAGATTGACAGCGAATTCGGTAACTAGCTTGTTCAAGCGGTCTTGTTGTAGGTCACGGTCATGATTTACATCTGTTGGTTTGATAAGATCCAAACTAATGATACGCGGCTCTTTGGGGCCTGCCGGCGTCTTAACCGGTGGGGTTGGTTTGGTTACTCCTGCTTCTGGTGATAAAGTTGCCGTGGAGGCGGCAACTACTTCTACTGCTACAGCTTCTCGTAAGGTGGACGTTGTAGCGGAAGACTTTGAGTTACCCGCTGCAGCGCGTAGATCTGCTACCTTAATGTCTCTTTTAGCCATAGTTGATAATATCGAACTTATGCGTTGATCAACATCTTCGGACTTATCAGAAATGGGTTGTGTGTCGTCTGTAATTTTTTGATCAAGACCAAACTCTTTCATTATTTCGATATCTGCACGATCTGGTGTATCTTTTAATGTGACTGCATGAAGATAATTTACATGATAAGTTGCATCAGACGGTTTACTTTTTCCGTAGAATGAAATTCTAAGGGCTTCATTGGAACCTTTAGGAGCAATAAAAACCTCTGTATATTCTTTTTCCCCTTCTGGTGTGGTCGTGAAGGTGTCAATTTTTTTTTCCTTAAGCAAACGGCTCATTACCACGCTGGCTCGCAGGGATGGTTCTATGTAAGTCTTGAAGTCTCCCTTATTTATTGCTTCTATATTTTTTTTGAGTATGTCTTTATCTTTTTCATCAAGGTGATCCATACCATCTTTAAGACCATTTTTAGGGTCATCTTTAGGATCAGGGTGATCTTTTCCAAGCAGCGTTGTCTGCATTATGGCCGTTCCCCACAGGTCGTGCCCTCGATAGATTTGGCCGTATATGGTATCAGCCCTGTCCATACTAGGCTTTAAATCAAGAGGGAGTCTAGTTTTCGCTTCTGCTTCTCGTTTTTCCGCGCTTTCTTTAGCCCGCAGTCCGGCACCGCGTTCTAGCCCTCGACGTCCACCGCCTCGCCGTCCTTGCTGTTCACCATCGCCATCTTGTACGTAACTAGCGCGCCTTATGACGCGAGAGCCATTATGCCCATTATTGCGTTTCCCACCTTCAGATTCGTCACGGATCTCGCCGTCATCGTTCGAATCAGATCGATTACGCGAGCTGACGCCATCTCTTAGCCCAGATCCATTGCTTCCATTGCCAGCATCTCTTGCTACTGGACCAGTGGTACCAGTGCTTGAATCACCTTGTCTCGGTCCGTTGTGCCCATTGCCATTATCTCCCGATCCGGTTCCCTTAGGACCTGTGCTGGAAGTTTCTGGGCTGTGTTTGCCTGTCTTGACGCGTTCATTGATAACGTCGTTGTATGCAGCCGCCGATTTTCCTGCCTGGGATGAATCTGGCTCGTCTGTTGGGCGTTGGTAGTCTTGAAAAACCATGTGAATATGCTCGCTTGTTCTTTCGACAACAAGTTAAAGTAACTGCGGGGAATAGAAGTTCTGCTGGGTGACCACTAGTAAATTCCTGGAATTAGACAAATGCATTATCTGTCACTGCATAATTCTAAATAATCATTGTGAGATTTTTGGGAGATATTTGTGGGAAATTTGTGAGGTCCCTCCGAAAGCAAGATTAAATCATCGCAACTCCAGAACCCATACGCTTTTGCTGCCGCATGTATATGTCCATCCTTACACTTTTAGTAGCGAAGACGGGCAATGGTTGTCTTATCAGATTTTTTTGCGGAACTTCTCGCCGTAGCCAGTCATCTCAACATATGCTTGTCCACTGATACTTTTACCTTCCAGGGTGCCAGCAACATTTGTCTTTCCTTCCCAGTAACCTAAGCCCTTAGTTCTTAGCGGAACAATCTCTTGATTTTCCATCACTGGTGTCAGTTCAAGTTGTAGTTTCATACTGGGTATAGATACATTCCAACCCATGGGATAGCTACCCTTTTTGGTTGGACTCGGCCAGACTCCCAGCCTTTTGATATTGATGTCAGAAATTGCCAATGGCTTGCTAGTGCCATTAGCAAAGATGAATGTCCCGGCAGAATTAGAATCTAAGCAACCATTACTTGTTCTAAGAATATAAATCATCAACTCGGTGTTATTGTCCAATTGGATGCCATACCAATCCCAGCCAATTTCATCTTCGGCAAGCTGATGAGAACCGAATTCATGATCCATCCACGAACTGCCTGTCACTGCAATTGGCTTCTTGTCGATAAAAAGTATGCCTTCTGTCTTTAAGCGGCTCATAGAATAATAGTGTGACGCACAGCCAATACAGCCAGCCTTTTGAAAAACACTGTCTTTACCGTGTACTACTGGTGTTTTCAGAGGTTCGAGTACTAGATGAATGCTGTATGCCGGCGCATCTGCCCTGATAAAGATTTTGTTGCCTAATTGCTCAACAAACCAATTTTCATTGAATACCTGGAAGCAATCGCTTCTGGCGCCTGCTATATCTAAGGCAGTGCGGTTGAGCTTTTCAAAATAAGTAAATTTGTGATTGTGCTCATCGGTAATGGCAAAATGGGCCATATAGATGTTTTTTGGACCAGGTGTTTGTTGTTTTTGAGTATTCTCAGCAAGTTCTTGCCGAAAGAAAGTCAACTCATAACCAAACTTTCTTTTATCATTAGCTGTGAGGTGTCCTGTGTAGTACCACCATTCAGTTTGGAAATCTTCGTGACTGGCATGGTCATGTGGAAATGCGAATTTATAACCTGGCAAAGCACGCTTAAATGATGCCGCCTGCGAGTTCAAACAAGGTGCAAGCAAAATGAGAAGGAGAATTGCCAGAATACGCATATTATTCATCTCGCACTACTTCTGGTGCAATCGTTCTAGCAGCAAGTCTTGCCGGAATGAGCCCAGCCACTATTGCCGTTGCGATTAATAGAATTGAGGATTGTACGACAAAATCAAATGGAATACTCATGCGCACTGTCCAGCCGAAGGACTGTTTATTGACAATATGAATTAAGAAAAGCGCTAGAGCAAACCCTAGTCCAAGCCCCCATATATTGCCAAGACAACCTAATACTCCTGCTTGCATCAAGACAATTGTCTTTAGCTGGGACTGGCTAGCTCCCAAATAACGAAGTATGCCGAAATCTCTTCGTGACTCCAATGTTAGTGCAAATAAGGAATTTGTAATAACCAGCATCGCAACAGCAATTGAAATCATATCCAAAGCATAGACTACCGCAAATGTTGTATCGAATATTTTCATTGCTTCCTCGTGTAATTCACCAGTTGTTCTAATGGTAATGGGAACATTTGCCCCGATGCGCCGAAGAATTTCCGCTCGTACTGTTTCAGGGTTGGCGCCTGGTTTTAAGTAAATCGCACAGGAGCTTATCGGATCATTGTGGAAAGTGTTTTGGTAAAGACCTTGTGGAATTATAATGTAACCTAAGTCACTTGTATAATTGTAGAATATACCTTCTACTTGCAGCCTGAGATGACCTTGAGGGCTTGGTATTATAAGCTCATCGCCTTTATGTATATTCCTTTTGACAGCAAATGTTTCAGAAACAATTGCTTGATTATTATGAATGCGCGAGCAAACCGATTTTGTGCTTTCACCAGATGTAAATGTTAATTGTCCGTATTGCGACCGGACATTAAAATCGACTGCAGCAAGAATTGCCGGATCGCCTTGATATATAATAGGAAGCTCCAAGAATGGTTCAAGTGCTGCAATGTTCGCAATGCCCGATAGTTTGGCAACTGTATTAAGCGAGAGTCGTGCTGTCTTGTTACCTTTAATTCTGGCTACCGGTTCAAGCCATAAATTTGCTTTAAAGGTTTGATCAAGCCAGGACTGAACAGTTACTCTAAAACTATTGATCATGATGGTCAGGCAAACCATCATTGCAATTCCCACCATTAAGCTGCCGACAGCCACAGCTGTTCTGCCTAAAGCCCCATATAGAGAACGCACGGCAATCTTACCCTCGGCACCAATAATTTTGCCGGATGGTGTTGACAATCCCGCTAGAATGATTTTTAGAATAAGAGGAGTGACAAGCATCCCCGAAATCATGGCTAAAAGAGTGGCAAGATGTCCATAGACAGGCTGGTTGCCCAAGGCGGGTTGAAGTATCGCCATTGCTGTCAGGAGAATAAAGATTATCCCGGCGATAGCCATTTTCCCGGCTAGGCGGTGAATCTTGAGATCATGAGAAGAGCGGCGCGTAGCCTCGGCTGGTGTAACGCAACTAGCCTCAATCACTGGCGGTACTGCGGCAATAACGGTTAGTCCGGTCCCAAAAAAGAAAGCAGTTATTATTACTTTCCAATTGAGGACAATTGTGTCTATCGGGATTTGAAAATAAAAATATTGAATAGTCTCTGATACGGCTTTCAATGCTAATTGCCCAAGAAAAAGTCCGCAAACGATACCAATACTGGTGCCAATTACGCCATAGGCTATTGCTTCCAGCCCAAATAATAACATGACGCGCCAACGCGAGAGTCCTAAAGCGCGCAGGGTGCCGATATCAGCACGCCGCCTGATGATTGAAATTGTCATTGTATTGTATATCAAGAGCATTCCTACGATAAGAGCGATAAAACTAAGCGAGTTTAGATTAAACTCGAATGAGGCAGTCATTTTTTGAACTTGTTTACCATGCTGCTTTGGAGTAGCAACGGTAAGGTTTGCCGGAAGCAGCGCAGTCAATCTTTCACGCACCGCGTCAAGATCTTTATCTGGAGCGATAATTTCAATCTGGCTGACTTTTCCTGGTATGCCAAGGGCAGCCTGCGCTGAGTCGATATCAATTATAATTAGATCTCCACAATAGGCACCACCAAGTCCGGATGCCGCTAAAACACCAGTGACGACAAAGTGTTGTAGGCTGTCATTGATAATTAGATCTAGCTCACTTCCTGCTTTAAGTCCGTGCCGTTTAGCCAATTTATCGCCGATAAAAACAGTATGGGATGGATCTTCATTCAGCAAGCCAGTTGGATCGTCAGCTTTTCCTGGCGCATTTTGTATTTCGTCGCCTGATGATTGATTTGATTCTGCGTATGATATAAAGTCAGGATCGGCCAGCACATCTACTCCAAGCAATTGCACAAACTCACCAGGTTTGCCTGGAAATAAGGCACTTTCTTTAATGAGTGGAGTGTACTTTCCTCCGATTTGTGATAACCAGGTAAGATCTTGCAATACTGATTGGTCAAAAAATATTGCTGAAACCGGGCGTATCTCTAAATTAGCCTTGCCCGCAACTAAATCAACTGATTGACGGAATTTACCAAGTACAGAATGATTGGCTGAATTAATCGCCACTACCACGCTAACACCTATCACTATGCCAAGCAGGGTAATAGCAGTACGACCCCAATTCTTAATTAGATCTCGAACAATGAAGTTATTAAAAAGCTTCAGCGTAACGGACATTGCTTTGTCTCATCAACAACACATCCGTCTTGAATCTGGATTGTTCTTTGGGTAAAAGCAGCCGCATTGCTACTGTGGGTGGCCATAATTATAGTTGTCTGCAATTCGCCGTTGAGCGAAGCCAGTAATTCTAAAATAATGCGACCATTTTCAGTATCCAGGTTTCCTGTCGGCTCATCGGCAAGGATAAGCCCGGGTGAGTGAACCAGCGCTCTGGCGATAGCAGTTCTCTGCATTTCACCGCCAGAGAGTTGTGCTGGGTAGAACTGTGCACGCTCAGTCATCCCAAAGCGCTCCAGCATATTGGCTACTTGCTGTTTTATTTCTTTCTCCGTATGCTTGCCAACTAGTTCCAAGGGCAATGACACGTTTTCTTCTACTGTTAGCATTGAAAGTAAATTGAAAAATTGAAATACATAACCAATATTTATTGCTCGTATTTCCGTTAAGTCTTCGTCGCTGCATGAAGTTAGATCGATGCCGTTTAAAAATATCTGTCCTGAGGTCGGACGATCTACTCCGGCAATTAAATTCAATAATGTGCTTTTGCCGCAGCCACTAGGACCAACCAAACTAACAAATTCGCCACGCCGAAAGGAAAGAGACACACCTTCAAGCGCATGTACCTGGTGATCACCATAAAGTTTAGAAACTTGCTTAAGTTGTAAGAGCGAAGATGGCTCTTCGGTCATAACCTGATTCCCCAAACTACTGACAGTAGGATAACTGAAATCGGTTGTAAAGCTACGTTGTTATAGATTTTCATACTTAAAGTGCAAGCCTGCTTTGAATAAGTGCATTAAGGCTGACCCTACTTTTTTTTGCGGCCATACTCAGCTTTCTATGAAGAGCTGGATCGATTCGAAGAACCAGATTTCCGGAAAAAGGTTTTTCAGGTTTTTCTCCTCTCTTTTTGCAAAACGCAAGGTAGTCATCTACTGATTCTTTAAATGCTTTTTTTAATTCAGAGGCGGCTCGTCCTTGAAAAGTAATAACATCTTTAGTGTCTACCACTTCTCCATGAAAAATCTCAGCTTCATCATCAAAGCTTACGACCGCTTCATATCCTTTATATTTCATAAATGTCCTCCTTTTGGCGAAATGCCAGCAGCTATTAAAAACCTCTTTATAGAAGCCACTGCTCCTTATATGTTTCTTTCCTTGGATGTGGTCTATGAAAAACAGCCCTTACGCCGTTTAAGGCAATTCTTAATCTTGACCCGCTGCCCTCAGTTATTTCAGCACCAAGCGCCAGGAGCATATGCTCAATGGCTTTCCATGGAATACTTGATTTTGTGGGGACGGCAAAGATACTTTCTAGTATTTTTTGATGCTTATTCGGCATATTGCAAATCATAGTATCATATTTTGATACTATCTGATTTTAGATTAAATGTCCAGAGGTAATGTAGGGGCACTCAAACCTACGACCCATGCTGTACATGACGCTGATCGATTGTTAACCCGCGATCTGGGGTTCTACCGTGTGCACTTTGCCGATTTAACCTTGTTGCAATAGCTATTGACTTAGTCTAAAAATGCCACTGCTTCACTGCGGCGTTCTGCGTTCATCATAACGCGATGCCAGCGGTCAAGCACTATAGTAGCGTGGTCTGCGTGCTTTATGCGACCTTTAACATAGACTACAGCATTGCGCTGCATATCCCGCCAGAAATATTGTTTGGCACGCGGACTTCTTTCAATCAAATTTGTGTATTCTGTTTGAGTTAAACCATTTGGGTGTTGCCGGCAAACTTTTACTGTTTCACCGCCTGTCCTGTAAGCAAATTGGGCCATATGTGGCTTGCTACCACGGCCCCGGACTAGCGGTTCGTCTTTGCGGACAAGAACCGCATCAGGGTCAATATCAGCAGGTATAAAAAACCATTCCCCTTGACGCTTAAAAATTTGAGTCTTGCGACGGTTGCGCTTCTTAGTATTAAGGCCTACTTCTTGATCAAGGATTTCGGGTGGTTTGAGCGATGCTTTAGCAGCGGCCACAGTTGAGACAGGTCCAACTGCAGCTACGAACAGATGGCGCTCATCATGACCACAAAGAAAATGATCCTTGGTGACAGTCTGTCCAGAATTATCAATTTGTTTAGCAAGAAGAACAAGATGCCGATCTTTTGGCTGGACTTCCAGAACAGACAATTCAACTTTATTGGCCAGATCTTTTTCAAGCGCAATTTCAAAATGCTCTTTGCCATTCTTTGTAATTATGTTTAAGCGTGCTGGCGAAGGCTGTGTAGTTCTGGTATTACCTAAACGACGGCCTTTTGCAAAGACAATTTCTAGCTCTGCACCGATTTTTTCAAAAGTTTTTTCTAAGTTTGAAAACATAACAATATTTGCTCTCATAGCTATTCTGTTCTCGACTTTAAGGACAGATTTACTTGGAACTTTATCTAAATAACTACAATTAGTTTATCTGAACGATCGACTTGATGCACGTAAAGTTAAGATAGGTTGCTCTTAGTGCAGCAGGATGCAACTAGTTTAGACTGTCTTAGATACAGCATAATGCAACTGATACTATCTTCTCTAACTGGAAAAATCTAGCCTCTGAAATTGGCATGAGAAGGGAAACTCAATTATCTAAGTTTCTACATTAATAATACATGTATATACTTGCTAAAGTCAGACAGACTTGTTAGAATAAAAGTATATTTTGAGCCGATGATAAGAGCCCTCGGGCTCTCCTTGCGTAAGTAAGGTAGTCGGCTCTTAAAATTGTTTGAGCAATCATGATTTTTTTATTTGCCGATGAAGCTGGTAATTTTGACTTTTCATCCAAAGGTAGCCGGTATTTTATTGTTGCTGGTGTCACCATGGCTGACTGGTCAGTTGGAGCGAAACTCTTGGATTTAAGACATGAATTATGCTTTCAGACAGAAGACTTAAGAGAAGAGGGATTTCATGCTACTGAAGATAGACAACACATTCGAGACAAAGTTTTCGCGTTAATCCGCGAGTTGGATTTAAGAATCGATGCCGTAGTTTTAGATAAGCACAAGGCATATAAACGTCTTACCGAAAAAGAAGCCTATTTCTATCAATTAGCTTGGCATTTTCTTTTGCGTAATGTGGCAAGACAATTGTCTAAGGAGGATAATTTATTAATTGTAGCCGGTTCGTTGGGAACAAAGCACAGAAGAATGTTATTTAAGCAGGCTTTGGATTCAGCCAGTGAGCAACATATCCTTAATACATCGTGGAGAGTGAGCTTTTGGAAAGCCTTTAGTCATCCATGTCTGCAAGTAGCTGATTATTGTGCCTGGGCTATACAACGATGGAAAGAAAAGAATGATAAACGTTCATTGATATTGATTGAGCACAAGATAAATAAGATATGGGAACCCTTTAACAACTCAAACCTAGCTGGCTAGGCAAGAGAGGAAATCCTGCTGTAAGCTCTGTCTTCGGAACGTTTTGTATACTATGTGTTCGGGCCGGACACTCTGAAATTGGCTCCCGAGGTAGGATTCGAACCTACGACCAAGTGATTAACAGTCACCTGCGCTACCGCTGCGCTACTCGGGAATACGACTAGCTTGTCAGCATTATACTAGGGCTTATTATATCAGTGCTCTTCTTATATTAACTATATTAAGTCTGGGGCGCAAAACCTCCAAGGAATGGCTATTCACATGCCAAGATAATGGGCAAAGTTGGTATTGTTCGCTATACTGTCTGCCATTAGGCTAAAGCAAAAAGATTGAAATAGTGAAATAATGTTTGGTCACCATAAAGTTAGCAATGGCACGCTTCATGAGGCTGTGCACATGGTAGAGACTTATTTTAGGCATCGCGGTCTCGATCCGGATAAATTTAAATTGCACGAATCTCATGAATACGGCTGGTGGATTAAGGAAGGGAGCGCTGAAGTCTACATTATTCTGCAAAAAGGCAATGAAGAGCTTGGCACAGTTTTGCGGATTTCCAGCCCTTTAGCCTATATTCCCGAGCAGAATCATGAAGCCTTTTATCGCCACCTTTTGGAATTAAATAATGATTTGAGTACTTGCGCGCTCTCTGTGTACAATGACTTAGTTTTAATTGTGACGCAAAGACCAACGCTTGGTTTAAGCCAGGAAGAAATGGATGAATTGGTCTGGAATGCCGCTTATGTAGCAGACCTGTTAGACAATAAATTAGCACAAGGCTATGGAGTGAGACTGTATAGTGAGGGTGCTTATAGAGGCGCGTTACAAAAAAACGCCTCGCGCTAAGTACTGTTACTGGTAGTAAATTACTCCAAGAGATCTCTATGGCTAAGCACAATCTGTCTTCTGATGATATTGATTTTGTAAATTCTCTGCTTATCGAAGCAGGCAATATGGCTGTCGATGGGCAAGCATTTCGCCTGGAAGTAAATCGTATTGGAAACACACAAAGCAATTTGACCAAAACACCAACAATCGATGAAAAAATATCGCTTTTTTTAGTAAATAAGCTTAAGCGTCGTTTCGCCAATCAAATGATTGTGTCCGAAGAAGCCTTGCCGCAAGAATTCTCTTTGACCGATGACTATGCCTGGCTCATTGATCCAATCGATGGCACGCATCACTATTTAGCTAATGATAATCAGTATTCAATTATGATTGGTCTATTATTAGCAGGCGAGCCCATTTATGGCTGGGTGTACAATCCTGCCTCTTCTACTCTCTATCATGGCGGTCCCGGTCAAGGTGCCTGGTGTTTAGGACAGAGCAGAGGAAAAGCACAACTTATAGATCCACTTGGCGCCCTAAATAGTAAATCGGTACGGGTAATTATAGGCAGGCGCGACAAGAAAAATAATCCGTGGCTTGAAAGTTTACCTAATATAATTATTTTACAAGCTGGTAGCATCGGCTATAAATTGACCAGAATATTGGAAGACGAAGCAGATATTTTATTGCACCTAGCCGGCAGGCTAAAAATTTGGGATACGGCAGGGCCAGTTGCACTAGCTTTAGCCAATGGATTAGAGGTGGGCAGCAAAGATATTGACACTTTGCTTTATCCTAAAGATTCATTTACTCATCAAGTAGCTATGGTTATCGGAAAGAAAGGCAGTTTAGAATGGTTCCGCAAGCAGCTTATTCCAGCCTGGATACAATAAAATGAATTCGATAAAGCCCATTTTTAAACAAGAAGAACTGGTTGCGGTGTGCGCCGAAATTGAGAAGCGTGGTCGTTTTGCCCTTGATTTGGAATTTATTCCCGAGAAAACATTCAATCCAGTCTTAGCTTTATTGCAAGTTGCCACAGATGAAAGTGTTTATATAATTGACCCTCTTTCAACTGTGCAATTGAATCTATTGTGGCAAAAGGTTGCTGATAAGCGAATTATGAAAGTCTTGCATGCGGCAAAAGAAGACTTAAATATCATTCGCCAAATAAGCAACCTTACCCCTAGAAATATCTTTGATACTCAAATTGCTGCTGGTTTCCTTGGACATGGTTATCCAGTTGGTTATAAAAAACTATTAGCACAAATGCTCAATGTTCAAATTAATAAGAGCGAAAGTTTTACTGATTGGCTTATGCGCCCGCTTTCTGAACTACAGCTTCGTTACGCCTATGAAGATGTCTGTCATCTGTTGCCATTAGCCGATAAGCTAATGGCAATGCTTAAAGAAAAGCAAAGGCTGGATTGGGTTTGTAATGAATGTGCTGCCTTTTTTTGCCAGGAGAACCTTACTGACATAAGGGATTATGGATATACAAGAATCAAGGGTGCTAGAAGTTTGGCACCGCAGAAATTGGCTGTTTTACAAGCCTTATGCGAATTGCGCATAGAAGAAGCTAAGCGAACTAATAAGCCTTTGAAAGCTATATTATCCGATATTACTTTGCTTGAACTAAGCAGAAAAATCCCCAGTTCTGTGGAAGATTTTAATGAGATGAGGGGCATAAATATAGAGCAAGCAAAACGCCAGGGGAAACAAATTATTGCCGCCATCCAAAAAGCGCTTGCCTTGCCGCAAGCTAATTGGCCAAGCTGGCCAGGAGCGGAAATGATTACGGATGCTGAGGGACTGTCTGGAGATGTTTTATATGCCATTCTTAAAGTCGAAGCTTATGAATTAGAAATTGCCCCTGAGCTCTTAGCTACACGCAATGATGTCCAGAAATTAATTACTAATTGTCGTCACGATTGTCATGAAGACAAAGAGCTAGCCGTGCTAAAGGATTGGCGTTATGAATTAATAGGAAAAAAATTACTCAGCATACTGGACGGAGCGCAGGTGCGGGTAGAACTAGACTTAAAGAAAGAAATACCTGTAAAAGTTTCGCTGTAAAAGAGAGTCAACTGTCCATTCCAATAATCTACTTGTAGAATTAGCTTATAGTTATTTACAAGGTGTTAAAAGCAGTGCCTAACATTAAGGAAACCGATCGTTCAACCAGTTTTGCCGAAGAGGCCTTACGCTTAGGCGGTAAAACTGAAGAAGAAGCGACGCGCACTGGCGCAGTCGATCGTGCTGACGATCAAGTCGAAGCCCTATTCGCCCCGCAGTATAAAACTAGTAATAGCCCCGTGCACAGAGCTGTTTGGGACAACATTATCCCCATTGATTTATTCACGACACCTAAGCTAGAAGAAAATGCTCTTGATTTGCCTGTAATAAAAAACTCACTTGCTGTTTTAAGAGAGCACAAAGCAAAAGGCAGTTTATACGACCAACATGGCAAAGTATCTGAAGCTCTTATGGATGATTTAGGAAAAGCAGGCTATTGGGGTGCTCTTATCAACAGAGAATATGGCGGGCAAGGGCTGAGCATCCGTCAATTTATGACTTTTCTTTCTGAAGTCGCTCTCATTGATCCAATGTGTGCCGGACTTGCCTCTGTACATGGCTGTATTGGAGCTGTAGATCCAACAAGCACTTTTGGCAACGAAGAACAGAAGCGCCGTTACTTACCAAAATTGGCAAGCGGCGAAATGCTTTCTGCCTTTGCCCTCACCGAGCCAGGTGCTGGATCGGATCTCACAGCTTTAAGAACTACAGCAACTTTAGTTGGCGACCATTATTTGATTAATGGCGAAAAACTATTTGTCACTAACGCAGTACCGGGACGTACTATAGGTATAGTTTGCTTGATTGATGGCAAACCATCAGCATTAATTGCCGAGTTACCGAAAGAAGAAAACGAGAACTTTCAGATTGTTCATTATGGGATTTATGCAGTTAGGCACGCGTATAACCATGGCTTAAAATTCAAAGACTTCAAAGTACCAAAAGAAAATTTATTGGTTCCTGCTGCTGGAGACGGACTTACTGTTGCTTATCATGGCTTGAACCTGGGACGTATTGCATTATGTTCTGTAGCTTCAGCTGTAATGAAAAGCATGCTGGCCAATCTAATGCCTTGGATTCACTTCAGACAAACTTACGGACAGACTATTGATAAGCGCGAACTTGTCAAAAGACGGGTAGCGAGAACTGCCAGTTTAATTGCAGGTTCGGAAGCTTTGGTTGCCTGGGGTTCTTGGTTATTGGATCAAGGTTACAGGGGTGAGCTTGAGTGCATTATTGCCAAAATCTTTGGCAGTGAAAGCCAAAAGGAAGTAGCCATAGAATACTTCATGAAAACACATGGCGGACGTTCCTTTTTGCAGGGACATTTATTTGGCGACAATGTGCATGAATTTCTCGCTCCTTGCATCTATGAAGGTGAAGGAGAAATGCTCGGGATGGCTTTTTTTAAATCGTTAGCGAAAGCGCATGGAATGCGGTATTTCGAGCCATTAGGCAAGGCTTTGAACAAGCATAATTTGAAATCGTTGAATCCTTTAAATCCTTTCCACGCCTGGGCTTTGCGCAATGAATTGGTTCCGTATGCTTTTTGGTATCTAGGTAAAACTCTTGCTCCTGCTAATGAGCAACGTATTGCAGGACTTAGTTCTGCTTTACAGGATCATATTGACTTTGCTCTCAGTATGCTTGCTGATGTTCCTTTCGAACTGACTCATAGCATGGTTAAGCATCAGTTGAAACTTGCGGATAGGCAATGTCGTATTGCTGATCTATCTCAACGTATTCAAGATGTCATTGTTATATTGGTAACTGTGCTCTGGGCTCATCAGGATGGCAATAAAGTGGTGTTAGCCGCTACAGATATTCTTTGTCAGGACCTACGCCATAAACTTACCGGAGAAAGACCAACTGATAAATATTTCCGCCAGTTATGTCAGGTGGCCGATTTAATTATGGCTGAAGGTTATCCGGGTATGGATAAAATCGACCCTGGTTCAATATTGTTTTCATATAATTCTAAAATCAGCTAAAACAGGAACGTGGTCAGAAGGACGTTCCCATTTTCTTGGTTCTTTATCAATCCAGGCGCGATAGCAAGTTTGGGCTAGTGGCTCAGAAGCCCATAAATGATCTATGCGATAGCCCAGGTTACGCCGAAAGGCACCCTGTCTATAATCCCACCAGGAGAAATGTCCAGGTCCTCCGTTACGCTGACGGAAAGTGTCAATGAATCCCCATTTTTTTATTTCAGCTAAAAGCTGCCGCTCTTGCTCACTACACATAATCTCTCCGTTAATTGACTCGGTATTGAAAGTATCAATATCTTCCGGAGCAATATTGAAATCCCCATACTAGTTGATACGATCGCATGGTTTATACTTAGTTGACAAATATCTTTTGAATGTTTTTAAAAATAGTATTCGCGCTCACGAAAGGCATCCACTGGGAATTTCTCGTCAATCAATTTGGTTTCTTGCAAGCAAAGCACATCAGGTTTAGTATCCCCCAACCATTTAAGTACAGCCTCTAGTCGCACCATAAGTGAATTTACATTCCAGCTAGCTATGAACATGTTCAATCTTAAAGAAAGTTTTCTACAGCCACCACAGCACACACCACAGCACACACCATAACACATACCACTAAGCTCCATCCGTGATGCTGACTGGTTTTCAGAAGGTAGCGATTATATAAGGAACCCAAAAAAAATCAAATATGTCGATAAGACAATACAACAAAATCTTCACTTATGCTTGTAATCTACTATTCATGCCGATTCTCTAGCACAATTTGATTGAATTACAAGAGGGCAGTATGTCTGTCAATGATTATGTCATCTATATGAAAAAATTGCCTGAACCGGAGTCATCGCTCAAAAGCAGCGTCAATACCGGGTTTGTCACTAGAGTAAAAACCTTTTATGTCCTTTTTGATCAAAATTGACTTTTCTGCCTCTTTAGACCTTTACGATATTGCGTTTGGTGTGTAAAGTATTCACTCATTGAAGGTGTTGATTATTGCGACAGCACCTCCTCGGTTATCCGTTGAAGTTCAGACGGTTAAATACGAGGCTCTCAGCTTCTACTCTCTGAGAGTCCTATGATTGCACTTGATTGACAGCTACTTGATTGTTAGAGAGGACTTGCCATATGCCCAAAAAGGTACTAATTGCTTTACCACCAGCCATGTTAGAGCAGGTTGATTTTATTGCTAAATGCGAGCACAGAACTCGCTCTGATCTTATTCGCGAAGCCTTAAGACGTTATCTTGATAACTTTAGACGTACACAAGGACAAAACTTCACAGTAAGTACAGTGGAATCCGCGGAAGCACTTACAGCTGCTGTTTCGTCCTAGTTGAGTAAGTGTATGGGATAAAAACCATGTCACAATCATGACTAAAAAAAACGCACAATAAATAAAAACCGCTTAAAGCAAAAGCATAGGCGGTTTTTATTTTGCTTAGTAATTTGGGTATATTGACCAAAATTTATCAATAAAACAATGAGTAAAACATTAGCCAATGACAGCCGCCTGCTTAGAAAAAATTATCTAAGCGCTATACAAACAGCTAGCGCAATTCTAAGGCAAATCACTAAAATACTCTTATTACTGGCTGATAAGCGAGCTACAGTAGCTGAAAGAGCTATTCAGTCAGAACTCTGTGTCTGTGCAAATTTCGAAAGTCGTCTCAGTACTCATTTAACTCAAGCACTTATTGATCTTGAAGGAATGAATTTCAGCAAGCCAAGGGCGGCGTGGAGCCGTCCACTAGGCGAGCGTGGATACGCGCACAAGGCTGGCTTCAATGGCAAAACTTATTTGCCATTGTGTCGCAGAAAGTATACGATTAGGCGAGGCAGCGCTTTATTTGATGAGACCTACCGGTTCAGTGAGTATGAGAAATTAAAAGAGATCAATAGAAAACTGAACAAAGAGCTAAAGGCTTTTCTCAAAGCAGCGGCTTATGATTTAAATTATCTCGAACAATATTTCGAACATGATTTCTGGCTAGTGTTCGAAGAATCCAGATATGCTGAACAATTGAACGCACTTTGTCAAACAAGATAAAATTAAGAAGTACTGAATGCTCCAAGTTTACGCAATGATTTTATAGCTTTGCGGCGAACATCTTGTACTGAGTCATTGCTTGCTTCTTTCAGCGCCTCAATAATTGTGTCTTTAATAGCAATACCATTGTCCAATCGAGTTCCATCACCTGTTTTGTCGCTTTCTTTGAGCAAATTACCGAGCGCTTTAGCAGCTTCAATTCTGACAATTTGATCAGGATCCCTAAGTAAAGCCGAGATTTTCAAAATAGATTTAGGCTCCATTATTTTGGCGGTTTCCATGGTCCTAACAGTCTCTCGACGGATCCAAGGATCTGCATTTTCTAACAAAGGGGCTATCAAAGTGACATAGCTTTTGGCCGCATTTGTTTTAGTTTGAAACCATCTTAAAGCAAATAATTGTACGTAAATACTTGAACTACTTAGAGCTTGCGAATAAAGCTTTGCCGGAGCATCATTAAAAGCTACTGGTAAAGCCAGGTTTAACGAGCGAGCTTCAAAACCCGGATAATTATGTTGCAGAATCATATTTTCAACTGCTTCTTCTAAATCTTTCAATTCCATCTTTATGCCTAATATTTTACTTATACAAGCTATTGCCGAGGAAACAAACCTTGAAGAGGATTTATTCCTCCAGGCATTTGAGAATGCTGAGAATTTCCCGGCATCATGTTAGTCAAGCCGCCCATTGGATTGCTTGCTTCCGGCATAGCCTGCCCTCTGTGTATTGTTCCATATAAAATTAGCTTACGTTCAAATTGACGATTAGAAGTATAGTTAACTGCTGCTGCTTGCACATAAAGGCTATTATTAGATTGACTAGTAAATCTAAGCACTGTTTCCGAATATTCTTGTCGTACTTTGCCTGTTTTGTTATTACGTTGGCTCTCCTGAGTGACAATCTGTTGCTCCAATACACCTGGATTTAGTTGGCGAATAGTGTTACTCAACACCGTTGCTGTAATAGCGTTGCCAGAAACTCCTTCAACACCGGAACCACTAACAGAACCAAAGTTAATCATTATAGGTACGTTCATATTGCCGGCCACCTGTTGCATCATACTGGCTAATTGTTTCGAATCCATACCCGGTAAAGTCATACCAGACTGACCCAAACCATTACCCCCCAACATGCCGTTCAGTTCGTCCTGTATATGGGTTTCTTTCATCGGTACCATAAAAACTACTTGAGCTGGTTCAAGATCTATTTTGCCCGCCGCGCTTTGAGCGAAGTCAAAATTGACACTTCCTTCTTTGCCAGGTGTTAAAAGTTGGCGGGTACGCGTAGCTTCATCTGGATCAATTTGCCAGCAAATACTATCTATTTGAGAAGTCCATATTTTTAAATGACCACCCCAAACGCCCGAAAACTGCTGAGGGAACGAGCGCACAACTAGACCAGAAAAGCTTGCTTGTCCTTGCTGAACTACTTTAGGCTTTTGCCGCGCGTCGAGCTTAGCAGTTTGGGCCCGCAATACCACAGGAAATTGAGCGCCTGTGCTGCCAGCTATTTGCTCGATGCGTCCATACAACATAGTTGAGGAACGGGGAACACCTGATTGCCCGGCAGTTTGATTGGTAGAGGAGGTGACCAATTTGCCATTTGGTAAAGGTTCGCTGGCATTGAGGGGCTTTTCCTCGCCAGAAGAGGGGCGCAACATACTTGTATAAGCTAATAAGAGACTGGCAATAATTAAGCCCGAGTTTCTAAACCTGGCAGTGTTTTTAGCTAAATTCATTTTTGCTGCTTATATCCTTAAGCCTAAATACTTGTTTTCCCGATCCATTGTTTTATTAATCAGCCTCTAATTCATCTCAGGCGCGACTTATGACTTTATTATTCAAGACATTATCAATCTGCGCCCAGATCTCTAAGGGGATTTTCAAACCACTCGCTGTCTTATTAGCCTCAATATGACCAATAGATTTTGAGCCAATAATAGTACTTGAGATTTCGGGCAACCTTAAGCACCACGCCAGAGCAAGCTGAGCCATTGAAATATTTAAGTGATTGGCTATTGACTTCAATTGTTCTACCAGGAGCAAATTTTCTTTTGTTAAAGTGCTGCGCATGAAACCAGATGACTGACTATCTGCAGCCCGGCTATTTTCTGGAATAGGTTTGTCAACACTATACTTGCCTGTCAATATGCCTTGGGCTAATGGGGAAAACACAACTTGCCCCATTCCCAGTTTTTTACAGGTTGGCAAGACTTCTTCTTCGATTTCACGGTCGAACATGTTGTACAGAGGCTGATTGGAGATAGGTGGTATGGCGTTAATTTCCGCAGCTACGTTGGCCGCTATCTCAATTTGCTGGGCCGACCATTCACTCACCCCCCAATATAAAATCTTGCCTTGCCTGGCTAGATCATCCATGCTACGCACCACTTCAAAGACAGGCACACTTGGATCAAATCTGTGGCATTGGTAGAGATCTAGATAATCTGTTTTGAGCCGCTTCAAACTTGCATGGCATTGTTCAAAAATATGTTTTCGCGATAGTCCTTTGTCATTTGGACCATCCCCCATCGGAAAGAAAACTTTAGTCGCAAGTACATAAGAATCACGCTTGATCTTTTGCAATCCTTTGCCAACAGCCTCTTCTCCATGACCAAGTCCATAAACATTGGCAGTATCAAAGAAGTTTATGCCATTCTGAAAAGCATAATCAATTTGCTTAGCGGATTCGCTTTCGCTAACCGTTTGTCCATAGGTGAGCCAGCTACCTAAACCAATTTCACTTACGCGTATGCCCCATTTGCCAATTTTGCGATATTCCATTTATATGTCCTCAGTTTCATCAATTCTCAGTATTGAAGGGTAACTTTAGAGTACAAAGTATTCCCGGTAATGAAGCAAAAAAGCTGATTAAAAAAAAGTACTGATAGCCAAAAGAGTCGGTTAAGTATCCACTAATTGCTCCAGGCAAAATCATACCTATGGCCATGAAACCAGTAGCAATAGCATAATGACTGGCTAAAAATTTGCTTTTGACAATTGTGAAGAGATAACTTGTATATGCAGCAGTTGCTAAACCATAAGCAAATTGCTCAAAACCATTTGCCATTGCTATATACGGCAAACCAGGTTTATAAACAGCTAAAAACCAGTAAAGAAGCAAAGTTATGCTTTGCAAAATAGCACTTGGTAGCAGACATTTTTTAAGACCATATTTAAAAACTAGCCAGCCACCAATAATTCCGCCAATTAATAAAAAAATCATACCTAAGCTACCATAAATAAATCCTACCGATTGCAATGAAAGAGCAAGCCCACCTTTCTCTAATCGATCGAGTAAAAATGGCTGAGCCATTTTTAGTAACAAAGCATCTCCACTTCGAAAGATAAGAATCCATATCAATATGAGACCAATTTTTTTTTGGTTAAAAAAGGAGGTAAAGGCATCCTTAAAAGTCGCCACTAGCAAATGTCTTTCTTGCCCGTTGTCGGATTTATTAGCGATTGGCAATCCATAGTTATGGAAAAGGGCAACGATGGCAAATACCACAGCAGCAATTAAAAAGGCTACACACCAGGCAAGGTTAAACTCGGACAAAGCGTGAACAATCCTTGTGTTAGCAATTATTCCAACTATATAAACCAAAAACCCGGCGCCAAAAATCCAGGCAACTTTATAAGCTGTATTTCGCCAACCTATATATAAGGATTGCTCGGGCTTGCTCAGGCTATCAAGATAAAAACCGTCGCATACAATATCATAAGTAGCAGAAGTAAAAGCCATGCATGTAAATAATATGCATAAAAGAACAAACGACTGTGAGCAAAAAATAGATAATGACAAGACAGCAGTCAATATTGCCAAAATGACTTGTGTAGCAATAATCCATTTTTTTCTCTGTCCAGTGTAATCAATAAGCGGCGCCCAAAGAAATTTAATTGCCCAGGGAATATAAAACAAACTGGTGAATAAACCAATTTGAGTGTTGCTTATTTGCATTGTCTTAAATAAGGCTACTGAAACGGTATTGACAAGGCAAAAAGGCAGTCCTTCAATAAAATAAAGACTAATAACCCACAGGACTGGCGGTATTAGGAGTGTTCTTTGTTCATTATTTTGCATAATAACCGTCGTAACATCTAGTCTGTGCGCCATTGAAGCGCTGGCATCACTTAACTGAACAGGCTAATATAAATGTATCAACAAAAAACAAAATAACTAAGGAATATAACTATGCAATATTTAGATGAAGACGCAGTAAAGAAAATGTATGCCGAATTGCCGGCTAAATATGAAATGGCACGACGAGTCTTCGGCAGACCACTTACTTTAACAGAAAAGATTTTGTCAGCCCATTTTAGCCAATGCTGGAAAGTGTCTCCAACACGTGGTGAAACTTATGTTATGTTTCATCCAGATCGTATTGCTATGCAGGATGCTACTGCACAAATGGCTTTGTTGCAATTTATGCAAGCAGGGCTTACGAAAGTTGCCGTACCCACCACAGTGCATTGCGATCATTTAATTCAAGCAAGAGTAGGAGCTGATTCTGATTTAAACAACGCTCTTAATGAAAACAAAGAAGTTTTTGATTTTTTGCGCACCGCTAGTAACAAGCACGGTATTGGCTTCTGGCAGCCGGGATCAGGCATTATTCACCAGGTGGTATTGGAAAAATATGCTTTTCCAGGCGGTATGATGATTGGTACCGATTCTCATACTCCTAATGCTGGCGGCCTAGGTATGATTGCTATTGGAGTCGGCGGGGCAGACGCTGTAGATGTCATGGCCGGATTACCGTGGGGCGTTAGTTGGCCTAAACTAATTGGTGTTAAATTAACCGGAAAGCTTCATGGTTGGACTTCAGCCAAGGATGTCATATTAAAGCTGGCTGGCATACTCACCGTATCTGGTGGCACTGGCGCCATTATTGAATATATCGGCCCAGGAACAAAATCAATTAGTTGCACTGGTAAAGGCACAATTACTAATATGGGCGCCGAGCTCGGCGCAACCACTTCTATTTTTCCCTTTGATGATCATATGTTTAAGTATTTGCAAGCCACCGATCGCAAGATCGTGGCGCAAGAAGCACAAAAACACGCTCAGTACCTAACAGCTGATCGTGAAATAGAAACGAATCCAGAAAAATATTTTGACCGTTTAATTGAAATTGACTTAGATACGCTTGAACCCTATATTGTCGGTCCGCATACTCCAGATTTGGCCAGGCCAGTTTCTCAATTGGCAGCCGATGTCAAAGACAGTGGCTATCCGGAAAATCTACGCTATGCTCTTATTGGAAGTTGCACAAATTCGTCATATGAAGATATGAGCAGGGCTGCCAATATTGCTACACAAGCAAAAAAGAAAGGGCTTAAAGTTAAATGCGGTTTTTTAATTACGCCTGGTTCGGAGCAAATTCACAAAACTATCATTCGCGATGGCCAGCTTGAAGCCCTGGAAGCGATTGGTGGAACTGTGCTGGCTAATGCCTGTGGTCCATGCATTGGTCAATGGAAGCGAGCAGATATTAGTCCGGGTGAAACAAATTCCATTATTACTTCTTTTAACCGCAATTTTCAAAAGCGTAATGATGGGAATGCTCAAACCCTGGCTTTCATGGGCTCTCCGGAAATAGTCACTGCCTATGCCTTAGCCGGATCGCTTAATTTCAATCCTTGCAAAGATAAATTAAAAGCAGAGGATGGATCTTTTATTACATTAGAACCACCGACAGCTAACGACTTACCAGCTAAAGGTTTTGCTAGTGAAGTATCTGGTTATATTGCTCCTGCGACTAATGGACAACAAGTAACAGTAATAGTCAAACCAGACAGCAACCGGCTGCAGTTGCTTGAACCTTTTGCGCCCTGGAACGGATCTGATTTTATTGATTTGCCGATTCTATTGAAAGCACTAGGACAATGTACTACAGATCATATTTCTCCTGCTGGTACTTGGCTTGCCTACAGAGGACATTTAGACAAAATCAGCGACAATATGTTTTCTGGTGCTTTGAACGCTTTTACTAAAACGTCAGGCAGTGGAGTAAATGTATTGACCGGTGAAACAGCTGCTTTTTCACAAGTGGCTCGTTACTACAAAAAGCATAATATGGACTGGATTGTGATTGGAGATGAAAACTATGGTGAAGGCTCAAGCCGTGAACATGCGGCAATGTCCCCTCGCTTTTTAGGTTGTAAGGCTGTGATAGTGAAAAACTTTGCCCGTATTCATGAAACCAATCTGAAAAAGCAAGGAATATTGGCTTTGACTTTTGTTGATGCAAAAGATTATGACAAAGTTCAAGAATATGACCGCATAAGCATCGTTGGTCTTGGTGCTTTAGCGCCAGGCAAAAATATTGATGTAATAATCAAACACAAGGATGGTAGTACAGAACCTATCAAAACAAAACATACAATGACAGCCGAACAAATCGGCTGGTTTAAGGCTGGTTCTGCGTTGAATCTTATCAGGCAGCAACAAGAGAAAAATTAGAACACTATGGCTGAATACTCGGTTGAATAACCTTGCTTAAGTCCACATGATAATGTCCATCTTCATATATCAACGGAAGAAATTGCTGGTAATCAGATTCGTAAATATAAACTTCTCCAGTTTCAATTTTATAAACCCAACCATGAATAGCAATCTCGTTGCGTTCCAGACGTTCAGCCACACTAGGATAAGTTCTTAAATGTTCCAGTTGCACTAGAACATTCTCCTGAACAGCAATATTTAATTTAGCTTCATGATCAAGTTTATGGTATTTAGATAGAACCAATTGCTTAGTTTGTTGTGCATAATCTAGCCATGCGGAAACAGCCGGCATTTCTCTAATAAGCTCTGTATCTAACAGTCCGCGCATGGCACCACATTGAGAATGTCCGCAAACAATTATGTCTTTAATACCAAGTGAAACGATGGCGAATTCAATCGTGGCCTCCTCTCCGCCAATCTGGTTACCATGTGGCGGCACAATATTACCCGCATTACGTAAGATAAATAGCTCCCCTGGCTTGGCCTGTGTGAGAAGATTAGGATCGATTCTTGAATCGGAGCAGGTAATAAACAAGGCATCGGGCACCTGCTGTTGAGCCAAGCGATCAAAAAACTCTTCATTATTGGCATGGATCTCTGTTTTGAACTGATGCAGTCCAGCAATTAAGTTGAACATGAAGCCTTCCTGTGGCGAGACAGTATTTAGTTATTGTAGATGCTTGAGATATGTGTTGTCTTTAATAATCCGGTCTTGTATGTGGTTCTACAATTACTATTTAATATACTGACAACTATCGAAATCCAACAATTAATTTGACGTGAATAGGAGCCGCTACTGATGAGTCTTTCAGCCCAACAAATTAGCGATTTAATGATCTATATAATGAGCAAAAATTGGGTATCGCATCTGGTGCCTTTATGCTTTACTATTGCATAGAAATATTCAACAGAGGTGTATAGCATATATGAATAGGGTAGCCTCCTATCTCAGTGATATGGATCTTTTACAGCAGCCATCACCTACTAATAGGCAGGCTCTTGATAAACAATCAGGTGAGGGTCAGCTTGCCTATGCCGATTATTCAAATCTGATTAAGCGGCAAACAGAAAATCGTTTATTGAATACGCAAGCACGCATTGAATATGAATTGCTCAAATCAAATATTTTGGCTGGCGTGACTGAGATGAACAAATTTTTGGATATGGATGATCAAATAAGCATCCATGAATACAAAATGAGTACAAGCTTACGCTACCGCAAACAGTTTTTTTTCATGGAATTTAAGCAGCTACCAATTGATAATAATCAGTGCAATCATGCTCTAGACTTAATTTTTCAAGGTTCAAATGTGCAATCCGGTAGTTCTGGCAAAACTACGCTTACATTAATAAGAGAACATAACCAATTTATCTGGCGTCAATTGCATTCTGTACTCGGCGGACCTGGCGGCGCTTCAAAAGTTTTGGTGCGCTTGATTTTGCTCTGGTTGCAAGACGAACAAAGTATATTTATCCGCTTTGCTCCAATTTAAAATTTTATTTTGATAACGGGCCCTCTACTCCAGGAACAAAGCAGTTCATGCTTTCTAAAACATCATTGCTGGCGGCCCTACCGGCTGCTATTCGTTCTTTGCCGTCCCGGTCATTCAACCGTTAACTAGATTTACTCTATCCCTTGTTACGGCAATATGGCATTATCATTTGATGCTAAACATGTCACTGGGTTAGAGATCAACGAAAATACTCTGAATGCAGTTAACAATGACATTGTCTTACAGAAATCTAAGCAATAAATGGGCAATATACCATTGCCAGGTAGTCAATAGTCGTCCATAATTCTCGTTTTTACCAGCCCAGTAGTGCAAGGGAATATAGACGAGAACTGGTTTTGAATAAGGGTATTTGAATGGCGCAAGCAGAAGCTAGTCTGACTATAAATGAAAAGCTGGACACCAATTCTCAATCATCCCACTGGCATGTTTTATTAGCCACCTGGTTGGGGGAAATGTTTGATGGCATGGATGCCTCTATTTTTGTGCTTGTCCTTTTTCCTGCCTTATCTGAACTATTGAATACAAAATCGCACAGTATTGTTGGCCTGCATGGTTCTTATATTCTTGCCACTTTTATGGTGGGCTGGGCAATTGGCGGCATTGGCTTTGGAATTCTGGCCGATCATATTGGACGCGCTCGCACGCTTGTTTACACTATTTTGCTTTATGCGATTTTCACTGGTTTTTGTGCGTTCAGTCATAGCTGGCAGGAGATGGCGTTTTATAGATTTTTAGTTGGCTGCGGTATAGGTGGTGAGATAAGCATTGGCGGTGTTCTAATAGCCGAATGTTGGAAGGGCAGTTCGCGTTTGCATGCTACGGGCATCATGTGTAGTTCTTTTGGTTTTGGTTATTTGGCCGCTTCACTTTTAAATTTATTAATTGGCGGCTTCGGTTGGCGTTGGTTATTTCTTATTGGTGTAATCCCAGCTTTATTAACCGTCTATGTGCGAAGCAAGCTGAAGGAACCGGTGCAGTTTCAATTAATGGCCGAATACAAAAAACGTTTACGCGCTAAGCCTAGGAATGAATTGTCCAAAGAAGAAATCGAGCTCTTAAGTTTCGGTTTGCCGCAAATTTTTAGTGCCAATAATATTCGTAAAACTCTTTTAGTGACTGCTTTAGCAACCACAGCCATAGTTGGCTATTGGGCAGTACTATCTTGGATCCCACCTTGGATTAACCAACTGGTAGGAACCGCTGCAGTGAAAGAACGCAGTTTAGTTGCCATATCTATGAATATAGGTGCAATAGTATCCGCCCTATTGACCGGAACAATAGTAATTATATTTGGGCGCAGGGCAAGTTTTGGCCTGTGCTTCTTCGGTGCCCTTATTTGTTGTTTAGGGACTTTTCTCACTACCAAAAGCTATAGCAGTGCTCTTATTGTTTGGGCATTTTTTATTGGGTTCTTTGCGGTTAAGGCATTTAGTCTTTTATTTATTTGTGTACCTGAGCTTTTCCCGACCAAATTGCGTGCCACTGCCTTTGGATTCTGCATTCAGATAGGACGGCTCGTTGCAGCAGCTGCTGCTCTTCTTGGTGGACAGCTTATCAGCGCATTCAATGGCTCATATGCTATGGCTGCAGCTTGCGTATCGCTATTTTATTTAGTTGGAATAATCGCTGCCCAATATATAAAAACTCCCACGGAAGATCTTCTGCATGATAATAAGCAGATGCCGGTGCAACCTTTAATAGAAACTGCTACTAGTCAGGGCTGAATATTCTGTCTGGATACGACAATCAAAGACTAATACTGCCCAAGCCAGTTCTTGATGTTTTAATAAAGCTCTCTCCAAAGTGAACATCTGAAAATGGCTTATATAAATTAGGCAATTTGTCAAAATTAGGACCAAGCACTGGCGAACTTTCATTTATATTGCGACCTAATGCTTGATTAGTGACTGTGGTAAAAGCCGGGCTCGTCATGGCGTGGGAAAAAGATTGTCCGTGGGGAGCATTAGCATTAATAGATGTAGATGCAGGTGTTTTGTTAGACAAAAAACTGTAATCGGTATAATGGGTAACTAACGGGCGACTCTCGGATGTTGGGGAGGCTGTTTGAATAAAAGAATTTCCAATACCGGTACTTTGGCCCCAGCGATAATGCCTGGTTGATGTTTCACCAGTAATGGTTATATTACGTGGTTGATATCGCTGAGTACTGGGACCAAAAGAGTTTGTTGACATATTTATACCATAAGGTTCTCCGGTACTGGCTGCGGGGGCTGTCACGCTTGAATTAACTGTAGCCCCTTGCATCAATTGACATAACCCGGCTGCATAGTAATTCGAAGTAAATAGTAATCCAAAGAAAACAAAATTTCTGCGCAATATATGAGCATGCATTTTTATCAAGTTAGCTACTCCTCAGCGGTAATGTTTTGGCGGGCAGATTCAATTTGAGACTGATTGGCCAATTGAGCCACAACTCTTGTACCAGACTTAAGTTCATCAGTGGCCTTCAACGCAACTTCATCATCAGGACTAACATCCCCTACCACCTCTACCAACTCATTCATTGATAATCCACGCCTCACCGTCAGGCGCTCAGCTATACCATTCTTGACCCGGATAACAAATGTGCCCCGCAAATCAGAGCCAACGGCTGAGGCTAGCAAAAATATAGTTTTATAAGGGCGGAGTACGTGCCATTTAACTGTAGCAAACATTCCTGGTTCCAATTCTCCAGTCGGATTCCAGGCGTTGAGTTCAACGGGCATAGTGCGAGTTTTAATATCAAGAGCATAACCCAGGCGCGCGATAGTACCATAAAATGTTTTACCAATAAATGCCGGCACAGTAAAGGCTATTTGGGCGCCATTCTTTAATCCAGCTGTGCAATCCTCTGGCACTGCTACCACTAATCTAAGCAAGTCTTTTTCTTGAATCCGTACCAAAGGCTGCGCGTTTCTTAAAGGATCAATTGCTACTATACTACCGTTATGCACATTTCTTTCTGTAATCACCCCATCAAAAGGTGCCGTAATAGTAAGATAGCCTTTCATGTCTTCTAGTGCCTTTAATAAATTTTGAGCAGCAAGAAAGTTTTCATTCTCAGCAGTGACTAATGCTTTAGCAGCATCAATTGCCGCCTGGCCGGCTTTAACTCGTGCGGCATCAGCTTCCACAGTTTTTTCAGCAAGATCTACTTCATTTTGTGCTATAGCTCCTGGAGTTTTTGCTGCTTCTTTTAGCCTTGAATAAGTAAGACTATCAGCATCCAGTTTGGCCCTCGCTTCTAATAATTTGGCTATCTCATTTTGCAAGCCCGATTCACTTTGCCTATATGAAGCTTCAGCAGCACTCATTTTAGCTGCCCCTTCTTTAGTCTTTTCTTCTAATTCAGGACAAAAAACAGTCATTAGTTTTTGTCCCTTTTTAACGATAGAACCTCTATCTACACCGATCCAAGAAATAAACCCTTCTACTTTGGCGTGAACAGGGACATTTTGGTAAGCCTCAAGCTGTCCAGGTAAATCGAGTTCTTTATCCAACGATAGTAATTGAGCCTTAACAGTGACAACTGTCGGCAATGTTGACATAGTTTCATCAGAGCGATTATGTTTGCTGCAGGCTGTGTTTATCATGCTTATAGCTAAAACGCTCAAAGTAAACAACCAAATTTGCTTTGGCAGTTCTAAGTTGATATTACTAATACTCCTACCTTTCTTCGGCATTTTTAATTCACTTTGCGACATCAACAATTTCTCTTTCGTCTTCCGGTAATACAGAAACATCTTTTCTACTGGCATTCTTTTGTACAAGCGCATAAATTAACGGTAACACAAGCAAAACAGCATTTGTTGAAAAGAACAAGCCTCCAATCACTGCTCTTCCTAAAGGAGCGGTGCGGTCTCCTCCTTCGCCCAGGCCTAACGCCATTGGGACCATGCCTGACATCATAGCGATGCTGGTCATTAGTACCGGCCTAAGCCGTGCCGCTGCCCCTCTTATAGCAGCAGACTTAGCAGAAACTCCCATTTTTCTGCATTCTTCAGCAAATACCACCACCAATATAGAATTAGCCACACCTACGCCGGTGGCCATAATTGTACCCATAAAGGATTGAATATTGATTGTGGTTTGGGTTAAGGCTAGAAGCGTCACAGCACCAAAGACAATAGCTGGCGTTATCGAAATAATAATTAGTGCCAGGCGCACTGATTGAAAAAAGGCCAATAATAAAAGAAAAATTGCTAATACTGCAAAACACACACCCAAAGATAAAGCAAAAAAGGTTTCGTTCATCGTTGGCACTTGTCCGCGTATAGTTACTTTTACTCCGCGCGGCGGATCCCCAAGCCTGGCAATAGTCTGTTTTACAAGATCTCCTGCTTTACCTAAATCATTTCCGCCCATGTTAGCTGTGATGCTAATCATTCTGCGCATATTATAATGATCAAGCTCGCCGGGTATATTACTGAAATTTATTTGTGCAGCATCCCGCATAAATGGTCCGGAAAAGTCCCCACTCTTAATTGGAAGATTACCCACATTTTCAAGAGAATGAACTTGTCCCTGCGGTACTTCGACTTGCACTTGGTATGAAATGCCGCTTTTAGGATCTGCCCAATATATTGGCGTAATGAATCTACTGGAATATGTTGAAGAGATAAGAGCACTGCTAATATCTTTCATTGTTACATTAACTTGACCAGCACGTATACGATC
>Ga0207134_1071_pt1 | contig 29440 bp, 28 predicted proteins | sample Alteio_BWMinHeat_12_FD_153527 | JGI IMG/M metagenome (GOLD analysis project Ga0207134, IMG submission 153527) | Enriched cells from forest soil in Barre Woods Harvard Forest LTER site, Petersham, Massachusetts, United States -... | ecosystem: Environmental > Terrestrial > Soil > Temperate forest >... | reverse complement strand
AAATTTGCAAACGCACCAAGCCGAAATGCCAAGAGTGCCCGGTCAGCGCGCATTGCGCGTTCTTCGCCGGCAATCGCCAGCCACTCGGCTGGGCAGTGAATCAGAGGAAGCAGTTGGAGGCAGTCGATACGCGATGCGACAAAGCCATGACAAGTGCAATAAAGTTGTGATAGCTAAGACTCGCTGATCTCAAGTCGCAACTCGCCCTCCTACCCAGAACCCGGACGTGATTCTGAATGTAATGGCCTGACAGACTGGTCGTAACCACGACAGGTCAGTCAGTCTGCCGTTCACACGCGCCCATATCGCAACGCTTGTCCTTCTTGTACTTGCCCGGACGCGGCTCGCCCCGCTGGTCACGCGTCAGCGGACGGCCTTTATCGTCAGTGCAGCCATTTGGATTCCCTCCATCAACCGTTGGACTTCCTAGCAGTTCAGCCATTGTGTTTGTCGGGCCGCCATTGTTCCGTAGGGAGCCCAACTCGGGTTCAACGTTGTTTAGGTCACCACTCCCGCTGAAGTGGCAGGTGTCATCGCTGCTCAGATTGTAGCCGTCTGAAACTACAGAGCCGTAGCAGTTTCCAGCTGGACCGTTGTTGGCTAAGATGCTGTTCTGAATTCTGCCCGTGTTCACAATATATATGCCACCACCACCGGAGCCAGAGGCATTGTTCCCGACAATGGTGCTGTTGTTGATTGTGGCAAGGCAGCAATAACTTTCGATGCCGCCACCTGTGCCAGCAGAACTGTTTCCGCTGATTGTGCTGTTGTTGAGGGATACCGTAGCGACGTTGCTGCTGCTGAAAATGCCACCACCGTATGCGTTGCGTCCGATTACGCTATTCCCGTTCACGGTACTGGCGTTCAGCCTTAGTGTGCCGCTGTTGTAGATGCCGCCTCCAGCGCCGTTAGTGCCATTGCCCGCTTTGTTGTTTACGACGGCGCTCGCATTGATGGTCAGTTCCCCCTCGTTAAAAACGCCTGCTCCGTATATGGCAAAACCGTTGCGAATCGTCACCTTTGAAACGATGACGTTGGCGGCACCGAATATTGCGACAACGCCTGCAATGCCTCCCCCATCGATGATTGTTGACCTTGCACCGGAACCAATGATGCTGAGACTGATGTTAATTGTAAGGTTCTCATGGTAGATAGCGGGGGCCACCGTTATCGAATCGCCCGGCCCTGCCAGCGCGATGGCGTGCACGATTGTCTTGCAGGCAGTCTGCGGTGATGTGCAGTTATTTTTGTCGTTGCCACTTACTCCATTGACGTACCACATGGTTGTGGCCAATGCGGACTGAAGCGAAGCTAGAAACAATGCCATAACCAGCAGCCGGAATCGAAAACGGGCCATAATGAGTGTCCCCAGAGCAGCAGTATGGATGTGCAGAGCGACAATTACAACGACCAACATTGTAACCGCGTATTCAACGAGCGATACATCGCCATTACACTCACAATGCGAAATTGATTCTTCATCTGAACGGTCGTCGGCAACAAGGAAGTTTGGATTTACCCACGATGCGGCGACGGGCCACAAACCAAGTGGCACAAAAACAGCACACCCGGCAGCAAACACGCCGTAAGTACTATATTAAAGGCAGCCGGACCTGTAAGCCGAATTCTGTCTGCGGGATTGCTCCTGCACGACGGTCATTCCTCTGGGCCGCGCATTGCTGCGCGGCTCAAGCGACCTACCCGGAGGTTGTAACGCGCCGAGCCGGTGCGTGTCCCAGGCGAAGTTTTCACTCCGACCCAAGGCTCCCTCCCTATTTGGTCTTGCTCCGTGTGGGGTTTGCCCTGCCCGCCGCATTACTGTGGCGGCGGTGCGCTCTTACCGCACCTTTTCACCCTTACCTCGACGTTGCCGCCGGGGCGGTATGTTTTCTGTGGCACTTTCCGTCAACCGGGCTTGAACCCGGCTTCCCGGACGTTATCCGGCACACTGCTCTGCGGAGTTCGGACTTTCCTCCCGCCGCCATCCGAAGATAACAACGAGCGACCGTCCGGTCCGGCTGCCTACACCTTTCATTATATTCGATGCTGGTCGGTAGCCGTTGGTGGTGGTCGTTCGTCCAAACAGCTGTGGCAGGCCTTCTTTGTTAGACTCTAGGGGTCGCAAGGCTAACGACTAGGGACGCACGACCAACGACTTTATGACCACGCTTGAAGCCATCCGCATCGCGTTACAGTCGCTGTGGGCGAACAAGCTGCGTTCCGCGCTGACCCTGCTGGGCGTGGTGATCGGCGTGGCTGCCGTGATCGCCGTCGTCACTTTTACCAGCGGGATCAATGGTTATGTCGCACAGAAAATCTTTAATTTGGGCGCTGACGTGTTCATCATCAGCAAGGTTTCCCCGGTTGTCACCGATATTGACCAGTTTCTGGAAGGCCAAAAGCGCAAAGACATCACCATGGAGGACTACGACGCGGTACGGGCAGCCTGCCTTCACTGTTCAGCCATCGGTGCTTCCGCCTTCAACATTGGCGGTCATGTGAAATATGGCGAGCAGTCGATGAACGATGTCTTCCTCCGCGGCATTTCACCTTCGATGGCGGAGATTCTTGACCTCGATCTGACCTCCGGCCGCATGCTGAACGAGAGCGACGAGAACACGCGGTCGAACGTCGCCCTGGTTGGCACCGATCTGGTGGACAATCTCTTTCCCGGCACGGACCCGCTCAACAAAGAAATCCGCGTGGAAGGGCAGATTTACACAATTGTCGGCGTAGGCAAAAAGCAAGGCAAGAACCTTTTCGCCAGCCGCGACAACTACGTTGCCATCCCCATTTCCATGTATCTCAAGCAGTTCGGAGCCCACACCAGCGTCCGAATTTCTGGCAAGGCCAACGGCGTGGGAGCGCAGTTGGATTCAGCGATCGACGAGGCCCGGGCGATTTTGCGCGCACGACGTCACGATCTTCCCGGGAAACCCGACAGTTTTGCCGCCGAGACCAACGACAGCTTTCTTCGCATCTGGTCGAACCTAAGCGGGACCTTCTTTATTGTGATGATCGCGATTGCTTCCATCGCCCTGATTGTCGGCGGCATCGTCATCATGAACATCATGCTCGTTTCCGTCACCGAACGCACGCGAGAGATCGGCATTCGCAAGGCGATGGGGGCACGGCGGCAGGATGTGATGCTGCAATTCCTGATTGAATCAAGCACCATGGCTCTGGTAGGAGGAATGCTCGGAGTGATCTTCGGTATCTCGTTCGCCAAAGGGATCACGGCTTTGATCGGCATGCCCTCATCAGTGAAATTGTGGGCGGTGGCCTCGGCTTTGCTGGTGTCGGGAAGTGTAGGCGTTTTTTTTGGAGTCTATCCCGCAAAAAGAGCGGCCCGGCTGGACCCGATCGCCGCGCTGAGATTTGAACTGTAAAAGAATTGAGTCATTGAGCGAGTGAATCATTGAATCATTTGATACCGTGACCCAACGATTCAATGGTTCGATCACTCAATGATTCAATGATTTCTTATGCTTCGTAAAGGCGATTACGGCGAAATAGTTCAGATGGCGTTGGACACCATCCGCAGCAACAAACTGCGTTCGGCGCTGACGGTACTGGGCATCGTGATTGGCGTCGCCGTCGTCATTGGCATCTCTTCCGTCGTCCGCGGGCTCAATGACAATGTGAGCCAGGTCATTCGCAGTATTGGCTCCGATATTATTTTTGCTTTTCATCTGGAGCCCTTTACATTCGGGTTACCGACCGAAGAAATGCGCAAGCGTCGCGAATTGACCATGGAAGACGCCATCGCCATGAAAGACCTTCCCCACGTCAAGTCGGTGACGGCGACCCTGCAGCAGATTCAGATGGATTTCGGCACTGGCACCTACGTGGTGAAGTACCACGACCGGCGATCGAAGAACACGATTCTCGAAGGCGACCTTGCGGCCGTGAAAGATGTTTTCGATTTTCAGATGCAGTCGGGGCGCTGGTTCAGCGAAGTGGACGACGAACATCATTCACCTTTCATCGTCCTGGGATACGAAACTGCCCGCGAACTTTTCCCGGTGGAAGATCCGCTGGGCAAGCCGATTAATATTGAAGGCCAGGAGTTCACCGTGGTGGGCGTGATGGTGCCAGTCAAGAGCGTGCTCTCGGGTGGCAAGGATCCCAACGACAATCGCGTGCTGTTCCCCCTGTCCACATTTCGCAAGCTGCACCCGGAATTGAAGCAGTACTGGATCAGCGTCAAAGCCACATCGCACGAAGACATGCCGAAAGCGATTGACGAAATGCGGGAATTGCTGCGCCGCCGTCGCAAGGTGCCTCCGGGGAAGGCGGACAACTTCGCTATTTTTACGCAGGATTCCGTGACCGAAGTCTGGAACCAGGTCACGGGAGCGATTTTTATTTTCATGTTTGCAGTTTCGAGCGTGGGATTGATCGTCGGCGGTGTGGGTGTGATGAACATCATGCTGGTTTCGGTGACCGAGCGCACACGGGAGATTGGTGTCCGCAAGGCCATCGGAGCGCGCAAACGAGACATCCTACTGCAATTTACTTTGGAGGCGATTACTCTCACTGCAATGGGCGGGGTTCTCGGCGTGCTGCTGGGCGCGATCATTACCTGGACAATTCCAGCCATCTGGAGTTCGTTGCCAGCGCGCATGTCGGTGTTCTGGGCAACATTTGGCTTTGCAGCAGCGGCAATCGAGGGCTTGCTGTTTGGAATTTATCCGGCATGGAAGGCCGCGAATCTCGATCCGATTGAGTCGCTAAGGTACGAATAGAAAAGAGTGTTTGTATCAGGGCATCGCTTTAGCGATGCCGAAAAACGCCGCCGTCAATGGATGCCTTTAGGCGCTGCGGCTAACGATTGGCTTTCACCCATACCCTGAGGCCAGGTTGAGCTTTCCACTCTCGAAGATAGTTGAGATCATTGCCGTCCTCGGCGCGATTTCCAGCGTGGGCTACTATATTGTTTGTCTTTGGAGCGCCACGCGCTTTCTGTCCCAGCGAAAAGCGGCGGGCGAGGGCGCCCGCCCCACACCAGCATTTACTCCCTCGGGATCTATTCTCAAGCCGCTTCGCGGCACCGATCCCGAGATGTATGAAAGCTTCCGCAGCCTCTGCCTGCAGGACTATCTCGACTACGAAATCATTTTCGGCGTCAGCGATGAGAACGATCCGGCAATTCCATTAGTCGAACGGCTGAAGGCAGAATTCCCCCAGCGCTCCATCCGTCTGATCATTTGCCTCGAGAATCTGGGCGCTAACGTTAAGGTCAGCAATCTGGCACAGATGGTTCGCGAGGCGCGTCACGAATATCTCATCGTAAACGACAGTGATATTCGGGTTGGGCCTGAATATCTCCGGCGAATACTGGCGTCGTTCGCCGATCCTCAGACCGGCCTGGTCACCTGTCTTTATCGCGGCATCTGCAATGACACGTTAGGTTCACGCCTGGAATCGCTGGGCATCAGCACAGACTTTTGCGCAAGTGTGCTGGTGGCGCAAACTGTCGAAGGCCGAATCAGCTTTGGGCTGGGTTCTACACTGGCGTTTCGCCGGCGCGAACTGGCGGCAATCGGCGGCTTCGAGAGTCTGGTGGACTATCTGGCCGATGATTATCAGATAGGCAACCGCATCGCCTCGCTTGGACAACGGGTTCAATTGTCGAGCGAGGTGGTGGAAACTTTTCTGCCATACTACACGGTCCGCGAATTCCTGGATCACCAGTTGCGCTGGGCGCGAACCGTTCGAGATTCCCGGCGCTGGGGATACGTCGGGCTGGGACTAACTTTCGGTTTGCCCTGGGCACTGCTGGCATTGATTGCCGCTCGCGGCGCAGGATGGGCCTGGGCCTTGCTGGCCGTAGTGGCCGCGGCACGTTTCGCGGTAGCCATCGTGGTCGGACGTTGTGTTCTTCAAGACCGGCAAGTAGGAAAGTTATTCGGACTGATCCCCCCGCGTGACCTGGTCGCAATGCTAGTCTGGCTCGTCAGCTTCGCGGGACACAAGATCACTTGGCGCGGGCAGGAGTTTGTTCTTAGGCATGGCAAATTGGTTAGAAGCTGATGGGTCACATATGACCCAGCTTGACCCTCAGCTTCGCGTTCCGCTTCCACGCGAATTTTACGCACGCGATCCTCGCCGCGTTGCTCGCGAACTGCTGGGCAAAGTCCTGGTCAAAAAAACTGGCAAGCGCGTTCTTGCGGCACGGCTTGTAGAAGTTGAAGCTTATTTCGGCAACGACCCGGCGGCGCATTCTTTCGTCGGCCGCACTGCACGCAACGATGTGTTGTTCGGCCCGCCGGGATTCGCCTATGTCTATTTCATCTATGGCAACCACTATTGCCTGAATGTGTCCTGCATGCCGGATGGTGTGGGAGGCGGAATTCTGTTTCGCGCCGCTGAACCGTTAGTCGGACTGGAAGAAATGGCGCGGTCGCGAGGCCTGACCCTACTTGCGGTCGCAAAACCCTCTGCTTTGCGTCAGCTGACTAGCGGTCCGGGGCGCCTAGCACAGGCATTCGGCATCACCCGCGAGTCGCACAACGGGAAAGACTTTACCAGTGTGCACTCCGGTTTGTTTATCGCCGATGACGGCCACCGCGTGCGCGGCATTCTGATCACACCGCGAATCGGCGTCAGCAAAGCCGCTGATCGCAAGTTGCGCTACATCATTGCCGGTAATCCGTTCGTATCTGGCCCGAAGGTGCACACACCGACCGTTGGCCGATGATCACGTACATGAACTGCGGAGCTTTGCTCCGCTGGACAGCCGGGGGCGGCTGTCCCCACGCGATTTGTCCTCAGGTCAATTGCTGCCGTGCTTCTGCATTTCCGATTGCACCTGGGTGTAGCCAGCGGGAATATTGAACAGCGCTCTGTCCACGCTCGCGGAAGAAAAATTGGTCATCTCAGTGGTTGATTCCATCAGCACGGCTGCACCCTGCGTTGCAGCGGCCGAGGGCTGACCCGCTGGAGTCTGTGCTGGAGGAGGCGGAGTGTTGGGCTGTGGCTTTTTCTTGTGAAACCCGAATCCGCTGAGATTCCCCATGCTCGATGCCACACCACCGAAGCTGCCCATCTTACTGCCTACCTTGTTCTCCGCATTCGCAGACGCGGTATTGGCGGCGGAATTCGCAGCGTTACCCGCAGCTTGGCTAGCGATATCTCCAGAGCTCGGGCCGCTCGGCTGCGGCGGCAGAGGAGCTTCTGAGGCAGCGGGAAGCGGACTGCCATCAAGAGTTGTTCCCATGCGCATGGTCTGCGATACCGGAACTCCCTTCAGCTTGGACATCTCCTTGGCCATGTCCGCCATTCCTGCGCCCATGCCCGGTTGCGACGCCATCATTTGCGGCGGCAGCAGTGAGCGCATCGAGCCTCCGAATATGTCTCCCATCTTGAGCGCCATCCGCCGATTGAAATCGCGAACCTGGTCATAGCCAGGGATCTCCGGTGTCATCCACATATCATTGGTGATCGCCATGCCGCCGGTGTGCCCAGTCTGCTGGTCCGTGGCTTCCGCCGTCATCTTGAGAATCGATTCGGCTGCGGGCAAACCCATCACCTGCTTGCTCGCGCCGGTGTTGTTCACACTGACTTTAAACTTCATCTCCGGCATCGGCTTGTCAGGAGTTTTAGCGGCAGGCTGCTGCTGTTGCTCCTGCGCCTTCTTCATCGCCGCCTCCATTGCCGCCTTCATCTCTTGAAACGTCATCACCGTGTACTGCTTCTTGGCATTGTCAATGTGGGTAACGGTTTCCTTGTCCAGGTCAATGATCTCGGTCGAATCCTGGTTGATATGGGCCATACGATTGCCCTTGATCAGGATGGTGGAATTGACGGGGTCGGTAATCTGGCGTGCCGATTTACTGAAGGCACCGGCAAATTTTGCCATGCTGACCAGCGAGCCGCCGGTGATCTTAGTGGTCTCGTCGTAGCGGAAGTCAGCAAAACTCGAAGACGGAACCGCAATACATAGGGCAAGCGCCAAACTTGTTCGGAAATGCATGATGATGATCTCCTGTGTCTGTGTGCCCGGAGTCGAGAAGGCCCAGATGTGATTTGATAACGAAGTGTACCCCAACTAAGTGCGTCTGTGACCAATAGCCACAGCTTGCATTCAGAGGCAGACGGAGATCAGATCTCACTTCCGGCAGCTTGCATCGGCTGCCACCTCAGGGTAGCTGGGAACAGTACTCAGTTTCTGCTGCTCCAGCACCTGACTGAATGCCGCTAAATCCTTGGCCTTCAGCTGTTGCCATTCTTCGAGCGCAGTGTTCATGGACACACACATCCTTTGCTCCGCAGCAAAAGATTCCTCCGAGGGCGCGAAGTCCGCGCCATCTACTAGCGCGGTCAGCGATACCAAACTGTCATTCACCGTGATGAAGCTGTTCTTGGGCGTATCGAAAATCGTGATGGACTCGCCCTGAAGAGCCGCGGCTTTAGTGTCGAGTTGGGCAGCTACGACAGCGATGGGGTCTTTAGCCGGCCTCTTGGCGAATTCTGCCAGATGAGAGCGAAGGTCTTTTACCTGCTGATATGCCGCCGTGTTTCGTCCCAAAGTTTCAGAGATTCGCATTTGCAACATGAGCGAACTTCGCAACTCGCTTCTCATGTAGGGCACCCGCGGATCCATCTTTACTTCGAGCGGCTGGCGGTAAGTTTGGCCGCCCACTGTCATGCGGACTTCATACTCTCCGGGCAAAATCATTGGCCCCAGCGGAGGAAGAGGCGTTTCGCCAGCGATGGCGCCCATCGGGTAGTTGTAGGGTGTCTGTACGTGCACTGCGTCCGGCGCAGGATAGCGCAGATCCCAGGCAAAGCGATGCATGCCCGGAGTTTTAGGAAGAGGTGCCGGATGTGCGATCCAATACTCCGCGATCTGCAGCGGCTGTTCGTGGGTCTCGGGGAGAGGCGCGCTGGAATAGGCTCGGACTAACTTGTCATCCTGATCGTAAATTTCGATTCGAATATCACCGTTGGTTCCGGGCGGGACAAAGTAATTGAGAATCGCACCGTCGGGAGGATTCTGGCCTGCGGGAATTTCGGGCGGCAGAGGCGTGTCCTGATTTTCGTCGCGGTGCACGCGAATCGCAGGCCGAGGGGCGAACAAGACGGCCTGTGCAGTCGAGAATTCCGGCCCCAACTGACGCAGTGGCGAAATGTCATCCAGAATCCAAAACGATCGCCCGTATGTGGCTGCGATCAGATCGTCCTGCTCAATGGCAAGATCATGCACAGCAACCATCGGCATGTTCAAACGCAGCGCCTGCCAGTACCCGCCGCGGTCGAGAGAAAAATAAACCCCTTGCTCGGTTGCCGCGTAGAGCAAGTCTTTCTTCACCGGATCTTCGCGCACTGAGCGCACGATCCCGTTGTCTGGAATACCACTGACTGTCTCCTGCCACGCCTGCCCGAAATCGTGGGTCTGCAAGATATGTGGATGCAGATCGTCCAGAGGATTGCGGTCAACCGCAACATACGCTGTCCCAGCATCGAAGTGCGATGCTTCGATCAGGGGAACGGCGCTCCATTCGGTGACCTGAGGCGGAGTGACGTTATGCCAGCTGACGCCGTCATCGCGCGTGAGCTGGATGTTACCGTCGTCGCTGCCCGCCCAAATAACACCCTCCTTAACCGGAGATGGCGCAACCGTCATCAGGCTGCCCAACAGTTTCTTCGGGTCCTTTTCGTCCGGGTGAGTTCGGGTCAATTCCGGGCTAATGGTTTCCCAACTCGTGCCGCCGTTGGTCGTCCGCATCACTAACTGAGTACCCAGATAAAGTGTGTGCGGATCTTGCGGCGAGAACGCCATCGGGATGTTCCAGTTGAATCGATACTTGGTCCCAAAGGCGATGGGAGCAGGAGAAACATCGCGCACCTGTCCGGTTTTTTTGGACATCCGGACCACACTGCCAGCAGGGCCAGCGTTGTAAACGACATCATCGTCGAGAGGATCGGGGATGGTATAACCGCTTTCCCCGGGCCCTACAGGAAACCAATCACGCTCGGTGATTTGCCCATCGTTCCCGCGGCTCGTTGTTCCCGCAGTGCCGCTGTCCTGTTGCGGCCCATACACCCAGTACGGATAGCGATGATCCGTAGCCACGCGATAGAACTGGCCGGTGGGCTGGTTGTACCAAGTGCTCCATGTTTTGCCGTTGTTCAGACTGATGGTCGCACCCTGGTCCACGCCCAGAATGATGCGTTGCGAATTCGTGGGATCAATCCACAGAGTATGGTAATCGTCACCGCCGGGCGCGCCTTTGATCACGGTAAACGTCTTGCCGCCGTCGGTGGAGCGGAACAGGGATTGCTTGGGAACATAAACGATATCAGCATTTCGCGGGTCCACGAAGATTTCACTCATGTACCAGTAGCCGACAATGCGGTCATCCGTGGTTGCCCGCTGCCAGCTTGCGCCGCCGTCGTCAGAACGATACAAGCCGTTGTCTTTGTCCTTGGCTTCAATGATGGCAAAAACGCGTTGGCCTCGTGTACCCGGAGCTACAGCTACTCCAATGCGTCCCAAATCACCAGGGGGAAGGCCTTTGCCCGGCACCTGCGTCCAGGTCACGCCTTCGTCAGTTGATTTGTAAATGCCGCTGCCGGGGCCGAACGACGTCCCGGACTGTCCGGGTTTGCGAATCGGATGCCACAATGCCGCATAGACGATGTGCGGATCACCAGGAGCAAAGCAAAGATCCACGGCTCCGGTGAGATCATCCTTGTAGAGAACTTTCTTCCAGCTTCGTCCGCCATCGGTAGAACGAAAAACTCCACGCTCCGCATTGGGCCCGAAGCTGTGGCCCATGGCCGCTAGCAGTACGATGTCGGGGTTGCGCGGATCTACCAGAATCCGCGCAATGTGGCGAGTGTCTTCGAGGCCCAGATACTGCCAGGTTTCGCCAGCGTCGGTGGACTTGTAAACACCATTGCCATACGTTATGTCCGCATACACATTGTTCTCACCGCTGCCTACATAAATGATCTTTGGATTCGAGGGAGCCAACGCCAGCGCGCCAATAGAAGCCACGGGCTGACTGTCAAAGATGGGCTTCCACGTAGTACCGCCGTCGTTCGTCTTCCACACGCCGCCCCCATTAGCGGCGAAGTAGTACACCGCGGGATCTCCTGGTATTCCAGCGACAGCGTTGACCTTGCCGCCGCGAAATGGGCCAATCATCCGCCACTTCATTCCGGCGTAGGCATCGGACGGCGTGGTTTGTGCCAGACACATACCGCCTGAAGAGCACAAAGCTACGACGAGTATGAGGCGGAAAAATGGAAAAGTCCGATAGTCCATGACGTGGGTCCCCTGGGTTCGAGAGAGCGACGGTGAGAATATCGCCTTTCAGCAGCGAAGGCAAATTAGTGCATCGGGAAGCGCGAAATGCTAACCTCGCGTGCGCGAGTCGAAAACTGCACAGCTCGACAACGACTGTATCTTTTCCGTTACAGAAGCCGTTATTGCAGGCCCGACTGGGTCAGCTTGACGGCGCAAAAGTTCTTCGCACCGCAAGGAGTGGTAGTGGGGCTCGGCGGAGGGCGCAGGGTGCCGAAATAAATGCTAGCTGCTTGTGGCGTAAGACTGACGTTATCAATCGTGAAAGCGCTGGTTCCACCCCATTCATTCGCCGCCGTGCTGTTAGGCAAAGTAGCATTGGAAGCAATGCGGGTGTTTACGTTCCACTCAGTCACCAGATTGGCGCCGGTGGTTCCGTTAAAATTGCCGGTACCGACGAAAAGCCGGTCGGTGGTGCCATCGTCAAAATCCAGCAACGGAGAACAGGTGCCAGCCGGGTTGGCGGCGCCGTTGATGTTGCGATTGTCCGACATAGCTGGCGCCGCGTTCATCAAGCCATTAGGAGCGCTAAAGGACAGCGCGTACAAACTGGGTCTGGTGGCACTGTTGGCCTGCGTACCGCATGCGTAAAGCGTTCCAGCGCCGGTCTTAGGTCCCGCCGTGAAGTAGGCGTTGTCGAAATCGCCATCCAGAATGAACTGTGTACTCGCGGGGCCAATCTGAGCGGTCACCTGCGAGGTCAGCCCCAGATTCATCTGAGACACAATCGAGTGCGTGTTAGTAGAGTCCGCTCCGGAGAATACGTAAACGAACCCATTGGTAGTGTCCACGATGGGAGAGAGAACGATGGGATCCGCACCCGCGTTACTGGCCACTGCAATCGAGCCACTGGCAGTGAAACTGGCGGCTCCAGGAGTGTACGAATAAACCTTGAAACCGTCCGACACGAACACCTGGTTGCTCATCTGGTCATACACCGGTGACGTCAGCAACGGATTGGCGGCTGCTGAAGGCACTGTGACGCAATACTGAACCGCTGGGGTGCCTTTGAAAACGCCTGTGATTTTGTAAAGCCGGCCATTGTCCGCACCCACATAGGCGACGTCATTCGTGTAGTCAATATAGGCCGAGGAGTTGCTGTTCGTGGTGCTGGCCTTGCACCCGGCGGCAGCGGAATTTGTGTAATCGAGCCGAACCAGCGAAGCCCCAGCAGCCGCGATGACGAAGGGATGCGTAGCATCGGTTCCTTGCCCAGTGGTCGGGGTCAGCACGTCGAACAGAGCAGGGTTACCATTTTCAATAAACGAGACCTTGGTCCCATCGAGCGAAAGCGTTGGAGACAAAAATGATGCGGAAGTCCCAATTGCATATGACCACATGAAGGTGGGCTGGGTATAGTCGGTCGTGGGCGGGGTCTGCGGCCCAAATGGGCAGGACGACGACACCGTCCCGGTATAGAGATTGTTAAACGCTACTATGTTGGCCTGGGTAGCGCTCGGGGTAGCGCCGATCGTATAAACCACATAGTCGTTGGCACAACTGTAAGTGTTGTTGATGTTGAAGCTGTATTTGGCCGGGCTCTCGCCTACTGCCAGCCCGCCGTTGGCAGGGTTTCCAGTGCCCGGGCCCAGAGACATGGCCCAATCAATCCGAGGATGCCGCTTTCTCCTCGCCATCAAACCTGGATGCGCTCCATACCTGGGAAAAAGGAATGAGCTGCGCTGGTTCCAGTTGATCCAGCTACGCAAGTCGTGCGCAGCGGCGGCCCTAACCTCCGGAGTGCCGCCATTGGTGAACAGGATATGGCGAGTGCTCCAGTCCATGGGCAAGCCGACGTGGCCTTCCGTAGCTTGCTGGGCCAGCAATGGATTGGCCAACAACAGGCAAATGGCGAACAGGAGGAGGAAATGGGTCTTCTGGCTTGCTTTGCGAGCTTCGCTCAACGCCATAATTCACCTCAAGCCGGGACAGTCCCGGCTGTAGCCCAAGTCAGGGCACATTTTCCCTTAGTAATTATCCTCCAGTTTTGGGCTTTTTGGCGCTTACTTTCGTAACTCCGAGTGACCAATCGGGTGCGTGGGTGGTGACTGACGTGCCGGGAAATGGACGGCATTACGTCAAGCCGCTGGCTGGATTTGAATGAGGGGTCCGTGAGAACCTCCCCGTGCCAGCATATTCGCTGTTACAATCCCTGTTCGCTGAAATGATTTTTCGCAGTCGGCAGTGGATGGTCCACGCATGTTGCCTTCCATGTAGGCCAACCCGGGGCAGCGGGTGCAGGTTCCGACGTGGGAGCAGGTGGAGCACGTAGGCAAATCGCGAGCGCGAATCGAGCGAACTTCCTCCAATTGCGGAGAGTACCGCCAGATGTCAATGAACTTCTGCCGCCGGATATTTCCGCTAGGTAGAGGAAATTGCACGCAGGGAAACACATCTCCATAGGGAGAGATATAGCAGGCCGTGTGTCCGGCACTGCACGGGTAGCCATCCATAATGTCTTCCCCAGGAACTGGCGGAGGCGCGCAGAAAGCTTCGACGTCACCCACCAGGTCCGGGTTCTGAAACACCTGCTTCAGGTCAGATCCGGGAATACGTAGCGCAAGAATGGATCTGTCGCCGTCCATCTTCGGCGTGATCGTGGGATCGACCGTGTAAGCAACTCCCAACTCCTTCGCCAGCGCGATCACGCCGGCGTTGTCGAACTGATTGCCTGCCATCAGAACATTTGCAATCACAACTTTCAGGCCCTGCGATTTCAGAAATCGAATTGCATCGATGGTCTTCTTCAATGACCCTGGCAACTTGGTGATCGCGTCGTGAACTTCGGGGCGGTGCGAATAAACGCTGATTTGCACCTGCTCAACGCCCAGCTTGCGAATTCGCTGCGCTTCGCGCTCACCGATCATCACGCCGTTGGTCTTGATCTTAACGTTAAACAACAGGCGACGGGCGTGTTCGACGATTTCAAAAAAATCTCGGCGCATAAGAACTTCGCCGCCGCTGAGGGTAAGAAGAAAAACCCCGGCATCCGCCAGTTGGTCGAGGAGGTTCCGGATTTCTGCTGTGGTCATCTCGCCGTGATCGTCATGGTCCAGGTAGCAGTGGACGCAACGCTCATTGCAGCGGTAGGTAATATCCAGATGAACGCTGATGGGAATGCCCAGTGCCAGCGCCTTCTGGTTCATTTCCGCCAGCAGGCTCAAGATGCCTCCGCCGACTCAGAAGGAATGGGTTCAGGGGACACCAGCAGAATTCCGTGCTCCGAAAGTTCGTTGACGAACTGTTCCGCGTCGCGGCTGGCTTCGGCGGGATTCACATCGAATTCGGCGCAGATCCGGCTGCTGACGATGTCGGACAAAGGCGTATTCCCATCCGCCGCCTGCCAGATTGCGGTCGCTACCTCGTTAAGCGTGAAAAAAGTGGAGTCCACGGCGGACATGATCATCATTTCGCCGCCCACCAGGCGAGCAGCAATGGCGGAACTCCGCGCGATGTATTTCTCGCTGATCAGACCTTCTCCAAAGATGATGAGGGTATTATCTCCCAGACCCGCTCATCCGGAACAAATATCAAGCGGCGAACAGGTACCCGCTCGACAAACTCGCAAGCGGATCGAAATACGTGCCGCACTAGTTCGCTGTCTTCTGCGAAGAACAAGATGTTTCTCATCAGCAAACGGACTGCATCGCCCACTGCCACCGGCTCGGTGCGGTTCTCCGTCCCTTTTTCCAGAAGAAAAAGCACGCTCAAAGGGGCTGTCTGATTTTCCCCTACGCGGGCGAGTTCCCCGGCAAAAGGCGTGCCGCATGCCCAGTACTGGTCTCCCTCGCTACGAACGTAGGAAATCTCATCGGTCAGCAATTTGGCATCTGGGGGTGCAAGGCGTGAGATCGTTGTCTTGCCCGCGCCCGACACACCGGCAAACAGATAGGCGCGCCCGCCGCGAACCGCACTGGCGGCATGTACCAGGAATCCGCCTTGCCGGGCAAGAATCAGCGAGTGAACGATCCGCAGAACAGAGTCAATCGCATATGGATTGCAGGACTGGCGAATCTGCCCGCGCCCGGCATTCGTATCCCATTGGGCTTGAAAGTCTCCGCGCTGAAGCAGCCATTGGCCGCCCTGGAGCTTCACTTGCACATCATCGTCCGGGCTGACGCTGGCCGGGGGATCGGACAAATCAATGTCAAACTCAAACTTGGGATGAGCCGAGGCTGTGGGGTCCTCCGTCTTGAGAAATCCCGCATACCGGGTTGCCAGCATTTTGCGGAATTCGACGTTATCGGTGCGCAGAGCAATCGGCATCCCCCCGATCTCGATCGTGACAGGGGCCTCTGTGCCAATCTGTGTGCTAGGCCTCATGGATTTCAAAAGCGCGCTGTTCGCCGGTGTGCTTCCCATCTCTTCGCAAGAAATTCGGAAACGCGACGTCTTGCCGCCACCGATCGGCCCGCAGTGCAAGCCTTAGTAAAAGATCGCAATGGCCAAGCGCCCATGCGATCGCCCGTAATGGAAGCGAGGGCTGCGCTTTAGGAACGATGACGCGGTGTCCACGATGAATGGCAGAAACTCGTCCCAGAAATGCTGAAGGGCTGACCGCAGGATCGTCGTGAGGCAAGGAGTCACCGCGCGTAGTCCACTCCAAGTCGCGCTTCTCAATCAGACGATGAATGAAGAACCGGTCATCATGCTCGAACAGCACAATATCCCCTGTGGCGGCGTCTTCGGCGGTCATGCTTTTAATATTCAGAACGTTTCCCGGCCAGATCGAGGGCAGCATGCTGGTTCCCAGGGCCCGAAGACGAATCGAGCCACTCGCACGGAGAATGTCGGCTGCCAGGCTGAGTTTGTGACCCTCACGAATTTCAGTCATGAGCGCCATAATGATGTGAGAGCTATGAGGTTTTCCGGTTGAATCGGCATTGAAATTCCGTGGGGTTGACCTTGCCGCACGACAACGCCATGGTTTCGAAAACGCGTTCATGCCGGAAAGCAGGCTTTTGATAGGTCTTCTTCTGTTTCTGTGCGTGACGCTTATCGTTCACGTTCTTCTCATCGGCCTTTGCGTCTTTTGGGCCCATAAAATCCGCGCCTCCCCGCCCGCAGGCTGTGGGGGCAGCTCGCATGAATGCCTTAAGAATAGGTTTGAGGGAAGTTTACAACAAGACGATAAGGAAAAGAGTGGGATTATTGGTTCTACTGGTGCAGGAAGAAGAAACCTAATGCCACCATAGGCTGGTGCCGATCAGGGCCAGGAACTCCAGCACTGCCAGTGAAACCCACAAACGCTGGCGGAAAGCGGAGCGCCGCAAATCCCGCTTCAAATCATTCTCCAGCACGTGAACAAACTCGATTTCCGCGGGATCAATCGGTGGCGATGGCACCACGACCTTCTGTGGTGCGGGCGCAGGGGACTTTGGCTTGTCCGCCAGAAACACCTTAGGCGTGCTGATCACGGAAGACCAGCGCGGAAACTGCATCGAGCCCGCCATAAACCCGGGATCATCCACGGGGCTCGACGTAAGCTGCAAAGCAGGCAATCGCTCTGGAGCCGCCGCGTCGGCCAAACTTCGCAGTAACGAACTCCACCACATGTGGCTAAGCTGGTCGCCAATCAACTCGCCCACTTCCACCGGCCGTGATTCCAGGCGCAGAGGTGGCAGGGTCTCGGGTGATATGACGTCACCCAGGTTGGTAAACACGGTGCGGTACCAGGGCAAACTCAGAACGTCGCCGGCCAGCATTCCTACATCTACTGGACGCGACGTGAGTCGCAGCGGGGGCAGCTTCTCCTCCGCGAAGGTGTCGTGCAAATGGTCGAGCAATCGTTTGTACAGCGGACGGTTCCAACTCTCCGCCAGCAGGAGATTGACTTCCAGATTGCCGGAAACAGGCTTGCTCTCGGCGGAAGAGTTCGAGTTGGAGTCCTGGGAAAGCATCTTGGCTGGCGCTCACTCCATGGTCAGCCAGCTGGCGGGAAAAGTCAAAGTCTCGGCTGGTCTCGCCGACCGCTCTAAATCTGTACCTTGTCTTGATGACTAAAATCCTGCCCGCACAAGCAAGGCTTGAGCGGGCAGTTGAGAGTACGCGTTATCAGTTACCTTTTGTTGACCTACTGACGTTCGCAGGTCACCTGATTGTTCCAGTCCACAAACGCGCCCAGAGGGTTGTCGCGCCATGCCCAGACGTGCAGCTCGAAGAAGTCAGCCAGGTTAAAACGATTCGGCGCAGCGACGAACTGGAAGTCCTGGCCATCGAGCGATGGCGGAGTATTGTTGTTATTCTTCAACCAAGTGGCTGCATCCACGATGTACTCAACGCCCACCAGCCTGCGTTTATTTCCCACCGGCTCGTAGATCAATGCTTCGGGGTGCTTGACATCAATCAGGCCGTCACCCACCAGAGTACCGTTGACATAGTGAATGCCCATGGCACCGTGGTCAGGACCGCTGACGCAGCCAAATGCCGGCCCGTAACCGGCCTGCACGGCATTGTTGACGTCAAGAAACTGCCGAGTCGCCTGGCGAACATCTTGCACGAGCTTCGCCGGTGCAGCATGACTCGCATGGTCCGAGTCCTGTGCGAAAAGCGGCGAGGCCACAATGAGACTGCCCAGCAGAACCAAACGCAGCATGCTGGTGGTGGATTTACAAATAAGGCTTGTGATTTGTTTCATGGTATCTCCTTTTATTGTTGTCGATTGAATTGTTGTTGACCTCCCATTGAGGTAAACATCTACGCAACCATTGGGATCAATCGCCTTGCCCGGTTTCAGCCACCTTAGATGGGAAGCATGTCATGCTTTTTGAGTACAGTTTGCATTCGATGGCTCAGAGTAGCCTTAAACCTGGGTTGTAACAAGATGGCAGATATGCCATAGTAGGTGGGTTATTACGCCATCGCTTTATGGCGGGGAGGATTCCAATGATTGAGGTCACAGTCTTGTTTCTTGACGAAACGTTCTCCTCCACAGCGGTTGGTCCCATGGAGGTTTTCCGTCACGCTGGTACGCTGTGGAACCTTCTCACGGGAAAACGACAGGTCCCTCGCTTCCGCGTGACCACAGCATCGGTGGATGGACGTGCGGTGAATTGTGATGGCCCAATCCAGATCAAACCAGCGGCTGCAATCAAAGACATCCGCAACACAGATCTCATCTTTATTCCCACCACCGGGATAAGCATTGACGATGTGGTTGAGCGCAATGCGCCGGTTGTACCCTGGCTCAAACGCTGGCACAAGCGTGGAGCAGAAATTGCCAGCGTGTGCTCAGGTGTCGGCCTGGTTGCGGAGACCGGCATGCTTGACGGCAAACGCGCCACCACACATTGGGGGCTGGCAGAGCGCTTCCGTGAAAAATACCCCAGGGTCAAGTGGATGCCGGAATTAATGGTGACCGAGGACCATGGCTTCTACTGTGGTGGCGGGGTGCACGCGGCGCTCGATCTAAGTTTGTATTTGGTGGAGAAATTCTGCGGACATGACATCGCCATGCAAAGTGCCAAGGCGATGCTCATCGAGACGCCGCGAGCATGGCAGGCTGGCTTCGCTGTCGTCCCCCTGAAAACCGAGCATAACGATGACACCATCTCCAGCGCCCAGGATTGGCTGCACGAAAACTTTCATCGGCCGTTTCCACTTGAGGCTCCGGCCCGGCGCGTGGGTATGAGCCTGCGCAATTTTGTCCGCCGTTTCAAGCAAGCGACCGGAGACAGTCCGTTAACCTACTTGCAAAAGCTGCGCGTAGCCGCCGCGAAGCGCCTATTGGAGAGTGATCATCGCACCGTGCAGGAGGTCAGTGACGCGGTGGGTTATCAGGATGTGGCTTTTTTCCGCGCCTTATTTCAGCGGCATACTGGAGTTTCTCCCAGTGCATATCGGGAGAGGTTCGGGGTTTAGTGGCAATTTCTGCGGCGGACGTTCGTAAACTCAGATGACGGTGCGCCAATCCTCTCCACTTCGCTAAGCCTGCTCTTCCTCACTTGGCTTTCGGTTCCTTCGCGAGCAAGGCCACATGCGGAGTGACTTTCTGTCCCTTTTCCATCCCCCCGATCAGAACCAGACCTTCGGGAGTCACCAGCAATCCGCGATGATCCATCGTCGGATTCGGTGTGTTTTCGTTGATGGTCTCCCATTGTTTTGTATGCAGGTTGAAGTCAAACGTGACCGGCGACGGTTCGGACGGCTTTCCGTCAAATCCTATGCCAGTAAAAGCATAAGGATTGTCAGTCCCACCTGCGAAATAGATCTTCTGGTCCTTCTCGGAGCCACCCGCAGCAATGCGGTAATGCGCCGCACCGGGATGACCCGGCAGCTTGGTCCACTGAATTTTGGTCCGATCATGATGATCAATCTTGCCCATCCAGCATTCATCGGAAGCAACATATTTCGGGCCTGTCGTCGCAGGGTTCTTGCGCGCTCCATCCACATAGACGATGATGTCATCCACTAACGCGCCCGCGTGCCCGAAAACCGGGGTCCCCGGAATCGGGGTAGCTTCCGCCCACTTGTTTTTCTGGGCATCGTACACTTGCACGTTGGTGACTGGATCGGGGCCGGAGCGGCCGCCCACCAGATAGATGTACCGGCCGTCATAGACCCCAATCACGGCATCGGCCACAGCCTGTGGCATGTCCATGCCCCGGAACCAGCGGTCGCTGGTGGCGTGGTATATGCCGACATCAGGAATGGTTGCCGCACCACCTCGGGCATCGAGTATGAATCCGCCAAACAGGAACGCGTAGTCATGCGCCGCAGCCGCCATGGCGCCAAGCCGGCCTGCGGCTCCGGGCACCGGCCGGATGGCAGACCATTTCCCCTCCTTCGCATCCAGGGTGAACGCGGAGTTGGTCACCGCGTCCCAGGTTTTCTTGGGGCCGAGCCCCATGAAGGAAAACAGCAAAACCTGTCCGTGGATTTTCAGCAGGGCGACAGCATTATTGGAGACCGGATCTGGAAGTGGATCCACATCAGCGTCGGCAGCCGCAAACAGCCAACCCGCGGAAGCAAGCAATAGAATGAGCGCGAAAAGCTTTTTCATGGGTGCCAGTGATTTTACCCCGGAATTGAAGCTAGCCAATGAAGGTCTTTGTTTCCGTAAAATGGCTTGCAGTGCATCTATGGACATTTAGAATGCTCCCGTGACCCTCGTCAAAAGCCGGCAAAACCTTCCTTGGATTGTGCTGATCGCGAGTGTACTGGTTTGTCTCGGCGTCTGGTACTGGGCCGAAAGTATTCTCGCGCCAGCTAACACCGCGCAGGCGCAATCCCAACGAAGGCCGATGGGAAATAATTCCGATCTTTACGCGCGCTGGCTGGGTACTCGCGAGTTGTTGCTATATGGCCGCGACCCATACAGCGCCGAGGTCACTCGCGAAATCCAGATGGGTTTTTACGGACGGCCACTTGACCCCAGGAACCCGTCCGATCCCTCCGCCAAGGAATCTTTCGTTTACCCTCTGTACGTGGCCTTCTTGCTGGCCCCATTCGCGGCGTTACCCTTTCCCGTGGTGCAGGCGATTTTCCGTATCCTTCTCCTTGCCGCGCTGGCGGGGACCGTTCCTCTCTGGATGATCGCCGTCAGATTCCGTCCCGGGTGGCGGCTCACTTTTTCCGGTATGGTACTCACCATCAGCACCTTCGCTGCTGTACTGGAGTGGCATCAGCAGAATCTCGCCGCACTGGTCGTTTTCCTGCTCGCGGCGGCCGCAGCATCCGTATGCCGCAACTGGCTTGGGCTAAGTGGATTTCTGTTGGCTCTCGCCACCGTCAAGCCGGAGCTTGCCGGGTTGACTGTTCTCTGGCTTCTGTTGTGGGCAGCCGCGGAGTGGAATCAGCGTAAGCGTCTGATTTGGAGTTTTATGGGAACCATGATGGCGTTGCTCATTGCAGCCGAGGCGGTATCACCCCACTGGGTGGGTAGGTTTGTCAACGCTCTCCGCCAATACTCTTTTCACGACACCGATCCATCTATTCTCCAGATCATGCTCCCGCCTTTCCTGGCAAAGGCGGGGGCTGCAGTGCTGATCATTTTTCTCGCTTGGTGCTGCTGGCGATGGCGAAAGGTAGGCTCAGACACGGAACAGTTCGCGTGGACTCTGGCTCTGGTGGCTTCCGTTACCCTGGCGGTGATTCCCAAGTTGGCAGCCTACAACCAGCCACTGCTGATACCTGCGTTGCTTGTTCTGCTCGCTTATCGTGAGACGACCTGGAAGGCTGCACTGGTGCCTGGGGCTTTGGCTAAAGCGGTCTTTCTATGCCTGCTATGGCAGTGGGGAACCGCAGCCATATTATCGTTGTGTTCGTTCTGGGCCCCTGCATCGCGAATTAGAGTAGCCGCAGCGTTGCCAGAATACACACTGCTCGGTCTGCCGCCGATCGTGCTCCTGGCGATCGTAACGGTTTCCTTTTCGAGGATCTACCGAGGAGACCCTACAGTCCTCGATCAACGAAACCTTGCCGTACGCCATGGATGAAATCCGTGTAGGCGGGCGTGAACCCGGCGGCGCGCATGTCGGCGGCAATCTGGCCGCGGTGATAGGCAGAATGCATGACCACGTGCATCAGGATATCCTGCTTCTGACTGGTGAAGGTCTGTCCCTCCGTGTTCTTATAGGTAGTCGAAGTCGAAAGCCCCGCCTCGCCAAGTGAACTCAGATAGTCTTTCCACACCTCTGCCAATTTTTCAATCTCCACCCGTAGCTGCTGGATCGTCAACTGGGGCCACACCGGCCAACTCTGTTTCCGGACCAGCATCCGGTCAAGCCACACCATTTCAGCGGCAATAATGTGGGCCAAAAGGTTGAGCGAGCGCTGCGTGGGAGTTTCCACGGCTTCCAGTGATGCCAGAACTTCGTGGTTCGCCCAGTCGTCGTAGGAAAAGAGTCGTCTCACATGTTCGATCATGGTCATGAAACCTGTCCGTATCCCCTGCTAAGGAATAGACTAAGTCGGACTCCGCAGTTCAGCAAGTCACCGCGACGCTCTACGGGACAACTTCCCGCTAAGGGTTGGGTTCATACTTGCGGTATTCATAATTCCAAAAACCGTTGGAGGATTGTGTGACTCGATCCCATGCCAGAGTCCTTGCGTTGCTTCTGCTAAGTCTCACAGCTCTGTTGCTGGCGGGTTGCCCAGCGCGTGAAAGCATTGGCAAGATCAACCAGGATCCCGGCCGTTTCGCCGGCAAGGAGGTCGCCATCGCTGGGCACGTGACCGACTCCTTTGGAGCATTAGGCACCGGCGTCTTTCGTATTGACGATGGTACCGGCAGCTTGTGGGTATTCAGTGAAAAGTACGGCGTCCCGGGCAATGGCGCAGACCTTGCGGTAACCGGACGACTGCAGCAAGGATTTGCCTTCGGAGGCCGCAACTTCGCCACTATACTGCGCGAAACGCAGCGGCGCCAGTAACCGGACTTTAGTTGACGCTGTACTGAACCGTGACGTTGATCGATCCCGCGATACAATCCGTATCGCCAGGAAGTACGGTTAAGCGGAGGTCCGCATTTGCCGGAAAATACACTGCGATAGGTCCACTGTCGGCATTAACGCTGTGAGGGTACGGCCCTTTCCCCCGTGCGTTAGGTATTGCGAGTGCATACTTGGTTGTGCCGTCGGTCATCCTTATCTTAGGCAGCTGACTGCAGGGCCCACCTTCCGAGAAACGATATGATCCCTGCGCAGCTTGCAACTGGACGCGAGTCACGATGATCGCAACGCCAGGAGTGAACCGGCTGACAACAGTACCCTGCGAATCGCGTCGTACATAATTTCCGAGCACATCGATGAAGCAGGTCCACAAGAACGGGCCATTCTGAGCTTGAGCGTTCAATAACAGAATTCCAGCTATCATCGCTACAGTTAGGAGCCTGGTGAACTTCATACTAGCCTCCAAATGGAGATTACTCAGCGAACGAGTGCACACCGAAGTTCGCCGACGGGCTGCGATTATATATTAGGAAGAATTTCCAGGAAAAGCGTACTAATTTTGAGCTTGGGATTCGCGGTTTTCCAGGCGGGACTGACGCAGATTGGTGGCTTCGGTAGGGTCCATCCCCGCCCGTAGGTCGGTCTTCTCAAGGAAGTAGCGCCAGCCGTTGTGACGGTCTTCGGAGGTCTGGGTTTTTTCAAATTGCTTCAGGGCCGATTCGGCGTTCTCGCGTCCCTTAATTACGGCCATAACTCCGCCGGATTCGTAGGTGCGCAAATTGTATCGGATTACCGCGAACGAAGCCTTGGCTTCACTCTGCATTGAGACCCTGCATTCGGATGGAAATCTTGGTGAAACGTGCCCGCCCCTTGTTGCGGTTGACGGGCACGAATTTTCGGTTACGCTGTCCGCTTACAGGGGACGAACGTTCTCAGCTTGCCAGCCCTTTGGCCCTTTGGTGACCTCGAACTCAACACTCTGACCCTCTTGCAGGCTGCGGAATCCGCCCGCCTGGATGGCCGAGAAATGCACGAATACATCTTCGCCAGTCTGACGGCTGATAAAGCCATAGCCCTTGGCGTCGTTAAACCACTTTACTGTTCCTTGTTCTGCCATTTTGTTACTTGTTTCCTTTTCAATTGATTACGCTGGAGCGATCGGAGGTACTAAGGGCAGGACTAGCTGGTATGCAAGAAGCTGCTCAACAACCGATTCATCAAACGCAATGTCAGTATAACAGACCAGTCAAGTTTATCCAATTAACCGGGGAAAAGTACCTTTTGAGAGATCCGATAGCGCGAAACCGCTGTCTAGGGAGGATAGGCTGCATGCACTACTGACAATGGAGCCGACCACGCCCCCCGAACCACACTGTGCTCTAGTCAACCGCCTTCGCTATCCCGCAATCTATTGACCATGGGAGCAGCGCTCAAAAACATTGCAGACTTTCTTTTACCCGCTGGCTTGTCGAAAGATCCTCAGCCGCAAACCAAATTCGTCCGCGTTGCGCATCTTCGCCGCCTGAAGGGGTGTGAGCAAGTCGCCGCCGTTTGTTACCGGGTTCGAGGGGATAGCATCGAATTCCTCCTGGTGCAGACCCGGGGTGGCCGCTGGACCTTCCCCAAAGGCAGCGCTGAACCAGGGCTTACGCACGCCCAGGCCGCCGCCCTCGAGGCCTTTGAAGAAGCCGGAGTGCACGGGCGGATTGAAGAGGCTGCATTTGCCAAGTATGTGCGACGCAAAAATGGCGACCCTAAGCGTTCGGGAGAGCTCACGGTCAGCGCCCATCTATGTGAAGTTTCAAGGCTCGACCCGCCCCAAGAGCCTAATCGGAAACGAACCTGGTTCTCCATCGAGAAAGCCAAGCTAAGCCTGCGGGAAAACCGTGGTCCAGATGGCACTGAACTCGCCCGTGTGGTGGACCGGGCGGTAGTACGAATTCAACATCTACTGAACGGAACCACGTGGGTCATTAATGGCCGAACTGTAATGAGAGCATCCGGTAGTCGGGGTATTGCGACGTAGAGTACTTCAGCCGTGCAAACTCTCGAAGTTATCCACAATTAGTATCAATACAGGGCTTAGCATGTATGTTTCAGGGCTCGTGTGCTTATTTTGGTGAGAAGTTTTGTGCTAGCATTTCGCGCTAACTACGTGGCGTCCTAAACCCCAGCCCCGCTGGTTATCACACGCAGAGGATTAGCCGCCTCTACTCCATGCGAAATGAGGACAATTCGATGCGGAAACCGTGGCTCGATATCGTACTCACTGCATGCCTGACATGCAGCGGACTCGCTCAGGCGAGCCCCCAAGTCCACATGCTGCGGCCCTTTGACACGCAGTCGCGCCGAGCCCCTAACGGATTGACCATACAGTACCAGGGAGGCTCGGTTTTTGAGGTAGCGCCGACGGTTTATATCGTCTATTACGGCAACTGGACCAAAAAAGATCACAGTGTTATCGATGGCTTCTTTTCCCATCTGGGTGGTACCACCATGGACAAGATCAACACCACCTACAGCGACAGCAACAACAAGTTTGAACCCAATGCAGTGAACTACAACCCAGCGACCGATAGCTATGACGATAAATACTCATTGGGACACAGTGTCAATTTTTCTACGATTCAAGAAATACTCGCCAACGCCATCGGCGGAGCGCATCTGCCCAATGACACCAACGGAATCTACTTTGTCCTGACCGCGAAGGATGTGACGGGCCCGGATGGCTTTTGCGCCGCGTACTGTGGATACCACGGCCCGTCCAACTCGATCGTGAGTGGCGAAACCCTTGAGTATTCGATGGTGGGAAATCCGGCGCAGTGCCCGAAGAAATGTGAGGCCAGTGCGATCATTGGTGACCACAACAGCCCTAATAACGATCCCGGCGCGGATGGTGTAGTGAATGTCATGTGGCACGAGTTCTCCGAATCAACCAGTGATCCGATGTTCAACCGGATAGCATGGAATGGCGATTGCGGCGAGAACGGTGATTGCTGCGCGTGGCAGTTCGGCACCCGTCACATTGCTCCCAATGGCTCGCACTACAATGAGAAATTCCACGGCAAGGAATACATCACCCAAATGATGCTGAAACTGACCAGCAAGAGCCGCAGCGGGAAGGTACCTGGCGTCTGCAAGAATACGTTCTAGCTCGTAGCAGCCTGCGCGAAAAAAAACTCCGGCGCTCAGATCGCACCGTAGCGAAAGCAGGTGGTGAGGTGATCGTTCACCATACCTACCGCCTGCATGAAAGCGTAGCAAATCGTGGTATCCACGAAAGAAACCTCCCCTGAGTTTCCAGAGGAGGTTTTTGCAGCTGTATTCTTGCGCATTGGGGAAGCCGTTTTGTCCCGGCCTATTACTCCAATGATTTGGGGTCAGAGCGGTTCTTGGGGCTTTTCTTTTCGAGCAGCGAGACCAGTTCGTGAGCGCTGGCTGGAATTCCCACTTTGCCGCCCCGAATAATATCCTTGGCGCTCAGCTTGCGGCCGTAGAGTTTTTCGTTGGCGCTTCCGTCAGAACGCAGCGTGGAACCTTCAAGAGAGATTCCCGCGAATAACCCCTTGGTACGGGAATAGGAAAGAATCTCAGCGTTCATGACGACGTCGGTGGCGCCCTCGGCAGTCCGCCCTTTGGGGCCAGCGGCGGCAGAAGCATCTCCACCCAGTTTCACTTTACTGCTCAATAGTGAACGCGCTCCTTTCGGGTTCATCACCAGCAACACGAAGTCAGTGGCCTCCCCGCCCAACTGAAATCCGATGTTGACCCCCTCCAGAGCATATAGAGCGGGTGCGCCCCAGGCGCCGGTGTAGTGTTCACCACCGCGGCAAATCATTACTCCGCGACCGTAGCTGCCGCCGATTCCGAATGCTCCTTTCTTGACTGAGGGCAAAATAATAATGCACTCGGCCTTGTCCAGCAGATCTTGCGGAATATCGTCGGGGATGTTGAGAATTTCTTTCAGTACCACGCCGGATTCCTTCACTCTTTCCTGTTCTTTCTCATTGCTGGCGAGAGCCGGCGAGATGAGGGCACAAACCAATAACAACGATAAAAAGGTTTTCATCGGGCCTCCAAAAAATTTCTGCGGTGCTGTCATTTTAACCCTCTGCATGTCGCGTACCGTCTTAAGGAATGAATTTGTGAGTAGCAAAAAAGGAACCCTCAAGCCGGAAGGGTAAATCTTTCGCTATGACCAAACGGGTGCTCCTTTTGTAACTTGGCATTTGCAGACGGGACTCCTAGAGTTCTAAAAGGTAAACTCGGTATCCGGCGGGCACTTTCGGCCCTTTACGTGCATCTAATCAACTGAACAGGTATAGGTTGAGGCCTAAAGCCGTGATTCCGGACTGGATGTGGAATGAAGTACACGGGCAGGTATTTTTTTCTAGTGGGATTGTGCGTGGTGCTCGCGGGCTATCCGCTAAGCGCCCAAGTCAGCTATCTGGCCCCGGCCGGAGTGCCGGTGGTGTCCGCCCCCTCTAGCCTTGATTCCGATAACGGCGATTCCATTCTTACCATCAAGAAGCGAGTAGACGAAGTCAAAGTCCTGTTCATCGCCATGGATCGCCATGGGAAGTTTGTGCGTAACCTCAATGAAAAGGACTTCGCCATTCTGGATGATCACAAGCCGCCACAATCCGTCGTCAACTTCCGGCGCGAGACAGACCTGCCCATCCAGCTAGGACTGTTGATTGATACCAGTGGTTCGGTAAACGGCCGCTTCGATTTCGAGCAGGAAGCTGCCGCAAGTTTTCTACAAAAGACGCTACGCCCCAACTTTGACAAGGCCTTTGTCATGGGCTTCAACGGACAAAATCAGGTGGCCCAGGACTTCACCGACAATGCAACTCTTCTGGCCGCAGCGGTACACGGTCTGCACAACGGCGGCGGGACTGCGCTGTACGACGCCATCTATCAAGCCTGTCACGACAAGTTGATCAAAGATCATGAGGACCGGCCTTCACGGCGGGCCATCGTGGTGGTAAGCGACGGCGAAGACAATCAGAGCGCCGTCACCGAGGCTCAGGCGATTGAAATGGCGCAGCGGGCGGAGGTGATTATTTATGCCATCTCCACCGACGACAGCGGCCTGGTTTTGCGTGGTGACAAGGTTTTGCAGCGCATTGCGGATGCCAGCGGCGGACGGGCGTTCTTCCCTTTCAAGATGAAGGACATCAAGAACTCCTTTGCCGCCATCGAAGATGAGCTCAGAAGCCAGTACGTGATCTCCTACCATCCTGCTGATTTTGAAGCGGATGGCCGCTATCGCCCGATTGAGATTACTGCCTTCAAGAAAGATCTACAGGTACGGGCACGCAGAGGCTATTACGCACCGCGTCAGTAGGAAAACCTGGCCCAAGACCTGAGTCTGAAGAGATGCCCTCCAACCAGCGTGAGAATGCTACAATTCCAGTCAGGAGCGGGTTTGTGAGATTTTCCGCAAGAGCGGCAGGGCTGGGCGTTCCAAGATCAGGTGGCATTGTGAAGCTTCTCTTAGCCGGTCTCGTGTGTTTAACCCTGGCGGTTCCGGGCTACGGGCAACGTCCGCATACTAAGAAAAATCTTCAGGCGAAGAACCCAGCTCCGGTTGCTCCTGTCGTACCCACGCCTCCTCCAACCTTGGCCCAGGTGCCTGCTTCGGCGCCGAAAGTCGCATTCCAAAGTGGTGAGCTCACGATTTCCGCCGAAAATTCTACGCTGGGCGACATCTTGAAGGCCGTGCAGTCGCAGACTGGGGCGCAAGTCGATTTCCCGGGCAGCGCGACCGAACGCGTGGTGGGAAGTTTCGGCCCTGGCCCTGCCCGCGACGTACTGACATCCCTGCTGAACGGATCGCATTTTAACTATTTGTTGCTGGGATCGCCTACCGATCCGAATGCATTAGACCGCGTCATCCTGATGGCCAAATCCAGTGCGTCCGTGGATAACAATCCACCTCAGCTCGTCGAGCAGGCCAACACTTACCAATATAACCAGCAGACTTATGCGCGCCCCATGGCCGCTCCCATGGCAGCGACCGGGGCAGGCGCCAATACCGTGGTGGTTGAGGGTCAGGACGCTCAAGACGACGGCACTGCGACCGACGATTCCGCGGATGCCACCGATGATACGCAGGCAGATGATCAGACCGACCAGACCGACGACCAGACCACCGACGATACCCAAGCGACCGATGATACGCAGCAGCAGCAACCCGAGGGACAGCCGAACGTAAAGACGCCTGAGCAACTTTTGCAAGAACTGCAACGGCAACAGCAAATCCAGCAGCAGGGCGGACAACCCGGCCTACCGCAGATCCCACAACCTGGCTTCCCGCCGGGGATGCAGCCTGGGCAGCCACCGCACAATTAGTAGATATTTTCAGCCCAATAATTTTTGGTTAAGGGACCGAAGGTGGTTAGTCGCCGCCGGCGTGGGCGGCGCGGGTACGGGCAGGCGTGAGCGGCGGTTGTTCCTTGCTGTTTTGCCGAGGCTGTCGAGCGAAAGTGTAGAGAATACCCATCACAGAGCCGTAGGCGGATAGGATGCCGGTCGCGAGTACAGTAACCACCGTAAAAGACAGGATCAAAACACTCATTAAGCCGCCCAAAGTCTTGCCTTCCAGCGAATTTCCGCAGCCACAATCCTTGCGTTTTCGCGGGCTTTTTAGCGCCGCGGCGTTCCCTCACTCTACCCGCGTTGACGCTTGCTGCTGTTAGCAAATAAGATACGTGAGTAGAGCTGCGCA
>Ga0207134_1070_pt2 | contig 29644 bp, 24 predicted proteins | sample Alteio_BWMinHeat_12_FD_153527 | JGI IMG/M metagenome (GOLD analysis project Ga0207134, IMG submission 153527) | Enriched cells from forest soil in Barre Woods Harvard Forest LTER site, Petersham, Massachusetts, United States -... | ecosystem: Environmental > Terrestrial > Soil > Temperate forest >... | reverse complement strand
GATGGGACGCGATGGACAAACAAGTGTTGCTGCCAAAGGGTTAACCGGTGAAGGTTATGGCGGACATTATTTCTGGGATGCAGAAATTTATGCTTTTCCTTTTTATCTTTATACACAGCCCGAACTTGCTAGAAAAATGCTCGAATATCGCTACAGCATTTTGGATAAGGCTCGGCAAAGGGCTATAGAAATGACACATAAAAAGGGGGCTTTGTATACCTGGCGAACTATAGCCGGTGAGGAATGTTCAGCTTTCTTCCCTGCCGGAACAGCACAATATCACCTTAATGCTGATATAGCTTTTGCTATAAAGCAGTATTACGAAGCTACTAATGACGAGGAATTCATAAGAAAATACGGCGCTGAAATCGTTATAGAAACCGCTCGCATCTGGACAGATATTGGAGATTATATACCTGAAAAAAATAACCAGTTTTGTATCAATTGTGTAACTGGTCCAGATGAGTATACAGCTATAGTAAACAACAATTTTTACACAAATGCTATGGCACAAATGCATCTAAAATTTGCTGCCCAAATGGTGTCCAAGTTGAAGAAAGAATATCCGCATGATTTTGATCGGATAGTTAAAGCAATAGATTTGTCGGATTCTGAGCCAAAAGAATGGTTGCGGGCGGCTGATGCTATGTATTTGCTCTATGATGAAAAACTGGGCATACATCCTCAAGATGATACATTTCTGGCAAAAAAAATATGGAAATTGGACACTATACCCAAAGAACATCAAGATCATCCACTCTTTCTCAATTATCATTATTTGGTCATTTATCGTTATCAAATTTGTAAACAAGCAGATGTGGTGCTTGCCTTATTCTTATTAGGCAATCAATTTACCCTGAACGAAAAGCGCCGCGATTATGATTATTATGAAGCAATCACTACCCACCATTCGTCTTTGTCGCCTTCCACTTTTAGTGTCATGGCTTCAGAAGCAGGTTATTACGATAAAGCTTATAAATATTTTGCCCAGACCGCACGTGGAGATTTAGACAATCTACATGGTAATACTAATCATGGCGTACATATTGCTGCTATGGCAGGCGCATGGATGGCTGTAATCTATGGCTTTGCCGGCATGCGCGCCTATGAGGGCAAGCTGCAATTTGCGCCTTATTTGCCAGACAAATGGGAACGCTATGCTTTTAAAATATGCTTCAAGTCAAAGCTTGTTCAAGTGGAAATAGACAAGAAAGAAGTGCGCTATCGATTGCTAGAAGGCGATGCGCTTGAGCTCAATCACAATGGTGCAATCGTACAATTGACAGAATCCCAGCCGATTAAAATTATGTCTTTAACTTCCCCTATAGCAAAAGGCATAACGTCCTAAAAGTGCTATGCTAATATCCCAAAACATTTTAAGAAGACATTTTAAATAATAAAACTCCTATTAATGCGCAAAGCGGTAATTTTTGATCTTGACGGTGTTATCACCGTTGCGCGCGGCACTAAGCACAGAATAGCTGCACCCACTGACAAAGAAGTGGAAATTATAGAGACACAAATTGGCGAAGATTTTCCCGAAGAAGATATTATTCGCTACCAAAATGATTATGGGCGCTAGTATACAACTGTGACAAGCCGTCTGGCTATATTGGCAAAAGCAGTAGTAAGTGCTGATTGTGTAGTAGCAGGATTTGACCAGTCTATACGATAATATTTGCTGCCATGTCCTGCTACGGCTGCAATGCCGTTTTTACTATCGTTATAAGCGGCGTCCTCATTAGTATCATCATTGGCTGATTGCGCAAGGGAGACACAATAAATAGGTATGCCAGCTTGGTTAGCTAATTTAGCTACAGCTAGCGCATCATTTAGCGCTGCAGCACCAGTGTCGCCGTTTGAACCAATGTTTGGTGCTTGCGAGGTTACAAGAATTATAACTTTGTTGGCGACTGCACGCGAGGCAGACGCATTTTGGCTGCCAACTATTTGTGGATCTAATTCAGCAAGAGCAGCAGTCAATCCACCTGCTACATCACAATTTCCCCATGTATGAATGGTAGGCAATATATTAGTTATTGTTGCTAAATTGTTATTATTGCCGTTTGGATTAAGTAAAATATCCGGCATAGAATAAACATTGGTCATGCTTGGAGTAAAGGTGCCATCGGGGTTCATGTCCATAGCTGGATAGGGATAGCTAGCGGCTAGATTATATGGCTGACTGGTGCCATTAGGAGGAGCTGTAGAAGCGGCATCTGTACCTGAATAATCATTGAATGTAAGGCAACCATAGTGCGCATCAGAAATCTGTGACAATTGATTCATAAAAGCAATAGTGGCGTTTGCCATTGTATTCATCGGTTGTATGGCTGCCAGAGCTGCTTGTACATAAGCCGCATAATAACCAACTTGCAAATCTGCTGCGGTAAGCCCCATGGCACCAAGATTTAAACCGGCAGCCTGAGCATTAGCCAGACTTTCTAAATTACCGCGAGATGCTTCTACTAATGTTGCTAGGCTAGGAAATTTGTATGTCTTACCATTGTATTGAACAGTAAAGTTTTTAAAAACAGCATTACCATCTATATTAGTTATACAATCTGTAAAAATATGACCGTAATCATCATATGGAAAGCCAGAAAGCATAGACTTAACTGGTGAGCCTCCAGTAGGTCCTATAGCTGGATGTGGCCCTGTTGGCAGACCAAGAGGAGGGGTGAGGGCACCGTAGCTTGAACCGCCACCTAATGTGACCGTTGCAGTAACATAACCTTGCAATGTAATAGTAGCCTGATAATTAGAAAGCGATGAAAAGCCGCTTGCAAGGGTTATGCCTGGCAGTGGGGTAGCTGGAAACCCGGAACCATTAGGCATATAGACGATAAAGTCTGTAACATTGCCATAGGCAGCACCTGGGCTAACAGATGGAAATTCCCAAGTGACATCGGTTATTTTAGCGGGATAATATTGAGACAATGAAATATATTGAGTGAATGGACCAGGCAAACTTACTGGTAAATAGCCCCATACAATTGTCATAGCGCGAGTAACAAAGCTGAATGGATAAACAAGAATTGAATTAGGCGGCGGATAATTTCCCGGTGGAGCACCCCAAGCTTGTGAGCCAGTTAGCAATTGGGTGTCTGGAAGAGTAGCTGACTCAGCATAGTTTAATTGTGGTGCAGGGCAGTTTTTACCATTATCTAAAGACTGAGGCTCTACCGGATTAGGACCTTGATTAGGAGCCTGGGTCGCACAAACTGGCCAGAGGGGGCCGCCTGTACCTATAAGTGGTGGCTGCGTACCTACAGATGAAGGAATTAGATAGTCTATACCATAAGGATCATGCCAGAAACGTTGTACAAAAGTCACAGGGGTTTGGTCATTCTGTGGTCCGGAAACATCATAAACAAATACAAGATCTAATTGTGGCACACCGGAATTAGCAGAAGCTTCCACAGTGTACACGGCATTGCCCAGACCAATAAATTTACCAAAAGCCGGAACATAGGAATAAGCACCGGTAGCCTGGATCAATTTTCCAGTTGGATCGGCAGGATTATTAGCAGGCAAGTGAGTTAAGGGATCTAAAAACTGAAAGCAGATTTGTGCTTGTCCTGGTGGCACATCAAATTGTGGCTTGGTCTGACCTGCAGAAAGAGTGATTATACTTGCCGAGGACAATGCTTGCCCTAGAATACTGTTTTGTTGGAATAAACTTAACGCGGCTTGTTCAGCCGTATTTTGATTATTAATGTCATCAGGATTGCCTGTTGAGGCTAAAGTAACTTCAGCGCATAGTGCTGCTGCTTCCACATCAGCTTTTAACTGTTGTGTAGCTAAAAAATAGCGGTTTAACTCAACTGAGAAAAATCCTAATACTAAAACAAGAAATATAGCCAAAATGAGATTAAGCAGAGTTGCAGCTTGTCCTTTTATTCTCATACTTCGCCAAGGGAAAGGTTTCAAATTACTCTCCAGATAAATTGAGCAATAACTAGATGAATAGTTTCATTAAGTGGTAAATCTAGTTGTCAATATCCCATTATGATCATATGGATTTGCTTAGCGGATAATTATTAGTCATATTTCACTCTTAATGCTGACTATAAGTGTCTTGGCGTCACTAATAAGGCGCATAACAATCGCTAGCCATGCTTAAGTAAAATCAGTATTAAGTGTAGTCAAAAATCATCCGTTAGCATTAGGGCAGACACTTAAATCCAGCCAGGAATTTTTTGAGATTAGTCTTTTTCTGCACATATGCTCAAAGCTATAGAATTTATCGATCATGCTAAGCTTTTTTCCGCTATAGATTTTGGGGGATATGATCATGAAGAAACAGCTCACAGTTGTCGGCATTCTGATCTATTTTTTAATTGCATGTTTAAGTGCACCGGCCCAGAATTCAACCAATGATTCAACCAAAACCAAGCAAAGTCTAGCTTTACGTAAGGCGGATCCAACGTTTTGAGTTATTGACTGTGTAATAGCACGCGGTAACTTTGGCTTTTTTAGTGGGCAAGAAACGGTTCACTGGGCGCTTACAAATAAAAAAGAGAAAGGGAAGGAGCGGCACGTCCTTTGTTGAGACTGCTCCGCCACACTTCCCAATTCTCTGTTGCCGCACTTTTTATTCCTTTTGGAAGTTTTTCTAAATGTCCAGTGTGCGATGGGGCAGCCCATGCTCCTCCGCGAACTCGTTAAGTATGTCCTGGACCTTCTGCGGCCGGGAGGCCGTATGTCCATGCCTAGCTCGCATGGCGTCCCGAGCCTCCGCGTCGAGCAGGATAATGGCCACCGTCCAGGCGGTTTTGGACAGTTTAATGAATTCGAGGCAGAATGCCCCGAAGGATATCTGGTCAACCCCGGGGATGAATGGGGTCGCCTCTCCCTCAGGGATTTTTTCACCATTTTTCTTCGTGCCGTTGGACGCGAAGTTCCGCACAAAAAACCGTGGCCCGTCGTCATGGTCCTCAACGGAGATTTCTAAATGCTTCCGTGAGACTGATGCTGTGCTAGGACCTTGAACCACGACGTGCACACTAGGATCGTTATGGATACGTCCCAAGACGCGACACTTCGGTAAGCTCTCGTCGTCTGGGTCTATGCCGAAGAGAATTGGGTGGGCGTCTAGCCCTAACTCTTTCAGACTCGGTACCCAGTGATTGATTGCGACAATTACTCTGGCCACGGGAAACCCCCTTTCGGGCTGATGCTAACTCCAGCAGGCAAGACCTGGCTCTCACATTGCGCAGGATTTTTTACTTACTTGCTGGGGCTAGTTAGGTGGATGCTTGGTGTATTGGCTGCCGGTTGATTGATTGTTAATGGTCACGAATGACTTATATTGGCAAAATGCGCTGAGCAAAGGCAAGCCTTGGCTTGCCGACTAAGAATGACAGCCTAAAAACCAAGAAAAGGCTGGAAATGCTGATGCATGCTTGACAGCCAGTTTTTTCCCCGACAAATATTGCAAAAAACTAAAGCATATATATCGTATTAAAGCCATGTTAAGCCGCTAGCGCAACTAGCGCAGGGCGAATGGTTTTTATATTTGCTTATTTTAACAGGCACTATTGAAAGCCTGGATAACTGATACTACATATAGTATCATTCAACATTATGCCGCAATTTTGTTTCAAGTGCTCTGCCATACGGGCTAATTTGTTTTGCATGCCAGTCATCTTGCCATTTTTAATGCTGCTCTTAAGCCTAAAATCTATATGCTAAAATGCCAATAACAGATCACTGGGTGCGGCGATCGCCAATGAAACTGGTCAGAGGGGAAACTCAGCAGCCATAAATTGTAGTTTTCGGGTGTGCTCAGTGGTCTGCTTTTACGCCAAAAGTTAACCTCAGGTGGTTAAAATTTGACTTTATACTCATTATATAAAGTGCTTTAATAAAACCATATGAAAGAAAAGTCTTCTAAAAGATCAAAATCTAGGACAATCATGAGCCCGTCGCCTCTGGAGGAACGAGACCAGCGTACTTTGCTTGGGCAGGTTTTGGTTGAGCTTGGATATATCACCATTTATCAGCTTGATGAAGCTTTGCGTATTCATCTGGCTGAGTTTAAAAAAGAAGCAAAACCCCTGGGACAAGTTGTGCTTGAATTAGGGTATTGCAGCCCCAATCAACTTATTAGAGCTATTCAAGTGCAAAGCGATTATCGCAAAGCCGCCGCGCACTCGCGTGGAGATTTATAAGGCAATTCTGGAGACAATCCAGTCTAGGCGCTGATCCGGAGCGCGCAAAGACAGCCCAGGAGCAATTGTCAGTCAAATTGTCTTGACAATGGTTAAATAATTTTTTGCCCGGCATTTTATGCTTAAGCAAATTTTGTTGCCAGATATGGCGCAGATCCTCTTCCACAAGTTAGACTTTTAAAGTGTTTACTAAAAGTTTTGCTATTTAGAAAAAGCTGCCTTGAATTTGAGTAGAAAATTAATTTTGCCTTTTACTGTCGTCATCCTTTTTATGATTGCTGGAATGGCTGCCTATGTTTTTTACTGGCAAGGGGAAGAAGGGCATGCTGCTGCCGCCCAGAAACTAGGCAACGCGTTAATCAAGCTCAATGCGGATTTTGCCAAAATGCAAATAGCTAATCGTGATTTTGCCAATCGATTATCTCGTGATGCTACGCTTATTGAAGGACTTGCTAAACAAGACCATTCAGCAATTTCTACGTTGTTTAAAAATGCCTCTGAGGCGCGTGGCTTTTCTGGGGTCATTACCGGCTTTGACGACAATGGCAAGGTTGTTTATAGCTCAGATACACCGGCTAAATTCGGCTATAGTTTGCGCGGAAAACAATTTGCTGTCGATTATGTATTGAACAGTCAAAATAGTTTTATCGGTCCTACCTATGGACTAACTGCTGCTCAATCAATTGCCTTGAGCGCCATGGTGCCAGTGATTGGAGGCAATGGACAATGCGCTGGCTTAGTGGCGGTAAGCGAGCCGATTGACGAAGAATTTCTTACTGGTGAGTCTATGAAACTTGCTTTGCAGGGCGAGTCTTTAAGCAATATAGATTTTGTGCTTTTAAGCGCGAAAGATCGCAGTCAAATATTAGCCACACCTGCTTTACTCAAGGATAGACCACCGTTTTTAGCACTTTTGGGCGAGCAAGGTGTTAAAGCTTTGCCTAATTGGCAAGAACCAGGCACATGGCAGATAGGAAATATTTTTAATTGGTTCACTAGTTTCTTTAATAAAAATGCTAATAATCTTTCTGGTATTGGGACTGGCTTTGTTAAAGACAATCGTTTTTGGCAGCAATTTAACTTGATATTAACAGCAGGCAATGTCCCTGGGCGAGAACTTTCTACTCATGGCTCGGAAATTTTTGGTATCATCCTTGCTACCACACCGATGCGTGCCCAGGGGATAAAGCCGGGCTTTGTTATTCTTGCCGCTTGTATTATGGGATTAGCGGCTATCTTTAGCATTGTGGCTTTAAGCACCCAGCTTGGTGCTGAGCCGGATGATGCTATTTTTGTGCTTATCGAACGCGTAAAAAAGTGGCGCACTGATAAGCATTTGCCGCCAGGAAAAAAATTGACTGGTGCTTGGCAGCAATTAAGTGAGCTTATCGATCAAACTTTAATAGAGTGGCAAGGCAGCATACAAGTGCTTAAAGCAGAACTCAATAAAAAAAGCGCGCGCACGGGAGAAAACAAAGTAGAGTTTGGACAAAGTCAGGGGCAAAATATTGACGAGAATCTTGTTGCCCTTAACCGCCAACTGAGTAATCAAAGCAGGCAATTAAGCGAATTTTCCAGACAATTGAACAATGCCAATCAACAAGCTGTCTTTTTGCAACACGAATTAGAGGCTATTCTGCAAAGCACAACAGAGGGCTTTTTGATTTTAGATCAATACGGCAATGTCATTCATGCTAATGCTATTTTCTTAAACTGGCTGGGGATGAGCGAAGCAGAAATCGCCGGACGTTATTGTTTTGATTTAGTGAGAAGGTTGCAAGCAGATAATAGCTCCACTAGCCCTGAGTCCGGGCGTGCTTTTGTTAAACACGAAGGCGATCCAGGCGCACTCATCAATGAATATTTCCCAGAAGGGACTGTCAAACATTCTCAGTCCGGCAAAGCGGTGGAAGTACTTTTGCATTTGCAACCTATTACTACTCACGATAATAAAATCAGTGGCTATATTCTTGTTGTGCGTGATAAATCTTTGCGCAGCGAAATTGCTGGTTTAAAAATGGAAATAGTAACTATGCTCGCGCGCGCGATTCGCGGACCGCTTATGAGTGCGGAAAAGGAATGGCAAAGTATTTTGGCTGTTCAAGGTGAAGGTGGTCAAGAAAGTCTGATTGCTTCCACAGGCGAGCATGACATTGCCACTATTAGCCCGCAACCTGATAAAGTAAAGCTGGAAGAACTACATGAGCAATTAAATAGAGAGCTAAATCAAGAATTGAAGCCAGTAGAATTGACCTTTGTTCAAAGACTGGCTGGTTTACACGCGCGCTATAAAAACCTCATTAGTTCTGTAGAAACTTTGCTTTCCACACATGGGCGATCAATAGGGCAGCTTATGCCGCTAACCAATGAGAGCGGTTCTTTCACTGCTCTTGATTTAGAAAGCGTCTTGTTAGGAGCTGAACCAAGTATAGAGACTTTCCCCATCTCGCGTCTTGTCGGCGAATGCTTGCGAGAAACAATGAATCTGGCGCAAGAAAAGCAACTTTCGCTTGATCACAAAACTTCAACCGCTCTGCCCAACATTACTGGTAATCGGGCGCTCATGAAGAGCATACTAAGTCCAATAATAGAAAAGATGATTTCTGTTACTGCGCCTGGTGGCAAAGTGCGCGTAGAAAGCGTGGAAAAAGACAAAGAAATACAAGTGAGTGTATCAAGTTCAGGGCCAGCATTGTCCGAAGAAGAAATAGTAGATATGTTTTCTGGATTTGTTTCCGGCAAACATGATGAAGACAGTTACGGTTCAAGATTAGCACTCTATTTAGCGCGCAATAACGCCGAGCGCAGTGGTGCTACAGTATGGGCGCAATCGGAAGCCGCTAATCCATCAGAAGCTGGTCCTCAGGCTCAATCCGAGGATCAATCTGGCTCAGCCAGTGCCATGACTATTTATATTGCTTTTCCGATTAGTTGACCTTATTGCACATATTTCCCTTTTGGAAAAAAAAGAATAAAATAAATGCCACTGCCATCGACGGGACAGCAGTGGCACTCAGGTTCTTGAAAGGGTATGGACGCTATAGCTACATCAAGCATCTTGATCGTCATCGGTGCGCAGCCCAGAGAGCAAAAGCTGCTTGCTGGGAGTAGTACGGCGCTTTTTACGTCGGCTTCCGTGTCGTCGTTTCGGTGAGGCTCCCCACTCGTCCCTCGGGTAGCCTGCCTCATCTCCCAAATCCTTTGGGTATCCTTCATCCCCCCAATCCTCCTCTCGAAAGGAGGGGGTGGGTATGATATCCGTCGAAGCCACCGGTTGCGGTTGGTGGTTTCTGCGCCTCTGGTCTTCTTCATGAAGAATGCGCGAAACAAGCAGGTTTAAGGTCAAATTCCATTGCCTGAGCTCCTGTTGACTTTTCCTGCCCTTTAGCTTTAGCTTGAGCTTCCTTGCGCAGGCTTTTACTTTCGTCTCAAGTATTTTAGTTGTGGACGTTTCGCCTTCTCTTGGAAGGATTGCCCACAAGTCATCGAGGTCGATTTGTTGTGGACGGTATTGTTGCAATGCCTGCCGTGTGTCTTCTTGGTTGAGCCTTGGCTGAGGCTCCCGGTTGCGTCTTTGCCCAGTCCTCTGGTAGCGATATCCCATCGCGAGTGCCTCCTGTTGTTGAGTCTCTTACTCAATCTTGTCTGGCTGTGCGCAGTGTTTGTCTGTACCGAAGTGCTTATCCATGCCGCGGCGCGGTAATGGATAAGCTAGAAGTGAAGGTGTGTAGATGTGGTGATGTAGGTGATTATGGTATGGACAAAGGCGATAATCCACATTGTCATTTTCAATAAGATTGAGTCAAGTCCCGATCTCAAATGAACAAACACTAAAACACCCAATTAGATAAGCCCTAAACGTTGTCACGGTTGAAAAGGGCAATGGTTATGAGTCCACGATGATTTTTTAGTGATAAAGCTTTTATCTGTATTTTCAATATTAAATGACGAGTATTTGGTTAGCGCAGCTAGCGCTAGCGTCATGAAGGCTTCCGATGCTACCGTTCGCGCCATTTATCTAATCATATTTGGCTTTGCCGCGCAGCTTTTTTGCTTCTTCTGTCTTGCCGACGTTGTTGAGTACTTGGGCAAGATTATCTTTCACTTCCTGCAATTCTGGATTTGTATCGCTAAATAGCCGCTCTTTAATTGCTAGCGAACGTCTAAATAATGATTCTGCTAGCTGAAATTCTTGTTTAGCGGCATACACCATGGCCAAGTTATGCAAACTGGTGGCAAATTCAGAACTATTTTCGCCCCGCAGCTTTCTATAAATCTCGGTTGATTTTATGTACTCATTAAGCGCCAGACCATATTTGCCCTGTAATTGATAGACTGCAGCCAGATTATTGAGGCTCAAGGCAAGTTTTTCTTTGATGTTTTTTTGCACAGTACCGTCAGCTTCGGCGTCTATTTCTTTTTGTTGTTCTTGCAAAATCTTTAGCGCTTCAATGAAAGAAACTTCTGCTTGCGGATATTTTTTGTTGGCGCAAGCATCGAGCCCTTCTTCTTGAAGTTTAAGCCAGTCTTTTAAATCTATCATAGGGATTGGTTGTAAGGAAATTGCTTCTCGCGATATTGAAAATCGTGACTTGTTAGTTGCTTCTGAGTATTTTAATCGCATTTGCGAAATTAAATACAAGTGCCATGAAAGAAGCTTGAGCAGAGAAGCGAATGAAGTATTGATCGAAATAAGGTCAATCGAAGAAATTAGCGAGGGTTCATAAAGTACTGCTAGTGCTAGCTTGCGCTAACTATGAAGTGACAATTTAATTCTTGGGAACACTTAAAAAGTAAGTCATAAAGTGTATATCAATAGGTCGCAGGAGCTGTTATCAAGCGACTAGCTGCACTTTTGGGCAATGTGCCTACTCTTAGCATTAAGCTTGATTTTTATATGGCAAATTTGACAGTGTTAGTCATTCGTCTTAGTTTCAGGGAAAGAGTTCTAAAAACCAGCAACCAAACAGCCATTGAAGGCTCTTCGCACTCGCGCCCATGCGATAGAGGCATTTGCTGGGAACCAAGTTCTCTTTCTCAACGGGCATGGACGCCCAGCTGTATCGATTCATTTGTGAAATGAGCCTGGTGCCGTTTGGTTGCGTTGACCAAACTAACCAAGCTCGATACTGAAGGACGGAGACAACTATGAGCAACGACAGAACATCTGCTCCCTTGGAGATACGAGATCCTGAGTCACGTGAGCAAATCGTCCGCGAGATGCGTACAAAGGTTTCCGACGATCTCCGCCTCTCGGCAATGGAGGTGTTGCACGTGGCACTAAATGACCTTGAGAATCACCGCGGAGGGGTAAGCTACATTCCACCCAATCCAAAAAGGCGTGGGCACTTCGTCGTGGACACCCCGACGGGTCGAGCAAAACTGCGCCTTAGCGAATCTCAAATTAGCAGTCTGCTCGCTGCGGGACGGAAGCTGACCATATCTGCCGTCCCCCTCGCTCCCCAGACGCTCCAGCGTTTCATGGAACTCTCCCAGCAGACAAATAATGCTCTGGAGGGGTTCAATCTTCGGCCATTAGATTACTCCCGCGGTCCGGAGGGGTTCAATCTTCGGCCATTAGATTACTCCCGCGGTCCGGAGGGGTTCAATCTTCGGCCATTAGCTTACTCCCGCGGTCCAGAGGCAGACTCTATCCGCACCATGGTCCGGGATTATCCAGGATCGGAAACCTACTGGGGTGTTCAAGGGTGGGCCGACAGAATCTTGCAGGGGAATCCCAATTGGTTCCGCCCGACGGCGGATCGAGGGGAGTCGACTGTCGATAGCGACAATCTTTTAATCAGCGCCAGCCTCAGTCTAGAATTGCTCGCGCAACCAGAAGCTGTGGTTGAGGCGGTCCTCGATAAATTGCGGGAGGCCACTCTCGCTTTAGAAACGGCGAAGGGCTTCAATCCAGCCTGGGAAGCTGCCAGGGCTGCATATTTGGCAGCGCATATTGCTGTGTTGGATGAGGAGCGCAAAGCCACTGGGCCGATCGTGGCTCCGAAAAGCGAGCTGCAGACTGCCGAATTACGTCTTGACGAGGTCGAGCAACCTGTGCTCGTCCAACTCAAGCGGGCAATCCGCGCATACTGCGAGGCCAAATCATTGGCGGAGCGGGTATTGTGAACTCAATCGAAATCGTTTTCGCAAACTAGCAGCGGCCGGCTTAAACAGCCGGCGCTGCTTTCATTCGGGAGAAAAACCATGACTGATCGCATTCGTCAACCCAGCGGTGCATCGGGCCGCTATAAGCTCGGGCAAAGTATCGAGAAACTGCCGCCATTCGAATCCGCTAGCTTTACGCAAGTATGGCTATTGAAGGAACGCTCTATACCCTGCGGATCCCTAATAGAATGGCTGAGCTATTCGCTGCCAAGGATCCCGCACGTATATCACACGGAGCTGATGGCGTTTCTGCGCAGCTTATATGGCGTGGTGAATTTCTCTGTTAATCCACCACCTGAGAAAAAGATCTGGGCAGAAGCTAATGAAAGCTTGCTCAAGAGTACGCGAATATCCCTTGTCGGAAAGTCTCATTCAGTCTGGGATCTTCTGCACGAAATTGAGCGTTGGCCCGATGAAACGGGCATTGTTTACGCCCTACCTGATCCCCTCGACCGCGACAGCAAATACAAGGCGTTTTATCGCCGCGGGGAGGCAATCTACTTCCTCGAAGAACTCGTGCCCCACTTCGGGCAGCCACTTATTCGAAATTACCTCGATCTGCAAAGTGCCGCATCTGATTTAGGAGAAAGTGCTCTATCAGGCGACATCGGGCGTTATCTCTCACGAAGGAGCCCTAATATAACTACAACGTGGGGGAGGCTTTACAATTCATCGTGGGCAGCATTAGTGGATGTACGCGATGAATGGCAGCAACAATTTGCCATGAAGCTGCGACCGGTTATTGCTGCTCCGCTGATGAGACTTCCTCAGATACCAGAATTGTTGGCCGGTATCAAGATAGCGAGATACCCTCGTGCTCTCGATATCGAAGAAGACTGGCAAACAGCGCGCGCAGAATTCAGGCGTTTCGCTCGCCAATTCCTAACCCTAGCTGAGAGGCCAAATAAGGGCAGCTCAGAGATAGACGAGCTTAGGTACTTGCTAGCGATGTGTCACAAGAATCGCCTTAAAAAGTGGCAATAGCCACTTTCATTTTGACTGGGCGCAAGACGTTCTTGCCAGCAATAACATTGCCCAAATAAGGGCCAAAATCAACTGGGCGCGGGCGGAATGGGCTGTTTGCGTCGTCAAGGCAGATGATTACGAAGTAAAAACCTTCGCCCAAGACTAGACATTGTTTTCGATCACAAAGGCTCATAGACGGAGACACTTGATGATCTAAACAAAGAAGGCAGACGGAGCCGGCTCACAACCCGGCTTTTCTGCCCTTCTTTGTCTTCTTATTGCAACCAAAAGATTGCTGGATGGGACAGAAATTCTTCTAAGGCAATGCCCTCGCCCCCTATCAATATCTGGCGCTTTGGCTTAAATCGCTTGGCAAAGGCATACATACCCGGCAATGCTTCTCGCCTAACACCGCTTTTAACTTCAATGGCAACGACAGTTTTGCCCTGTTGCAAAACAAAATCTATTTCATGATTTTGCTCCCGCCAATAATTGACACTAATAGCGGTACCGGCACTTGTGTTGAGCAAATGCGCCCCCACGCAAGATTCAACCAATCGCCCCCAGTAATTACCATCCTGTCTGGACTCCTTCAAGGAGCGATGATCCTGAGCGCTGATAAGAGCGGTATTCAAAACTTGCAGCTTGGGACTGGAAGCACGGTGGCGTATTGGGCTGCGGCTAAATTTAGCTAGTCCTGCTAACATGCCGGCACCCTGCAACAACTCAAGATAGTGAGAGAGTGTTACGGTATTGCCCGCATCTGTAAGCTGTCCTAGCATTTTTTGATACGAAAGTATTTGTCCGGATGATATGCAGCCGAGGTAGAATAAACGTCGCAGTAGCGCTGGCTTATCAATGCGCTTCATTAGTAAAATGTCGCGCGCTATCGTGGTTTCTATTAAAGAATCAAGAATATAGCGTCTCCAGCGTTCTGGGTTGGCAATTAACTCAGCAGCTCCCGGGTATGCACCGTAAAAGATATATTGTTCTAAGTTCCAGCCGAATGCTTCGCGCATTTCAATAAATGACCAGTGCGGCATGGAAATTATTTCAAAACGCCCGGCAAGGCTTTCTGTAAGCCCGCTTCGCATCAGTATTGGAGACGAGCCCAACAACACTACTTTTAAGCCAATACCAGATTGACTGTCTTTATCCCAGAGCAATTTTATAATGCTTGACCAGTCGCTGATTTTTTGTATTTCGTCCACTACGAGCAACGCTCCGGTTTTGCTTTCCTTTGCTTTAAGTCTGGCTATGTCCCATTGTTGTTCAAGCCAGGTGCGGTCGCGCATGGTGGGTTCATCAGCGGAAGCGTAGTGGGAAGGTAATTTTAGCGCTGCCATTACTTGTCTGACTACAGTGGTTTTACCAACCTGGCGCGGACCAGTCAGCACTTGGATAAAACGGCGTTTCTCCTTGAGCCGTTTAAATAATTCATTGTATATAGCTTTTCGGATCATTACAAATTACTCAATATACTGAGTAATTTTACTCAATATACTAAGTAAAATCAAGTTGCTGAAACACAAGAGCGCCAGATTAAGTTGAAAAAACCCTGGCAACTGCTTCAAGGGCAAGCCTTTCAAAAATAGCGTAATACATATATTACGCGTATTACGCAAAAAAACAAATATTTTATCAATGATCAAAATTATTATAATCGTGATTATTATAATCCAAATTATAATAACCGTTCACGCTTGCCAGATAGTGATTGGCAGGCTTGAAAAGCTTCCTACCACTTAAGCAGATTGAATTTTTCCATGTCTACGGTAGTAGTGTTGCGATAAATGGCTAAAACAATTGCCAATCCTACAGCCGCTTCTGCTGCTGCCACAGTAAGAATGAAAATGGCAAAGACCTGTCCACGCACATGTACCGGGTCTACATAACGAGCAAAAGCAACCAAATTTAAATTTACGGCGTTAAGCATGAGTTCAATGGACATAAGAACACGCACAGCGTTGCGCGAAACAATCATGCCATACATGCCAATAGAAAATAATAGTGCGGCCAGACTTAGATATTTAATCAGCATTTCTTGATTGTACGTTAAAGCAAAAAAGCCGGTAAAGGCGGCGATAGAAATGATAGTTAGGCGATTAGCACCAGGCATCGCTGTTGCTAACGCAGCCAAGACCACAATAACCAGAAAAACTAAAATTTCTAAATAGGTAGCGTAATTACCTAAGCCAAAATTCTGTAACCAGATGGCTAAATGTCCGCTGGCAAAAGCGGTTGAAATAGCGATAGCAACTAGAGCATAGGCGATTGAAGCAGGGAGACTAGACTTACCGCTAGTTTTTGTGACTTGGTTTGTTACTTGATCGGACATTTCAATTACCCTCGCTTATGTCAGAGAGATTCTCTTTTGGTTCTGCTTTAGCAAGCAATATAGCACCCATCAATGCTGCCAGCAAAAGTACAGAAGCAAATTCAAAGGGTAGGGCATAAGTTGTGGTGAGAGCAATGCCAATAAGCTTTACATTCTCCGGATCCATTCTTAAACTACTAATTGGCCAGGACTCAGAGCGTAAAGCACAATAAATAACCAAAAAGAATAAAGCTGCCACAAACAAACCACCCAGTCTTTCTTTTTGCCCGGCTACCATACGCTCTTGCTCTAGTCGTGGATTAGTAAGCATCAAAGCGATGACGACAACAAGTGTAATGCCGACAGCATAAATCATAAGTTGCGCCAGCGCTAAAAACTGCGCTTGCAGAATCAAAAACAAACCACAAATTGCTCCGAAGACACCAATTAAGAAAAAGCCGCTGCGAATAATGACACGATCGAAAAGCACAAGAAAGGCGCAAGGAATTGCTATAGCGGCCAACAAATAAAGCATAAAGCCTTCTACACTTGTTTGCGCCCAGTTTGTTAGTAATTCAAATTGTGGTGGCATAAATCTTTATTGGTCCTTGGTTGCTTTCATTGCTTTTCGAATTTTCATTAGTATTAAATTGTTTCGTTGCTTGCTTGAGGTTTAGGCTCATTGCTAGTTGGTTGTGCTCCTGGCTCTTTAGTCGATTCTGTCGTAGGAACCGGATTAACGGCAGGAGGGGCGGTAGCAGCTGAATCAGTAGCAGGCTTAGCCTCGACAGTTGCGGTTGAACTACCAGCAGCTGGTTTTGCTTCCGGGGCAACTGCAGCATTGGCAGCTGGTTTTGCTTCGGTCGCAGCTGGCTTGGCTGGTTTCGGTTTTGGCAAAGGCATTTCTTTTGCTTCAAAATAATATGCTGATTCCTCTTTGCTGAGAGTCAATTTTTTTAGATCATATATGAGCGAGCTGCGTGTGTAATCAGCCATTTCAAAATCATTAGTATTGATAATGCAATAAGTGGGGCAAACTTCTGTGCATAAGCCGCAAAACATGCAAAGCCCATGGTCGATTTTAAAATCAATCAGCTCCAGCTTATTTGTTTCAGGACTTTTGTGAGCAGTAATTTCAATGCACTTATCAGGACAGACCCGTTCACATTGGCGGCAGGAGATACAAAGATTTTCACCAGTATCTGGATTAACGGTGAGTGCCAGACGTCCTTTGAAATGCGGCGGCAATTCCGGCGCTTTGTCTGGATATGCTTCTGTGGTAGGCTCACGCCATGTGTGTATGGCTACTGTTTTAAGTCCGCGCCCAACTTGATGGATACCACCGAAGGCTTGCATGACGCCATTCCAAGCTGTCTGAATAAAATTAGACATGAAAGTTGATTACCCCACGAGCAAAGCTAACTAAAACAAAAATTACTAAAGTTATGGGAACCAGGCGCTTCCAGCCAAAATCCAACAACTGATCAATTCTAAAACGAGGCAAGGTGCCACGCACAAGAACAGCAAAGAAAATGAGTGTATATGTTTTAGAAATTACCCAGAGCGCTGCCCAAAATGTTGCTGGATCTATTAAATGAGCAAAGTCGATCAAAAACCATAACACTGGCGAAAGCAGCTTGGTTAAAGGTTCATATATAGCCGGATAACAAAGAGGGTTCATCCAGTCGGGTAATGGGCAACCGCCGCCTCCTAGAAACATTACTACTGCTATTGTGCTGACAATAAACAAATTAGTGAATTCAGCCAGGAAGAAAATAGCAAATTTCATGCCACTATATTCGGTATTATAGCCGCTGACTAATTCGCTTTCCGCTTCCGGCAAGTCAAAGGGGATGCGGTTAATTTCAGCGCAAGCGCCAGTGATATAGACACCAAATAAAACAAACGTGCTCAAGCACAGAACAAGCGCTCCTAGAAGTGACCACCAACCGTATGGATAATAAGTAGTTATAATATCAAAGAAGGATGCGCCGGTTGGAGAAATAACTGCTGCTATGGCTTTACTAAGGCCAACCAAAGCGCCGCCACCAAAAATGTTCCAGTTTAGCAAGCCGCCAGCCTGTTGACTGGCAATGGTTACTACATCCAGTGTACCTGCTAACAGACAAATAGTGATTATAGAAAGCACAAGTGGAATTTCATAACTGATTGCTTGGGCGACACTGCGCAACCCGCCCATGAGCGAATATTTGTTATTACTAGCCCAGCCCCCCATTACAATGCCTACTACGGGCACCGAAGAGGCAGCTAAGACATAAAAAATACCGGTTGGTAAATTGACTACCTGAAACAATTGATGATTATTAGTAACTGCCGCCAGCAAAGGCAAGGCGCCAAAAATAGAGGGAGCAAAAAATACAACTGGAGCAAGTGTAAACATCAAAGCATCTGCCCCAGTTGGTGTAATGTCTTCTTTCAATAAAAGTTTTATGGCATCTGCTGCTGTCTGCAAAGCGCCATCAGGGCCGACACGATTTGGTCCCTTGCGCAAAGTAAAGAGAGCTAAACCTCGACGTTCAAACAAAACCATAAACATGGCATTTATTGGAATAAAGACCATCACTGCTAAAAGTGGTGTTAGCGCTTTGCATATTTCAGAAAGCGCGGCAGCAAAATCAAATGAGCTATTGGCTAAGCAAGCTGGAATAAAAACACCTGCTATCCAACAAACAATCCAAACAGCGCCAAAAATTACAGTAAGCCAACCAAGGCTCAAAACTGAGAATTTACGTATTTCGGCTGCGTTTGCGATCATTTGTTCTTATCTTTTCCTTAGTCGGTCTTTTTTCTTGTTTTATTTTATTGTTTCGATGTTTTTTATACTTAGTACTTTTCTTGTTTCTTCTATGTCTTTGGTGTTTTTGCTCTATCTATTTGTCTTATCTATCGATCGACTTGTCTTGTCTATCTGTCCACATCCGGCAGAATAATATCCAGCGAACCAAAGATGGCCATAATGTCCGAGATAGGATGTTCTTTTAAAAGCGCGGGCAAGACGGAAAGATTGGAAAAAGATGGATTGCGCCATTTAAAACGATAGGGCTTGTCTGATCCATTAGACACTACATAGCAACCAAGCACACCACGCGGAGATTCTACTGCAGCAAAACCCTCGCCTGCTTTAACCCGTAAGCCAGCATTTTGTTTCTTGGACATAATTTCGCCAGCTGGTATTTTGTCCAATACTTGTTTTACTATTTCATTTGATTGCCGCATTTCTTGAATACGCGCCACGTATCTATCCCACGTGTCGCCGTCTTTATCATAAACAGGTACGGTAAATTTTAACTCTGGATAAACCGAATAAGGCTTGAAGCGCCGCAAATCAAAATCTACCCCTGACGAGCGTAAAGTGGGGCCGGTAACACCATAAGCTTTTGCCACTTCTTTTGTAAGCTTGCCCACGTCTTTTGTGCGCTTCAAAAAAATTGGATTTTCGGTGACGATAGCTTCGTATTCATTGACTCGCAAAGGAAACTCTTTGGTAAATTGCTCGACCTTTTTAAACCATTCTGCCTTTGGGTCGCGTTGCACACCACCAATTCTAATATAGTTATACATCATGCGTTGACCGGCAATTTCTTCGAACAATGTGAGGATTTTTTCCCGCTCAATAAAAGGATAGAAAGGAAAACCATAAAGAGCGCCTAAGTCAATTAAATAAGTACCAAGCCAGAGCAAATGCGAAGAAATTCTGTTTAACTCTGCGCACAAAACACGCAAATATTCAGCACGTGGAGGCACTACGGTACCATCAATAACTTCCGCTGCCCGCGAAAGAGCCCAGGATGTAAACATACCAGACAAATAATCTACTCTATCTATTAAAGCTTGGTATTGAAACCAGGTGCGATTTTGTCCCTGCCATTCTTGAGCGCGGTGCAAGTGACCGATTACAGGTTCGGTGTGTTTTACTACTTCGCCGTCAAGTGTGAGTATTAACCTTAGCACGCCGTGTGTAGCTGGATGCTGCGGACCCATGTTGATGATCATTTCATCAGTTTTAAATTCAGGTGCTTTAGTCTCGGTAACCATGTAATTTTTTCTCTTTTCTGTAGTTCTTTTTTCCATCGTTCCTTTATCTAAGGTTTTTTATTTCATGTGAACTTTGCTTATGCCATCACTTCTACGAATAGCATCACTGTATGCATGTCAGCGCATGCTATCTGGATGCTTGTTGTTTAGCGCGTCTACAGGTTGTTTGTAATCTCTGCGCAGCGGATGCCCTTCCCAATCCCAGGGGTTTAAAATGCGTCTTAAATAACGATGGCCAATATAACGAATACCAACTAAGTCATATGTTTCTCTTTCGTGCCAATCGGCAGTTGTCCAGTATGTAGATATGCTGGGCACTTCCGGTAATTTATCTGCTGGCACACTTGCTTTAGCGGTGCGCACTTTTACTACCAATTCATCAAGCTTATGGTATGACCATAAATGATAAACAGAATCATAAGTATCGGCGCTATCAACACCAGAAACTGCCACCAGAAAATCTAGTTTTGCTTCCGGCGATTCGCGCAATAATTTAATAGCGGCTGGCAATTGAGGGCCTGCTAATTCCATAGTTTCCACTCCAGCGCTCAGCGGTAAAGGAGTACTTTCAATACCTTTGTTCTTGAGCATATTGCCATAGACGCCAGGGCTGGGCGGCGGCGCTGGTACCTCGGGTGGTTTTTCTGCTGGCTTAGCTGCTGGCGCTCCTGCAGTCTCTGACGGTTTTTCTGGCACCTTAGCTACCGGGCTTTCTGCTGCCTTTGCTGCCGAAGCTTCCGCAGGCTCTGGCACCACCTGAGGTGCAGCGTTTTCATCTGGTTTTTCATCTGGTTTATTTTCTTCGTCGGACATTTCTATTGTCTCATTTTGTCTAATTTATCGCTCTATTTCGGTTCCCGCGGTCTCTATCCTGAGTGCTATCGAATTCGACTAATTTCTTGGCGGGCTCACATCACCTGATGAGTTTACATTTCCTGGCGGGCTTGTGCCCGGTTCTTCTTTGGCGGCTAATACTAGTTCGGTATCTGCCTTGGCTTCTGCCACTAAATCTTCTACTGGTCTGCCGGTGTCGTAATCCACCCGGCGCACTGCTGTTTGTTTATAAGCATCTTTACGCCGTTTGGCATAGCTTTCTGTGCGTATTTTTTGCTGCAATTTAAGCAAGGCGTCTAAAATACCATCTGGCCGCGGTGGGCAACCGGGCAAGTATACGTCAACTGGAATAATACGATCTACTCCCTGCACAACAGAATATGAATCATTGAACATGCCACCAGTGACGGTGCAAGCTCCCATGGCAATAACATATTTTGGCTCCGGCAATTGCTCATATAAAGTAATAAGAGCAGGAGCCATTTTTCTTGTGATTGTGCCTGCGGTGATAATCAAATCTGCTTGTCTGGGCGTGCCTCTGAATACTTCTGAGCCAAAACGAGAAATATCAAATTTAGACATGCCTACATGCATCATTTCAATAGCGCAGCAGGACGTACCAAAGGTAAGGGGCCAGACAGAATTGGATCGTGCCCAATTAGTAAAGCGTTCTAATTGGGTTAATGGGTTAAGTGTATTGGTAAAAAACTCAATTGCTTGGTCAAGGTTAGATAAAGTAACCGTGTCTTTTAATTCATCTGGGATTGTTGCTGTTGACGGGCTCATCTAAATTATTCCTCCCATTCCAGCGCCCCTTTTTTCCAGGCATAAGCTAAGCCTACTGCCAGGATGGCAAGAAAGATAGTAATTTCCAGCGGACCTAACCAGGAGCAATGACTCTGCGCACTTACATAGTCAGTTGCTAAAGCCCAGGGAATAATAAAGACAATTTCAATATCAAACAATATAAATAAAAGCGCGTACAAATAATATTTGATATCAAATTGCAGATTAGCTCCCCCGAAGAGGTCCATACCACATTCATAAGGCTGATTTTTGGTAGGATTAGGTCGGTGATAACCAAGCGCTAATTGCAATGCCCAGGCTAATAAAATCATTCCGATAGCAGGAAGAGCAAAGCCTGCCAAGACGAAAAGAATGATTTGTGCTACTTGCAGCTGGTACATTTTGTTTTCCAGTGTCTTTTATTGGACGAGCCGCGCTTTCAAAACTTCTGCTCTTAAATTGACAAGGACTTTGAAACATCGCAAAATTGAAGCAAACTAAGCATAGCAAACGGCAGATCAAAGGCGGCTTAAGAAGACATTTTATGCTGTCTTTCCAAGCAATAAACATTAACAATCTATTTTTCATTTTTCCTTAGCAATATAGTGGGAAGATAATACTGTTATTAGTGTTATGTATTTAAAATCCGCCTTTGCCAAAAGCTCATTTTTAGACCATAGTTTTTAGACCATAAATATTTTGATATAAAGATGTTCCCTGCTAACACAACTGTCCCTCCCAAGCGCCTGAAAACATTAGATCAACTTGGCGCTAGCCTTGGGGTAACATTTGGCAGATTTTCCTTGCTAAACGAGGCGCTTACCCATAGTTCATACGGTGCTGAAGCTGGTGTAACTGACAATGAGCGTTTAGAATTTTTTGGTGACGCGCTATTAAAATTTGTCATTAGTGAATATTTGCTTGAACGCTTTCCCGATTATGACGAAGGGAAGCTTACCGAAATTCGCGCAGTTTTGGTTAGTGATAGAGTGTTGGCGCAATTGGCTGATACCGTCAATTTAAGTAAATATATTTTGCTTGGCAAGCAAGCACAAATGCGTCCGTCAATAATGGCAGCCGCTTTAGAAGCTGTTTTTGCGGCAATATATATCGACCTTGGTTTAATTGCTTTGCAAAATATAATTGTCAGGATGTTTGGTAGTCAAGCCACCAATATAGACAAAGACGAATTAAAAAATAACTTTAAAGCTTTTCTGCAAGAAACAACCCAGGCGCAGGGCAAAGGTTTGCCGGAATATACTCTCGAGACAGTGGAAGGACCCGCCCACAAGCCCTTTTTTGAAGTGACAGTTGCTATTAGTGGCACCGTAGTTGGGCGCGGACAGGGCGCCAGCAAAAAAGCTGCCGAACAAGAAGCAGCCAGAGAAGCATTAGAAAATTTGGGTCTGACTGTTTCTAGCTCTACTTGAGTAAGTTGCCAAGATATTTTATACTTTACATAGCGCAGTTACGCTAGGCTGCAAAGCAGATTTAATATTCAAATTACCATCAAAAACACTTTTTTATCTGTGCTTTTTGCACGCGAAGTAGAAATGTTTCCGATTCTTTCTCTCTCACCCATACTTGGAGACAAAAAACCCAACTTAGGCTATTGGGCGCTGGGAGTAGGTGCGGAAGCAGGTTGGCCGCTATTTGCACCGCTACCAGAAAAATCAATAGAGCTTTCAGTGCTGTTGTATACAGGACTAGCAGCCGCGTTAGCAGGAGCAGCAGGACTAGCAGCAGCACCAGCTGCGCCTGGAACGGCCGGCGCATTCTCACCATTTTTTGGCAAGCCAGAAGCATCCGCCAATTGCTTAGCTTGGGTGTTTAGCACAATTGCGTCTTTATCAGTTTTTGCTGCTCTTAATTCAGCTTCTGCTGCTCTAAGCAAGCTTTTGGAAGCGTCCAAGCGTTTACGCGCTAAATCTAGATTTGCTTTTGCTGTTTCTACACGCTTTACTGCCGCTTCAATTTGAGGCGTAGTTTGTTGTACTGTTGATACAGTTTCTCCAGCCGGAGCTACTTGTCCTGCTACCGGAGTTGCTGGGTTGGCGCCGGGCGCGGCAGCAGTATTTTTGCCACCAAATGCGATACCGCTTGGTAAACCAGCAAGCGCACTTACTAATCCTGCTACTAAGCTATATTTTGCGATTTTTTCTAATTTCATGAACTATGCCTCATCGAGTCTGATCTAAATCTTTTTGCCTTGCCTAACGCCTTCACTCTAAACTAGTCCATTTTAAACCACTGCCAGTCTCGAGGAATATGGAAAGCCCTTAGATTATAAGACTATCGACAACCTATGCTGGGTTAAAACTACTTTCTTTGACAGCCAGTCACAATGCATTGCATATGTAAATTGCTACGAAAATATGAAGATTTAAATTAGATTGGCTTTAGCTAAATGCCTGGCAATCTATACGAAATCTTTCTAAAATCAATGGGCACTTGCTTACCTAGCTCTTGCCTAGTATCCTTATTCTTCTTTGCAGTCAGATTTATCAAACTGTCTTTCAACACAGATTGTCCCTGTGCAATCTATAATGACCAGCAAAAAAGATAAGCCAAATCAATTTTGATTGATCTGAAAAAAAATGGGTAATGGGTTGTTAACAAGACCAGGCGAGGTAACGAATTTGCGGTTGGGGAATGTTTTAGAAAAAGCCTGGGGAACGCAAGGTATAGGAGCAAATATTTCAGTGACGGAAAAACAATTGGATGAACTGTCAGGAGCTAAGACAGCTCAATCCGAATTTGAGCAATTATTGGGCGAGACTTTAAGCGTAAAATATGAACAAGGGGACATAGTGGCAGGCTTCATTGTTCGTATTGAAAGAGATGGAGTGCTCGTGGACGTCGGTAGCAAATCGGAAGGCTTTGTTCCTGTTAAAGAATTGTCTAATTCACCCATTGAAAAAGTTGATGATATTGTCAAAATTGGTGACCGTCTAGAATTTTATATACTGCGTGAAGAGAATGAGAATGGTCAATTGACACTTTCTCTCAAGCGAGTTGCCCAAGCGCGTGGCTGGGTATTGCTCGATCAACACAAGAAACTTGACGAGACTATTAGAGCAAAAATCTCTGCTGTGGTTAAAGGCGGAGTGGTGGTTGACATTTATGGTTTAAGAGGCTTTGTGCCTGCCAGTCAATTGCGTGTGCGTGGCACTACGCCTGATGAATTAATTGGTCTAGAGATACCAATGAAGATTCTAGAAACTGATATAAAGCGTAACAAGCTTATCTTAAGCCAGCGTATGGCTATACAAGAAGAGAAAGCCGCGCAAAGAGAGAAGATATTAAACACTATGCAATCAGGGCAAGTGGTCACTGGTGAAATAGTGCGTATTGCGGACTTTGGCGCTTTCGTAGATTTAGGCGGCTTAGATGGCTTGCTTCCTATTTCTGAAATTTCCTGGGAACGCGTTTCGCATCCATCCGATGTGCTCAAAGTTGGCGACGCTGTCACTACTAAAGTATTAAAAGTAGATCAAGAGAAGGGACACATCAGTCTTAGCCTCAAGCAAATGCAGCCAGATCCGTGGAAAGAAATAGAAGAAAAATTCCGCGAAGGGCAAGTGGTCAATGGCACTGTAAGAAAAATTCAAACCTTTGGCGCTTTTGTGCAGATTTATCCAGGCGTAGACGCGCTTTTGCCTACAGTTGAAATGTCTGAAACACCCAATATAAAACCAGAAGAAATGGTGCAAGTAGGACAAAGCGTAAAAGCAATAATCAAGAAATTCTCGCCACGCGAGCATAAAATCAGTTTGAGCTTAAAAGGTCTTGATGTAGCCGATCTCATCGGCACCTAGGCTATTATATGACTGCCACATGTTAAGATGAGTCTTTAGTTGTTGGTTGGGGCTCATTACCCATGAATAGCCAGAAGAATGTCTTAGTGCTAAATGCTGGTTCAAGCAGTGTAAAGATTTCCTTGTTTCACTTGGATTTGTCTGCGCCTGCTAAGGTGCTTTCAAGATTAGCTCACGCATTGCATGACGACAGGCAAGAAGATACGCCTCATTCTGCTCTTTGGCATACTGAAATTGACTTTCCCTCGCCTGATTTAGACTCAATCAATTGGCAAGATTTTCTTAAGCAAGCATTAGTGCCTCTTGCTAAAAGTCAAATTAGCGAGTTATTGCAGCATAATAAAATTGATATTGTCGGTCATCGTATAGTTCATGGTGGAGACAAATATTCGCAGGCCGTATTTATCACTGATGAAGTAAAAGCGGATATAGAAAAATATATTCCCTTAGCACCCCTGCACAATAAAATAAGCCTGGCCCAGATTAAGGCCATCGAAAAGCTTTTGCCAAACGCTCAGCAAATAGCTGTTTTTGACACTGCCTTTCACCGCACATTGCCTGAGGCTGTTAGTTTTTATCCATTGCCTTATAAATGGCATGAAGAATATGGTATTCGCCGTTTTGGTTTTCATGGCATCAATGTTGAATATTGTGCCCAACAAGCTGCACACGTGCTTGGACAAGAATTGTCTGCGCTTTCTATGATTGTTTGTCATTTAGGCAGCGGCTGTTCGCTTACGGCAGTAGAAAATGGCAAGAGTATCAATACAACTATGGGTTTTACACCCCTCGATGGCTTGATGATGGGCACCCGCAGCGGCTCAATTGATCCCGGCATTTTGATTTATTTGCTCAAAAATAAAACGGTGACTATTGATCAATTAGAATTTGATCTCAATAAAAATTCCGGCTTAAAAGGCATAACACAAACAAGCGACATGAAAGCAATCATTGACCATATGGAATTCCAGAGTGAGGCAGGTAAATTGGCTAAGCTTGCCTTTGAGATGTTTATTGATCGCCTGCGCGCCTCAATTTGTGCTATGCGCGCAAGCTTAAGCAGGCTAGACGTTTTGGTTTTTACCGCTGGTATCGGTGAGAATTCTGCTCTCGTGCGGCAAGCAGCTTGCGCTTGGCTTGGCTTTCTAGGCATAAAAGTAGACGAGGAAGTAAACGAAAGACTACAAATAAAGAAAGGGCCGATATTTAGTGATATTAGTTCTGCTAAGTCTGAAGCAGCAATACTGGTTATTAATGCGCAAGAAGATTGGGCAATTGCTGAGCACCATGTACGGTGCTTGCTCGCTAATGAAAATAGTTAGTTGAATAAAAAACAGAAGATACCAAAAACGAAGAAGCTGGTCTAGGGCCAATAATGTCCGGTGAGAAAACAAGGCGCCTGCCAGCAGAGCTGGTAGACGCCTTGATCGTGGGTTTGCTTGGTTCCCGAGAATGGCTCGGGTCAAGTGGACCGAATGAGCTCTACATCACGATTGGGCCCGAGTACTGGGTGCCCGCGGTACGGATTGATAGAAAACCGAGCAGCGGGATAGCCGTCGCTTAGGTTCAGAATTACCAAGTAACTATTATCCTGTGCTCTTGCCTGAAGGCTGATGAAGTCGACAATTCTCACCATGCCTTTGAGGGGATAGTTGTCCTTACTGTCCTTGAACCACAGGAAGACGATTGCCCCTCCCCCGGTAATTATCTTGACGTAACATCCCTCTGTGCCCCGTCGTCGCAGGATGACTTCTTCGAACAGCCCGATATTCATCGGGTTTGTCGGCAGGCAGAGGTCAGAGTTCGTCCGCAGTGGCTGAATGGGAATGGCGTCCTTGAAACAGAGCAGTACCTCCTGATGATCTTTCGTTGCTCCGCCATCCTCGACTATGCGCACAGATTGGACTTGCTGCTGCCAGGGCTTAGGCCACCACATTCTTTCGTAGAATGGGCATGTTACTGTCCCATCTGCTTGGAACAATAGGTCTCTACCGTGAATCCGCAACCCGAGTCCTTCTGGCGGTTGTTTGGGCCCGTCCCAACTCAATAGGAAATCCGGAGACTGCTCGGTACCCTCCGCTAGTATCGGGTAGAGATTGGCAGCCAGCAAAAAGGGTCTTTGCAGGTACCGGATATTGAGTAGCGAGATCGGCTTATAGGTGCTTAAGCTGAAACGCGGCGCCAGGGGAGTACGCAGCGCACGGGACTGCTCTCCGGAGAGAGCTTCCCAGCTAACGTTCCGAACTCGGGCTGCATTGCGTTCCTTCCTGGTTGTATCTCCAGAAAACAGGTAGGTGAACGGGTCCGGCCTTTCTATTACCGGACAATCTCTGAACGTACCCAATTTTTCGACCAATCTTGCCGGTGGCCTGGTCGGTGTTGGGGTTGGTGCGCTCGACAGCGGTATGGCTGCTGTGGGCGTAGCCCCTGATGCTTTTTGTGGCTTGGGAGCCGCCGCTGGAGCAGCAGGTGCTAACTTGGATTTGGCACTGGTAGGTACGTACGGCTTCGGCAGATCATACGGCATGGAACTGTCCTTTCGTTTGGTTTGTTGTCTGCAAATGTGCGATCCGAAGGCTATGCACTCGATAGCCAATATTCAGTATGCTTTGCGTGAGTGCGCGAACGCGCTTGCGTTCCGCGAAGTTCTTTTATGCGCATGCATTGATGCCGTGCACAACACCTGTGCTCAGCGGAGATCTCTATGCGCATGTAGCACAACCGGACATAAACACAACCTCTATTTCCCGACAATGGCGGTTAGGCATTTGGGAGATGTTAAGAGAAGCTGTATCTTGTTGGCTGTACTTTGACGATGTACGGATGTGATTTTAGGTTGACATTTGTGGAGGAATGAAGTCAAGTAAAATTTCCAAAAGCAAAGTCTATATAAATTAGCTGTTTATCTACCTGAAAGATCGCGGCTGTTCAATTACTGCCTGCGTTGCGCTAAGCGAAGTGGTCAGCAAAATTAAAATCAATTTCTTGCGGCGCAAAAAATTTGTATATTAAATGCGCCTTTGCAGATAGCGCAGCTAGCACATCTTGACCATTCAGTTTGATTTTTACAGTTAGCGCTAGTTAGCGCGATGTATATATCTACAATTAATGCGCTTATAGTATTTAAAGTTATTTCAGATCCAACAAAAACTATCTCTGTAATGCGCAAAAAACTTTGTAAGCGTCAGCTTTTGCTAGCTTTTTCTATTTGAAACGATGATCTTGATTTTTCACTACCAAATTTGCCAAGGTATTGTTGGAATGTCATTCGAATTTGTTTTTTTTGAGTGAGTGGTAGTCGGCAGATATTAGCAGGTAGTCATTAAGACTGAGTAGCTTCTCTCAGGCAGCGCATCGCGCGAGCTGAGAAAGCACCTGCTCCTGTCTCATTTCGCCACGGCGTGTCGCGGCGAATTGACAAACTGACTACATTCGAGTGACGTGGATGAGGGCAGAAAGGAGATTCTCATGCTCGGAGAGGTGCGCAAAATCCGGTTCTGGTCCTTTGTCAAACCCGGGACGCGGGATATGGTTACTCCCTGTACCGGCACTTGCTGCGTCTACGGACAAATCGAGCTGCCTGATGGTGAGCACCCTGGCTCGACCAAAGTGGTCGACACCGCACTGGATGATGAGAGGTTGCTTCGCATAGTTACTGGTGCAGTCATTGCTCTGGAGGGCCCGGCACATGGAGACTATGCGAAATTTCTGGGCCTTAACGGACTCACCCCAGCCGACGCAATACGGATGCTTAAGTCTCCGGCATCCGAGGCGTCATTGCAACCGGCCTCCTCTTCGACCGTGAAGGCTGGTTCCGGGGCAGCGAAACTCGTCGTCGTTAACGAGCCGGTCAAAGGACTCATGCGTAAGTCCAAGCCCAATGCTCCAGCGTCGGACGGCGACGGACTCGACGCAAATTATGCCAAGTTTAAGAAAGGGGTGGCGAAACTTAAGGCTCGTCGCGCCTCGGCATTGACCAATCTGCTCGATAACTCGCCGTCCGTCTCGGGCGATTCAGCCGCTCCTGAGCTGGTCAAGAAGCCAGCCGGCAAAGCCAAAATTCCCTGGTGGAATCCCAAGGGATGGTTTGGCGGTGGCAAAAAGGCTAAGAAGGCCAAGCCATCCACCAATGTGGCGTTAACCGAGATTCCGGAGCCGGCGCCCAAGATCAAGAAGCCGCCCCGGACCACAGCCTTGAAAGATCTCGAGGCGGCGAAGCCAGCTCCGAAGGCAGCGCCGCCAGCAACGACCAAGGGCGTCGGCTTCGGCAAGAAGCCGCCGACTGCGAATGCGCCAACGCCTCCGAAAAAGTGACTGTCTTCTGGAGTGGCCCCAGGGGCAGTCATTTTCCGAAGCGGCAGACGATCGGACAACCGGTCGTTTGCCGCTTTTGGTTATTTTTGCTTTTATATTGTCTTTTTATTCAGCAAAATTTTCTTGTTTTAAAAACTAGCAAGCAGGATTTCTAGAAAAGTCACCTGGCGAACCGCACGCACTTAAAATGCTTTCTATGCGTGCTACTT